>ENA-OPYV01000379-OPYV01000379.1-human-gut-metagenome-genome-assembly--contig:-NODE-379-length-12773-cov-2.082635_pt1 | contig 12773 bp, 18 predicted proteins | sample MGYA00242474_ERZ504485 | MGnify/ENA primary metagenome ERZ504485 (study PRJEB26092, sample SAMD00036263) | human gut metagenome | host: Homo sapiens | study: EMG produced TPA metagenomics assembly of...
CCAACCTCGTTCGGCCAGTTCTCGGAGAGGTCGTAGGTCCAGTTGTCAGGGGTGACGTCCTTGAAGTAGGAGACGAAGTTCTGGGTGGTGCCGGACTTATCGGAGCGGTGCACCACGGTGATGGCGGTGTCGGGCAGCTTCAGGTCCTTGTTCTGATCGGCGATGGCCGGATCGTTCCACTTGGTGATCTTGCCGTCGAAGATCTTGGCGATGGTGGCAGCGTCCATGTTGATGTGCTTGCCGGCATCGGAAACGCCCTTGAGGTTGAAAACCACGGCGATCGGGGAGATGTAGACCGGGACATCGAAGGCGGTGCCTTCAGTGCACACGGACTTGGACTGCTCAACTTCGTCATCGGCAAGGGCCTTGTCGGAGCCGGCCCAAGCGGTGGCACCGGTCAGGAAGGTCTGCACGCCAGCGCCGGAACCGGACGGGTTGTAGGCGATCTTGGCTCAGTTGGTGCCCTGGAAGCCGGCGATCCAGGCTTCAACGGCGGCCTGCTGAGAGGAGGCGCCGGCGCCCGAGAAGTTGCCGGAGATCGGGGTGGACTTGGAAGTGGAATCGGAGGAGGAGCTGTTGTCGGTCGTGGCGGCGGTGTTATCGCCGCAGGCGGCCACGGAAGCGAGCATCACAATGCCGGACAGAGCGGCAATGGAGCGAACGAGGATGTTCTTCTGCATGATTATTACTTAATCCCTCTATCAACTATTCGCGGGCGGCTCAGCGCTGCCCGGTCAATTCATGACAACTACAAGCGTATTGGTGGTTTCAAGGGCCCAAAACCGAAATCAGTAAACAGAAGATGAACACTTGGATGTTTGTGGGCTACGTTGAGGCTACGTAGTTTTTGGAGCGGGCTCGCCTGCGGCGAGTCCACAGCGAGCCCACAATCCACAACAAAAAAAAGGCGACCCGAGGCCGCCTTCCATTTACTCCGCGGGAGTATCGATCTTGTATCCGAGACCGCGCACGGTAGTCAGATACTTGGGGTGCGCCGGATCTTCCTCGATCTTGGAGCGCACGCGCTTGACATGCACGTCGAGCGTCTTGGTGTCGCCCACATAATCCGAACCCCAGATGCGGTCGATCAGCTGGTGACGCGTCATCACACGGCCCTTGTTCTGCATGAGGTATTCGAGCAGTTCGAATTCCTTGAGCGGGAAGAACACGGTTTCGCCGCGTACGGTGACCTGATGCTGGCCAACCTGCATGGCGATATCGCCACACACCAGCGGAATATCGTCATCCACAGTGCCGGAAGCCTGGGCAGTGGCCTGATTGCGACGCATCACGCACGAATACGTGCCAGCAGCTCACGGAAAGAGTACGGCTTGGTCACATAATCGTCCGCACCAATCTCAAGGCCAACGACCTTATCGATTTCGGCGCTCTTGGCGGTGAGCATAATAATCGGCACACGGCTCTGCTCACGAATGCGGCGGCACAGTGCAGTGCCGTCAATGCCCGGCAGCATCAAATCAAGCAGCACCAAATCGATGCCGCCCTTGGTGAACAGTTCCAGACCTTCCTCGCCAGTGGCGGCGGCGGACACGTCGTACCCCTCGCGTGTGAGCTGGTATACCAGCGGCTCGCGATAGGATTCCTCGTCTTCGACGATAAGAATGCGTGTCATAGTAGCCTTTCTTGGGTATGTTCCCGTGCGCATAGGCGCAAAGTTTTCCGACATTATCGTAACCATTTGTTCTCCGTTAGCCTGCTGTTTCCCGAAAGTACGTAATTGCGTAATTGGGCTACGCGCGGTGTGCGCACCTCGCCCACTGTGTGATTGTGTGGCAATGGAATGGCACCATGTCGGGCACCAACCAAGGCCCTACGCTTGTGTCGACTCGTCCGACCGGGCCTCGTCGTCATCCTCATCCGGGGCGGCCGGCAGCTCGATGGTGAACGTCGACCCCTCCCCCGTACGCGACCAGACCGAAATCCGACCGCCGTTCTCCTGCACGCAGTGCTTGGTGATGGCCAAGCCGAGTCCCGAACCGCCGGTCTCGCGCGAACGGGCCGGGTCGACCCGGTAGAATCGCTCGAAAATGCGGTCCAGCGATTTGGCGGGGATGCCGATGCCCTGATCGACCACGCGATGGTGACTTTGCCATCGCGCTCCCCCACGCCGACCGCCACAGTGGTGTGTTCGGGCGAGTAATGGATGGCGTTCTCTACGAGGTTCTTGACGGCGGTTTGCATGGCCTCTTTGTCGGCCTTGATCATCGGACCGTTCGTGGCTGGGCTGCCTGATTCTTCCAAGGAACCTTCGCCATCGGCCGGCTCCTCGACCTTCGTGGGTACTGACTGTCCGTTGACACTCAGTCGGATATCCACATGGCGGGAGTCGGCTTGGGTCTGATTGGCGGCGATGGCGGCGCGTGCCACATCCAGCGCGGAAATGCGCCGCGCATCGATCACGCTTTGCGGGCTTTGGGCTTTCTGCAAGTCGATAAGATGATGCACCAGTTCGGTCAGGCGCGCGGATTCCTTGGAGATACGGCCGGAAAAATACCGTACGCGTCCGGATCATCGGCGGCGTCGGTCACGGTTTCGGCCAGTAGCGCGATGGCACCGGCCGGAGTCTTGAGTTCGTGCGAAACGTTGGTCACAAAGTCACGGCGGACGGCCTCGAAACGGCGCTGCTCGGACATGTCGTTGATGAAGATGGCGTACAGGTCATCGCCGATATCGCCAATGCGCACACGCAAATACAGCGTGTTGGACGGGCGTGACTGGCCGGCCTCCAGCCTCGGCCATTAGAGGACGGATAGGAATTGCGATTGACCGGCAGCTGAACCTCACGCTCACGCATGCCACCGTCGGCGGCGGCCTGAGTGAGGATGTCCTCGACTTCACGCGAGTTGAGTCGGTCGCCGGAGACTAGGCCGAATGGCACTGAGCCGGGGCTTGAATATTGGACCAGACCGTTGCGGTCGGTGACGATCAGGGCTTCGGGCAGGACTTCAATCAGGCGACGCTCGGTGGGGCGCACGGGCGCATCATCACCGAATAGAGAATGCGTATCCTCGTCGCCGGACAGGTCCTGTTCGGCGGCGAGCCGGCCTGAAACGCGGCCTTTGTTGTAGGCGATGACGGCAACCCACACCAGTATCAGCGCGGCGAGCACCACAATCACGACGATCTGCCAGATATCCATGATTTCCAGAGTAAAACGTGCGAGGCGTAGTGAGATGCCTAACTACGTAAGTTCGTCTATTGTTCATTTTTGGCGGGACGACATAACAAAATGCTCCCGCTGGCGGGAGCATAATATGGGGAGCTCTATTTACAGCTCGTAGTCCTTGTCCTTGCTTTCCTTGATCAGGAACAGAGCGAGCAGAGCGAGGGCAGTCATGATGGCCATGTACCAGCCCACACCGGCAACGCCGAACTTGGAGGTGACCAGTTACAGGCGCTTGACGATGTCGACAGCCAGACGGGCGGCGGTATCGGCGTATTCGGAGATGTCGAACTCCTTGAATACCTCGTAATCGGTGTCGGCGTTGTCGGAAAGGGCACGAATCACCAGTGCCGGCACGTTATTGCGGGCGGCGACCTGTGCCACGGCGGCGCCTTCCATCTCCACGGCGTCAGCCCCGGTGAGTCGGATGACCTCCTCGACCTTTTGGGGCGTGTCCACGAAGTAGTTGCCGGAGGCGATGATGCCGGTGATGTGGGTAATGCCCGCATTGGCAAGCGCCTCGTCGGCGACTTCCAGCAGACGGTCATCAGAGTGGAATTCCTCCACCGGAGCGTCCGCAGTGCCGGGCTTCCACTGGCCTACGAGCCGCATGTCAGTGTCGAGGTAGCGCAGGTGCCGCCGAGCACCACGTCGTTGATGTGCAGGTGGGTGTTGAGGTTGCCGGCGATGCCGCTGAAAATCACGCGTCCGGGGCAATCTCGTCAATCAGCAGCTGCGTGGTGGCGGCCGCATTGACCAGTCCCATGCCGCCTACCGTTGCGGCAACCTTGATGACGTCAGAACCGAAGGAGTCGACCGTGCCGGACACGATGTCAAGGCTGCCCTTGGCGGTGTGCGTCACATGCGTGAGCGATTTGGCGATCAGCGCCACTTCCTCATCCAATGCGCCAATAATAGCTACAGTTTTCATACCCATACGTAAGTTCCTTTCACAACACTTTCGGCTCCCCTTGTCAGGGAGGTGGCCGCCGAATGGCAGGCTGAGGGTAGAGCGTTTCGTTGCATTGCTCCCGCGAGAGAGCCGATGACGCAACTCAGTGCCAACGCCGTGTGGCTACGGCTTCCGCAAGCTCGCGCAGCAAGGCCTCGGTTTCTTCCCAGCTGATGCACTTGTCAGTAATCGACTTGCCATAGACCAGCTGATCAAGCGGCGCGGCCTTCTGATTGCCTCCTTCAATAAAGCTTTCCATCATGATGCCGGTAATACCCTGTTCGCCAGCTGCAATTCTGCTGGCAATATTGCGCACGACTTCGGCCTGACGATGTTCGTCCTTGCCGGAGTTACCGTGCGAGCAATCAACAATCAGACCATGCGAGGCTGCGGATTCGGCGGGCATTTCGGCGCGTACGTCTCCATGCTTTGGCCACGGATCGGCATCGTAGTTCGGGCCGTGAATCGAGCCGCGCAACACCACATGGCAGTCCGGGTTGCCAAGGGTCTCGACTGCGCAGGCACGCCCCAGATGGTCAATGCCGAAGAACGTGTGCTGCTGAGCAGCGGCGAAGCAACCGTTGACCGCTGCCTTCACCGAGCCGTCAGTGGCATTCTTAAAGCCGACCGGCATGGAAAGCCCGCTGGCCAATTGGCGGTGGATCTGGCTTTCCGTGTTGCGCGCACCAATGGCGCCCCAACTCACCGCGTCCGAGATGAACTGCGGGCTGGTGGGCTCCAGAAATTCCGTGGCGGCCGCCAATCCTTCCTTCAGCACACCAAGCAAGGTTTTGCGAGCAAGCAACAGGCCCTTGCGAATATTGTGGCTGCCATCAATATCCGGGTCGTTGATCAGGCCCTTCCAGCCAATGGTAGTGCGCGGCTTCTCGAAGTACACGCGCATGACGATGAGCAGCTGTTCACCGAGCTCATCTTTCAGCTTGGCCAATCGGCGCGCGTAGTCCAGCGCGGCCTTCGGGTCATGAACCGAACAGGGGCCGACGATGACCAACAGCCTGTCGTCTTGGCCGTACAGGCACGCGCGAATCTCATCACGCGAGTAGGCGACGATTTCCTGAGCCTGATCAGTCAGCGGGAGTTCAGCGAGCACTTGCGCGGGCGTGGGCAGCGGCTCCAACTCCAATACGCGGCGGTTGATGATGCGAACTGACACCCACCTGATCTTCCCAACGCGGCACATCAGTGGCAACGAGCGGGTTCTTCCCCTCCCCCATCGCCTGACGAATGGCGCGAAGCTCTTCTGGGGTGTTCAACGGCTGCGGACCGACTTGCAACGGATGCAGCGAATGTGCTGCTTCCTCCTGCTGCTGCATAACATCTCTCCTTGGGTCAGTATCCTTCCCAAGGATAAGGTGTCACGGGAACAAACTGACATGACCACCGTTATTGGCAAAAAATGCTCACTGAGTGGGTCTCAGTGAGCATTTTTACAAAGACAAAGCTATTTAGCCGAGCGGCGAGCGGTGACGGCGTCGGCTAGGGTGTGCAGCAGTTCGTTGGTGCGTTCCCACGGCACGCAAGAGTCGGTGACGGACTGACCGTAGACCAACTGGTCGAGCGGGGCCGGCTTTTGGTGACCGCCGACCAAGAAGCTTTCCATCATTCGCCGGTGATGCCTTGTTCGCCGTGCGCCAGGCGCTCAGCGATCTCTTCGATGACTTCGGCTTCGCGGTTTTCGTCTTTGCCGCAGTTGCCGTGGGCGGCATCGATGACGAGGCCATGCTGGCTCGGGCCGGACGCTTTGGAAACCTTGAGGTCTTCCAGAGCTTGACGCACGGATTCGGCATCGTAGTTCGGGCCGTGGCTGGAACCGCGCAGAACCAGATGGCAATCCGGGTTGCCTTTGGTTTCGGCGGAAATCACGCGACCGTCCAAGTTAATGGACAGGAAGTGATGCTCGAAGCCGGCCGCGAAGCAGGAATCGGCGGCGGCTTGATGGAGCCGTCGGTGGAGTTCTTGAAGCCCACCGGCATGGACAGGCCACTGGCCAGTTCGCGGTGGACTTGGGATTCGGTGTTACGCGCGCCGATGCACCCCAGCTGATCGCGTCGCAGATGTACTGCGGGGTGATGGGGTCAAGCCATTCGGTGGCGGCGGGCAGGCCGAGGCTCAGCACGTCGGTGAGCACCTTGCGGGCCAGCCACATGCCCTTACGAATATTGAAGCGACCGTCCAGATCGGGGTCGTTGATGAGGCCTTTCCAGCCGATGGTGGTGCGCGGCTTCTCGAAGTACACGCGCATCACGATCACGAGTCGGTCTTCCAACTCGCGCTTGACGGCAGCCAGCTTTTCTGCGTACTCGTGCGCGGCCTTCGGGTCGTGGATTGAGCAGGGGCCCACGATGACGAGCAGTCGGTCGTCGCGGCCGTTGAGCACATCGCGGATTTCCTGCCGCGAGTGGAGCACGAGCTCGCTCATCTCATCGGTGAGCGGCTGCTCCCTGAGGAAAGCACGCGGCGCGGGAATGGGGTCAAGCTGACGAATGTTGACATCGACGGTCTCAGGAAAGACGGCCTGCTCCCCCAAACGACGTTCATCCTCGGAACTATCCGGACCACGTAGTGCTGCCATTGCTCGACTCCTTTCCTTGTATACGTACTGTCGGTATGTCGCCATAGACGCAAAAGCCCAACTATAGCAGTTTGTTACGGGGACTGCTTGTTGGGCCGGCAGTTATGGACTTTGGGTGGACTCGCCTGTGTGGACTCGCCTGCGGCGATGCTGTGCTGTTGTGCGGCCTGCGACCGCGGTCTCTCCCTCTGTCAGCGGCTTCGCGCTGACAGAGGGAGAGACCCTAGCAGCCGACAGGCTGCGAGAAAACACAGCATTGGCCGTCAGGCCGATTCCGGGAGGCTGACGAAGTCAGGCCAAAGCGCCCATCGGATCCCATGCGGGGAGCATGGTGGCTGGCTCTTCGAGGGCCTTCTGGTATTCCTCGGGCAACAGGGCCTTCGGGACGGCTACCTCGTAGACGTATTCGGTGAACCAGTCGTCGGACATGGTGAAGTAGCCCTTGTCGGCGATCTTGGCGCCCCAAGAGTTCTCCGCGCGCCAGCGGCGGGTGGTGCCGTCGTCGGCCACGTCACGCCGGCGAAAGCCATGGCGTGGTTCATGGCGGAGTCGCCGAAGCGCACGCGGGCTTCCTTGTCCAATCGAAGTCCACGTCGTACACGCGGCCGTACTCGAACAGGTCGGTGGCCCACGCGCCGTTCTCACGGTCCATGAACGGGTGGCAGTCGGCACCGAACCATACCGGAATGCCCTGCTCAACGAGAATCTGCTTGACGCAGTCCTTCATGAACTGGTTTGGCACGTTGAGGTACTCGGTGGCGTCGCCGCCAGCCACATTGCCGAGGTGCTCGATGCCGATCTTCTTGCCCTTGGCGTGCTCGGTGCGCGGATCGTCCACCAGGCACACGTAGTCCTCAAGATCAGCCGGACCCACGTACTTCTTCCAGAACTCAACCGGCGTAATCTCGCCGTCGCGGTGGAATTCGCCATCCTTGTCGGTCCATTCCCAGTCGAAGGAAACCGGCGGCTCGCCCAGGTGGATGGTCAGAATACGGTGGCCGGCAGCAGTGGCGTCGGCAATAATCGCCTCGACCTTGGAGGCATCGCCGTCAGCGGCGTACATGTGCGCCACGGCGGTGTGCAGCATGTGGCGCAGCTGGATGTTCATTTCACCGGTGTTCTTGGAGGATTCGGTCTCCGGGAACAGGTCCTTGGGCACAGCGCCGTACTTCTTGTACACGTTCATGGCCATGGTCCACTGGCCGCCATCGCCCATCACGTCGGCGAGCAGGTGCTGCATCAGGCGGGAGTCGGAAGGCTCTCCGGCAGCCACCAGAGCGGCCACATCCTTAAGGAAGTAGTTGACGCGCTCCAGCTTGTCGTAGTACATCGCGTAGTTCTGGGAGAACTCGAACTCCTTCAAGTTCATGTTCTTCTTGGCCACGAAACGGGCCACGTTCAGGGAGCTGAACAGCCAGCAGCGGCCGGAGCGATCCTGATGGGTGGCTTCGCCATTGTCAACGATGGTGGAGAAACGACGCTGCATCAGACGAGCGCGGTCATAATTGCGAGCCACCTTGTCGATGCCGGCGGCGGTCACCGCGTTCATGGCCAGACGGTTGGTGCCGCTCTGTGCGAAATCGCCGCGCAGGGTATTCAACGCTTCGTCGGTCAGAGGCGTCAATTCACTCATGTCATACTCCTTCTGTGATGGTGCGCTTGTGGCGCAGATTCAAACGAATACGGCACCTGGCTCGAAAGCGCAGGTGCCGTAATTCTTACCGCTAGTAGTCTAATCGAAGCCTGTCATTCGCCGTTCTGCTCAGATACGGCCGGATTCTCCTGAGTCGGGGCCTCCGGTTCGCCCTGTGTCTGGTGCTCGGACGGCTCAGACGATTCGGACTGCTCATTCTGCGCAGCCGAATCAGCCGAATCAGCCGAATCAGCCGGTGCCGCATCTGTCTCATTGTGATCGTCGGCAGCGACTCGTTTCCGCTCAACTCACCCGGCTGGTCATCGGCCTCGTTGTGTACAGGCTTGACTTCCGGGACGGGCGCAACCACCGGCAATGCCGCCGCGGCAGCGGCTTCCTGATCCTGACCAGAGGCCGCCGCATTACCGCCGAAAGCGAATCCGGAGAACGCCTGCGAGAACATAGAACGCAGTTCCGAAACACGCTGGGTGATGACGGACTCGCGTTCCTGCAGATCGGCGATGCGCTTGGACAGACCGTCAAGCTCGCTTTGGGCGGCGGCGCGACGCTCCTCGATCTGCGCATCGGCTTCCTCGCCCGCCTTATGTACGATTGCGGCGGCCTGGATGTCCGCCTCCTCGCGCTTGGACGCGGCATACGAATCGGCTTGGTCGCGAGTGTTCTTGGCCTGACCGACCAACTCATCGGCTTCCCGCTTGGCCGCCACACGACGCTCTTCGAGGTGCTGCAGCAGTTCGTTGACCTTCTTCGTGGCCTCATCCTGCTGAGCGGCGATGTCGTGACGGATCTGCTCGACCTCGGCGTGACCTGGCTCATCGTGCTGGTGCGCTTGACCTCGGCCTCATCAGTGATTTCCTGACCCTTGGTTTTGGCCGCATCAATGATTTCGCTGGCCTTGCGCTGGGCTTCGGTCATCATCTTGGACACTTGCTCGCGCACGTCGGCGAGCTTCTTGTTGGCCTCGGCGAGCGCCGCCTCAATCTGATCGTTGGAATCAGACTTAAGCTTGGTGATCTCCTCATTGGCGCTTTTGCGCATTGCGGCAACCTGCTGGGTCGCCTCCGCCTTCATGTCGGCGATTTCGCGCTCTTGAGTGGAGCGTTCGGAAGCCATCTTCTTAGTGTGCTCTTCGCGCGCGTTGCTGAGCTCAAGCTCGACGGTCTGACGCTGTTCGGTGATGGTCTTGGCAGTTTCGGAGCGCAGTTGTGCGGCATCCTCGTTGGCGGAGGTGGTCACTGATTCGGCTTGATTGCTGGCGTTCGTCAGAATCGAGGCGGCCTTGGCATTGGCGTCAGTCAACAATATGGCTGGGCCATTCCAGGCTGGCTGTTGTTGATCAGTTGTTTCGGCCTGAGCCTGAGCGTGGTACGGATGGAGGACGCGTCCTGCTTGGCGCGTTCCAGCAGTTCGGTACTCGTCTGTTCGGCGGAGGCAAGCATCTGCTGGGCGTTCGCTCCCAAGGAAGCGAAGCTGTTGCCTTCCGGCTTCTTGTTCTTCTCTTCCTGAAGTTGGGCCTGCAGTTGCAGAATACGGTCGTCATCCGCCGCAATCTGCTCACGCATGCTGGCCAACGTCTGCTGCGCACGCTTCATACTCTCCTGAGTAGCGTCGAAGGCAGCATCAACCTTCTCCTTGTCATATCCTCGCAGCACCACCGGGAAACGATCCACCATCGCTGTTTATTCCTTTCGCACACGCATAAAGCTCTTGGCACATCCTTGAAGCACTGTAGCGCATCGCACTAGCGCTGAGCGTTGAGCGACGCGCAATCGTTACAATGCGTGCGAACCATGTTCTATTCCGGCGTGGCGCACAGCGTGCTAGGCGATGAGGATGTCGGAGCTGGAGGGCTTGAGATAGTAGCGCACGGCTTCGCGCACCACATCACGGCCAGCGGCGATCTGCTGGTCGAGTGGTAGACCATGCTGGCTGGAATGCGCCGGAACGACCGGAGGGAAGCTGACGAATCCGCCCAGCACCTGCTCCTGGGTGGCGGTCCAGTTGAGCAAGTTGTAGAACAGCGAATTACATACGAACGTACCTGCGTCCGAACTCAAGGTGGCCGGAATCGAATCGTCCGTGAAATCATTCAGGATCGAGCGCAACGGCAGGCGGGTCCAATAGGCGGCCGGGCCATTGGGATCGATGGGTTCGCGGCGTGGGATCACGTTGTCCGCGTCTGGCTTGATCGCGTCCATCAGGTTGGTGGCGCATCGTTCAAGCATCACGCCTCGGGCTGCGTGCTTGAGCCCGGTGGCGATGACGATATTGGGCTTGGTGGCCTCAATCGTCTCTTTCAGCGTGGGCCAGGCTTTGGCGAAGCTCACCGGGATGCTGACAGCATGAACGGTGACGGCGACCTGCTCCAACGGATCGTCCGGAGCAGAGGAGACGCCCAGTCCCTGCTCGGCGATGGCCTTGGGCACTTCGACGGCGGGATTGACCTCCACGCCGTCATAGTGGTCGAAGCCGGAGATCACAACATTAAGTTCACGCATAATGCCAGTCTAGCGATGCATCTGGCCGGCCGCTTGGGCCAGCAGGGCGTGCATGCGGGCGCGGGCCTCTTCCTTGGGATCACGACCGAGAATCTCCTCGGCGATACGCTCAGCTGTGGGAATATCTTCCAGCGTGGTGATCTTCAGGTTGGTTTCCGCACCGGAGACAATGGCGACGGGTTCATCAGGCAGATAATCGACCACTACGCGCGTGTCGTCGGTGGGATGGAAGTCCGGGTCGCGGCAGCCAAATCGTAAGCGTGACGAATCGTCGCGAAGCGGAAGGATTGCGGGGTCTGCGCGCGGAAGGTGTTCGGGCGGTCCGGCACCGACTTGACCACTTTCAAATCGCCCAGATCCTCGGTCAACAGCACGGTGTCGGTTGAGGCGTAGGCCACGGTCGCGGCCGTGAACTGGTCGAGCGCATCAATCGAACCGTCGATGGCGGACTGTTCCACGAACGGACGGACGGCGTCATGGATCAGAATCTTGGCATCGTCCGGAATGCCAGCCGTAGCCAGCATGTCGAGCGCGGCGGCGGTACTGTCCACACGCTCGTCACCGCCGTCAATGATGACGCGGACCTTGGTGTAGCCCATCTCGCCAACCAACGTTTCCACTTCACCGCGCACCTTGGGATTGACCACCACCACGATGTCGCTGACGCGGTCGCAATGTTCAAAGGCATCAATGCTCCAGCACACGATGGGCTTGCCACCCACGGAGACAAGCTGCTTGGGATTATCGGGGTCGAAGCGCGTACCGAAGCCGGCGGCCAGCACCACGGCCACCACCGGCACGGTTTGCGCCGGTTTGGCGCCCTGAGCGGGGGCCGGCTGGACGGTAGGCGTCTCGACGGGGGTATCGAAATCTCTCTCAGTCATAGGCACCACCGTAAGGTGAGGGCTGGCCGTCCGTGAACTGCATCACATCTTCTCCACGGAATGTGCTCGCATTCTCCGTTTAGTCACGCACGATGAGGGCGAGGAGGCGGCCTTCGTGTGTTTTGTTGGCGAGCGCGGCGCGGCGGTGCGAGTACCACAGTGGGTTTTCGAGCGTGCACATGCTGTGGCTGATGTTGTCGATGCGCTCCGCGAGCTCGGCCGGGCCTTCGCCATCCGTACGGCACAGTTCGGCGAGTTCCGGGTCTTCCTCAAGGTACTGGGTGGCGGCGTGCACGCGCGGCATCGAATCGACACCTGATGTACACCGGCGAAAGCGAGGTCGATCATCGCGGCTTCGGCGATGTCGATGCCGGCACCGCCGAAACGGGTCTTCGTCTTGGTCAGCGGGAAGCGCTTGATGAACTGGTCGGCGATCTCGTCGCCCACTTCATAGCAGTCGCCGCAGATGCGCGGGCCGAGTGTGGCCACGATGTTCGCCGGGTCGGCACCCTTGCTCTTCATCAGGTCCACCGTGGCGCCGATCACGCCGCGCTCCAGACCACGACGGCCGCAGTGGGCCGCACCGATGATACCGGTGACCGGGTCGCCCAGCAGCACCGGCAGACAGTCGGCCGCGAACATGCCTAGGGCGATGCCGGATTGTGCGGTGACCTGGCCGTCCGCCTCGATGACGTGCGGAGTGTCAGTCTCACCATGTGTGCCGGACACGTCGAAGCCGAAGGGGGTGTTGATGACGAACGAGTCGTCCACGTCCACAGCCACGCCGGAATGTACTTGGGAGACCAGCGATAGGCGGGCTTGCACCGCTTCGGCGAGTGCGATGCGGTTCGACAGCACGGCCTCAGGTTCGTCGCCGGACTTGCCGCCGAGGTTCAGGTTGCCGTAATCGCCGGTGCTCAGGCCGCCCAGTCGCGTGGTGTACACCACCTTGATGCCGGGGGCCAGTGCGGATGGGGATGGTCACCGGGAATAGGGCGACCGGCTTTA
>ENA-OPYV01000380-OPYV01000380.1-human-gut-metagenome-genome-assembly--contig:-NODE-380-length-12734-cov-2.464742_pt1 | contig 12734 bp, 14 predicted proteins | sample MGYA00242474_ERZ504485 | MGnify/ENA primary metagenome ERZ504485 (study PRJEB26092, sample SAMD00036263) | human gut metagenome | host: Homo sapiens | study: EMG produced TPA metagenomics assembly of...
TAGGATTTTATATGGATTCCATCAAATCGATTTAATCCACTGTATGTTCCAATCCATAGGAACCCTTTATTGTCTTTAATTATGGTATTGGCATCTGCATGTGATAAGCCTTCATTGAGGGTAATATACTGAAAGTTGTAATTATTTTTTGTGGCATAAACCTGATGGTATATACTTGAATAATAAACTAAGCATAAAAGAAGGTGCTTCATAGTTATAATTTTTGAATGCAAAATAAATAATATGGATGGAAACAACAAAAGGATAGATGATTTTATAAACATTGGTTTGCTAAAAAAGTGATATTTGTTGTGAAAGTTGATATTAACCCTTTATTTAAATCTATTTATGAATAGAACGTGTTCTCCTGGAGAGTATGAAATATTTGTTTCAGTAGGATTGATGGATGGAACTCCAGTTTTTGAATTGCCATATAATGATTCGGATTCTCATAAAAGATATAAACTAGGAAAAGTAATAATAAAAGTAATTAAGAATGATATTATGAAAAACTATTTATTTTTATTGTTGTTTCTTTTTTGTATAAATGCATATTCACAAAAAGAATTCAGGAATATTTTATTCCACATTATTTACAAAAGAAGGTGTTTATCTAAGAAATGATGATTTGGTAATAATGCTGATTATGTTTTTTCTGTGATGTAAATGGAGATGCTCTTGATGATGGTGTGGCATATTACCCTTCACAAAAAAAGTGGTAATTTAAGCGTTGCTTTATCTGATGGAGTAAAGCTGATAACCCCAACGAAATGGGCCGATTTAAATCTGTCAGATTTCTGGAAAATGTTTTGGGAGATATTAATGGTGATAAAATGTCTGATGTAATTTGTATTGATCACTACTGTCCCGTAAAAGTGGATAAATAGTTCTTTGAAATTATTGAAATATAGTCAATTACACGGTTTTTGAAATGAAACGGACTTGATTTTGCAACTTTGCAGTCTAATACAAATGGCTGCTATGTTCCAAGACAAATACGTATTCTCTCAATTAACCGCTTTTCTGAACAGGACTCAGTTCAACAACTATGTTCGCAAGTATGATGGCAACAGATATGTGAAACATTTCACTTGCTGGAATCAGATGCTCGCGATGATGTTTGGACAACTGAGTAACCGTGAGAGCCTGCGAGACTTAATCGTTGCTTTCGAGGCGCACAGGGCCAAGCAATATCATCTTGGTTTAGGTCGTGAACCGATAGCCAAGACAACTCTTGCGACAGCGAACCAGAACCGTGATTACAGAATCTTCGAAGACTTTGCATTCTATATGATGAAGGAAGCCTGCGAGAAGCGGACGACCAACATCCTTGACATTTCCGGAAAGAAATATGCGTTTGATTCAACAACGATTCCGTTGTGTCTTGCAACATTCCCATGGGCAAAGTTCCGAAGCAAGAAAGGAGGGGTGAAAGCTCATGTCTTATACGACATTGAAGCACAAGTTCCTGCCTTCTATACTGTAACCACTGCATCAAAGCATGATTCCACAGCAATGTCTTCAATCCATTATGAACCAAATGCTTATTATATATTCGACAGGGCTTATGACTTCTTTAAAGAACTCTATAGGATACATCTTACAGACTCTTTCTTTGTTGTCAGAGCCAAGACGAACTTAAAGTATAAGACAGTCAAATGGAAGCGAAGAATGCCAAAGAACATAATGACAGATGCGGAAGTGAAACTGACCGGATATCTCTCCGAGAAAAAATATCCTGAGTCATTCAGACTCGTCCGATATTACGACGAAGAGGATGACCGTGAGTTCACTTTCTTGACGAATGCAAAACAACTTTCTGCACTGGACGCCGCCAATCTTTATAAGAAAAGATGGTTAATCGAACTGTTCTTCAAATGGCTCAAGCAGCATCTCAAGATAAAGAAATTCTGGGGCACAACAGAGAACGCTGTTCGCATACAAATCAGTGTGGCTATTATCACGTACTGTCTTGTGGCTATTGTACAACATGATATGAAGTTGAAAACGTTCAACCTATGAAGTTTTGCAAATTCTCAGCATATCATTGACTGACAAAACCCACTTGCGTGACCTGTTCGACAAGACTAATTTCAATGATGTCAAAGATCTAAATGATCCCCTGATTCCGGGGCTTTTTGATTAATTGTTTAATTCGTCCCATTTTAACGGGACACTAATGATGAAGTGATTTAAACTTATGTATATCAATTAAAATGTTGTCAAACAGCGTACAAATAGAATTATTCATTATATTATGGGTGACCAAACTCATTCATAATAAACAACCTATGTACGCTGTATTGGACAAAGATACGATAAAAAACGAAATACTTCCTCATCTTTCTGTGGCAAAAACGCGGTTTTCAATCAAAAAGTAGTCTGATTGAAGTCATCAATGCCATTCTCTATAAGTTAAAGACCGGATGCCAATGGGAATATCTTCCCGTGAAAGAACTGTTCAGCGGCAAGGTCCTGAAATACGGTGCTGTATTTCACCATTACAATAAGTGGAGCAAGAAAGGTGAATGGAAGTCGCTTTGGCTGCAACTTTTGGACAAGCACCGTTCGGAACTTGACATGTCAAGTGTGGATCTTGACGGAAGCCACACTCCGGCTATACGCGGCGGGGAAGAAGTCGGCTATCAGGGAAGGAAAAAACGCAAGACGACCAATGCCCTTTATCTTACAGACAGGAAAGGGCTTCCTCTCGCCATGTCCGTTCCGAAAAGCGGGGAACATCATGACACGCACAATATTGTTGCTGTAATGCAGAACATGATGGAAGACATGGCAAAAGCCAACATCAGAACGGACGGGCTTTTCCTGAATGCGGATGCCGGATTTGATTGTGCAGCCCTCCGCTCCGTGCTCAAAAGTTATGGAATTGTGTCAAACATCTGTATCAACAAAAGAAATGGAACGACAAATGACAGTATAGTCCTTGATGAATTGTTGTATAGGGAACGATACTCCATAGAACGGACAAAACGCGTGGATGGACAGTTTCAGAACTATTTTGAATGATTTGATACAAACGCTCAGAAACTGGGAAATCATGGAAACTACATCGCTTTTTCCGTTATGCTATTGAGAAAATGTGCAAGGAAAGGTACTCGATGGAAAGTCAGTCCGTCTGGGAGATTTAGGACTGTTTTTCGTTAGGCATTTCGGGAGAAGGTGCTCCTACACGCGATGTTTACAACCCCACTAATTATGTAAAAGACGACACTTGAATGTACGCAACACCAAAACATGGAGTAACGCTGAGTTACGCAAACGTTGCCGCCTACAAGAATTGACTGAATATTCTACAGGAAAAACGGAATAATCAGCCTGATGTAAGTTTCACTTTTTTTATTCACACAACACTATCACACGTATGGAAAACGACAAGAAGAACATCTGGAAAATCGTCATTCAGACACTGGTCACCATCCTGACCGCCATCGGTACCACACTGGGTATCACCAGTTGCATAGGCTGAAAAATGCCCCCGCACGCACAAAAAGCCCGGCTGCTGATTGTTTCGGCAACCGGGCTTTCCCGTCTCTGTACACATGACGCATCACTTCAGGTACGTCTGGAAGAAGTGCGTAATCTTGTCAAAAGGAATCACATCCAGCCGGTCGTACAGGTCGACGTGATTGGCTCCCGGAATAATCAGCAACTCCTTGTTGTCGCCCTTCAGCTTCTTGAGGGCATCTTCACTGAAATAGCGCGAATGGGCTTTCTCTCCGTGAATCATGAGCACGGCACTACGTATCTCTCGCTATACGACAGGATGGGCATGTTCATGAACGACAAGGAGGAAGTCTTGTTCCACCCGTTGTTGGAGTTCAGCGAACGCTTGTGATAGCCGCGCGGTGTCTTGTAATATCCGTAATAGTCTTTCACAAACTGGGGAGCATCGTCGGGAAGCGGGTCTACCACCCCACCGGCCAGCGCATACGTACCCTTGCGGTAGTCTTCCGTACGCTGGGCGTTGAGCTGCTTGCGAAGCTCATAGCGCGCATCGGCATCCATGGCATCGAAATAGCCGTTGGCATTCACCCGGCTCATGTCGTACATCGTAGCGGTAACGGTAGCCTTGATGCGCGTGTCGATGGCCGCCGCATTCAGTGCCATGCCTCCCCATCCGCAGATGCCCAGTATGCCGATACGGTCGGCATCTACCTGCTCACAAATAGAAAGGAAGTCCACCGCCGCACAGAAGTCCTCCGTATTGATGTCCGGAGACGCCACATAGCCGGGGTTCGCCACTCTCACCGGTGTACGAGGGGTCGAAGGCAATGGTCAGGAATCCGCGTTCTGCCAGTATCATGGCATACAGGCCCGACGATTGTTCCTTCACCGCTCCGAAAGGCCCGCTCACGGCTATGGCCGGAAGTTTTCCTTCGGCCTGCTTGGGCACGTACATGTCGGCCGCCAGCGTAATGCCATAGCGGTTGGTAAAAGTCACTTTCCGGTGGTTCACCTTGTTGCTCAACGGGAACACCTTGTCCCATTCGTGTGTCAAATTCAAACTCTTTTCCATCTTCATCTCCGATTTTAAACCGTCCGTTGTGGCAAGCAGGCTGCCCGTAGTCAGAAGCCAAGCCGCCGATGCCGCGCACAACGTCTTCCACAATATATCCATATAGTTATCACTCTATTATTCTACGAAGGCAAAAATAACACAAAAGCCCCACAGAGACATTTCCGTGAGGCTCAAATATCGTTTCTGAAAAATTCAAATGCACGAGGGAGCGGCCAGTGCCGTGGGCGGAATGCCGTAGCGTTTCTTGAAGGCCGTAGAGAAATGCGAAGGGTTCTTAAAGCCCACCTCCGCATAGACATCGACCACCTTCCGCCGTTCTTCCTTCAGCAGGTGATAGGCCACTTCCAGGCGCTTGCGAATCAGCCATTTCTCGGGTGTCAGCTCGCTCACCTTCTTGAAGTCGCGCTTGAAGGTGGCCAGGCTACGTCCCGTGTAATGCGCCAGCTCCTCTAAGGTAAACTCGTACATGTAGTTCTCGTTCATGAAGTCAAGAATGTCCATCTTCCACGGTGTGCTGAAGTCGAACAACGCGGTCATGAAGCGCTTATCGGTATGAAGCAGGGCCAGCAATCCTTCCTGCAACTTCAGGTGCATCACGTCGTCCTGCGGTTTCACTTCCGGATTGAAGTAAGGAGTCATCGAAGCAAACAGGCTCTCAATCTCGGCCGAAGGAGGAAGTTTCATCACGCCGGGCACGAACCTCTCCACATGCTCTGCCTTGTCCGTGTGGCGGGCATACTTTCCGTACATCTCCCGAAGGAAGGAGCGGGTGAAGCACATGTAAATTCCGCAATACTGCTCCCCGCCCGAGGCTTTCTTGTACATGGTCACACGATGGTCGCGCGGAATGAACACGCACTCTCCTTTTCCCACGTGTATCTGCCGGTGCCCGTCGTCGAGCACCATCTCGCCCGACAAGACATAGTTCATGGCGTATTCTCTGGAACGGTGCACGCACGCATCGGCATCGTCATAGAAAAAGCTGAAAAACACATTCTGGTAATTGAATATGACTTTCATGGGGTTATGGCGTGAGGTTGTAGGTTCTGTTGTCATCTCTCTTCTCGTTTTTTGTGAATGGAGTATGCACAAAGATACAAATAAAAACGTCGCGTTTATCATCACGGCGGAGCAAACAAAAACTCCTTTGAGGGCATCGTTCTAGCCACGCAAAGGAGTTTCTTTCTTCAGGGTTCCCCAAGGTCTGCAAACCACTCGCCTCAGGCGGGCGGTCCGTATACCTTATTATATATTAGTAACCCAGTTCTTTTTCAAGAGCGTTGTATTTTTCCTTATCAAGCTTCCAGTAGATGTTCAACAAGTACTGGCCCCACAACTGACGGTTGTCTGGTTTAGCTTCTTTTGCTTTTTCGTAGAAGGAAGTGCTTTTTTCGTACAGTTCCTTAATCTTAGCTTCGTTGGTAGCATACTTCGGATCGTCCATAGAAGCTAGAGTTTTCTTCTACGATTTCCTGAGCCGGGAAGAATGAGCAGTCACCAATCTTAGAATAAGCTTCAGCTACGAAATCCTTACCTTCTGCAATAATCTGGTTGAATGTAGCGATGGCACCTTCGTAGTCTTTCTTTTCATACTGAAGCACACCCTCACGTACATGAAGTACGGAGTAGAGTTCTTAGCCAGTATGGCATCCATCTGAGCCAGACCTTCGTCAATCTTACCTTTCTGGATGTAGTAGTCCATCAGGTTACCGATGAAGTATTCCTGTGACGGGAATTTTTCTACACCTTCCTGGATAGTAGTCAACCATTTTGCTGAGTCAGGAGTTTCACCTTTTCCGTAAGCTTCTGCCAGGCACATCAATGAACGGTAACCTTCTTCTTTGTGTTCCTTACCGATAGTAGCGTATTTGATTACGGCTGCATTGTCTTTCAATGAATTAGCGGCAAGAGCGGCATAGTTGGCAATCAACGGAGTCAATGTGTCGTTCTTTACGGCATCTTCATCGGCGAACAACGGGTTCTGCGGAGCGTCTACATACAAACCGAAGAACTTCAAAGCGTTGGCATAGTTACCTGCATTGTAAGCGTCAGAACCGGCGTTAGTCAACTGAGGACGTACGGTAGCCAATGTCTTAGCCAGTTTCTTTCTCAATTTCGGTTTCTTCAATTCGCCGCTCTGTACCTTAGCCTGTTCTACTTCGTCACACTTTGTGTAGTATTCGAACATTTTAGCCAAGCTGTTATACAATTTAGCGGTATCAGCCTGACCACCCGGCAAATACAATTTCATGTTTTCGTCGTCATAGATAGACTTCTGGAAATCACCAGCCAGTTTCCATGTTTCAGGATCATTGGCGGTAGAAGGATCTGTCAAAGCAGGTTCGATGATTTGTGCTGCCTTCACGGGATCGCTCTTGGCAGATTTAGCTTCCTTTACCACGCTTTCCTGAGCAGAAACAGCACATGCGGTAAAGAACAAAGCGGCTGAGAATAATACTTTTTTCATAAGGTTTAAATTTAGTAATACAAATATTCAAGTTAGTTTTTGTCCGGATTATTCATTCGGTTCGTCCGTAACAGGCTGAATGGTTTCTCCGTCGGCGGGCTGGATGTCCGTTGCCGGAGTTGCTTCGTCCTGCACTTCCTCTTCTTCATTTTCAGAAGCTACCTTACATACGGAACCAATCTGGTCGTTGCGCTTTTCAAGGTCAATCAGGCGCACACCCTGTGTGGCACGTCCCATGATGCGCACATCGGCCACCTTCAGACGGATGGTGATGCCCGACTTGTTGATAATCATCAGGCGTTTTTCATCGGTTACCGACTTGATGGCTACCAGACTTCCGGTCTTATCCGTAATGTTCAGTGTCTTCACACCCTTTCCGCCACGGTTGGTCTTGCGGTAGTCTTCAATGTCCGAACGCTTACCGTAACCGTTTTCAGATACCACCATGATGGTTTCTGTTTCAGGATCTTTGATACAGATCATTCCGATTACCTCATCCTGACCGTCTTCATCGAGTGTGATACCGCGTACACCGGTAGCTTGTACGTCCCATTTCGCGTACCGCGCTTTCATGGAAACGGATGGCACGACCGTTACGGTTGGCAATCACGATTTCATTGTTTCCGTTAGTCATACGTACTTCAATCACACGGTCGTCTTCGCGGATAGTAATGGCGTTCACACCATTCTGACGCGGACGAGAATACTGTTCGAGCAACGTCTTCTTGATGACACCGTTCTTCGTACAGAAGAGTACATAGTGACTATTGATGAATTCCGTGTCGTTCAGGTTCTTCACACGCAGGTAAGCCGTTACCACATCGTCTGCCTCAATGTTCAGCAGGTTCTGGATGGCACGTCCCTTCGAAGTCTTGTTGCCTTCCGGAATTTCATATACCTTGAGCCAGTAGCACTTACCCTTCTGCGTGAAGAACAGAAGCGTGTTGTGCATAGTAGCCGGATAGATATGTTCGATAAAGTCTTCGTTACGGGTTTCACTTCCCTTCGAGCCTACGCCGCCACGGTTCTGCGCACGGAACTCAGAAAGCGGTGTACGCTTGATGTATCCCATGTGCGAGATGGTGATGACCATTTCGTCATCGGCATAGAAATCTTCCGGATTGAACTCTTCCGAAGCATATACGATTTCCGAACGACGGTTGTCGCCGTATTTTTCTTTCACTTCAAGCAGCTCGTCCTTGATAACCTTCTTGCAAAGTTCCTCGTTGCTCAGAATTTCTTCGAAGTAAGCGATTTGCTTCATCAGGTCTTCGTATTCGGCATGGAGCTGGTCCTGCATCAGTCCGGTGAGCTGGCGCAAGCGCATTTCTACGATAGCACGAGCCTGGATTTCGCTCAGGTTGAAGCGGGCCATCAGGTTCGTGATAGCTTCGTTCGGAGTCTTGGCGGCACGGATAATACGGATTACCTCGTCAATGTTGTCCGAAGCGATAATCAATCCTTCCAGGATGTGCGCACGTTCCTTGGCCTTGCGCAAGTCGTAACGTGTACGGCGGATTACCACTCGTGACGGTGTTCCACGAAATATTTGATCAGTTCCTTCAGGTTGAGCAGGCGTGGACGGCCATGAACCAGGGCCACGTTGTTCACACCGAAAGAAGTCTGAAGCATGGTCATCTTGTAAAGCTTGTTGAGCACCACGCTGGCGTTGGCATCACGCTTGATGTCGATGACGATACGCATACCTTCGCGGTCGGTTTCGTCGTTCACATTCGAAATGCCTTCGATTTTCTTGTCGTTCGACAAATCAGCGATGCTCTTGATCAGCTCAGCCTTGTTCACACCATACGGAATCTCGGTCACTACAATCTTATCGTGTGTAGGATGCGATTCGATTTCGGCCTTGGCACGCATTACCACACGTCCGCGTCCGGTTTCGTAGGCATCGCGCACACCGCTGATACCATAAATATATCCTCCGGTCGGGAAATCAGGTGCCTTGATGTACTGCATCAGGCCGTCTACGTCGATTTCATTGTTATCGATGTATGCCACGCAAGCGTCAATGACTTCACGCAGGTTGTGTGTCGGCATATTGGTAGCCATACCTACGGCGATACCTGAAGCACCGTTCACCAGCAGGTTCGGGATACGGGTCGGCATGACGGTAGGTTCCTGCAACGTATCGTCGAAGTTGTTGGTAAAGTCTACAGTTTCCTTGTAAAGGTCCTGCATCATCTCCTCACCAATCTTCTTCAGACGAGCCTCCGTATATCGCATAGCGGCGGCACTATCTCCGTCGATAGAACCGAAGTTACCCTGACCGTCGACCAGCGGATAACGCATCGCCCAGTCCTGTGCCATACGCACCAGGGCGCCATATACAGACAAGTCGCCGTGAGGGTGATACTTACCCAGTACTTCACCTACGATTCTGGCTGCTTTTTTATACGGTTTGTCGGATGTATTTCCCAGTTCCATCATTCCGTAAAGAATACGGCGGTGAACCGGCTTGAATCCGTCTCTTACATCAGGGAGGGCGCGTGCCACGATTACTGACATGGAGTAATCAATGTACGACGACTTCATTTCCTCTTCGATGTTGATTTTTTATAATTCTGTCTTGTTCTTGCATTTAATACATTTATTAATTATACTTCCTTTCAAGGCTTGTAAAAAACCATGCTAAAGTACGACTTTTTAGCGGATATACAAAACTTTTTCCACCAAAATACGTATAAGCCTGCATTTGGAGACACTTGTAGGAAATGTGGCACGCATTTTTGTTAAATAGAAAGAAAGACTTGATGAAGAGTCTTTATAATAATGTATATTTGCAAGCCTATTTTGAATATAAACAATTGGAGAAGATATGAATTTGATGAGCAACGAATTTACACAACAAGTGTCCGACATCGTCGTTTACGGGAAAGAGGAGGCCAACCGCCTTCAGAACGACCATATCGAACCGGAACATCTGCTATTGGGCATCTTGCGCGATGGAGAGTGTAAAGCCGCCGAAATATTGAAATCGTTCTACCTCGACCTGAAAGGTATCAAGAACGAACTAGAAACACAATTACGGGAGAAGTCCATTCTAGAGAACTACTCACAGGACATCTCATTCAGCGAGGAAGCATCAAAAATTTTGACATTAAGCAAACTAGAGGCACGATTGATGAATGACGAGAAAGTGGACACCCCGCATATTTTATTGGCCATTATGAGAGACAACCAGAATAACGCATATAAGATATTGGAAAAGAACGACGTAACTTACGAAAAGATAATAGACCGTCTAAAGCAGGAGGAAACTCCTTTTGACGGACTGGATTTCAATGATGACGAAGAAGAGGAAGGCATCGGACGTCGCGGAAACGCGGACAAGAACAACGATGGCTTCGGTTCTTCCGCCAACCGCCAGGCCACGCAGACCGAACAGAAACAAGCGGACGGTGGCACGCCCTACCTCGACAATTACGGTATCGACCTGACCAAGGCAGCCGAAGGTGGGAAACTTGACCCCGTGGTAGGCCGTGAGAAGGAAATTGAACGTATCGCACAGATTCTGAGCCGGCGCAAAAAGAACAACCCGATTCTGATTGGTGAGCCGGGTGTGGGAAAATCGGCCATTGCCGAAGGACTGGCGCTCCGTATCGTGGAGAAGCGGGTTTCGCGTGCCCTGTTCGGCAAGCGCATCGTTTCGCTCGACATGACGGCGGTAGTGGCCGGAACCAAGTATCGCGGACAATTTGAAGAACGCATTCGTGCCATTCTGACAGAAGTGAAGAAACATCCTGACGTCATTCTGTTCATCGATGAGATACATACCATCGTGGGAGCCGGCTCGGCGGCTGGTTCCATGGACGCGGCCAACATGCTGAAACCGGCACTGGCACGTGGAGAAATCCAATGCATCGGGGCCACCACCCTCGACGAGTATCGCAAGAACATCGAAAAAGACGGGGCATTGGAACGCCGCTTCCAGAAAGTGCTGGTAGGACCGACCTCACCGGAAGAGACCTTGCAGATTCTCCGGAACATCAAGGATAAATACGAGGAACACCATAACGTGACATATACGGACGAGGCGCTGGAGGCTTGCGTACGCCTGACCGACCGCTATGTGACCGACCGCTATTTCCCCGACAAGGCCATCGACGCTATGGACGAAGCGGGTTCTCGCATCCACCTCACTCACATCTCCGTACCTCAGGAAATTGAGGAGCAGGAACGATTGATTGAGGAAGCGCAGCAACATAAGAATGAGGCCATTCGCTTGCAGAACTTCGAGCTGGCCGCCAGCTCCGTGACCGTGAAAACCAGTACACGGAGCAATTGGAACGCCTGAAAAATGAATGGAAAGAAAAGTTGAAGGACAACCGGGAAACGGTGGACGCACCACAGATAGAGGAAGTGGTGTCCATGATTTCGGGTGTACCCGTGCAACGTATGGCGCAAGCGGAAGGTGTACGGTTGAAGGGGATGAAGCAGGCATTGCTTTCGAAGGTTATCGGACAGGACAAGGCGGTAGAGACACTGGTAAGAAGTATCCAGCGGAGCCGTGTGGGACTGAAGGACCCGAACAAGCCTATCGGTACGTTCCTTTTCTTAGGACCGACGGGTGTAGGAAAGACGCATCTGGCGAAAGAGCTTGCCAAGAACATGTTCGGTACTACCGACGCCATTATCCGTATCGATATGAGCGAATACATGGAGAAATATTCCGTGTCGAGACTGATCGGAGCGCCTCCGGGATATGTAGGATATGACGAAGGCGGTCAACTGACAGAGGCAGTCAGAAGAAAACCGTATTCAGTCGTATTATTTGACGAAGTAGAGAAGGCGCATCCGGATGTATTTAACGTGCTTTTGCAAGTGCTTGACGATGGAAGGATTACAGATTCTCAGGGCCGTACCGTTGATTTCAAAAATACGATTCTGATCATGACGTCCAATATCGGAGCAGGTTATCTTTTAGACGGTATAAAAGAAGACGGTTCGATCTCGAAAGAGGCGCAGGATATGGCGATGAATGATTTAAGAGCTCACTTCAGACCGGGAATTTTTTGAACCGTCTTGACGAGATCATTATGTTTAAACCATTGACGAAAGAAAATATTCGTGCCATTATTGACTTGTTAGTGGCAGATGTAAACAGACGGCTGGAGGAAAAAGAACTGACGATCGAACTGACGGAAGCGGCGAAAGACTGTATCGTAGAAGGCGGATATGATCCGATGTACGGAGCAAGACCGTTAAAGAGATATCTGCAGAAAAAACGTAGAGACACTGGCTGCACGGTTGATTCTTGCCGGAAATGTCGGAAGAGAAGACACGATACTGATCGATGCGAAAGACGGCAAACTGAAAGCAGATGTGAAGCGGGTAAACAGCTTGGAAAGACAGGAAGCATAAGTAAGATATGCAAAAAGCGAGAAGAAAAGAGTCTGCATGAAGCCGGGTGTGTGAAAGGATGGCGCAAGTGACACCGATAATCTTTCATATTGATGTAAACTCAGCTTATTTGAGCTGGACGGCTGTAGAACAATTAAAAAAACGGGGCGAAAGTGGATATTCGGGAGATCCCGGCAATTATCGGCGGGGATCAGACATCCCGGCACGGTGTTGTTCTCGCAAAATCCACTTTTGCCAAAAATATGTGCATCCGCACGGGAGAACCTGTTGCGAATGGCCTTTCGTAAGTGTCCGAATCTCGTAATAGTATCCGCCTGATCATCGGATGTACCGCGAGAAGAGCAAGAC
>ENA-OPYV01000381-OPYV01000381.1-human-gut-metagenome-genome-assembly--contig:-NODE-381-length-12686-cov-2.222470_pt1 | contig 12686 bp, 18 predicted proteins | sample MGYA00242474_ERZ504485 | MGnify/ENA primary metagenome ERZ504485 (study PRJEB26092, sample SAMD00036263) | human gut metagenome | host: Homo sapiens | study: EMG produced TPA metagenomics assembly of...
CATCTGGCCGTCGCATCCTGCATGGCTACGCGGTCCGGACGGAAGTTAACATACTCTTCCCCCCGACGAAAGCTGCAACCGTGTTTTCGTCGTATAAATGTGCATACAATATTTTTTTCAGCCAAAGTCATGGCACGCCCCAGTTTCTTACGGGCCTTTTTCTACTTTTTCTGCATACGACGCATAGAACGTCTTCTGCATTTCCATGTCGTAAATCATCTGAACAATCTTTTATAACTTCGTGCGCAAATATATTGAAAATATCTCACAATATCACACTTGTATTAAATAAAAAACAACAATCTGCCACAAAACCTCATCCCTTTATAACAGAGGGCTGGTTTTTACCGCATTCCGGAAAACTTTTTGACACGTCATTATCCTTAAATTGAAAATTACCTGCATATTCTTGCTATTTTTCTTGTTCGTTTTCTACGTTTTCCTACTGCAAACCCTATGTTTCCCCGTCGCAAAAAACGTAGGGTTCCCGAACGGAAAACATACGGTTCCGCGACGGGAAACATAAAAAACTTGAAAAGTTTCCGAATAAACTTACCGAACTTAGAAAAAACAGAGCCATCACATAAAAGCCCAATTATCCGCCTTTTCTGCCAGTAGAATCTCCCGCATTTTATTCGTTTTCTTCGGGATTTTTTGTAAGTTTGGAGAAACTCTTATTCAACTGTATTATGGAAACATATCTATTCTGGCTGGTCCCGGCGGCATCGCTGCTGGCATTGGCACTTGCCGGATACTTCTACCGGCAAATGAAGCAGGAAAGCGAAGGTACCCCCACCATGGCACGCATTGCATCGTTATGTCCGGAAAGGAGCCATGTCTTACCTGAAACAGCAATATAAAATAGTTACCCTTGTATTTATCGGACTGGCTGCCTTGTTTGCCATCATGGCCTATGGGTTCAACTTGCAAAATCCGTGGGTACCCGTAGCATTCCTCACAGGAGGCTTTTTCTCCGGTCTGTCAGGTTATTTAGGCATGAAAACGCTACGTATGCCTCTGCACGTACGGCAAATGCCGCACGCAACTCTCTGAACAAAGGATTGAAGGTAGCATTTCGCAGTGGAGCGGTTATGGGACTTGTGGTCGTAGGACTGGGATTGTTTGATATTTCTTTCTGGTACCTGCTGTTGGATTTCTGTATTCCGGAAGATGCATTGAATCCCACTGCCAAGTTGTGTGTCATCACCACCACGATGCTGACTTTTGGAATGGGCGCCTCCACCCAGGCTTTGTTTGCCCGTGTAGGAGGAGGTATTTATACCAAGGCGGCCGATGTGGGAGCTGACCTGGTGGGGAAAGTAGAAGCGGGCATTCCGGAAGACGACCCGCGCAACCCGGCTACGATTGCCGACAATGTAGGCGATAACGTAGGTGATGTAGCCGGAATGGGAGCCGACCTCTACGAATCCTACTGCGGCTCGATTCTGGCTACCGCTGCCCTGGGAGCTGCCGCCTATGTCGGCACGGGAGATACCGCCATGCAGTTTAAAGCCGTCATCGCTCCGATGCTGATTGCAGCCGTAGGTATCATCTTGTCCATCATCGGTATTTTTGCCGTACGTACCAAAGAAAATGCAGGCATGAGGGAATTGCTCAAGGCTTTATCTACAGGCACCAACCTCAGTGCGGGATTGATTGTCATCGCCACCTTTAGCATTCTTTGGGTACTACAAATTGATAACTGGCTGTATATTTCACTGGCTGTAGTCATCGGACTGATTGTGGGTATCGTCATCGGACAGTCTACTGAATTCTACACTTCCCAATCCTACAAGCCTACTCAAAAACTGGCGGAAAGCGGAAAGACAGGTCCGGCTACCGTCATCATTTCGGGTATCGGATTAGGAATGGTATCGACTACGATTCCGGTCATTGCAGTTGTAACCGGCATCATCCTGTCCTACTGGCTGGCCTCTGGTTTCGATTTACCAACATCAGCATGGGACTTTATGGCATCGGTATTGCTGCCGTGGGTATGCTGTCCACTTTGGGCATCACATTAGCCACGGATGCCTACGGGCCGATTGCCGACAATGCCGGCGGTAATGCGGAGATGAGTGGTTTGGGAGCAGAAGTCCGTAAACGCACGGATGCATTGGATTCACTGGGCAATACCACAGCGCTACGGGTAAAGGTTTCGCCATCGGTTCTGCCGCCCTGACCGGACTGGCACTACTGGCTTCTTATATTGAAGAAATACGCATCGGCCTGGAACGTATCGGTACCACCGTACTGGAACTTCCCAACGGACTGGAAGTAATGATTCGGGAAGCCGGATTCACGGACTTCATGATGTTCTACGATGTCACGCTTATGAATCCCAAGGTACTTTCGGGAATGTTTATCGGTAGCATGATGGCCTTTCTGTTCTGCGGACTGACCATGAATGCTGTAGGAAGAGCAGCTGCCCACATGGTAGAGGAAGTACGCCGGCAGTTCCGTGAAATCAAAGGTATTCTGGAAGGAAAGACTGAACCTGACTACGCACGCTGTGTACAGATTTCCACTCTTGGTGCACAAAAAGAAATGGTATTCCCGTCACTGCTGGCCATCATCGCCCCCATTGTGACAGGTCTGCTGTTTGGTGTGCCGGGCGTCATCGGTCTGCTGATAGGAGGACTTTCCTCAGGTTTCATTTTAGCGATTTTCATGGCCAATTCCGGAGGTGCCTGGGACAATGCCAAGAAATACGTGGAAGAAGGAAACTTTGGCGGGAAAGGCAGTGAAGTACACCGGGCCACAGTCGTAGGCGATACGGTAGGGGACCCGTTTAAAGATACCTCCGGTCCCAGCCTGAACATCCTGATTAAACTGATGAGCATGGTAGCCATCGTCATGGCAGGTCTGACCGTTTCATGGAGCTTATTCTAACAATAAAAATTCCCCCGCCAACCTAAAACCTGACGGGGGAATTTGCATATAGAATTTACAATTCTTCTTTTGCCAACACATGACAATGATGTGCCTCAAGCACTTTCAGACATTGTGACATGTCATTCGGCTTATAACCACATGAGCCTGATCGGCTTGTGCAAACGCATACATATACTCAATGAAAATCTGCTCTTCGGCCAAGTATTCCAATACCACAGCCAACGAGCCGGGCACATTGGCACACGAAAGACAAACCACATCGGTCGACATCACGGCAAAATTCTTTTCACGCAATACTTCTACCGCCTTGTCCACATCAGACACAATCAGTCGCAAAATACCAAAATCTGCTGTTTCGGCCATACTAAAAGCGTGCATATTGATACCGTTTGCTCCCAAAGTATGCACTACATCATTAATTCTTCCGGTCTTGTTTTCCAAGAAAACAGACAATTGCTTAATTATCATAGTTCTTTTTGCTTTAGTTATACCAATACTCGTTTATCTATCACACGCTTGGACTTCCCTTCGCTGCGGGTAATGCTGTTCGGTTCTACCAATTTCACGTCGGCACTGATGGACAATACACTCTTCAAGCGGTCGGACAGTGTTTTCTTCAGTTTCAGCATGGAACCGATGTCATCACTGAAGAAATCACGACGCACTTCCACCTGTACTTCCAGGGTATCCAGATTGTTCTTGCGGTCTACCACCAGCATATATTGCGGTTCGAACTCTTTCATACCCAGAATAACACTTTCTACCTGGGACGGGAAGACATTGATACCACGGATAATCAGCATATCATCGCTTCGGCCCATAATCGGCGTCATACGCACACTGGTACGACCGCACGGACACGCATCGGCAATCAGCGAAGTCAGGTCCTTCGTACGGTAACGCAACAACGGCATGCCCTCTTTGGTCAATGTGGTAAATACCAGTTCTCCCTGTGTGCCGTATGGAAGAGATTCCAGGGTAACCGGATCGATAATTTCCGGATAGAAATGGTCTTCGTTGATGTGAGAGCCATACTGTTCCTGACACTCGTAAGATACACCAGGCCCATAATCTCACTTAGCCCATAAATATTGTATCCCTTCAAACCCAAACGGTTCTGTATTTCCTGACGCATGTTTTCCGTCCAGGGTTCTGCTCCAAACGCACCAATGCGCAGTCCTAATTCCTCTTTACGGATACCCATCTTTTCTACCACCTCTGCCAGATACAAGGCATACGAAGGGGTGCAGGCAATACCCGTGATGTGCAAATCGCGAATCAAACGTACATGCTTTTCCGTATTTCCTGTAGAAGCCGGAATTACGGTAGCTCCTAAGTTCTCTACTCCATAATGTGCGCCCAATCCTCCGGTAAACAATCCATAGCCATAGCTTACGGAGAAAGTATCGTCACGGGTCACTCCGTATGCCGACAGACAGCGTGACATCACTTCCGACCAGATGGACAAGTCGCGACGTGTATAGCCCACAATCGTAGGATTACCCGTTGTACCAGAAGAAGCATGTACACGCACCACCTCTGAAGGAGGAGCCGCCATCAGTCCGTAAGGATAATTATCACGTAAATCCTGTTTGGTAGTAAAAGGCAGTTTGGTAATATCGTCTATGCTCCAGATATCATCTGGAGTCAGGTCCATTTCCTGCATTTTATGACGATAGAAAGGTACATTATGGTACACATACTGCACCAGTTTGCATAAGCGTTTTCCTTGCAGCTCGCGCATCTGTTCGCGCGGCATACATTCTTTGTTCGGATTCCAAATCATAAGCTGTGTTTTTCTTTATTTCAGTAGTAGTTTGTGATTTCTTATTTCAGCGGATGGTCTTCCTGAAACGCTTTCATACGTTCCTCCAGCACCGGATAAAGTTCTTCACGCATGCGCGACGTACAGGCTCTCACTCCTTGCTGTTCACTTCCAGTGGTAGACAAGGAAATACTGCTCACGCCATACATCATCAATTCACTCAGCAATTCGCCTCCTGTCAGTCCGGGGTATCCCAAGGTAAAGAAGAAACCATCGCCCACCTGCTGAGTGACATCCTTATCATACACAATCGAGAAACCGTGGTCAGTAAAAATCTGCTTCATCCGGCGTGCCCGACGTTCATACTCGCGCACATCTTCTACGAAGTTGATTTCTCCTGAAATGGATTTCTCCAACATTTCGGCCATGGCATACTGAGTAGTAGCCGTGCAACCGGAGGTAATCATATACATGATAGAAGCAATGAAAGTCGGCCCGAATACACCTGAGTCTTCATAACGGGTTGCCAGTGCCGGATACTGCGTATCAAACAATTTATCGGACACGCAGGCTAAAGCTATACGCTGGCCGGCATAGCTGAAAATCTTGGATGCCGACAACATCAGAATATAATTATCGGTATAACGTGCGACCGTAGGTACAAAAGGTGGCTGGTAAGGACGGCCGAACGCATGACGAAGTCCATGCAGAAATAAGCCTGGTCTTCCAGCACAATCACATCGTACTGCGTAGCCAATTCTCCGATAATCTTCAACTCACTTTCTTCCAGACAAATCCATGCCGGATTATTAGGGTTAGAATATACCACAGCGGCAATATCTCCCTTCGACAGGAAACTTTCCAGTTTGGCACGCAGCGGTTCACCACGGAAATCATGAATGTCGAACAACTCCCACTCAATACCCAAAATGCGCAACTGAGATTTTTGTATCGGGAAACCCGGATCAATGAACAAGACCTTGTTCTTTCCCGGAATTCGCTGGGTACAAGCGATAAAAGCACCGAAAGAAGCTGCCACAGAACCGGTAGTGGGCAGACATGCCCGCGGAGAAATATCAATATCGATAAAGGCTTTCACGAAACGTGAAGCTGCCTGCTTCAGTTCTGCCACTCCGGCAGCTGCCGGATATTGCGAACCAACTCCTCTATCGAGGGCTTTCTTCTCTGCCTCAATACCTATTTTATTGGCCGGAAGACCGGGAGACCCCTGGTCCATCCGGATAAAAGGAATACCTGTCAGTTCTTCTAGGCGGGAAGCTACCAGCAACACATCCCCTATGGTGGCATTGGCCAAGTCGGCCACTTTCATTTCCTTCGCTACGGAATTTACCAGCTCTTCACTAAACACGCGACTCATAGGCACTCAGAATTTCAACTGTTTGACATATTCATGACCTATATCGAAGGCATGATAGTTCATCTGCACCACTTCTTCGCCTTTTGATGCAAAAATACGGCCTACACTTTCGCGCAGGACTTCTGCATCCAGGATTTTCAGGAAAGGAGCGGCAGCCCCTAACAGAATAACATTGGCCGACTTAGGCATGTGGTTTTCTTTCGCCAGATTTTCCACATCCAGCACCACCACATGAGGCTGTGACTTCAATTCCTGCATCAGCTTTTCTTCGTCCGGATAGTTCGGAATGTTTTTAAAAGGAGCAGCCGAAGTGATAATCCATCCGTCTTTCGACAGATACGGCAGGTAGCGCAAAGCTTCCATCGGCTCCAGTGAGATAATCATATCCGCCGTTCCCAAGGCAATCAGGTCGGAAGCAATCGGGGCATCCGACAAGCGAAGGTTAGACTGCACATCCCCTCCGCGCTGACTCATTCCATGTACTTCGGCCTGTTTCAAGTTCAACCCTAAATGAAGAGCTGCTTCTCCGATAATCGTAGCGATGGACAAGATTCCCTGTCCGCCAACTCCTGAAAGTATAATATCTGTTTTCATTGTTTCTGTGCTTTTTGCTGTTTCAGTTTCCGGTTTAAAGTCTGCATACATTCCCTACGCGGAATAATGACAGATACACCGTTGTATTCTATTTCCTCACGAATAACACGGGTAATTTCTTCCATGTTCTTAGGAAGCGGCACAACTACCCGTACGTGCTCCGGTTCTACTCCCAAGCCCAGACAAATGGCTTCGAACTTATTGGTTCCGGCTGAATCCTGGCCACCAGTCATAGCGGTAGTCAGGTTATCAGAAATCACCACCGTGATATTGGACTTGTCATTCACGGCATCCAGCAGACCTGTCATTCCAGAGTGAGTAAATGTGGAGTCGCCAATCACTGCAATAGACGGGAACAAGCCTGCATCCGCAGCCCCCTTGGCCATGGTAATGGAAGCTCCCATATCCACGCAACTGCTCAATGTACGGAACGGAGGAAGTGCGCCCAGTGTATAGCAACCGATGTCACCGAAAATCTTGGCATCCGGATATTCGGCAGCTACTTTATTCAAGGCATCATATACATCACGGTGTCCACAACCCTTACACAAAGCAGGAGGACGAGGAACTACATTCTGAGCGGCAGCATAAACCTGTTCGCAAGAAAGTCCCAAAGCCTGACGCACATTATCCGGCGTCAGTTCTCCCGTACGAGGCAATTCACCACTTAAACGACCTTTCACCACATATTTAGAAGGAAGAATACCTTTCAGCTGTTCTTCAACAAAAGGCTGTCCGTCTTCTACTACCAGAATCTCTTTGCAAGAGTCGGCCAGACGGGTCAAGGTTTCCACCGGTAAAGGATACTGTGAAATCTTCAGCAAAGGATACGGACATCCCTCCGGATAGGTTTCCATCACGTAATTGTAACCAATTCCACAAGCCACGATTCCCTTCTCAGCCATACCTTCCTGACCTGCCAACCGATTAAATGCAGACTGTTCAACCTCATCGCGCAACTTTTCCTGAGTAGCGATGGCTTCCACATACCGGCGGCGGGCATTACCGGGCAAAAGTACCCAATCAGAAGGAACCGACGGACGCCCCGTGCAAGTCACTTCCTTTCCTGACTCCTGCACTTCGACTGCCGCACGAGAGTGCGCCATGCGGGTAGTAATGCGCATCAGTACCGGCGTACGCATTTGTTCCGAAAGGTCGTATGCATACGACATCATGTCGTAAGCTTCCTGCTGGGAAGACGGTTCCAGAATCGGAATCAGGCAAACTTGCCGTAAAAACGGGAATCCTGCTCATTCTGAGAAGAATGCATAGACGGATCATCGGCAGCCAGTACCACTACCCCTCCGTTCACGCCTGTAATGGCAGAATTGACAAATGCGTCTGCACATACGTTCATTCCCACGTGTTTCATGCAGACCAAGGCGCGTTTTCCTACATAAGAAACACCCAATGCAGCCTCCATGGCTGTTTTTTCATTGGTGCACCAGCTGCTGTGCAAACCGCGTTCTTTTTGCTATAGGAGAGTTTTGAATATATTCCGTAATTTCAGTAGAGGGAGTTCCCGGATAAGCATACACTCCCGAAATCCCCGCGTGAATAGCTCCCAGCGCAATGGCCTGGTCGCCCAACAATAAGCGTTTATTTTTCATATAATATAGAAATTAATTCAGTGTAAAAGAGTCGGCATCGTTCAATACCGGGAATTTTTTCCGGAACGATTGCAGTTCCTCCATATCAATCACAACTTCTGCAAAGCCTTCTTCCCCATCCGCACAGGCAGAAAGTGTTTTACCATACGGGTCTATGCCCGCTGTTCCTCCGCTATATTCGCAATAGGGATCCTTCCCGACCCGGTTTACCCCCAGTACATAGCACTGGTTCTCGATGGCACGGGCACGCAACAAAGCTTTCCAGCTTCCACTCTGGGCGAAGGCCAGCTGGCTACATAAATCGCCGCATCGTAGTCGCCCCGGTTGCGTGACCATACCGGGAACGCAGGTCATAGCAAACTTCCAGCAGGAAACGAACACCACGGAAATTCACAACCACCCGTTCCTGTCCGGCCGTATAGTGTTTGTCTTCCCCTCCATACGTAAACAGATGCTTTTTATTGTACCACTGCACGTTTCCGTCAGGATGCACAAAATAGAAGCGGTTATAGAACTTTCCGTTTTCCTCGACCGAAACACTTCCGGCAATCGCACAATTACGTTCGGCAGCTTTTTGCTTCATCCACCGAAGGGTAGCACTATCGGATGATTCGGCAATGCCTTCCGGCGAAGTACAAAATCCGGTGGAAAAACATTTCCGGTAGAACAAACAAGTCTGTTCCTTGTGCGTGGGCACTGATGAGTTTATCCATGTAAGCCACATTGGCTGCAGGATCGGCCCAACAAATATCTGTCTGTAATAAAATAACTTTCATGCTTTTCATTCATTAGAAACGCCCAAAGGTAACAAATTAATCATAGAAACCCAAAATTAGCATCAAAATACTTTAAAGACACACGTAATTGTATATTTCTGCAAACGCTTATACAAAAATACCTCGACACGTTGCTGTCAAGGTCTCGACTCGAACGTGACGAGACATCCGCACGAACGTGTCAAGACCTCGTCACGTACGTGTCAAGGTAAAAACGTCAAAGCCACGATGATAAAACCCTAGCCTGCTGCCTGTTTTTCACGCAAGAGTCGTGGCTTTTTATTCTAAAAGAACCTTATAAATAGGGATTATTTGCAAAATGTTTTTTATTTTTGTGCCCAGAATGAGTTAATATACTAACAAATGAACGTATTAGAATTAAGCGAACAGGAAATAATCAGACGTAACAGCCTGAATGAGTTGAGAGCAATGGGGATTGAACCATACCCTGCTGCCGAGTATGTAACCAACGCTTTTTCGACTGACATAAAAGCCGAATTCAAAGATGATGCTGAACCTCGCAAAGTATCCGTTGCAGGACGTATCATGTCTCGTCGTGTAATGGGAAAAGCGTCTTTCATTGAATTACAGGATTCTAAAGGCCGTATACAAGTATATATAACCCGCGATGATATCTGTCCGGATGAAAACAAAGATTTATATAATGTAGTTTTCAAACGCTTGCTGGATTTGGGCGATTTCGTAGGAATCGAAGGTTTTGTATTCCGTACCCAAATGGGCGAAATCTCTATCCATGCACAGAAACTGACTGTATTGTCGAAATCAATTCGTCCGCTCCCGATTGTAAAATACAAAGATGGAGTGGCTTACGATAAGTTTGAAGACCCTGAACTCCGTTACCGTCAGCGCTATGTAGACTTGGTAGTAAACGACGGAGTTAAAGAAATCTTCCTGAAACGGAACAAGGTCTACAACTCTATGAGAGAGTATTTCAACTCGAAAGGATATATCGAAGTAGAAACTCCGATTCTTCAGTCTATTGCCGGAGGTGCTGCGGCACGTCCGTTTATCACTCACCACAACGCATTGGATATTCCATTGTACATGCGTATTGCCAGTGAGCTGTACCTGAAGAGACTGATTGTGGGTGGTTTCGAAGGTGTGTAATGAAGTCGGTAAAAACTTCCGTAACGAAGGTATGGACCGTACACACAATCCGGAATTTACCTGTATGGAAATCTACGTTGCTTACAAGGATTACAACTGGATGATGAAGTTTACAGAAAACATGATTGAAAAAATCTGTCTGGATGTAAACGGTACTACAGAGGTACAGGTAGGCGACAACATGATTAACTTCAAAGCTCCGTTCAAACGTGTAACCATGCTGGATTCTATCAAGGAATTCACTGGCTATGACCTGACAGGCATGAACGAAGAACAGATTCGTGAAGTTTGCAAGAAGCTCAACATGGAAATTGATGACACCATGGGTAAGGGTAAGCTGATTGACGAAATCTTCGGCGAATTCTGCGAAGGCAACTACATTCAGCCGACTTTCATCACTGACTATCCTATCGAAATGTCTCCGCTGACAAAGAAACACCGCAGCAATCCAGATTTGACAGAGCGCTTTGAGCTGATGGTGAACGGTAAAGAGTTGTGTAACGCATACTCTGAATTGACGACCCGATTGACCAGCTGGAACGCTTCGAAGAGCAGATGAGACTGAGTGAAAAGGGAGACGACGAAGCAATGATTATCGACAAGGACTTCGTTCGTGCATTGGAATACGGTATGCCTCCTACTTCAGGTATGGGTATCGGTATGGACCGTCTGGTAATGCTGATGACCGGTCAGAGTACCATTCAGGAAGTGTTGTTCTTCCCGCAGATGCGTCCGGAAAAAGTAATCCCGAAAGATGCGCCTGCTAAATTCATGGAATTAGGAATCGCAGAAGACTGGGTTCCGGTAATTCAGAAAGCCGGATACAACCTCGTGACTGACATGAAGGACGTGAATCCGCAGAAACTTCATCAGGATATTTGTGGCATCAACAAGAAATACAAACTGGAACTTGCCAACCCCACAGTAGACGAAGTAGCTGGCTGGATAGAAAAGATTAAATAAATGAATGAAGTGTATGAAAGGACAAAGCACATGTCTTGTCCTTCATATCTGTTTTCATTAAATATAAGAGTATGAAATTACCCGGGAAAATAGCGATTATGGGGGGAGGCAGCTGGGCCACTGCTATAGCTAAAATCATTTTAACCCAGGCTGAATCCATAAAACTGGTATATGCGCCGTGACGACCGAATTGAAGAATTCAAGCCGTCTGGGTCACAATCCAGCCTATCTGACAAGTGTGCGTTTTCGACATGAAATGTCATCAACTTTCATCAGACATCAACAAGGTAGTGAGAGAGTCGGATACCCTGATCTTTGTCACACCTTCACCGTATCTGAAAAGTCACCTCAAAAAGCTAAAAACCAAGCTGAAGGATAAATTCATCGTTACTGCCATCAAGGGTATCGTACCCGACGAAAACCTTATCGTATCCGATTATTTCCATAAGATTTATGACGTTCCTGAAAACAACATAGCCGTACTGGCAGGTCCCTGTCATGCGGAAGAAGTAGCATTGGAACGACTTTCTTATCTCACCGTGGGATGCAAAGACATTGAAAAAGCCAAGATGTTTGCACGGCAACTGGCCGGGCATTACATCAAGACTTCGGTCAATACGGACGTAGCCGGCATTGAATATGCTTCTGTGTTGAAGAATGTATATGCCATTGCAGCCGGAATCTGCAGCGGTCTGAAATATGGAGACAACTTCCAGGCCGTGCTGGTGTCCAATGCCTTACAGGAAATGAACCGGTTCTAGATACCGTACATCCCGTAAACCGCTGTACAAACGATTCAGCCTATCTGGGCGACCTTCTCGTGACTTCTTATTCCAATTTCAGCCGTAACCGCGTGTTCGGTACCATGATTGGTAAGGGATATTCCGTAAAAAGTGCCCAGATTGAAATGGAAATGATTGCCGAAGGATATTACGGAACCAAATGTATCAAGGAACTGAACAAGCACCTGCATGTCAATATGCCCATTGTGGATGCCGTCTATAATATTCTTTACGAACGTATATCACCAATGATAGAAATCAAATTATTAACTGACTCATTTAGATAAAATCAGAAAACAGTTATGGAAACATTAATCTGAACATTGAAAAGACTTTAGATTTTATATCTAAGGAAAAATTGGCTTCTTATGAACCAAAGGTAAAAGCTTGTATGGAAACGCTGGAAAAAGGCACAGGCTTAGGAAACGACTTCTTGGGTTGGTTGCATTTACCTTCTTCCATCACAAAGGAACACTTGGATGACCTGAAAGCTACCGCACAGACACTTCGCGAAAACTGCGACGAGTAATCGTAGCTGGTATCGGAGGAAGTTACCTAGGCGCACGCGCAGTCATCGAAGCTATGTCAAACAGCTTTGCTTGGTTGCAGGAGAAAAAAGCCGGACAGCCTACTATTATTTTTGCCGGACACAACAATCAGCGAAGACTACCTGTTCGAACTGACTGAATTCCTGAAAAGACAAAAATTGATGTATACTACAATAATCTAAATCTGGAACAACTACTGAAACCGCTCTTGCTTTCCGTCTGTTGAAAAAGCAGTGTGAAGACCAGA
>ENA-OPYV01000382-OPYV01000382.1-human-gut-metagenome-genome-assembly--contig:-NODE-382-length-12669-cov-1.868681_pt1 | contig 12669 bp, 19 predicted proteins | sample MGYA00242474_ERZ504485 | MGnify/ENA primary metagenome ERZ504485 (study PRJEB26092, sample SAMD00036263) | human gut metagenome | host: Homo sapiens | study: EMG produced TPA metagenomics assembly of...
CATATGCATCGGCAGTTATCTGTTGTTTCTGCGTGCAGTCCGTTCTTTAGCCCAACAGCACAGGGAATATTTACAGAAAAAAATATGAAATTAAGCTGATGAAAAAAGCAGATAAACGATTCCGTTCAGTTAAGTAATGAATATGCCAGTCTCCGGAAATGGAATCACGATATTGAGAATCACATCATGTCTGTCATGTATTTGATGGATATGAAAAAATATGAGGAAGCAGAAACATATACCGCTTCTGTTCTGTCCCGGCTTAATTGCAGACCACAAGAAAAACAACCAGAGGAGGATTGCAGTCATGAAAAAGAACATTAAATTGATTCCTTTATTTCTCTTCCTCTTTGTATTCCAGTTGTTATATTTTCTGTCTACGATTTATACAGAAAAAATTGATCATATGTTTCTGATCCTGGCAGTGTTTATAATCCTTATCTGTATTCTTTTATACTGCGTGCTTTCTGATGTATTAAAGAAATCCAATACTGAAATGGAACTGGCTTGTCTTCAAAAGCAGAAACAATTAAACAGGAACAGGATTACAGTCTTCAGATCCGCAGACAGGATACTCGGGATTTTCAGACCAAAACTGTACAGGACTTCAGGATTTCCAGATACTTCTGGAACAGGGAAAATATGAACAGGCTGATACTGCGATCAGAAATCTGAATCAGACTTTTCAGAAGGATCGTTTTCATCCTTACTGTCAGAATAACCTGTTACAGGCAATCCTGGAAGGGAAACGGCTTCGTGCAGAACAGGAACATATCCAGGTATCCTATGAAATCCTTTTACCGAAAAAGATTTCCATTAATACGACTGACCTGAGCAGTATATTTTTTAATCTTCTGGACAACGCTATCGAAGCTTGTAACGCTTCCGGCAATCCTGATCCTGAAATCCGGCTGTCTGCAAACATTTCCAACGGATTTCTGACTGTGTATATGCACAATACCAAGAACCCGATGCAGACTTTTTACACATAAGACTACGAAATCAGAACCGGGAGCTCATGGATATGGGCTTTCTATTATTGAAGATATCTGCCAGAAGTATAATGGCTCCTATCAGTGGATCGACCATAATAATACTTTTGATTCCATTGTCTTACTACAGATAAAAAAATCTCTGAAAAAAGGAGGCGCTTTCCATGCCAGTTACTCCCACAATCGAAGTAGATGATACCCTGAAAGAACGAAGCTCTCACGGCTCCTTTGAACTTCCCATAGAAACTTATACAGACAACTGCGAAATCTTCCATTCCCTCTACAACCACTGGCATGACGAGATGGAACTGATCTATATTGAATCCGGCAGCGGACTGGTCCGTCTGAACAAAGAGATCCTCCGCGTCAAGGCCGGTGACCTGATCATTGTGAACCGTGGGGTTCTCCATGGCATAAAAACAGATCTGAAGAATATCCTTTATTTCCGTAGTATTGTTTTTGACCTGAACTTTCTGTCAGGCCCGGCGGGAGATTTATGTCAGGAACGTGTCATTTCCCTGTTGATGGATAATCAGGCGGAATTTACCCATATTATTTCCAGATCTGATGACAATTATGGGAATATCTGCCTGCTTTTTGACAGGATCCATTCCTGCCATAAAGAAAAAAAAGCCGTATTATTTCGTAAAATTAAAGGCTCTGTTCTTCAGCTTTTTTCTACGAAATGCTCATGGGAAATTACATCACTCCCGCAGATAAGGAAGAGAACAAAAAGTCTTGCTTCTATTAAAAAAGATCCTGGACTACATCAACCTCAATTATTCACAGTCACTGACCGCGGCAGAGCTCACTGCGCTCTCCAATTACAGCGAATACTACTTTATGAAACTGTTTAAGCAATATACCGGCAAGACTCTGATCGCCTACATCAATGACCTGCGCATCGAGAAAGCCAAGCCTCTGCTTCTGCATTCCGACTCCTCTGTCACAGAGATCGCACTGGAAGTAGGTTTCAACAACACCAGCTATTTCATCAAGAAGTTCCAGCAGGCAACCGGAATGTCTCCTCATAAGTTTTCGCAGAAAACCTGTCATAAAAAATCGCAAATTTTTGTTGTATTTTTTTTTGAATAGACTGCTGATATAGTTATAGATGTCAGCAAGAGAACTTCTCTTACTGATATACCCCAAACAATACACTATTCAAACCTAAAAAATAAGCAATCTAACTGCATAAAAACACATATTTATTTCAGAAAGGGAGATTACGATGGAAAATTTAGAAAAGCTCATCTATGACCTGTATAAGAAAAATGCACGCCAGTGCACAAATGAAGAAATTTACAACGCATTATTAATCTATACAAAAAATCAGCTCTTTGAAAAAGGCTATCAGAATGGAAAGAAGAAAATCTTATTACATTTCCGCAGATTCCTGATCGGTAAATTATTATCCAACAACCTGATCAATCTGGGAATCTATGATGATGTTGCTGCATTCTTAAAAGAGAATGGAAAAGCCATCGCTGACATCGAAGAAGTTGAACCGGAACCATCTCTTGGAAACGGTGGTCTTGGACGTCTGGCAGCATGCTTCCTGGATTCCATCGCAACTCTCGGTCTTCCGGGCGAAGGTATTGGTCTGAATTATCATCTGGGTCTTTTCAAACAGCTCTTTGAGAACAGACTTCAGAAAGAAACTCCGAACCCCATGGATTGAAAAACACAGCTGGCTCACACCTGCAGGTGTTTCCTATACTGTACCGTTCCGCGGATTCTCACTAAAATCTTCCCTGTACGATATCGACGTTGCAGGCTACAATAACAAATCCATTCATCTGCACTTATTTGACATCGATCTGGCAGACGAATCTATGGTTCACGATGGAATTTCCTTTAACAAAAAGGACATCCTTCACAACCTGACACTGTTCCTGTATCCGGATGACAGCGATGATGACGGACGTAAACTCCGTATCTTCCAGCAGTACTTCATGGTATCCAATGCTGCACAGTTCATTCTTGACGAGGCAACAAAGAAAGGCTGCAATCTGCATGACCTTGCAGACTACGCAGTGATCCAGATCAACGATACTCACCCAAGTATGATCATTCCTGAACTGATCCGTCTCCTGACAGAACGTGGAATCGCCTTTGATGAAGCTGCTGAAATCGTATCCAAAGTATGTGCTTACACAAACCATACTATCCTTGCAGAGGCTCTGGAAAAATGGCCAATGGACTACCTTCTTGATGTAGTTCCTCACCTTGTACCAATCATCGAAAAGCTGGATGAAAAGATCAAAGCAAAATATCCTCAGGAAAATGTAGCCATCATCGACAAGAACAACCTGGTTCACATGGCACATATGGATATCCACTATGGATTCTCCATCAACGGTGTTGCTGCCCTGCATACAGAAATCCTGAAAACAAGCGAGCTGAAAGCTTTCTATGATATTTATCCGGAGAAATTCAACAACAAAACTAACGGTATCACATTCCGCCGCTGGTTAATGCACTGCAATCATCCACTGACAGACTATATTACCTCTCTGATCGGTGATGAGTTTAAAACAAATGCAACTGCTCTGGAAAATCTCCTGAAATATAAGGATGATGAGGCAGTTCTGAACAAGCTTCTTGAGATCAAAACAGAAGCTAAGAAAACCTGTAAAGAATTTATCCTCTCTAACACAGGTGTTGAAATTAAATGAGAACAGCATCTATGATATCCAGATCAAACGTCTCCATGAGTACAAACGCCAGCAGTTAAATGCTCTGTACATCATCAGCAAATATCTGGAGATTAAGGGTGGCAAAAAACCATCTCAGCCTGTAACCTTTATCTTTGGTGCAAAAGCAGCTCCTGCTTATGTGATCGCAAAGGATATCATTCATCTTCTGCTCACACTCCAGGATCTCATCAAAGATGATCCGGAAGTTGCACCATACATGAAGCTTGTTATGGTTGAAAACTACAATGTATCCGCAGCCGAAAAATTATTCCCTGCATGCGATATTTCTGAGCAGATCTCCCTGGCTTCCAAAGAAGCAAGTGTACAGGTAACATGAAGTTCATGCTGAACGGTGCCGTTACTCTGGGAACTATGGATGGCGCTAATGTTGAGATCAGCGACTGGTTGGTGAAGATAACATCTATATCTTCGGTGAATCCAGTGAGAAAGTTATCGCACATTACGAGAAAGCTGACTACTGCTCCAGAGATATTTATGAAAATGACAAACGCATCAAGGAATGTGTTGACTTCATTGTAAGTGAAAAGATGCTGGCACTTGGCCACAAAGAAAATCTCGAAAGACTGCACCACGAACTGGTAAGCAAAGACTGGTTTATGACACTGCTTGACTTCAACGATTATGTTGAGAAGAAAGATCAGGCACTGGCTGATTACGCAGACAGAAAAACATGGGCAAAGAAGATGCTGGTTAATATTGCAAAAGCCGGATTCTTCTCTTCTGACAGAACTATCGAACAGTACAACAACGATATCTGGCACCTGACACCGGCAAAATAATCCAATAAAATTTGTGATCATATAAATTCTGTAAAAAACAAACAAGCAGGCAGTTGTATATTCGATGGAATATACAGATGTCTGCTGTTTTATGTTTATCAGATCATAAAATCATAAAAATCTCCCACTGTGTTAATTCAAATCAGACTATAACTACGGCAACCGAATCCGAGCAAAATATACCGCTTTATATATCCTTGTAATAAGCAGGAGAGATAACATCCGCCTCCTTACAGGAACATCCGTTCTCATAACTGTCGCAGCAGTCACAGTTTGAACAGTACATATGAGTATCCGGGATATAAAACAAGCCTCCATAGAGCGGTGAAGTACGGAGTTCTTTTGACTCTTTCTTGCTGTTGGCAAAATGGATTCCATTAGAGATTAGCATATTTTCAGGTTCATACTGAGAGAAATCAAAATAATGTCCCTGTGTTCCATGATGGGGCACCTTGATACACCAGTAATGTTCGTATAATGGCAATTTTCCATCATAGTTCTCTGCGATCATTTTCAGATGCTCAGGCTGTGCATCCCCGGTAAACAAAAGATTTAATTCTCCGTCTCTGGCATTCTGGAACACAATACTGATCTTATGTTTGAACTGCCGCAGATTTATCTGATTCTCATTCAGCCATGCCAGCAGTTTCTTAAAATCAGGAAGTGCTTTGATTCTGCGAAATTCACGCTCATACACATATGCCCGGGATAATTTTCTGACGGACCTCCGGCTGTTCTGTCAGCTCAGATGCTGTTAAATCTGTTTCTTTTTCCACAGTTTCCGCCGGTTTATTGCCTTCAGCAGTCATAGACCATACGATCAGTCTCAGTTTCTCTGCAAATTCAAGCAGAACATCCATTACTTCTTTAAATTTCCCGTCTTCACAGATTCTGTTATAGACTTCGTCCGTCTCCTTCCAGATTACATCTGTATCCGGCCAGAGTGCCTGATATTTGTTTTCAAACAGTTTTCCCCTGCTTAACAGTTCCACGTTCTGTTTGTTCTCCAGAAGTGCATCCACCAGTGCAAACAGGCTGACCTGACGGCTTGGCAATCCGGATTCTTTTAACAAATCTGCCAGAAGCAGCAACACCAGTGTTCTGCTCATTTCTTTTTTGAAAAAACATCGGGAAGATAAAATTTTCCCAAAGTCAACAGAAATATCTTTTTTCTTCATCATATAAAGAAGCCCTGACAGATGATCCATATGAAAATGTGTCAGAAGCAGATTTTTACTCTTGATCGTAGACAGATCTGAGATGATCACATCAAATATTCTCTTCTGGGGGCGCCCTCTATCCTGCTGTTATTTGTTCCGAAATCTACCAGCAGACTCTTCTTTCTGTCCCGGAGACAGAAGCAGTCTCCGAAACCTACATTATACATTCGTACCTTCATTCTTTTCCCTCTTGTTTACAATGGTTAATTTTATTTTAATATAGGGAAATTGGAAATGCAAGAGGGTGTTGTTTGTGTTATTATAGTGTCGTATGATTACTGGTTACTGTTCACATATCACTATTCCGCAAGGTGTTTTAGCATAAATATGCCAAAATCCCGAGACATACAAGCCAAAATCCCATTGCCGCAGGCAATCTGGAATGAATTTTGGCTGCGTTACTGAGAACAGAGTAAACAGTAACTCATCCGAAAATAAAAAGAGCGTGTTTTGAAAAAATGTTTTTTTGCAAGATGTGTGTCACAATTTGTGAGAATGATTTTTTCAAAATACACCTGAGGAAAAAACAAAATATAAAAATATCAGCAGAATGGAGATAGAACACTTATGACAAAACAGGAACTGGCTCTCGAGGTCATTGAACGGTTAAAAAAAGGAATATCCTGATGCAGACTGCACTCTGGATTATGATAATGCATGGAAATTACTGGTAAGTGTGCGTCTGGCTGCACAATGTACAGATGCAAGAGTAAATGTAGTTGTACAGGATCTGTATGCAAAGTTCCCTACTGTAGAAGCTCTTGCAAATGCAGATGTTGCAGATATCGAATCAATCGTACGTCCCTGTGGTCTGGGTAAGAGTAAAGCAAGAGATATCAGTGCCTGCATGAAAATCCTCCACGAACAGTATCATGACAATGTTCCCCGGGGATTTTGATGCTCTGCTGAAACTTCCCGGAGTTGGAAGAAAGAGTGCCAATCTGATTATGGGAGATGTATTCGGCAAACCGGCGATCGTGACAGATACCCATTGCATCCGTCTCTCCAACCGCATCGGTCTGGTCGATAATATGAAAGAACCTAAGAAAGTAGAAATGGCTTTATGGAAAATCATTCCGCCCGAAGAAGGCAATGATCTCTGTCACCGCCTGGTCAATCATGGCCGCGATGTCTGTACAGCACGCACTAAACCTTACTGTGACAGGTGCTGTCTGAATGATATCTGTGAAAAAAATGGTGTAGACAGCCAGGAATAATTACTTTATACACATATAACCAAAATAATCCATACCATTATACACATTATCCCAAAGAAAATCCCCATCTCTGTGTTTCTTTAACCAGAGCGTGTTTGAAAAATGCTCTAGCTCAGCAGATGAGGACTTTCTTATTTGCCTAAATGTGCTCCTCAAGGCTTGCGAAGAAAAGTTCATAGAAATCGTCTTCCCCTGCAAGCTTCGGAGAGTTTTCACCTCCACCGTTGGTACTTCTTCGCATGGTAGCATAAAATTCTTCTCCGGCTGTGATCATATCCATCTCATAAATCTGATATCCCAGTTCCCGACACTTCGCGCAGAAAGCGGCAAGCGGCTGTTCTGCCTTTCTGGTGTCCATCAGTTCCTGCCAGATGTTACGGTCTTTCAGCGCTTTTTCTCTTAATTCGTCTAACATTGCTCCGATTTCCATAATAACATTCCTCCTCTTTGTTTTCTGACCTTCATCAAATAACTATTCCATCGTTATCTGCAGAATTGTTACTTCATCAGTTCATAATAAAAATATATACTGCTGCATCACGCCCCGGCAGCCCTTATAACGTCTGTTTGGAAATCCCCGTTTATAATGAGCATCCAACGCCTGGCGGATGTGAGTATCTACAGGAAATGCATCCAGCTGATGCAATCCGAAAAGACAGATACAGTCAGCTACTTTCTCACCAACTCCATACAGTCCCAGCAGTTCTTTTCGTGCAGCTTTATAAGTCATATCATGCAGACTGTTAAGTGAAATATCTCCGAAACAGACTTTTCTGGCTGTGTCCAGCACATATTTTGCTCTGTATCCCAGATTGCACTCCCGAAGCTGTTCTTCCGTTGCCAAAGCCAATGCCTCTGCAGTCGGAAACGCATAATATTCTGCACCTGTGCTGCTTGTTTTTCTTACTCCAAATTCCCGGCTGATATTTTCAATACACTTCTTTATTCTTGTAATATTATTCTGTTGAGAGATCAGAAATGAAATAATCATCTCCCACAGATCCTGTTGCAGAATGCGGATTCCGCTTCCCATCTCTCCTGCTGCTGTCAGATATTTATCCCTTGGATTGATCATGTTTATATATTCACTGTAATCACAATCCAGATCAAAATACCGGATCCAGAAGAAAATGAAATCTTCTTCCGGACAAAAGAAATTGACAATTCCTCTCTCCTGAGTCAGTTCCAGATATTTATCTCCCGCAATCACCCGGTAACGATCATCACCGATCTGATCCATCCGAAAGCACTGCCCGGATCTGCAGATCTGCCCCAGGTCAAAATTATCCATTTCTATTGTCAGCATACTATATAACCCCTTATCCTTCTGTTACCAATGTTACTAATAACTCTTTTTTTTCTTGATGAATATATGAATGTATTATATACTATTCTAAGTATAAACGTAAAGCAGAAAGGGGTTCTTACCAATGAAATTTATATATCCTGCGGTTTTCCGCAAAATGAAGAAGGCAGATATAAAGCATTTTTTCCGGATCTTGCCTGTTGTGAAGCTGAAGGCGACACTCTCGACGATGCGATCGATAATGCAAACGAGGCTGCTTATAACTGGATTTATGCAGAAGTAATGGAAGATGAAATGGATCTCCCTGCAATTTCCGACGAATCCGATCTGGATCTGCTGGAGGGAGATATTGTAAGAAATATTCAGGTCAATATCCGTATGTATGACGGATGGGATGAGTAACCACTACCCGCAACGACAAATTACAGAAATTCAGCTCCGTTATGTTACAATAAATCAAACATTAACGGAGCTTTTTTATTATTTAAATCTGCTCAGACACACTTCGGTGTACTATCTGCAAACAATTTTTTCTTCTCGTTTTGCACTTCAAAAGGAGGTTTTACTAATGAAAGCAAGAAGTTTTAAAAAATTCTTTGTGAGTATTGCACTCAGTGCTGTTCTCACGTTATCGTCCGCTTCCTCTGTATTCGCAGCCACAGCACAGCTGGCACCCGCTGAACAATCTGTGGAACAGGCTCAAAGTGACGATTCTGACACCCCTGCCATTGAATCATCCGATGCACAGAATGCCTGCGCTTCTCTTACCGCCCAGCCAGGGATCAGACAGACAGCAGCTTCCGAGAATTCTGTAACTATTCAGTGGAACCCTGTTACCAATGCTTCCAAATATGCTGTCAATATCAGCCCTTTAAGTTCCTCTTCCTATCGTTTTCTCGGCTATATTGGCAATACCCGCAACAAAGCTAAGATCAATAAGCTAAAAGCAGGAACTGCTTACGTTATTAAAATCACAGCACTGAATTCATCCGGCATTGCGATTTCTTCCCGTACTGTGGGATGTACCACGCTTTATTCAAAGGTAAAGATTAAATCTTCCTATGCATCAACCGGCAGATATACCTTCAATATGCAGACTGTAAACCCTTCAAACTCCATTACAGGTTATAAGGTTGTATACCAGAGTTCTGCAGCCCACAAACTTATAACTAAATATTTTAATACCAGATATTCCTTTACCATTCCAATATCCGGCAATACATTTTATCAGGTGAAGATTTACCCTTACCTGGTTCTGGGAAATAAACGGTATGTAAGTTCAACCTCTACGGACAGATATATTTCCAATGTCATCACTCTTCAGAAAGCAGGCAACACAAACAGCTCCATGAGCGTAAAATGGAACAGAACTGCCGGTGCAGACAATTACAGTATTTACATAAAATATCCGGGAAGCAGTTCTTTCAAAAAAGTAAAAACAACAACTTCCAATTTCTTTACACTCACCAGAATGAAAAAGAATACAAAGTACGGCATTAAGGTAATTGCCAATAAAAAAAGTGAAAAACAAAGTATGGCATTCTGATTCCAAAGCCTATAATATGTCCTTAGTCTGACCATAGTTATCCATAGCAATTGCATAAATCCGGCTACGTTATCAATGACGTAGCCAAAATTTTTATATTGACTTTCCCATATCTAAGTGATACACTGATTGTAATTGAGACAAGGGGTGCTTGTGTAAACAGGCTGAGAGTAAGCTGTATCGCTTTAACCCATTACCTGATTTGGATAATGCCAACGTAGGGAAAGTTATAGTTCTTCCACACTGCAATATGCTTGTTGGCATATTGCAGTTTCCTTTTACTCTGAACGGACATATCATATATCTCCCCCTTGTTTTAATTGCGGACAAATAGTCAGGCAAATGATTTCATACGCCTGAAAGGCAATAAAAATATTGCCACGACAGACCGGGGGCACCACTCTCTGTCACACCAGTAGTTTACTTAAAAACTTACGAATATGCGCAGGTGCAAGTCCCTGCTGTATGCAGGAGGCGCAGTTCATTTAAATATTGCTGTTTATCTATTACTATGTGCAGCAATTAAGAGCCCACAGTGCAGGGCAAGGAGGAAAAAATGACACAGTATACAACGCAGATGGACGCGGCACGTCAGGGAATCATCACACCACAGATGGAAATCGTAGCAGAAAAAGAACACTTTGACGTGGAAGAATTAAGAGAACTGATTGCAAAAGGACAGGTAATTATTCCCTGCAACAAAAAATCACAAGAGCATCAGTCCGAGCGGTGTCGGTGCAAAGCTGACCACCAAGATCAATGTAAATTAGGTGTTTCCAGAGACTGGAAAGACGTTGATATGGAATATGAAAAGGTACATTCAGCAGTAGAAATGGGTGCAGAAGCCATCATGGATCTCAGCTCCTACGGAGATACCAGAAGCTTCCGCCGCAAACTTACATCCGATGTCCGGCAATGATCGGTACTGTTCCGATCTACGACGCAGTAGTATATTATCACAAAGCACTTGGCAAGATTACTTCTGAAGAGTGGATTGATATCGTACGTATGCATGCAGAAGACGGCGTGGATTTTATGACTATCCACTGTGGTATGAATCGTGCAACCGCAGCACGTTTCAAACAGAATAAAACGTCTCATGAACATTGTTTCCAGAGGTGGTTCTATTATGTTCGCATGGATGGAAATGACAGGAAAAGAGAACCCGTTCTATGAACATTTTTTGATGAAATTCTTGATATCTGCAGAGAGTATGATATCACTTTAAGTCTGGGAGATGCATGTCGTCCCGGATGTATTGCAGATGCAACTGATACTGCACAGATTGAAGAGCTGATCACTCTCGGTGAGCTTACCAAACGTGCATGGGAAAAGGATGTTCAGGTTATGATCGAGGGACCTGGCCACATGCCGCTGAACCAGATCGCAGCTAATATGGAAATCCAGAAAACTCTTTGCCATGGCGCTCCTTTCTATGTACTTGGACCGCTTGTAACAGATGTTGCTCCCGGATATGACCACATTACTTCCGCAATCGGCGGTGCGATTGCTGCTTATTCAGGTGCTGCTTTCCTCTGCTATGTAACACCTGCAGAACATCTTCGTCTGCCAAATGCAGCTGATGTAAAAGAGGGAATTATCGCTGCCAAAATTGCTGCTCATGCTGCTGATATTGCCAAAGGAGTTCCTGGTGCCGCAGAATGGGATTATAAGATGAGCGAAGCGAGAAAAACGTCTTGACTGGGAAGAAATGTTCAAACTCAGCATGGATCCTGAGAAAGCAAGACGCTACCGCGCAGAGGCCAAACCTGAGAAAGAAGACACCTGCAGTATGTGCGGAAACTTCTGTGCCGTAAAGAATACAAACCGTATTCTGGATGGTGAAATTGTTACTATTTTTGATGAATGATGCTTTTATAAAAGCCGTATTTCAACATGTTTGATTGTTGAAATACGGCTTTTTATTTACTATATTTTCATCGCAAAATACCTTTTTACCATAACTTCATCATATCTGACATAATACATCCACCGGCTGAACCATGTTCCATAATCTCATTTAACTGTCCTGTTCCCGGATGTATCCCTCCTATGGCATATACAGGAATCTTTACTGCTTTACAGACATTCTCCAGAAATTCCAGTCCTCTGGGTGGAAGTCCTTTTTTACAGTCAGTTGTATAAATATGTCCTGCCGTAAGATAATCAGCTCCCAGACTTTCTGCTTTCAATGCATCTTCTACGGAGTGAACCGAACTTCCGATCTGCCGGAAACCTCCAAGCTTTCCCTCATATTTTTCCAACAGAAATATTGGCAGATGAATGTATGGATGATGCAGTTTTTCTGCTACGTTTACATAGGTATGTAATATGCAGGGAACCTGATATCTCTTACAGATTTCCAGTATCTGCTCTGCCAGACGAGAATATTCTTCCTCCGGCAGATCCTTTTCCCTCAGAATAACCGCCTTCGGATGAAGGCTGCATACACGCTCGATCTGTTTTGCAAAGGGACGCTGACACAGGGAGCGGTTGGTCACTGCAATTACATTTTCATAAGGATTTTTCTGCAGTTTAGAGGTACACATAATCATTCATAACCGGCTGAAGATCATGATCCAAAAGTGCCTTATAGACTTCATCTACAGACCTTCCGTCTGAAATCTCAAACTGGTCATCTCCTTTATCTTCGATGTCCTCCACATGACTTCCGATTCCTGTGCTGACTCCTGCTGAAATCTTTGTCGCAGCAATTCCAACCAGGTTATCGCGGACACGCTCACACTCTCTGGTAGATACCGTAATACTTGCAAATGGCATGAACAGACGATAGGCGCAGACCACCTGAAGCAGCTGTGGTTCATGTACATCCATAGGATTAATACGGTCATTGTTGATGATCGGCCGAAGTCTCGGACAGGAAAATGC
>ENA-OPYV01000383-OPYV01000383.1-human-gut-metagenome-genome-assembly--contig:-NODE-383-length-12627-cov-0.978960_pt1 | contig 12627 bp, 21 predicted proteins | sample MGYA00242474_ERZ504485 | MGnify/ENA primary metagenome ERZ504485 (study PRJEB26092, sample SAMD00036263) | human gut metagenome | host: Homo sapiens | study: EMG produced TPA metagenomics assembly of...
CACGACATAGTGAATCCCCCGGTAACTGCCAATCTGCACCGGATCGGAGGTTTTGACCTCCTTGCAGGCATCCAGCAGGGCTGCACCGGCATTTTCTTTGTCGGTCAGCACATCGCCCCGGATCTCCATACCGGCAAAGGCGTCCTCCGGGTGTGGGTGGGCAGCCAGTGTTTCCAAATCGGCTTCAAATCCCTGAATATACCCTTGTTGGTTTCGATTTCCTGCGGGAAGTATTTGAGCAGCTGGTCCTCCAGACGGTACTGCTTGCTCTGGTGGTCGGCTTTCATCAGCTTCAGCTTGGCAACCTCCACATCCAAATCCATACGCTCCTTGATGCGGGGATCTCCGGCACACAGAGCCTTGATCTCGGCAAAACTGAGGGCTGTTTCATCCACATCATCGCAGGAGCGCACCGGCGATTTAGAAGTCATGATCTGGCTGATGAATTTTTGCTTATTCTCCACCGTCTGCCAGAGATATGCGTCAAAGGTTCCTTCGGTCACATAGCGGTACACATGGACAAGGGGATTCTGGTTGCCCTGGCGCTCGATACGGCCCTTGCGCTGGGCAAGGTCTCCCGGTCTCCACGGACAGTCCAGGTCATGAAGTGCCACCAGACGGTCCTGCACATTGGTGCCTGCGCCCATCTTGGCGGTGCTGCCCAAAAGGACACGAACCTGACCGGTACGGACTTAGAGAACAGCTCCTTTTTCCGCACTCGGTATTGGCTTCATGGATAAAAGCGATCTGGTCGGCAGGCATCCCCTGGGCAATGAGTTTCTGACGAATATCGTCATATACCGTAAAGACCGGTTCCTGCTCCGGCAGAGGCACAGCGCCTTCCAGTGCGTGAAGCAGTGGATTATCCAGCGTTTTCGCCGCCTTGCTTACAGGAGCTTTTGCCTGCGGGGTAGAAATGTCGCAGAACACCAGCTGGGTCAGCTTGTCAGCTTTGCCGTCCCGCCAGATCTGCATGATGTTGTCCACGCACTGATTGACCTTTGTTCCGGGTTCATCCGGCAGCATCTGGTTGACGATCCTCTGGTCAAGCCCCAGCTTGCGGCCATCCGAGGTAATCTTGAGCATATTATCCTGGGACGGGTCAACGGTTCCGCTGTGTACCAGCGATGCGCGCTCCGAAAGAGCCTTGACCATTTCCTGCTGATGTTCGGTGGGTTGCGCCACGATGTTGTGGTACTCCACTTCCGGGGTAGGGAGATTTAACTGATCGGCAGTCTTAATGTCGGCCGCTTCTTTGAACAGGTTCATCAGCTCAGCAAGTTAAAGAACTTGCTGAATCTCGTTCTTGCCCGGTAGCCGGTGCCTTCCGGTGCCAGCTCCAATGCTGTGACGGTCTCCCCAAAGCGGGAAGCCCAGCAGTCGAAGTGGGTCATGTTCAGTTCTTGCAGGCGTTCATATTGAAGATAACGCTGCATGGTGTAAAGCTCGGTCATGGAGTTGCTGACCGGTGTGCCGGTGGCAAAGATCACGCCACGGTTTCCGGTGATCTCATCCATATAGCGGCACTTGGCAAACATATCGGAGGATTTCTGCGCGTCCGATGTGGAAAGACCAGCCACATTCCGCATTTTTGTGTATAGAAACAGGTTTTATAGTTGTGGGCCTCGTCCACAAACAAACGGTCCACACCCAGCTGCTCGAAGGTTACCACATCGTCTTTTCGCCCCTCGGCTTGCAGCTTTTCCAGTCTGGCTTCCAGAGACTTTCTGGTACGCTCCAGCTGCTTGACGGTAAAACGCTCGCCGCCGCTGGCCTGCACCTCTGCGATGCCCTCGGTGATCTCGTCGATCTGCTCATAGAGAAGCCGTTCCTGCGCTCCCGGCTGATGGGGATACGCTCAAACTGGCTGTGTCCCATGATGATGGCGTCGTAGTCACCGGTCGCAATACGGGCGCAGAACTTCTTGCGGTTATGGGTCTCAAAGTCCTTTTTGGTTGTGACTAAGATGTTGGCGGAAGGATAGAGGCGCAGAAACTCCGACGCCCACTGCTCGGTCAGATGGTTTGGAACCACAAAGAGAGATTTCTGGCACAGTCCCAGGCGTTTGGCTTCCATAGCAGCGGCCACCATCTCAAAAGTTTTGCCAGCGCCCACCTCATGTGCCAGCAGGGTATTACCGCCATACAGCACATGGGCGATAGCGCTTTTCTGGTGTTCCCGCAGAGTAATGGCTGGGTTCATGCCGCCAAAAGTGATATGGCTACCATCATACTCACGGGGACGGGTAGAGTTCATTTCTTCGTTATACTGGCGCACCAAAGTCTGGCGGCGCTCCGGGTCTCTCCAGATCCAGTCCCTAAAGGCTTCCCGGATAGCCTGCTGTTTTGAGCGGCCAAGGTGGTCTCCTTGGCATTCAGCACGCGGCGCTCTTTTCCGTCTGCGTCCTCTATGGTGTCATAGATACGGACATCTCGCAGGTTCAGGCTGTCCTCCAAAATCTTGTAGGCATTGGCACGGCTGGTTCCGTAGGTAGTGTAGGCTGCCACATCGTTGTAGGATACGGAAGATTTCCCCTTGATCTGCCATTCAGCGGTAAAGGACGAATAGTTGACCTCGATACTGCGCTGAAGATAAAACGGAGTGTTGAAGGTCTCATACATAAACTGCTAGATATATTCCTTGTCGATCCAGGTAGCACCCAAACGCACCTCGATTTCCGACGCATCCAGGTCTTTGGGCTGGGCGGCGGTAAGAGCTTCCACATTGACTGCATAAACCGGGTCCTGCTGTGCTGCCCGCTGTGCCTGACGCAGCTTTCGGCGTACATTGCCAGAGAGGTATTCATCAGCAGTCACATAATGGGGCGTTCTGTCCTGCTCCAACTGTCCCGGTACACGGAAGATTACGCCTTGCAGCTCTCCGGCCAGTTCTTCTTTTGTTTTTCCGGTAAGCTGGCTCATATAGTCCATATCCACGCAGGCTTTTTCCGAGATGGACACCGCCAGTGCTTCACTTGCCGTATCCACCACAGCCACCGCCTGATGGGGGCTTGATGGTCCGTTTTGGTGAACATATCTGCCTTACGTTCCAGTTTCCCGTCCTCGTCGATGACTTCCAGCGCACAGAGCAGGTAATAGGAAGAATCATCTGCATAGGCCAGTCGGTTTGCACGGTCATTGATAAGGCCATATTTTGCAGAAAAGCTATCATAGAGGCTGTTCAGTTCCGCCTGCTTTTGGGTAATGGTGCTGTCTGGAACCGCTGCATCCATCTGAAGGTCGATCAGTTCCTGCACACAATCACGCAGTCCCACAAGACCTTTCACGCGGGCTTCGGCGGTGGCGTTGAGATCAGGGCGCACCATGCGGCTGTTTTCCCCGGTAGTACACCTGCCCGTCTACAATGGCATAGGAATAGTTCTTCACATTTGGGTCGGCAGGAATGGAGGTGTCAATGGCTTCGCCCTCGCCCAGCTCCGGCAGCTCTGCCTCCTGATAAGTGCCATGAATGTACTTCACAGCATCATGCAGCTGGTCGGAAAGCTCCAGTCCCTCGATAGGGTTCACGGTGTAATCCATACCATGAGCAGTGCTTACCGGCGCTTGTCTGCCCAGCACCATTTCCGGGTGGTCGATAAAATACCCGGTTGATGGCAAATCCGTCCTCCGTCTGTCCGATCTGGGTCCATTCCGGCACGATGTCCAGCGGGCGGTCCCGCTTTTGGAGAAAGATGATGTCCGATACCACCTCGGCACCGGCATTCTTTTTGAACGCGTCATTCGGCAGACGGATCGCTCCCAGCAGCTCAGCACGCTGGGCAAGATAGCGGCGCACGGTGGAATCCTTGGCGTCCATGGTATATCGGGAGGTCACAAAAGCCATCACACCGCCGGGACGCACCTGATCCAGTGCTTTGGCGAAAAAGTAATTATGAATGTTGAAATTCAGCTTGTTGTAGGCTTTGTCATTGACCTGATACTGACCAAAAGGCACATTGCCGATGGCAAGGTCAAAGACGTCGCGCTGTCAGTGGTCTCAAAGCCGCCTACTGTGATGTCCGCCTTGGGATAGAGCTGCTTGCGATACGCCCGGAAACCGGGTCCAGCTCCACACCGTATAGACGGCTGTTTCGCATTTCCTCCGGCAGCATACCGAAGAAAATTGCCCACACCCATAGATGGCTCCAGAATATTTCCGGTCTCAAATCCCATACGGTCCACCGCTTCATAGATGGCCTGAATGACCGTAGGGCTGGTGTAATGGGCATTGAGGGTAGAGCTTCTGGCGGCGGCATATTCCTCCCCGGGGTCAGCAGCTCTTTTTAGCTGAGCAATACTCTAAAGCCCATGCCCGGTTTCTCCGGGTCAAAAGCATCAGAGAGACCGCCCCAGGCCCACATATCGAGAAAAGAACCTCCTGCTGTTCGGGGCTTGCCTGCTGTCCGGCAGCTTCCAGCTCTTTCAGCAAACGAATGGCATTAACATTTGCCTGGAACTTGGCTTTTGGACCGCCTTCGCCCAAATGCTCATCGGTAATACGGAAGTTCTGTGCATTGCGGCGCAGGTTAGCCTTGTATTCCTCATAGGAGGCTTCCTCGGCAGCTTTGGCATTGGAGAAGGTCTGCCACTGGCCATTGACCTGAATGGAAACCGGGTGTTCATCCAACACTTCCTCAAAGGTTTTCTCCGTCTCAGTCACAGGGGCTGGTGGCTCCGGCTCCTCGATATGCAGTCGTTCCACCACCACATCATAAGGCAGATTGTTCTTATCGCCCGGATAGACGGCCACGGTCTCGGAATGAAAGGCTGGGGATTCGGCAGACGGTTGGGGCTGTTCTTGTCCAAAGCCATCCAGCTGACGGGCATACATCCCGCGCAGCAAAGGCGCAACTTCATCCCAGCGGAAATACAGCATAGCCAGACGCTTTTCCTCTGCATCCATGACTTCCAGTTCTATGCCCTGTGCCGTGGTACGGTAATCGGCAATATCGCCGGTCTCCAGATTCAGTGTCTCGATCTCACCAGAATAGGCTCTGCTCAGCCAGTAGGCGATCTCGCTGTTGCTCCTGCCGGATTGCAGCAGCGTGGAAATCTGCTGTTTATCCGCTTCATCCATCAGTCCATGGACCAATACATCCCGCAGGTCTTGATCTGCCTTGTTCGGGTCAATTGGGAAGAAACTCGGTATAGTAAGCATTGCGGCGGTCTGCCCGAAGCAGCTGCTCGAACTGTTCTTTGCGCTCTGCCCGATAGATGGGATATACCATGCCGGTGGGCAGAAGCTGTACGGTGTCCTCCCGCAGCTCGGTGATCTGATAGGCGTCATCCTCGATATACACGGTATCGCCCACGGCATAGACTGAGGCGGCAGGGTCATAGGAGGTTCTTTGCGGAGTCGGGCGGCGAACTGCATCATATTCCTCATCGGAAATGGAAACCTCGGAAGTCTGTTCTGTCTCGGCAGCTGCGATCTGCTCGGCATCCGACATCACCTGTTGGATAAACGGGTCATTGTCCAGTTTTCCGGGTCTGCCACCTGTCCGTTGACGATCCCTCTTTCCTCCAGGGCTTCCCGGATGGCGATAGGGTCGATATTGTCAAAACGATCCTGTTCTTCTTCGGTATAGAACCGGTCCTCCTGAATGAGCTGGGCAAGCCTGCGCTGTACCTTCGGCCAGGGCAGCTGCGTTTCCTCCGGGCTGCCGGCACGGACAACGAACAGGCTGTTGCTGTTACTGCCGCCGTATTCCTGAGCCAGCCATGCGGCGGTATCTTTTCTCTTGCATGGTCTTTCATATAGCGGACAACAGCGTGTTTACTCTCGATATTGCCGTTCCATGCACAAAGGGCAGTATCAATATCTTCCTGAGAAAGAGGGCGCAGAAGCTCATGGAGCTTTGGATAGGTCTCGTCGATCACTTCCCGGTGCAGACGCTGGCGGAACTCCGGCACATCCGAATAGAGTCGGATCAGCTCCATATCCTTAGAACCAAGAACCGCACGGCGCACAGCGGCATTGCCCTCGATGACAGCATTTTCACGGTCAGAATGCCCGCAGGCATTGCGGTATGCGGCATCCTCGGAAATAGCGGCAGTCACCACAGGCTTATACTGCTCAAACTGCTCCCGAAGGATAGGCTTTGGCGCTTCTTCTTCCATCTCCGGCTGCTGGGCTTGAATGGCATCTTCTTCGGCCAGTTCCTGTTCAGACTGGATTTTGTCATACTGCGCCTGTTCCTGTTCGGTAAGATAGCGGTCTTTCTGGACAAGTGAGGTAATGCGCTTGGCAACCTTTTCCCAGTTCAAGTGAACATCCGGGCAGTCCTGCTTTTATAGTGCAGTCCTTTCCCATCGTGATCTTCGCCGCTGTGTGTTGCACCGGACAAGGCATGAGAGCGTCCGCCAATGCCATACTCGTCTTTGAGGAATCTCACTTTCTCCTTATCCGTATGGTTTGCCATGAAGAACGCATAGATACGGCCTTTTCCTCCGGCGAAACTGCTGCCGCCGGTCATAGCGGCGTCGATCTCATCCTCGGTAATGAAGTGCTGAACGGTTGGCACTTGGGAAAGGTCTGAAGAAAAAGGTCCTGCGCGGCAGGTCAAGGTCCTTCAGGTTCTCCCAGATCTCCCTTGGTCTGTGATAGTGAAAAAACGCAAACAGGTCACGGTCCTGCTGATAGGCAGTCCAGAAGGCGGCGTATTCTTCCTTGAGGGTCTGGCGGAAAGCCGGGTCACTCAGCTGCTCCGTCAGGCGGTGGGTCTCCTCCGGGAACCCATTGCCTTTGATCTCTGACAGGCAGGACAAATATCCGGCTTTTCTGGCGTCCTCACTGAGATCGTGATACAGATACCAGAGCTTTTCTGCAAGGAGGGAGCGTTCATAGCCTGCCGCTTCTGCAAGCTCCACATTGGAGGCAAACTGACCACTTTCCAAAAGCTCCCCGATACGCTCTGCGGCGCTCTCCCAGGAAATGACCTGGGCAGACCTGTCATAACGGACAGACTTCCCATGGGAAAGATGGATACCATCCTCGGCATACCATGCGCTCACACTGCCAAGGCCATTGCCGCCGTGGTACAGCGTTTTCAGTATCTCGGTAATCTCAGCGGTGGTTTTCTGCTTTTCAAAGGCTGCAACCACACGCTCCCTCTGGCGGTCTGTATTGCCGCCCAAACGCAGCACATGGTCAATATCATTTTGGGCAAAAAGAAAAAAGCAGAGGATGTATGCGCTACATTCTCTGCTTCATCTATGGATTGGATCTGCTCCGCTTCGGAGAGGAACAGGTTTAGGGTCAGCTGTTGATAAGCTCCGCCATCAGGATCTCCTCTGCCTGGGCTTTGCAGGTGTTCATCAGCCCACCCACTTCATGGGATCGCTGGCTTTCAGTTCCTCGGTGGCTCCCGCTTCCTTCGCCAGCTGGAGCATCATCTGTTCCAGTCTGCTCTGGGCGGTCTCGTCGATCTCGATGAGGTGCGGGTACAGCTTCTCGCTCAGCAACATCTGGTTGTAGAGGATGGGACGGTGTTCCTTCAGGTAGGTTTTCCTCATCCTGCCGTACTTGCCCAGGGGTTTCTCCGGCTGCTGGCTCAGCTTCAGGTCGGGAATCAGATAGTCTCCGTTCTGGATATAGGTCATGGGATTGTTCATCTTGCTTGCTCCTTTCTTGGTTGGCTTCGCGCTCTGCATTTCGGACGGTAACGCCAATCTGCCGCAGCACCTGCTGGTTGATCTGGCTGACCGCTGTTCCAAGCGCCCGATAGTTGCCGGGGTGTTGAAATCAAAGATTGCCATGAAATCTTCGTGGTCGAAGTAGCGTTCCGGCTCCAGTCCGCAGCGGGACATCAAAGCGTAAGTGATGCTGACGGTGGCTGCTGCTTTGAACTGTACTCCGATGTTAAACTCATCATATTCCTCCAAAAAGGAACCGTCAACGATATAGAAGAAGTCCTGCTGATGCTCCGTCCAGTATTCCTCAGCCAGTTTTCCGGCTACCTCCGTGAGCTGTCCGGCAAGGTCATCACCAGAAACATCATAGGTGTGCTCCAGCATGGCCTGCACGGAATCCAGATGGCGCTCCTCCAGCTGCCACAGCCAGGGAGTGCGGGAATGTTCACGGGTTCCAGTGTCGGAAATGTCAAAGACATAGCGCAGGCGGGGCCTGTCCCCGGAATCGTCCACCAGAGCAATCCCTTTGGAACCGCGCCTTACATACCGGCCCATCTTTTCATTCCACAAATCGTACTCCGCACAGGCGGTGGCGTCCGGTCGCTGGGCATAGATCATCAGCTGCTCATGGAACGGGTACTTGTAAAGGCGGGAAGCAGTAGTGAGAAACCCTGCCCATTCCTGCCAGCTCCCAGTGAGTTGCGCTGTCACCTTCTCCGCCATCTGTGCATATAGTTCAGCTTTGGTTGGCATGGTGTTCTGTCCTCCTTTCGGTTTTTTGGGTAAAAGATGGGGGTAGCATATTGCCACCCCCATCCCCTGCGATTATGGTGTTTACTGGTCAAAATCCGGGTACAATTCCAGCTCGGCAAACTCGGCATCACTCATGGCCTGGAGCTTGCCCAGGGCACTGTCGGTCAGCTCCCGCAGCTCGGCTTCCTCCGGCGAAAGCTCGCCGCGCATTTCACGCAGGCTGTCGATCAGCCCGGTGCGGCTGCCGGTATTGTAAATGCACATCAGGTTCATTTCCTCAAAAGTAAAGTTTCCCATATCAAATCTCCCTTTCCGCACTCTTTTTGGGTGCTGTCTTTTTGTGTTCTGTCTTGGGCTGGCCTTTCAGCTGCTCCATGACGGACTTTTTCTTTTCCCGTTCCTTCCGATGAACGGCATCAGCCAAGTCCATCAGGGAAATGGGCTGACCGCTTCGGGCCTGCTGTTCCAGCTCTGCCACCGTAGGCTCTTTTGCGCCATTGTTGATGATACCGTCGATCATGCCGTAATCGTCCTCCATGGCCATTTCCGCATTTTTCAGCGGATTTTCCGGCAGATCCGGGGATCTGGGTAAACCAACGCTGTCGCAGTAATGACAGGATACCTTACCGTCCTGTTTGATCGCAACGATGTCGCTGACGCTCATGGAGGGACTGTGAAAGTCTACGGGTTTTTCCAGATTGAATTGCTGATAGAGTTTTTCCAGCTGCTCCGGCACAGTGCCAGACTCACTCAGCGGAGCGGTGTAAATGAGGTCATAATTGCTGCGGTCTACGGAAACATCATGGGACTCTAACCAGTCCAGATTCATAAAGCGCACATTTTGCGGATCGTTACGGCTCACCTGGTAGATGGCAAGCAGTTTCTGTTCTGGGAGAGAATGCCTGTTCTCGTTCCTGCTGATGTTCCTGACGCTCCATGACCTTTTCGTGGAACTGAGGGCTTTTCTCCCATTCCTCGCGGTCCACACCGAAAAGACCGCCATGCTCCATGATTTCCTGCGGGTCAAACACCATGCTCTCCGTATTGTCCTCATGCAGCACATAGACGGTCAAACCGGCGGCATCCAGTTCCAGCGCCCGTTCTCTGGTAACAGGGAGCATCCCATCATAGGAGTAGCCATATTCCTGCATATCCGGTGTGGAGACCTGCTCATCAGGCATGGGGTATTCATCCAGTGCCTGCTCCTGTGCCTCCGCAACTGGGAAGAAGCAATCATCTGACTGGTCTCTGCCTGCATTTGCTGATAGGCCGCTTCCTGCAAGGTCTCAATCATGGACATAGGAGCGTGTCTGAGCGAAGTGCTGTCCAGATTGTTGTCATCACAAATCTGGAGAACTGCATTTTTGCGGGAAAGCTCCGGCATATCCAGCTGACCACCATCCAGCTCTTTCATGGATGCGGCATCGTAAAGGGTATAGTCCCAGCCGCTGTCACAGGGCTGGATATGAAGATAGGTGGCATTGTCGATCAGAAACAAAGCCTCCTGCTGATTGGCGTCTGCCCCCAGCACTTCCATTTCTGGCATTGCCGCAGCCAGTTCCTTTACCGCTTTTTGCACCAGAGGATTATCACGGTAATAGTCGATTGCCTGGATGGTGTCCAGGTCAATGGTCTGGCCGGTCAAAATCGGAAAAGGTCCTTCATAGTCGCTTCCGTCTTTCAGCTCAAAACCAATGCCCTTGATCCCGTTCATTCGTTCTGCCGGAATCTCCTGATAAATGCGGATTGCTTCCTCCAAAGACAGGTTATCGTGGTATTCTCCGAGGTTTGGAAATTCCATGCACTCTGCTACATAGTAGGTCAGATCGCCGGTCTGCTGTCTATCAGATACCTTAGCGGCATCTTCTGGCTGCTCTATCGGGGCGGTTTCCGGCTCTACCTTTGCATGAGGGTCGATTCCGCGCTCTTTGCAGATTTCCTTATAGTGGCGCTCAATGTCGGAGATCAAAGTGCCGGAGGTTTTGTTGATGGTCTCCAAACTGGCTCTCAGCTCTTTCAGTTCCTTGCCCTGACTCCAACTGGCAATATAGCCAAAGCTGTTTTCTCCTGTCTCGATGCCAAAATATTTGCAGACTGCATAGGAGATGCTTTCAGCCTCCACTTCTTCCGTGTGACGGTTTTTGATTGCCTGTTTTTCTGCGGTTGCATCTTCCTCAACTGCAAGACGCCATTCAAACTGATTTTCGTCCACATAACGCCAATCCATATCAGAAGCAAACTGTTCGGCTTCTTTTTCTGTGGCAAAATCCAACTTGAAATCATGTTTGGTTCCACCTTCACTCTCCTGCACAACCTTCCATGACGGTAGCATTTCATATTTTTTAGGGTCATGGAGCTTGCTGTGGGCAATCTCGTGTACTGTGGCCGAAACCGTCTGCACCTCGCTCATGCCCTGACGAATGGCAATTTTCTGATGATCGGCAGAAAATAGCGTCCGTATCAGCAGCCATTGCTTCAAAAGTAATCGGCACCGGTGCGCTGCGGCGCAGGGCCTCCATGAATGCCTCATAATTTGGCACATTGCCGGAAAGGGAGGAAGCAAGCTCCGGCAAAGGTTTCCCGTCGGTCTGGCTCACATCAAAGACCTTGACCGGGCGGAACATGGGAATCTCAATTTCTTTTTCCTCTGTAACGATCTTTCCGTCTTTATCCAGAATCGGAGCCTTGGTATCCGGGTCCAGCTTCTGCTCCTCGATTTTCTTCTTATACGGTGTGGGGGCGTGGATGGTAATGCCATGCTCGCCCTTTTTTACATGACGCTCAAACTGGTCTTTCCACTTATTGTATCCGGCTACCAATGTAGCGTCCGGCTTCTGCATATAAATGAGCATGGTGTTGTTTACCGAATAGCGGTGGAAGCGGGACATGACGGACAGATAGCGCATATACTTTTCACTCTCAAACAGTTCCTTGATGCCCTGCTCGATGCCATCTGTGATTTCCCTTAGCCGTTCTCGGTTGGTGGGTTTGTTCTCAGCCATGATTTTCAATCTCCTTTCCAAGTTGTGTGATTTCTGCTGTGTGTTCTGCAATCCATGCCTTTTGTTCTTCTTCACTTTCATAAAGGAAAAGGTCCAGCAGGTATTCTACATAGGCTTTCTTCTGGATTGCTTCCACAAAACGGGGGTGCGGTTCGTTCCTCCGGTGTCCGGGGAGAATTGTCGGCCTCCCATTTTTTCAGCAGATAGTAGTAATCGGACAGTACGCGATAACACCGCTGCCGGTCCTCCCGAAACTTTTGTGCCTCGGTTTTCTGCCGGACATACCTCCTGCGGGGAGGGGCCTGACTGTCATAGATCAGGCCAAAGTCCTGTGCCAGTTTCTCCGCCGCTTCTTTTGGGGAGAGGTCAAAGAGCTTTGCGGTAAAGTCGATCACATCCCCATCTGCACCGCAGCCAAAGCAGTGGAACCGCTGGTCTACCTTCATGCTGGGGTTCTTATCATCGTGGAAGGGACAGCAGGCCATGCCAGTTCGACTGACTTTTATCCCATAAACTCTGCCGCTTCTTTGGTGCTGACCGACTGCTTAACTGCTTCAAATACATTCTCTGCCATGTGCCTTTAACTGTCGGACTTTCGCATAGGGGGCTGGTATCCGGCGGCTTTCGCCCGTTCACTGGCAGCTTTGCGACGCTCGGCGCTGTATGGCTCCCGGGACTGATACACACCGCTTGGGAACGGTAAAGTTATGGGCATCCTTTCGGGTGATCTGGTCGGGGTGCTTTTTTGCCAGCAGTTCCAGCTTCTCCATCAGACGGGGATCGTGGGTGTAGACCTCAGCCATTGGTTCTGCCTGGTTATAGAGGAGAATGGTTTCCCGTTCCACTAAAGAGAGCTTCATCGGCTGCCTCCTTTCCGCTGGTCAAATTCCAGCTTGAAGTTGGCGTACTGTCCATCGTCCTCCAAACCACAGTGGCATCGTAGGTCTTGCCGGTTTTCTCCGAATATAGGCCCGTTACACGGACACGGCCATCTTTCAGCAGTGCAGACACCACAGCCTTGGTCGGCTGTTTTTTCTTGGCATCCCACCATTGTTGTTTTCCAGATTGCAATTTGCAAGAATCATTCTGACAGAAGAAGCCTTTTTGCAGTTCTGCAACTTCACCGCCGCAGCGGGGGCATTTGCCTACCACCTCACGGGGCGGGGAGAACAGGTACTCGGTTCCCTTGATGACCTGATAAGTCCCCACCAGATCTTTCAGCATGGTGCTGATCCCGTCCA
>ENA-OPYV01000384-OPYV01000384.1-human-gut-metagenome-genome-assembly--contig:-NODE-384-length-12617-cov-3.159888_pt1 | contig 12617 bp, 17 predicted proteins | sample MGYA00242474_ERZ504485 | MGnify/ENA primary metagenome ERZ504485 (study PRJEB26092, sample SAMD00036263) | human gut metagenome | host: Homo sapiens | study: EMG produced TPA metagenomics assembly of...
GGCCGTTAAACCAGGCATCACCGGCGGTGGCAGGTGACGGACCGCAACGACACAGATTTTGACGGCATGGTACGGCGTGACCTTGAGTACATCGCCAAGCGTGGTGTGGCCACCGACCTGAAGATCGTGGCGCTCACGGTCGTCGAAATGATAACGGGGGGAGGTGCCTGCTAGAAGCATTTCCCGAGTCTTTTCCGTTGGCGAGGTGCTAGCCCATGCCTAGGAAACCAACCGGGACACTCTTCTATCGAATATGCAAGAGAACGTTCAACATCGCCTTCAGCGCTGGGTGCACCGCGGAGCTGGTGATTCCCATGGGCTGTGTCTGTACCGCGATCTGCGCGGAGTCACCGGTCTGTTCGGTTCACACGCAGAAGCGCGTTGGCAGGGGAGGTCGGGTGATTCGCGTGCTTAAGCTTCGCAGCATGGTCTCTGATGCCGGTGATGTGCAGAAGTGTCTGAGCCCCGTCCAGCTCCACCAGTGCGAGGCTGAGCGCAAGGTCGGTACCGACCCACGCATCACAAAGGTGGGCCAGCTCATCCGCATGTGCTCCATCGACGAGGTGCCGCAGTTCCTCAACGTGCTCAAGGGCAATCTGTCCGTTATCGGCCCGTGCCCCATCACGCGCGACGAACTGGAGCACCACTTCTCCGAAGATGAGAAGGGGGAACTGTTGAGCGTCACCCCGGGCATCACAGGCCTATGGCAGGCCACCGACCGCAATACGTCGACCTTCGAGAGCGGCATGCGCCAGAAGATTGAGCTTCATTACGTGCGGAATCGGAGCTTCCGAATGGATTGGAAGTGCTTCACCGGCACCTTCGGTGCAATGTTTGGAAAACACAGGACAGGTCGATAATTTTGAAAATTCTATATTTTACGCAATTCTATAAGCCTGAAAATATTGCTGCCGCATTTCGTGCTTCTGATCACTCTCAAATTTGGGCATCTTTGGGACATGAGATAACTATATTTACTGGATGGCCAAATTATCCGACCGGGCGTCTCTATGATGGCTATGAAATGACTAAGCTCGCTGTTGAGAATATTGGCGGAGTTCGCATCTTCCGCTCTGCTTCTAAGATTCAGCCAAACACAAGTTTTAAAAAGCGAATTGAAGCAGGCGCTAGTTTCATAATCAACGGACTTAAGAATCTTAAGCACGATTCTCCGGTAGGCACTGATTATGATGTCGTACTTGTAACTTGTGGAACGGTCTTTTCTGCTTGGCTTGGGGTTCACTATGCCAAAAAACATGGACTACCTCTAGTAGTTGAATTTCGTGACCTTACTTATAAACAGATGATTGCTACTGGATCTCCGGCTACCAGTTTCAAAGTTAGAGCAATGAAGGCACTTGAGCTATCGTTCTGCAAATCAGCTGATCGCATAGTGGTTCTTACTAAAGGTTTTAGAGAAGACCTCGCTGCCGAAGGTGTTGAGCCGTTGAGAATAACGGTTGTCCCAAATGGGGCTGACCTTGTCCCCTGCAACCATGCTTGGAACAACTGTCTTCGCTTTGGCTACTTCGGCACAATGGGCCTATCCCAGGATGTCCCTGTCACTGTAAAGTACATTGGTTCGCTTGCGAAGAAGGGACTAGCTTCTTCTTATCTTTTAATTGGAGAAGGTGCAGCTCGATCTGAAGTTGAATCAGAGCTCACATCGTCTTCTCAGGGCTTTCTCCGGCTTATGCATGGTATGCCGATGAATGAGCTGGAGTGCTATTACGCTGATGTCGATATGACCGTAGTTTCGCTCCAAAAGAGCGACAGCTTTGCTGGAACAATACCTTCCAAGATTTTTCAGTCGTTTGCGCGCGGAGTTCCCGTGCTTTACATAGGTCCAGATGGAGACGCTTCTAACCTAATTCGTGAGAGCGGAGCGGGGATTGTCCTCTGCGGCACCATAGATGAGGATCTTGAAACGCTTGAGTGTTTCGCGTCCCGTTCTGACCTCGCGGAGGAGCTATCGAGAATGAGCACTTCTGCGATCAACTTCATGGAACAAAACTATACACGCAAACGATGGCAGACCAGATGCTTTTGAGCCTGGTAGGCGCTGTTAAAAACGCTAACTAGAAAAGGAGTAATAACAAATGGTTAACGTTATCGGTCTCGGCTATATCGGCCTCCCCACAGCCTCATGATGGCTTCCCACGGCGTGGAGGTCGTGGGTACCGACTACAACGAGGAGCTTGTCGCTACTCTCAACGCTGGTAAGACCACCTTCAAGGAGGATGGCCTGGACGAGCTGTTCACCGATGCCCTGAAGGCCGGCATCAAGTTCTCCACTGACTACCAGGTCTGCGACACCTACATCGTCTCGGTTCCCACGCCCTATGATAAGCTCGACAAGAAAATCGACCCGTGCTACGTCGTAGCCGCCTGCAAGACCGTCCTCGAAGTCGCCCCCGAGGGTGCCGTGCTTGTCATCGAGTCCACCGTTTCTCCCAACACCATCGACCGCTTCGTGCGCCCGCTGCTTGTCGAGGCCGGCCGCGGTGACGTCAGGCTCGTCCATGCCCCCGAGCGCATCATCCCGGGCAACATGGTCTACGAGCTGCTTCACAACAACCGCACCATCGCGCCGACGACCCCGAGGTAGGCGAGGCCGTGGCAAAGGTCTACGCCAGCTTCTGCCGGGGCGAGATCTCCGTCACCGATATCCGCACCGCCGAGATGACCAAGGTCGTCGAGAATACCTTCCGCGCGGTGAACATCGCCTTCTCCAACGAGCTCGCCAAGATCTGCCGTATCGGTGGCATGGACGTCGCCGAGGTCATCCGCATCGCGAACAAGCACCCGCGCGTGAACATCCTCAATCCCGGCCCGGGCGTCGGCGGCCACTGCATCCCGGTCGATCCGTGGTTCCTGGTCGGCGACTACCCCGAGACGGCCAACTTCATCCGCCTCGCCCTGCAGACGAACGCCTCCATGCCTGAGTACGTCATGCACCGGGCCCACGAGGTCATGGCGGAGCGCGGCATCACCGACGCCTCAAAGGTCGGCATCTACGGCCTCACCTACAAGGAGAACGTCGACGACATCCGCGAGTCCCCGACGCTGCAGATGCTCGAGTCTATGTCCGAGCACCTCTGCGCCGGCTCCGTCAAGGTCTACGACCCGTGGGTCGAGCGCGATGAGGTTTCCGGTCAGGTCCATGGAGGAATTCCTTGACGGCTTGGAGATGGTGATCGTGATGGTCGGCCACTCTCAGGTCAAGGACAACCCCGGCATCTTCGGCGACCGGGTTCTCATCGACCCGCGCAACGTCTGTGGCGACGGCGAGAACGTCTACAAGCTCTAGGGCCTAGTGAATCTTCAGGGAGAATCCGGTTTGAAGAAAGTAATGCTCGTCTTCGGCACCCGTCCGGAGGCAATCAAGATGTGCCCGCTTGTGAACGAGCTGAAGGCGCGCGCCGATGAGTTCGAGACCGTCGTCACCGTAACCGGCCAGCACCGTGAGATGCTCGACCAGGTCCTGCGCGTCTTCGACGTGACGCCCGACCACGACCTGGCGATCATGAAGCCGGGACAGACGCTGTTCGACGTGACGTGCGACGTGCTTCTCAAGCTCAAGGCCGTTCTCGAGGACGAGAAGCCCGACGTGGTCCTGGTCCACGGGGACACCACGACCAGCTTCGCCGCGGCACTCGCGTGCTTCTACATGCAGATCCCCGTGGGGCACGTCGAGGCCGGCCTGCGCACGCACGACATCTACAGCCCCTGGCCGGAGGAGTTCAACCGCCAGGCCGTCGACATCGTGAGCGAGTACTACTTCGCCCCCACGGAGGCCAGCAAGCAGAACCTGCTCGGCGAGGGCAAGCCCGAGTCCAAGATCTGGGTCACCGGCAACACCGGCATCGACGCCCTGCGCACCACCGTGCGCGAGGGTTACTCCCACCCCGAGCTCGAGTGGGCCGAGGGCTCCCGCCTCATCCTCATCACGGCGCACCGCCGCGAGAACCTGGGCGTGCCCATGCACCGCATGTTCCGCGCCATCCGCCGCGTGATGGAGGAGCACCCCGACACCAAGGCGATTTACCCCATCCACATGAACCCGCTCGTCCGCAAGGCAGCCCACGAGGAGCTCGACGGCTTCGACCGCCTGCACATCATCGACCCGCTCGAGGTTCTCGACTTTCACAACTTCATGGCGGCGAGCCACCTCATCCTCACCGACTCGGGCGGCATCCAGGAGGAGGCCCCGAGCCTGGGCAAGCCGGTGCTCGTCATGCGCGACACCACCGAGCGCCCCGAGGGCGTGGCAGCCGGCACGCTGAAGCTCGTGGGCACCGAGGAGGACGTCATCTACGCGAGTTTAGCCGTCTGCTCAGCGATCAGGCCGAGTACGAGGCTATGAGTCACGCCTCGAATCCTTACGGCGATGGGTATGCGAGCGAGCGAATCGCCGATGTGCTGGTGTTAAATTGCTAGTACCTTGTAATAAAGATTATGGCTCGTTGAAAGGCGATACGCTATTAATGCTCACCAAGCATTTTCCCTTTAACGACGGCGCCACTCCAGCCGAGTCATATCTTGAAACAGAAATAAAATTCATAGCGCCTCATTTTGCTTCAGTGGTAATTGTTGCCACTGAAGCGTCTTCATCCGCAGTGCAGATTCAGAATACTCCCGAAAATGTTATATCGCTTGCTCTCGGATTCCCCCAGACTCTTATCGAAAAATGCTTCTGTTTGATTGAGGGGCTTTTCAGCTTGAGGCTTAAGCAGATTGCTGCCGATGCCGTCAAAACTGACAGTTTGTTTTCAGTTGATCAACATCTTTTCCAACGGTATTACGTTGGAAAAGCTTTTAGAAAATGGAAGGCACTGAAGGGCCAGCTTGAGATTCGTGAAATCATTCCAACCAACGTTTATAGCTTCTGGTTTCACGATACTGCACTTATTGCCTGCTGGTTGAAGCAAAAGTATTCATGTCAGTCGGCAATAGCACGTGCACACAGATATGACCTCTACCACGACCGTACACGCTGCAATTATCTTCCATGTAGGTATTATCAACTTTCTTGCTTGGATACTGTAATTCCGTGCTCCGAGGATGGAACTTTGTATCTTAAGAAAACATATCCTGCCTTTACCGAGAAGATAAGGACAGGTTATTTAGGGACCTGTTGGCTCCCCGATATGTCCAGTGAAAATAGGGGTGCTTCTTTTAAAATAGTATCCTGCTCTGCTGTAACCGACGTCAAGCGTGTGTCCTTGCTTGCTAAGGCGTTAATGTTGCTTGACGCAAGGGGATTTGAGATTGAATGGACTCATTACGGCGATGGGCCCAAATTGGCTGAAGTCAAAGAAATTGCAAAGCATTTCAACAAAATAAGCAGTTGTTTCGTTGGAAACATCGCAAATAAACAGCTGTTACGCGAATATCGTGAGAATCATTTCGATCTCTTCATAAATGTTTCAGCTAGCGAAGGACTGCCCATATCAATTATGGAGGCGAGTGGCCATGGAATTCCTGTTTTGGCCACTGACGTTGGGGGGTACGCATGAAATTGTATCCGATGGTTTTAATGGAATGCTAATACCCGAGCAGAGCAGTGCCGAGGATATTGCTGCTTCAATTCTGCAGTTCCTTAATATGAATGATGAAGACTACTCCCTCATGAGGGCTGCTGCGCGCAAACAATGGAAAACCAAATTCCAAACAAATTGCAATGCTCGAATTCTAATCGATGCGCTTTTTTCACCCCAGATCTCTCTGATGGTGAATCTAAATGATTGTTTTATTGGCCAACTCTATTCTGATATTACTATTTGCCACCATCTTCTATAGAAGTCCAAAGGCGGCATGCTTCATATGCGGACTTCAAGCTTTCCTTATCTTGGCAATGAGAAGCGAGTTTTATGGCGCAGACGCTCTTTATTACTACAACGGCTATCATTTAATTTCAGGATATAGTTTTGAAGGTATATGCTCGGTTTTAAGCTCTTCTCCAATTAAGGTTGCAAGCTTACCGTATCCTTATGCGTACGAGAATGGTTGGGTCATTGTGAACTGGCTATTCTCCCATATAGGCTTTACTTATAGACAGTTCATCATTGTTCTATCGGGATTAACATCTTTTTCGCTTTCGTTTTTCGCGTATAGATATTCAAAAAACCTGGCTATTCCATTTTTTATTGCAACTTGTTTAATTTTCTATCTCTATTCTTTCTATGTTCTTCGTCAGACCCTCGCCTTCTGTGTCTGTCTGTTTGCAAGTAAATATTTATTAGAGAGAAAACCAGGTAAGTTCTTCATACTTCTGCTGCTCGCTATCTCATTCCATAGAAGTGCAGCCATCTTTGCCGTTCTATACCCATTCGTCAATCGTCCTGTAACTAAAAACACCATTGAAAAGTCTTTAGTTGCTTGTGTTGTTTTAATATTGGTATCCGCTTTCTTCTTACCAAACATACTGCCACGAGTGCTTGCTTTATTTGGTAAATCGCATTATGCGCTTTCCTTCAAGTTTAATAACCTTCTTATGCTTCAATTACTTACCGTCGGTGCTTACTGTTTTTCGATATAGATAAATTAACTAAAAGTAAGACGACTTCCATTGCTATCTGGTCTTCGATATTAAGCATGCTTTTGTACTCACTGTTTTTAAGTAATGAGGTAATGGCTAGGGCTATCGAATATGTTTGGGTGTTCGTAATCGCCTTGATACCGGCAATTCTTGAAGAGCTTGAGAAGCATCAACAATTGATAGCTTATATGGGAATATCTCTCTTATTGCTCATTTACCTTGCACATCAAATCCAGGGAACGACTTTCGATCCATATTTGTTTGCCTCTTTTTAACAATATTGGAGATCAAGAAATGAAATGTTTGGTAATTGATCGACCGTATATGGGTATCGGCGGTATCGAAAACATACAAATACAGCTACTTAAATATTGTATCGATCAAGGATATCGTGTTATTTGGCTTACAACCAAGGAGCATGAAAAATCTTCCGCCTATAAAAACATTACAGATGCTCCTGAGGTTGAAAAGCATTATCTGAAGCGGACGCCCTTTGGACCAATATATCCCTCACTTAAATTTGCTGATGATGAAGATGCTGTCGTCCTTACAACTGATTTGCTTCGCTACTGCATTTCCCAACATGTGATGAAGGACTGGCAGTGCCATACTGTATCTCATTTACTTACTATTCCTCACTTTAAAGGCGGCGCGTTCTGCCTGAAACATGTCTACGCTCCGGTCGTACTCGTGAACGCTGGAGACTGCGACTTTCAAATGCTGCCAAGTGGATTGATCGAACGGGAAATCTTATAGGGTTCAGCGACATTCACCTTACGGCTTATGAGAAGGAATATGGAATTAACGTAGCCAATAAAGAGTCAAAGGTCTTAAAAGCCATATTTCCACTGGATGCACCAGCGGATGAAATCATAGAAAAAAGGCAAAAAGCCGGAGGGATAAATTTAATATCATCACTTGCGCTCGTTTCGATTTCCCGCATAAGGGATACATGCTTGGTCTGATAAAAGCATTCAGCGACATATATGAACGACATCCGGAAGCGAGACTTTTCATTGTCGGATACGGGCAAGGGGAGAAGCAGGTTAAGGATGCTCTCTCGCGTCTTCCCGAACCGGCCCGTTCTCAAGTTGTGCTTACGGGTCCTTTATCGCCAGAGCAGCTCAAGACTAAAATGCTTTCCTGTCATCTTACGTCGGAGTTGCTGGTTCGTTATGGAGGGGGGCTGAATGCGCCCTACCGTCTATTTGCATGCGCCACTACACGTATGAGTGCGAGGGATATGGCTTCATTGATGATGTTGGAGACATCATGTCCGATTCTGCAGGATTTAATGTTGTTCCACTTATCGAAAATGTAATCAAAATGGATGACAGCGCGTACATAGAGAAATCTATTAAAAGTTTCAACGCAGCTCAATCGCAGATCGATGTCGACCCTGAATTTGTGTTTAAGCTACCTGCCACCAATCTTGATACGTTTCCACTGTCTAAACTTGAGGCAAGAAGCATGTTCTTTCAGCGTTTGTTATTAGAGAGAATTTGCAAAAGATCTATGTATGAGGACCAACTTAATGCAAGTAAATAATTTGAAGGGTGCAACAGTAAGTGCCTTATTCTGGAAGGTGTTTGAAAAAGGCGGGCGTGCCGTAGTTGAACTTGCTATCCAAGTTGTAATGGCAAGGCTTCTTTCACCTAAGGAATTTGGCGCACTCGCAATAATGCTTGTATTTGTTAATGTGGGCAATGTGATTGTTACGTCTGGTCTCAATACTGCACTGGTACAGGCTGAAGAGATTGATGAGACTGATTTATCAACTGTATTCTGGCTAAGTTTTACCGTATCAGCAGTTTTATTTACGTTAGTATTTTTTCCGCTCCTGCAATTGCAACTTTTTACGCCCTGCCAAACATCGTCTGGCCTCTTCGTGTCCTTGGATTCTTATTGCTAGTCACTGCTTTCAACTCGGTGCAAGTTGCAATAGTTCAACGTGAACTTGAATTTCGTAAGGTATTTAACGCCACTATAGGTGCAGTTATCGTTTCTGGCATTCTCGGCATAGGAGCTGCTTTTGCCGAAGCTGGGCTGTGGGCACTTGTGTTACAGCAACTCGTCTACCAAGTTGTTAATTGCTTCGTTCTCTGGCTTCAGGCTAGATGGGTTCCAAGTTTTGTATTTAACAAGCGGAAAGCCTACAAACATTTTGGATTCAGTTGGAAGCTCCTCATTTCCGGCTTACTTGAACAGGGTTACCAATCACTATCTGATTTAATAATTGGCAAGCAATTTAGTGCTTCAAATCTAGGTTTAGTATCACAGGGAAAAAGTATCCTCAAGCATTGGGATCCGTGCTTGATGGGGCAATTCAGCCAGTGATGTTATCAGCAGTTTCGCGTGTACAAAACAACGCCTCCTACGTAAAAAGGCTCGTGCGAAGAGCATTAAAAACCTCGACCTTCCTTATCGTTCCTTCCATGACGTTATTTGCTGTGGCTGCCGAGCCGATAGTCGGGGTTCTTGGCCGAAACATGGTTGTTCTGTGTTCCATCCTGCGAATGTACTGCTTCATCTATGCCTTACTGCCAATTCACACGACAAATCTTCAGGCATTAAACGGCATGGGGCGATCTGATTTATTTCTTGAACTTGAACTAGTAAAAAAGGCTTATGGCATCTGCTTCATTTTGTTTGCGGCGTTTGTGCTAAACGATATTTACCTAATGGTCGCCATGTATATGATTACCGGCATCATTTCAACGTTTGTTAACGCATATCCTAACAAAAGTGTTATCGGGTATTCCTATTCTGAGCAATTGCGTGATATCGCTCCTGCATTTGTAATCTCTGCAATTGCAGGAGGGTTTGCGCTGTTTTGTGGCTCATTTACTGCCCTCCCTGCACTTCAGATTCTTGCCGAAATTGCCGCAATGGCGATTGCCTATTTTGGTATTGCTGCCATTTTTAAACTTGAAGCATTTGAGTACCTCATCAATACCGCCAGGGATTTCTTGGGTGCAAAACGTCGTTAAAGACGTTGCGTCAATACTGTAACCGTTTTAGCCATCGTTCTTTTGAAAGCTGCATAGCGAAGGGAAGGTACCTGATATGGGTAACCGCATTCTTGTCACACGATCATCCATGCCTCCTATGGAGGAATACTTTGAAGAAGTCGCGCCTCTTTGGGAAAGCCATTGGCTTACCAATATGGGTGTTGAGCATAAGAAGCTCGAGGCAGACCTCAAGGAGCGTTTGGGGATCGACAACCTTGCTCTGTTCACTAATGGTCACAATGCTTTAGAGTGCATCCTCGAGGCCATGGCTCTTCCGACCGGCGGAGAGGTCATCACTACACCGTTCACCTTTGCCTCGACCACTCACGCTATCGTGCGAAAGGGACTTACTCCCGTATTTGCCGACGTGAATCCCGTGAATCTAACGTTGGATCCCGAGAGCATCGAGCGATTAATCACCCCGCGCACCTGCGCCATCGTGCCTGTGCATGTATACGGCAATCTTTGCGATGTTGATGCCATCCAGGAGATCGCTGACCGTCACGGGCTTAAGGTCATCTATGATGCCGCCCATGCCTTCGGCGTCGAGCGCGTGAACGAAGACGGAAGCAGCGATAGCGCGGCGACTTTCGGCGATGCAGCCATGTTCAGCTTCCATGCGACCAAGGTATTCAACACCATCGAAGGCGGTTGCGTCTGTTTCAAGGACGAGGATTTGTATCCGCTGCTCAACCAATGGAAGAACTTCGGCATCACGGGACCCGAGGACGTCGAGTACGTCGGTGGCAACGCAAGATGAATGAATTCTGCGCGGCTATGGGCGTCTGCAATCTTCGTCACCTGGACGCCGAGATCGGCAAGCGCAAGGCCGTCGCGGAACGCTATTGGGATAACCTTGAAGGCACAGCCGGCGTGACCGTTTTCCGTCCCGTCAAGAACATTCGCCACAACTATGCGTACCTTCCCGTGCTGTTCGATCCGAGCGTCTTCGGCGCCACGCGCGACGACGTTTTCGATGCCCTGGACAAGGTTGGCGTCGGCGCGCGCAAATACTTCTATCCGCTGGTCAACGATTACGCATGCTATCGAAGCGTGTACTCAAGCGACCGCACGCCAGTGGCAAAGAAGGCAGCATCCGAGGTGATCACGCTTCCCATGTACGCCGATCTTGCATTGGAAGACGTTGATCGCATCAGCAATATTGTGCTGGGGTGCGCACGATGAGTGTTTCCAAGAAATCAATCCTGATGTTGGGTGGCTCACGCCAACAAGTTGTTGCCATAGAGAAAGCGAAGGCATTGGGGTTTCGCACGGTGCTCTGCGACTATCTACCGGATAATCCTGGGCAGTTTGTGGCCGACACTTTCTACCAAGCAAGTACCACCGACCGCGAGCTGATGCTCAAAATAGCTCGAAAAGAAGCGTTTCGGGCGTACTTGCCTACAGCAGCGATCCAGCTTCCCCTACGGCGGGGTACGTCGCAGAGGCAATGGGGCTGCCTACCAACCCTTTGAAGGCAATCGTAACTATGTCGGAGAAGCACCTGTTCCGGACTTTTCTCAAAAAGGCTGGGCTTCCGTGCCCTCAGACGGCTTCGTTTTCAAGAAACGCCACCATTGAGGAAGTGTCGCACCTTGTGGAGGGTTTCAGGTTCCCCATCGTTGTTAAACCAACAGATTCTTCTGGCTCTAAGGGAGTAAGCGTACTTAATGACCTTTCTGAGCTCAGTAGGGCAATTGATCACGCCGGCGATTTTTCGCGTAACGGGACGCTGATTTGTGAAGAGTATATTAGAAAGACATTCCCTTATGTGATCGGCGGAGACATATTTGTTGTTGACGGCAAGGTGCATTTTTGGGGTCTTATGTCTTGCTTGCGTGACGAGGGCTTGGGTGGTCTTGTTCCTGTCGGCAAAAAATACCTTCCGGGCTTTCTGCTGACGAAAATAGGGCTGTGAAAGACGTTCTTCAGCGGCTCGTGACAGCTCTGGGTGTGCGCTTCGGGGGGCTTAACGTTGAAGTCATCTTGGGCGAGGACGGGGTGCCCTATGTGCTGGAACTGGGAAGCCGTGCGGGCGGAAACATGATTCCCGTGCAGCTTTCTGATGCGAGCGGCATCGACCTCGTGGGCGCCAATGTTCTCTGCGCAATGGGGGAGAATCCTGGGGACATCTCTTGGGATTCCTCTATATGCGAGGGTGCTTACGCGACTTATGTGCTGCACTCGAGCGTGGACGGAGTATTCAGGGGTATTGCGAACTCAGTTGCCATTAGACCTCACATGTATCGCAGTGTCATCTATAAGCAGCCTGGTGAATCTGTCGAAGCGTTTGACGGCGCCAACAAGGCACTGGGCATCGAGTTCCTCCGCTTCGACGGGGGAGCGGAGATGAACGGGTTTCTAAACAGCATCGGCAATCATATATGGGCTGAGATAGAGTAGTCATAACATGAACAATATCGTGCTCATAAGCGTTATCACATACTGCCACTAGCTCCTCGACTCTGAGCCTGGATAGGGATGAATCGACCTACGATGGGGCTTCAACTGAGTACGGCTTCATTGATTTCCTAGGGAATTTAGGACGAGACGGAATTGAACGGGTTCAGAGGCCTTGGATGTTGCAAAAAGGGTCTGTCTTTTTGGCTAGTGCGTTTGCAAGATGTCAGTGCGATGGCCAACTAATTAGTTGGCACTAGACCAGCTACGACGCTTATCTAGCCAGGTTGTGTTGAATTTCTCGACGATGCAGATTATCGAGATCGACGGACTGGTTGTCGACCACATTTCACTTTACGACAATAACGCCATCACAAGCTACGGTTATTAAGCTTGTGATGGCTGTAGTTGAGTTCAAGAAACTCGGTTTAAGCGTGAAGCTGCACGCAAGGTACGAAGCCAAGCGTAAGAGACGGGCATGAAATCCAATGGCCTTGACAGGTAATGAAAGGCAACGAAAACGTTTTAAATTTGGCTCTGTTAGACCAAGATTGACATAAAAACGATGTCACCGCGAGGCGGTACCCTTCAATTAACGTCGAAGGAGCGCCCATGGATGGCAGACGACCTGGTCATCACCCTCAAGAAGAGCCCTAGGCGAAGCT
>ENA-OPYV01000385-OPYV01000385.1-human-gut-metagenome-genome-assembly--contig:-NODE-385-length-12585-cov-2.949831_pt1 | contig 12585 bp, 11 predicted proteins | sample MGYA00242474_ERZ504485 | MGnify/ENA primary metagenome ERZ504485 (study PRJEB26092, sample SAMD00036263) | human gut metagenome | host: Homo sapiens | study: EMG produced TPA metagenomics assembly of...
CGGCCGACTTTGAGTGTGACATCCTGCACTGCAATGACTGGCAGACGCACTTGCGCCCGTGTTTTTGCGCGAGTTTTACCAGGGCCTGCCGCTGTATGACCGCGTCAAGACCGTGTTCTCGATCCACAACGTGCGTTCCAGCCAGTTTAGCGACACCGTGATGGAGGACATCCTGGGTGTGGCACACATTCCGGCGGCCGCCTCGCAGCTGCGTTGCGACGCCTGCAGCATCAACTACATGCTGGGCGCCCTGCGCTATGCCGACGCCATAACCACGGTGAGCCCCACCTATGCCAGCGAGATCCAGCGCCCGAGTTTGGCGAGGGCCTGGACGGCGTGCTGCGCGAGCGCTCCTATGCGCTGCAGGGCATTTTGAATGGCATTGACGTGGCGGGCTTTGACCCGGCGACCGACAAGCGCATTGCCGCCAACTACACCGTGGAGGACCGTTCTGGTAAGGCCGTATGCAAGGCCAAGCTGCAGGAAGAGCTGGGGCTCGAGGTTCGCGACGACCGTCCGCTTATGGTCATGGTCACGCGCCTGACGCGCCAGAAGGGCATGGACCTGGTCATGTACGCGCTCGACCGCATTCTGGCCGGCGGCGTGCAGGTGGCGGTGCTGGGCACCGGCGACCGCGACTACGAGGACGGTCTGCGCTACTTCCAGGACAAGTACCCCGGTACCATGGCCGCACGCATCGAGTTCGATCCTGCGCTGTCGCAGCGCATGTATGCCGCCGCCGACATGTTCCTAATGCCTTCGAAGTTTGAGCCCTGCGGCCTGTCGCAGATCATCGCCATGCGCTACGGCACCCTGCCTATCGTGCGCGAGACCGGCGGCCTGAAGGACACGGTGATTCCGTATAACGAGTTTACCGGCGAGGGCACGGGCTTCTCGTTTACCAACTTTAACGGCGACGAGATGGGCGACGCCGTGTTCCGCGCGCGCGTCTGTTCTGGGATAACCGCGACGCCTGGAACCAGCTGGTAACGCAGGCCATGAGCCAGGACTTTAGCTGGACGCGCTCGGCCGATAAGTATCTGGACCTGTACTTCTTTATGCACCCGGAGATCGAGCGCCCGGTGGCTGTTGTCGACGAGCCTGAGGCTGTTGCTGAGCCGGTGGCCGCTGAGGAGCCCAAGGCCGAAGAGAAGCCGGTTGAGGCTGAGCCAGCAAAGGCCGAGCCTGAGGTGAAGGCTGAGGTTGCTCACAAGGCAGAGGTCGAGGTCAAGCCTGCTGTAAAGCCCGTAGCTAAGAAGACCGCGACCCGCAAGACGACGGCTAAGAAGACCACGACCACGAAGACCGCTGCGAGCAAGGCCACCGCTGCCAAGGCAACTACTGCCAAGGCAACGACCACGCGCAAGCGCACGACCGCCGCTGCCAAGAAGGCCGCCGAGGTCGAGGCCGCTCCTGAGGTAAAGGCCGAGGTCGCAGAGGTCAAGCCGTCCGCCAAGGCTCCGGCAAAGACCGCTGCCAAGAAGACGACCACGACCGCCAAGAAGGCAACAGCTGCCAAGAAGACCACGGCAACGAAGTCGACGGCCGCCAAGGCTACTGTGACAAAGGCCGCTCCGAAGGCTGCCGCAAAGCCCGCCGTCAAGGTCGAGGAGACAGCCGCCGAGCCCAAGGCCGAGGCAGCTGTCGAGGCCAAGCCGACCGCCAAGACCACCACGCGCAAGCGCGCAACGACGACGGCCAAGAAGTCCACGGCAAAGGCCGCAACTCCCAAGGCAGAGGCTAAGGCCGAGGCCAAGCCTGCAGTAAAGGCCAAGCCGGCACCAAAGGCCGCTGAGGTCAAGACCGCTCCGAAGGCTACGGCAAAGGCCGAGCCCGCCAAGAAGGCCCCGGTCTCCCCCGTCGTCGCGACCGAGGAAAAGGCTCCGACCAAGAAGACCTCCGTCCGCAAGGCAACGGCCACCCGCAAGCGTCGCTAGCCCACAGACGATCCAAAACCTCATCAAACCCTAAGCAAGGGGCGCTCCAACCGGGCGCCCCTTCTCTGTAGGTATTGGTAAAACGATTTTCTAGGACAACCGTTCGCCGATGGTAAACGGATGTTGTTTATACAGCCTGTGTACAAAAGATATACTTACAACTTGTGCGTAAAGCCATGGCCCGCAGGCCGTGATTCTATTGAACTGGACCGTATTATGAGATTGATTCACAACAGCCGTCTGCCGCAGTTTCGCACTCCGTTTGGCGCTGTGACCACAGGAACTACCCTTTCGCTCTCCGTGATTTTGGAGGATGCCGATCCCAACCAGGCAACGCTTACGTTGCGTACCTGGGTAGATGAGATCGGTGAGTCTCTGTATCCCATGACGCACGAGGGCGACGGCATATTTACCGTAGAGCTTGAGTGCACCGAGCCCTGTCTTATCTGGTACAGCTTTATCTGCAATATCGAGGGCCAGCCCGAGGTTCGCCTGGGCGCGCCGCAAGGCCGCACCGGTGGCGAGGGCGTAACTTACGGCTACGCCGAGGTTCCGTCCTTCCAGATTACCGTCTATAAGCACCGCGAAGTGCGTCCCGAGTGGTACGAGCGTGGCATGGTCTACCAGATCTTCCCCGATCGCTACGCCCGCGACGAGCACTGGCGCGAGCGCACGCTGGCCGAAGTCAAAAAGCCGCGCAACGGAATCCAACGCCGCATAGTCGAGGACTGGAACGAACCGCCCGAGTACGAGCGTGCCGAAGACGGCTCCATCAAGACCTGGGACTTTTACGGCGGTTCGCTCAAGGGTATCCAAAATGACCTACCCCGCATCGCCGAGCTGGGCTTTACGGCCATCTACCTCAACCCGATCTTTGAGGCCGCGAGCAACCACCGCTACGATACGGCCGACTACACCAAGATTGACCCGATCCTGGGCACCGAGCAGGACTTTACCGAGCTGTGTCAGGCGGCCGAGAAGCTTGGCATTTCCATCATTCTGGACGGTGTGTTCAACCATACGGGCGACGACTCGATCTACTTTAACCGCTACGGCAATTATCCCGGCGTCGGTGCTTGGCAGAGCGAGGACTCGCCGTGGCGCGATGCATTTTACTTCCATGAGGACGGTTCGTATGACTGCTGGTGGGGCGTGGGCAACATGCCCGCCATCAACGAGAATTCTGAACTGGTGCGCGAGCGGCTCTTGGGCAAGGACGGCGTGATCCGTAAATGGCTGCGTGCCGGTGCCCATGGCTGGCGACTCGATGTGGCCGACGAGCTTTCCGACGACTTCCTGGCCGAGATCAAAAAGGCCGTGCTCGCCGAGAAGCCCGACGCGCTGCTGCTCGGCGAGGTCTGGGAGGACGCTTCCAACAAGATCAGCTATGGCCACCTGCGTCGCTATCTGCAGGGCTCGGAGCTCGACTCCGCCATGGACTACCCCTTCCGCGACATGGTCATCGGCTTTTTGATGGGCTACAAAAAAAAAAACGCCTACCAGGCAGCCGAGGATATCGAAACCCTGCGCGAGAACTACCCGCGCGAGGCACTAGCCTGCGCGCTCAATCTGCTTTCGAGCCACGACCGCCCGCGCATTATCTCGGTGCTCGGCGGTGGCCCCGACGAGTCGCAGCTGCCCGAGAGCGAGCGCAGCAAATGGCGCCTGGACGATAACTCGATGGGCCTGGCCAAGAGCCGTTTTTGGCTGGCGACGCTCATGCAGATGACCTTCCCGGGTGTACCCTCAATCTATTACGGCGACGAGTACGGCTTGGAGGGCCTTACCGACCCGGGCAACCGCCGCACCCTGCCGACCAAAGACCAACTCCACGACTCGACACACTGGCCATCGTTAAGAACGCGTCTGCCGTGCGCCGTGCGCTGCCCTTTATGGTCGATGGCGAGATCAAGGCCTTTGCGCTCAACGACGAAGTCTTGGCTTACACCCGCACGGGCAAAGACGGCGAGGCCGCGACGGTTATCATCAACCGCAGTCTGCGCAATTCGCACCGCGTGACGATTCCGGCGCTCGGCGAATGCGCGAGCGACGTGATCAGCGGTCACGAGTGCGAGATCCACAACGGCACGGTCACGCTCGATCTGTATCCGCTGGGTTCGTCGATCATCTATCACCACGCCGAGCAGCGCCTGCAGGAGCCGCTCGATCACGGTGCGGGTGTTGTGTGCCATATCACATCGGTGCCGACCGATGACGGCAAGCCCGGTACGATCGGCGCGCCCACGCGTCGCTTTATCGACCATCTGGCCGCCATGGGCATGCGCTACTGGCAGGTTTTGCCCGTCAATCCCACGGACTTCTTCCGCTCCCCCTACGCCGGTCCTTCGGCCTTTGCAGGCAATATCGACCTGCTACCCGAGAGCCACGAGGAGCTGGCAGCCGACTTTGAGACCTGGAAGGCCCGCGGCGGGGAGGATGCCGATCCGCTGTACACCGCGTTTAAACATCGCAATGCCGATTGGCTCGAAAAGTACTGCGTCTATATGGCCGTCAAAAAGTACTTTGAGGGCGAGTCGCGCCACGATTGGCCGGCAGATGTTGCTCGCTACAACGAGCATCTGATCGACGACAAGCGCTTCCACAACGAGGCCGAGCTTCAAGCGTACATGCAGTACCGCTTTGACCTGGCTTGGTGCGAGCTCATGAACTATGCGCACAAGAAGGGCATAGAGGTTATCGGCGATATTCCTATGTACGTGTCCGACGATTCGGCAGACGCGTGGAGCGAACCCGAGAACTTCTGGCTTTCCGATACCGGCAAGGCGATTGAGATTTCCGGCGCGCCGCCCGACAACTTTGCGCCCGAGGGCCAGGTGTGGGGCAACCCGACGTTCCGCTGGGACCACATGAAGCAGAACGGCTATAGCTGGTGGATGGATCGCCTGCGCCGCGCGTTTTTTTTTTTTTCGCTCTACGACCGTGTGCGTCTGGATCACTTCCTGGGCTTCCACAGCTACTTTAGTATCCCCGCAGGCAAGGCTTGCGCCGAAGGTCGCTGGCTGGCGGGACCGGGCAAAGACCTGTTCCAGACTGCCTACGACGAGCTGGGTCCGCTCAACTTTATCGCCGAGGACCTGGGCTATTTGACGCCCGGTGTTCGCGCCATGGCTTCGACCTGCGGTTTCCCCGGCATGGACGTGCTGGAGTTTAGCGATTACGCGTCCGTTGCGGCGTGCACCCCACGCCAGGAAAGATCCTGTACACCTCAACGCACGATACGTCGACGCTGGCCGGCTGGTGTACGCGTTCCTTTGCGGGCGGCGATGAACCGAGCGGTGTTGAGGTGGCGGCCAAGCTGATGAGCGACGCGCTGGCAAGCGACGCTCCCCTGGTGATGATGCCGCTGCAGGATGTCCTGGGGCTTGGCGACGACGCGCGCATGAACGTTCCGGGCGTGGCCACGGGCAACTGGACCTGGCAGGCTAACGAGGCGAACATTGCAGCCGCCGAGGGCAAAACCGCACAGCTCCTGCGCAACAACCATAGATTCTGGGGCGAAGCGTGATAAAACCCCCGATATAGGGTACAGTTACAGACGTTTGAATTTTTGCGGGCAGAGTAATCTGCCCGCTTTGTGCTGAAAAGGAAGTATTATGGCGCGCTACGATTACAAGTGCTCGAGCTGCGGCAACGTGTTTGAGGTTGAGCATCCCATGTCCGAGACTCCCGAGGTCGTGTGCCCCAGCTGCGGTGCCCCGGCGGCCAAGACGTTCTCGGCCAGCGGCATTAAATTTGAGGGCAGTGGTTTCTACAACACCGACCAGCGAAGCGCCGGCTCCAGCACCAACGCCACGAGTGGCTGCTGCGCCAACTGCCCGCATAGCCACTAGAAACCAATCAGCCCGCGATCAACATGATCGCGGGGCTGAGTTCTTTAGCTATCCCAGGCATCCTCTATGAGTTGCGGTGAAATTAAGGTCTGTTTGGCGGGTAGAAGCCGGATATTCAATCCCTATTTCACCGCAACTTAGTAGTTACTTGTGGACCAGCCTAGCGCAGAAGTGGCCGTCGTAGGAATCCGCGTTTACGGGCACGCTTTGGAAGAGGCCCCGATTGTTCTGGCGTACGGATACGAGCTTCTTGGCCTGATCGAACTCGGGGAGCTGCAGAATCTGTGCCTCGGAGAGCGGCGCTACAGTAAAGCCGGTGCCCTCAGGAGAGTTCAAGAAAGCATCCACCACCTGCGTGTTCTCCTCGTCGAAGACGAGCACGTCGCATAGATGAGCTCGCCACCGGCAGCCACGCGCGCAGCAGCCTCTTTGAGCATCGTCAGCTGCAGCTTGGGCAGCTCGGTCGTAACGTCGTTCTCGGTCAGGCGCCACGGAATCTCGGGATGGCGGCGCATGGTGCCGGTGCCCGAGCACGGCGCATCGATAAAGACCGTGTCGAACTTAACCGGCTCGCCAAGCATGGCATCAAACGATGTCAGTACTTCATCAAGCTCGCAGGCATCACCCGAAACCGTACGAACGCCCTGAATACCGGCCTTATGCAGGCGAGCGAGATTCAGATCGCACTTGCGATCATGCAAATCGAGCGCCGTATGCTGACGCTCATAGCCCGCACGCTTGGCCTGGCACATCATCACATAGGTCTTGGTGCCACGACCGGCACCAATCTCAAGGCAGCTACCAGGGCGCGTGGCAGCTGTAGCGATAAGCTGCGCATTGAGATCAGATGCCACCGCGGCAGCACGCTCAAACACACCCGAAGCAACGGTAACCTGGGCATCAACCGGGGCATGGCAGCCCGGGAAGACAGGCGCGACGAGCTGCGAGATATACGGATCGGGCTTGGTCGCAAAGGCGTTCTCATGCAGGGCCAGCGGCGCGGGGGCCAGATTGCCGGCAAAGTTAAGTGCACCCTCTGGCGTGTCGAACGATGCCATAATGCGAGCGCACAGCCAACGCGGTAGACCCATCAGCGCGACAGACGAACCAAGCGTCGCTCAGACTCATCCACATCGGACGCAGTGGCAAAGTCCTCAACGTTGTCCGCGACCTTATGCAGCACGGCATTGGCCAAACCGGCGGCAGACTTAGCTCCGCTGCGCACCAGCTCAACACCCTGACTTACGGCAACGCGGCCAGGGGTATGAAGGTAGAGCATCTCGAAGGCCGAGATACGAAGCGCCATGCGAACACGCGGCGCAACCTTTTTAGGCTTATCAAGAAACTGATCGAGCAGCTCGTCCAAAATACCCTGCGTGGCGGCAACACCCAGCGCCAAGCGGGCGGCAAAAGCGGAATCACGCTGGTCAATAGCCTTGGCCGATGCGCGAGAGGACAGCACGTCACGCGCATACATACCGCGGCGATCGGCCTCCATTAGCACATCGAGCGCAAGCTTGCGTGCGGGAGACAGCTTGCTCATGACAAAACACCCCACGAAAATCGGCACCCTGCAGGCCAGCAGCCCAGGCAGAAGCAGCCATAGCACGCTTGCCATCAGGCTTAACCTCGAGCAGCTCAACCGTGCCATCGGAAAGACCAAGGTAAACACGCTTGGCCTTAACGAGAACCTGACCCTCGCCAAGCGACACATCAGCCGGCGCAGCATCGAGCACGCGCACGGTCTTGCCGGCAATCACGCAACGAGCAGGCGCGGTATCGGACGAGGCCAGCACATGACGCACGCAATCAAGCGCCGCCATTTGCGGATCCAGGCGCATCTCCTGTTTAGAAATCTTGGCGGCATGGGTAACGAGCGCCTCATCCTGTTCAGTCCACACGGCGGTACCATCGGCAAGCGACGGCAGCGTATCGGCCAGCAGCTTACCGCCCAGCTCGCCAAGCTCCATCGTGAGCGCCTCGGCATGCTTACCGGCAACCGAGGTCGAGGCCTGCGCGCAATAAGCACCAGTATCAACGCCATGCCCGATGCGCATGATAGAAACGCCGGCAACATCGTCACCAGCAAGAATGGCACGCTGAATGGGAGCAGCGCCACGCCAGCGAGGCAACAAGGACGCATGAACATTCACAATACCAAGCGGCGCCATATGCAGCACCTCATCAGGCAAAATGCAGCCATAGGCAGCCACACAGAAAATATCGGCATCCGCAGCCTCGAGCTGATCGATAACATCCGCCGTCATACGATTTGCCTCAACAACCGGAAGACCAAGCTCAAGCGCCTTGGCCTTAACAGGAGACGGCTCCAACTTTTTACCACGCCCGCGAACAGCATCGGGACGAGTAATGACAAGCGAAATCTCGTTCCCAGCCTCAAAAAGCGAAGTCAGTGAAGGCACAGCAAAATCAGGCGTACCCATAAAGACAATACGCATAAAGAACGTCTCCCCTCAACCAAAGCCGAGACGGCTACAAAGAACAGCGGAAAGCCAAGTACCCAGCCCATCCGCAATAACAATTCAACAAGAACAAATATACCCAAAACCAAAGAAAGAGCCGCAATAAAAGCAGCTCTTCCAACAAAGCAATTCATCAGCGAAGACCGCCCTCCCTGGCCCACGGCACCCGGGCGAGACCAAGCCAGCGCCAACGTAGTCCCCGGGGCACCCGCCTATATCGTCCCGCGCGCAGTTTCGCAGCGCAGCGAGAATGTTTGAGCACGGTATGATATAGGCGGGTGCCCCGGGGACGGACAAACCTACTCCGTCTCACCCGGTCGAGCGCCGCGGGCCAGGCGTCCTGGTACTCCTTGACTGCCTTGAGCCTCTGCATGGGCTTCAGTCGCCCAAACATGGTGTTGCCGTGCAGGTGATCGATCTCGTGCTGCAGGCACACGCAGAACAGGTCGCCCGTGGCCTCATAACGAATCAGGTTGGCGTCCAAGTCGTACGCCTCGACGACGACATGGTCGGGACGCTCGATTTCGCAGCTAATGCCAGGAATGGAAAGACAGCCCTCGCTAAACGGCACCAGATGGTCGCTCTGCTCCACGATCACGGGGTTGATAAGCACGTACGGGTCGTAGTCGTTCTTGTCGCTATAGTCGCAGTCGATGGTGACAAGCTGAATGAGCTCGCCGATCTGCGGGGCAGCTAGGCCGCAACCACCGTTCTCGAACATCATCTTCTTCATCTTCTCGGCAAGCGCCTCGATCGCCGGGGTGATCTCCTCGATGACGGCGCACTCCTGGCGCAGACGAGGGTCAGGCGACAGTACGATTCCGTTGGCTTCCATGGCCATCCTTTCGGGTTGTTACATCAAATCATAGGCGTCGACGTCAACGCTCACGCTCACGCCGCGCACAGAGCCCACCTCTTTGAGACAGGCGTCGATATCATCAGAGACATGGTACCCCACGGGCGACTTCACAAGCAGATGGAAGCGGTAGCGGTCCTTGGCTCTCTCGATTACACACGAAGCCGGGCCCAGCACCTGCGGCACGGCACTCCCCGCCCGCAAAAAGTCGGGCGCGGCAGCATGCCAACGGCGCTTGAGGAGCTTTGCAATGCGCCCGATGTAGTCCTGCGCTTCGTCTCGGTTCGCCGACCACACCAAGATGTTGACCAGGCGAACAAACGGCGGGTACAGCGCGTCGCGGCGCTGGTCCAGGTCGTAGTCGGTAAAGATCGAACGGTCATGCTCAGCGACGGCGCGAATGACCGGGTCCTCGGGCAAGTAGGTCTGGATGATGACCTCGCCGGGGCGATCACCACGACCGGCACGGCCGGCGACTTGCTCCAGCAGATCGTAGGCGCGCTCCCCTGCGCGGAAGTCCGGCAGCTTGAGGGCGAAGTCGGCATTGACCACGCCCACGAACGTGACCTCGGGAAAGTCGAGGCCCTTTGCGATCATTTGGGTGCCCAGCAGCACCGCGCAATCGGCGGCATCGAACTTCTCAAGCAGCTTTTTGTGCGCATCCTTGCCGCGCGTGGAATCGGCATCCATACGAATAATGGCGATGTCCTCGGGCAACATCTGGTGCAGTGCGTCCTCGATCTGCTGCGTACCCAGGCCCATTTTTGCCAGGTAGCGACTGCCACATTGGGGCAACGGCTCGTGGGCGCGGGATACGGCTGCACGCGCCAAGACGAACCGCATGTGTGACACTGCAGCGTGTGCGTGCGCTCGTGATACGTAAGCGCGGTGGAGCAGTGGTTGCAGGTGGGGACGCAGCCGCACTCGCGGCACATAAGGAACGGCGCAAAGCCACGGCGGTTATGCAGCAACACGGCCTTCTCGCGGCGCTCGACCACACGCTCCAGGCCTTCCATCAGCGGTTTTGAGAACATAGAGCGGCTGCCGTGCGAGAACTCGCGGCGCAGGTCGGCAATGCGGACTGTCGGCAGCACGGCGTGTCCCGGGCGCTCGGGCATCTCGACGCGCGTCCAGGTGGCACCGTTATACGTGCCACGGCGGCAGCGGTCGAGGGCCTCAGTAGAAGGCGTGGCCGAGCCCAGCACGAGCGGGCAGCGATAGCGACGCGCCATCTCGGCCGCCACTTCGCGCGTATGGTAGCGCGGGCTGGAACCCTGCTTGTAACTGGTCTCGTGCTCCTCGTCGATGATGATAAGGCCCAAATCGCTGAGCGGGCAAAAGAGCGCCGAGCGGGCGCCCACGACCACGCGCGCGGCACCGCTGGCGACCATATCCCATTGGTCCAAGCGTTCACCGGCCGAAAGGCGCGAGTGGAAGACCGCAACCGTTTCGCCAAAGCGCGAGCGAAAACAGCCGACGGTCTGGGCCGTCAGCGAGATCTCGGGCACGAGCACGCATGCCGAACGGCCGGCGGCCAGCACGCGCTCAATCGCCGAAAGGTAAACCTCGGTTTTGCCGGAGCCGGTGACGCCGTCGACCAGCACCACGTCGCCATGAGCGTCCAGACGGGCGCGCTCAATCTGCGCGAGTGCCTGTTGCTGGCCGTTCGTGAGCGCGACCGGCGCCTTGCCGCTTGCCGAGGACAGCGTGGTCTGCTCGCTACAGCCACGCCAAGCACGGCGCTCCTCCACCACCACGACGCCGCGCCTTTCGAGCGCCTTGATGCTCGCTGACATGCTGTTGTAGAGCAGGTTGAGATCGCGCGTCGTGACCGGGCCGCACTGGAGCGCCTCGATGAGCTGACGCTGGCGGACAGCAGTCTTGGGCGGCGTATAGTCGAAACCCTCGGGCGTGAGCATGACCCAGCGGTTTTGGATAGCTTGACGGCGGGGCGCTCAACCGTCCACACGCCGTCGTCGCCCTTAACCACACGCGGGCTGCCGCCCGGGGGCAAGAACAGGCGCAGGCACTCGGAAAGCGTCGCGACATACTCGCGGCTCATCCAACGTGCGATACGGGCGGCCTCTGCGGTAAAGAGGGGCTTGCTGAGGATAGCCTCGATAGGCTTGATACGCGCGGGATCGAGAGCGTCGTCACCTTGCAGGTCGGCCAGCTCGGGCGCGATGTTGACGATGTAGCCCGCGGCCGCACGGTTGCCAAAATGAACTAGGACGGTGGAGCCGATCTGGACATCGTTGGCAAGTGACTGCGGAACGCCATAAGCAAACGGCTCGGACAGCGCACGCGTCGGGATGTCGAGGACCACGCTCGCATAGGCGGCGATGGGCTCAGGTGCAGGCTTAGGCTGAGCCGAGGCAGCGGCAGGCACTGGCTTCACCGGAACCTCCTCCGGTTCCGGCGAACCAAACAGCGACAGTTGCTCGGCCACGGATCCAGCACCTCCTATCCCATTCGTCTACAGAAACAAGAGCCCCGCTCGAGGTGAACGGGGCTCGGATACATACGTTTGCGCAGCGATTACAGCGCCATCGTGCGGGCACGGTCGATGCGCGCCAGGCAGTCGTCGCGGCCGACGAGCGCCATGGTCTCGCCCAGCGGAGGGCTCACCATGTTGCCGCAAACGGCGACGCGCACGGCCTGGAACACCACGCGCTTCTTGAGGTCCATCTGCTCGGGCAGCGGCTCAAGCGCGGCGTCGATGTTCGCGGCGGTCCACTCGGTAACACCCTCGAGCGCGGCCTTGGCGGCGTCCAGAATGGCACCCATGCCCTCCTTGGCCAGGCCCTTGTTGACGGATTTCTCGTCATACTCGAGCGTCTCGGCCGTGGCAAAGATGGGAGCGGCGACGGTCACGGCGTCGGACGGCATCTTGGTGCGCGGCTTAACGATGGCGGCAAGCGCGTCGATCCAGTCCTCGCCGTACTCGACATTACCCTCGATGAGGCCTGCCTCGTGCAACTCGGGGACCATGATCTCGTCGGCAAACTGAGCATCGGACATGCCGTTGATGTACTCGGCATTGACCCAATCGAGCTTCTTGGGGTCGAAGGTCGCGGGGTTCTTGGAGATGCGGTCGAGCGAGAACTTGCTGGCCAGGACATCGCGCGGGATGATCGTGGTCTCGCCGTCGAGCGACCAGCCGAGCAGAGCCAGGTAGTTGACGAAGGCGTCGGACAGGTAACCGGCGTCGCGGTACTCCTCCACCGAGGTGGCGCCGTGGCGCTGGAGAGCTTCTTGCCGTCGGCGCCCAGGATCATGGGAGATGTGGGCGAACGTGGGCACGGGCGCGCCGAGAGCCTCGTAGACCATGACCTGACGCGGGGTGTTGGACAAGTGGTCGTCGGCCGCGGATGGACGTGGGTGATCTTCATCATGGGCGTCGTCGACGACGGTCGCGAAGTTGTACGTGGGCGTGCCGTCGGAACGGAAGATGACAA
>ENA-OPYV01000386-OPYV01000386.1-human-gut-metagenome-genome-assembly--contig:-NODE-386-length-12567-cov-4.555064_pt1 | contig 12567 bp, 17 predicted proteins | sample MGYA00242474_ERZ504485 | MGnify/ENA primary metagenome ERZ504485 (study PRJEB26092, sample SAMD00036263) | human gut metagenome | host: Homo sapiens | study: EMG produced TPA metagenomics assembly of...
CCTCCCCGTGATCGTCATGGACAACGCCACCGGCGCGGGACGCAGGAACGCGAGGGGCGAGGTGCGCCCGCCGCGGTGTTCGACGCGTTCCTCGCGCACCACCGCATCGACGCGAGGTTCTGCAACCCCTATTCCGGTTGGGAGAAAGGCGCGGTGGAGAACGCGGTCGGGTTCCTCCGCCGCGACCTCATGGTCCCGCCGCTGGAGGCCGAGACCCACGCGCAGCTCGGACGGATCATGCTCGACAGATGCGATGCGCTGGCCGCCTCGTCGAGGCATTACCGCAGGGGCACCGCCATCGGGGACGTGTTCGGGGAGGATCGCGCGGCGCTGATGCCGCTGCCTTCCACCACGTTCGACCCGATCAGATGGGAGAGCCGCAGGGCCGACAAGTACGGGCGGATAGACATCGACTCGAACCGGTACCTCGCAGGCACCGCGCTGCACGGAAGGACGCTCTTGGCCGCCATCCGCTGGGACAGCGTGCAGATCACCGATCCCGGTACCGGGGAGATCGTCGCGCGGTACCCCCGGGTATACGGACGGAGCCAGTCCACGCTGCAGGATCCGGAACTGGCCATGCCCGTGCTCGCGGCCAAACCCGGATCCTGGAGGGAATCGTCGATACGCCCCGATTTCCCCGAGGACGTGCGCGCATGGCTCGACGAGGCCGATTCCAAACGCTCGCGCAGAGCCTCAGATCGATAGGCGCGGCATGCGCGGCCGCCGGTTTCGGCAACGCGGTCGCGGCCGCGAGCCGGGCGATAGCCGACGGGCCGGGTTCGGCATTGGACGAATCCACGCTCGTCACCCTCGCCCTGCGTGCACGCGATACCGATGCGGCGCCATCACCGACGACGGGCCCGACCTGGCCGGATACGACCGGTTCATCACCGGGAACGGCGGAAAGGAGACGGAACGATGAACGACGCGACCGGACGGAACACGGCACGCAGACGCAGGGCCGACACCATCGCCAGATGCGAGAGGATCATGGAGACGGCCAGACGGCTGCCGTTGACCCGGGACGTGCTCGCCGAGGCCATCGAGCGGGCGACGCCCGTCCAGCTGGATCTGATGGAAAGCTGGCTCGACGCGGAGATCGCCTCCAGGGAGCGGTCGAAACGGGTCCGGCTCCTCAAGGCCGCGGGATTCCCGAACGCGAAGGACATCGAGGGATACGACTGGTCCAACCTGCGCATGCCCGCCGACTGGGGACGCGCGCAGCTCGAGACGCTCGACTTCATAGACCGTTGCGAGGACCTCGTGCTCTACGGGCCCGTCGGCACCGGCAAGACCCATCTCGCGGTCGCGTTGGGCAGGCTCGCGTGCATGCGCGCGATACCGGTCAGGTTCTTCACCGCGACCGGGCTGCTCATGCGGCTGCGCCGCGCGAAGCGGGAGGACCGGCTCGACACGGAGCTCCGGCAGGTCGCCAAGGCCAGGCTCCTGATCATCGACGAGTTCGGCTACATGCCGATCGACGAGGAGGGATCCAGGCTCCTGTTCCAGGTCATATCGGATTCCTACGAGACCCGGAGCGTCATCTACACCACGAACATCGAGTTCTCCGGCTGGGGACGCGTGCTCGGCGACAAGAACATGGCCGCCGCGCTGATCGACCGCACCGTGCACCACGCAGGCTCATCAGATTTGAGGGAGGCTCCTACCGCAGCGAGCACGCCCTCATGACCAGATAACCAAGAAAAAGGCGGCGGACCCGACGACGCAGTTTCTGCTGGAAACCAGCCGCCTATGCTGCTGAAAAATAGTGCCCATACTGTGGACGCCAATTTGCAGAAACACAGTCAGGACGTATCGTGAGGGCGGTATGGCTGCGTTGCGGCCCGAAAACAGGAACGCCAGCCAGACCAACAAGCCTGCGCCGCGACGAAGCCGGAATGCCAGGGCCGTCAGTGATGACGTGGAGGCGTTGCGCCGCAGGGTCGAGGAGCTGGAACTGGAGAACGCGTTGATGCGGGAGGTGGTGAAGGCTCGCAGAAAAAGACCCAGGCACCGAGCGGCCGAACATGCTGTGGCTCACGGACCTCACGGAGTTTCCATCCCCGCGGGCAAGGCGTACCTGTCGCCCGTGATCGACTGCTACGACGGCATGCCGGTCGCCCGGACGATCGGCACCAGCCCGGACTCGGCGTTGGCCAACGGCATGCTCGCCGACGCGTGCTCCACGCTCAAGGACGGCGAGAAACCAATCATCCATCCCGACCGTGGCTGCCACTACCGGTGGCCCAAGTGGATCCGCATCCGCAAGGACAACAACCTGACGCGTCGACGGGCGCGAAAGGCCGTTCTCCGGACAACGCCGCCGCGGAGGGCTTCTTCGGCCGGCCCAGGCAGGAGTTCTTCCACAAGCGCAGCTTCGCGGGCGTCTCGATGGACGGGTTCATCAACATGCTCGACGACTACATGGTCCGGTACCGGGACAAGAGGATCAAGACGGAGTCCGGACACGGGCATCATGGACCGGCGGCGCAGACTCGGTCTTGTGGCATGATTGGTGGTGATGGAATCAACGATGAATCCAACAAAACGGCACCGGCCCCTTCCGACCGACATTTTTTATACATTTTGGTACCCTCTATTGGAAATCGGGGGATCCAGCCAAGCACCATCATCTTCAAAACCCGTCAGCAAGCTTTTCGATGCTCCATCAACATCCTTCCCTAAACAAAAAGGACCAGTAGAAAATGAAATAATGTAATCCACTATTTCGTCATTAAACCGTCTGATGGAACCTTATCCAATGGAGAACGGCAAAAGTGGCGAAGGCAGCTGGTACAAAAAGAACATTGCATTAATGTCTTTTCGGCAATACGGCCAAGTAGCCGCGTAGACATCCTTTTTCAATGCATCCGTCGTTATCTCGTTATCATCAAGTTCAAGACGGTACCGCATTGTCACTTCAAAAGCAGTCTCCATGCTCTCTTTTTCGGAAACGTCCATCTTCTCACGAATGACAAGATTCAGTTCAAGCTCAAGAGGCCAACGCTGGCCCTTCATTTCTGTAACACCTTGACGAACCGAAACATCAAACTCAGCATTCGAGAGTTCCAAAACATCGGAATCATAAGTACTGTGAGAGGATATCAGGCCCATTTGTATAATTCGTTTTGCCATGACTCTATGCTCCTTGCCACACAGGTAAACCGTCACAACGAGATTCAGAATAAGACTTACATTCCAATCGACTAAGGTAGGTTACTCCCTCAAGCGATCCGGAAATATGCCTGTTTTCAACCGCGCATGGCACTCCCTCATAACCCACCACGACAGTTTCAGAAACAGGCAAGTCGGACTCATCCTTGAACGGAATAAGCTCATGATCAATCATGCAACTCACTGCATTAGCATATCTGCGAAGCGTTGACTGTCTCGGATCGGCATTCCCTTTTTCAATCATGGAGATATCCGGCTGAGATACGCCCATCCGATATGCGACTTCCTCTTGCGAAAGTCCAAGTTCCTTCCGTCTTTGCTTAAGGTCCTCGATAATTTGACTATCAGATTGAATGGATTTACGCGCTCGCTTGCGAAGCAGCTTAAACTCGTCCGACTTGGTATCCATTATCATCACTTGCCCTGCAGTATTACTTAATGTGCGTCATGCGCATATTGTCCAATATAAGTAAAAACTTATATTTGACCTCTAGAGTAATGCAACATCACACCATATGCAAACGCCACGCGAGTTAGCAGCTTTTAATTCCTTCCCAGTTATTCGCGCGACATTCCTGCAAACGTTGTTTCGCATAAATCGCATCCGCTGTTTGCGTTTGCCACAGCATCGTATCGGTTTGCATTTCCCTCTTCGCCATCAGAAAAAGACCAAGTGCCACGTCCCCAAGCTCTCGAGGCTCCGCATGGAATAGCCGAGAGCCAAGATACTGACTCTTGCCACTTCCCCGTTTAGTATTAGGCCAGCCATTTCTTATTTCAAAGATTCTTTCCGGAGACGTCGTTTTTGGCATTGATTTCCTTAACTTCATAGACAGGTTTCAAAACACCTTTTTTAGCACGGTCTATAGTACCGAGAAACTCTTCTTCCGCCATGGCCGCCGCATAATCCGATTCAAACTGTGGAGCGACATACTCTTCAAATGCTTCTTCCAAATCCGCGGCAACGTCTGTTTGGAACCAAAAGAACTCGATTGGCTTCTTTTGGGAACAAATAGAGGGAAAGACCGACCTCACACCAGCATTATTCGGAGTCGGGATTCCAGCAGCATCCATATGCGCATGCTACCGGAACCCTATTACAAAGAACGCCTCACGTCAGAATAGAGTCCTCAATTGTTTTTTGGCCTTTCGCTGTTTGGTGTGGGGGAAGCGGGTTAGGCGGTGACGACGGCCGGGTAGTTTTGGTGACATGGATACCACGATGCTGTCCGCCGCCGCCCTGCAACCCGTCGAACCCTGGCACGTCACCGATGTGGGGCTCCGCGATACCGACGCGGGTGGGCGGGAGCCGCGCATCACGATCGGATACGGGCCCGGCTCCCGTTTCCACTGTCCCGAGGCGGGATGCGGGGAGGCGTCTTGCCCGGTACATGACACGATGGAACGCACGTGACGTCACCTGAATTTCTTCCAGTACAAGGCGTTCATCCACGCCTCCGCGCCACGGGCGGCGCGCCCGGAGTACGGCGTGAGGACCGTGACGGTGCCGTAAGCGCGTCCGGGCAGCGGCGTCCGCGCTCCTGTTCGAGGCGATGGTCGTGGAACTGGCGAAAAGCCAGCCGGTCGCGGACATCGCCGAACAGGTCGGCGGGCACGGCACGAGACCATGGCGCCTCATCCGCCATTACGTGCAGGAGGCGCGCCTGTACGAGGACTGCACGGGCGTGGAGGCGATCGCATCGACGAGACCAGCCGCGGGGACCACCGGTGCATCACCGTCGTCGCCGACCTGACGGAGCGCAACGTGACCAACGTGACGCCGGGCAGGGACGCGCATGCCGTCGAACGGTTCGCAAGGCCGAGGCCAGGGAGAACGGCCTGCTGAAAAGGACGAAGTGCCTGTGGCCCGGGAACGAGTCCAACCTCACGGACCCGCAGCCGGAGGTCAGGCGCGATCCGGCGAAGCGGCGGTCGAAGACCGCCAGGCGTGCGGGATGCGCGAACGCCTGCAGGACATCCACGCCGACAGAGCCAACCGCACGGAGGCGGAGGCCGGGTCCAAGGCATTGCGCTCGTGGATGATGCATTCGCGGCCGGAACCGATGAAGGCCCTCGCCGGACAGTTCCGCCGGCACTGGCAGGACATCCTCGCCTACTTCGGCCATCGGCGCGCCAACGTTGATCCTCGAGGGACTCAACGGCATCATACGGCACGTCAAGACCCGCTCCCGCGGCTTCAGGAACATGGACTGCTTCAGCACCATGATCTACCTGACCTGCGGCAAACTCGGCCTCAACACCGCCACTGCCTGACCCGCTTCACCCACACCAAACAGCGAAAGGCCTATAATTTATTAGAATTGACGTGCTTCTAATCAGGAATGGACAATGAAACGATTCATGCAAATCTGTGGGCTCCTTTTTGGTTTCTTGTTGTCGTTTATTGTAATATTCGAAATCTGTATGGCATATGGCTCCTGCCATGGAATGCAAGCGGGAGATGCCGTCGCGCTTTTCCAGTCGACGATCGAAGCTTTTGCATGCTTCGTAGCCATTTTGGGCGCATTCATCGCTTGGGAGGAATACCGTAACGCTCATAGGCCAATTTTACTGGTCCGAATAAAGAAGGAATATCACTACAGTAAGAGTGAGTTTCGTTCTGAATCGATATCTTATGTTTTAGTCAATGAGGGGACCATGCCTGCGCAGGATGTCATAGTTAACATCCATCCAGGTATTCCTTGGCCAATGGCTTCTCATCCAGCTGGGGATCCTCAACAAGAATTACGTGAGCGCAAGGTAACATACTTAAGTCCCAAAGCAGAAGTCACTCTGCTGTTTACGGGTCGCGGTGAGTATGAAGAGATGCTCTCATCAACTCATTGCGGTTCGCAGAGCGTTAGCATTGAGTATTCTCGTCCAGAACATAGAAAAAGGGAAACGGTTAAATTCCATCTCGATCCAACAGATATAGCTTATTTAGCAGCCAATGCTGTGGTGGATCCTCTTTAGATAAAGCGCGTTGTAGCATTCTTGGTGGCACAGTTGCGGCTTTTTTAATTCGTGGTCTAATCGCAATTAGACCACGATTGCCATTGATATGAACTGATTTTTGTTCCGTATTTCCCCTGACGCGATGGGAGATGATGGAACCATGGCAAGGGCACGAGATACACGGGCGAGTTCAAGGCAAAGGCCGTCAGACGGCTGGTGGAATCGCGTTCCTCGTATTCGTCGGAGACGAACGCGATAGCCGCGGTGGAGTCGAAGCGGTCGGCCGAGGACGCGATGGACGAGTTCATCGGCATGCTCGACGACCACATGGTCTGGTACCGGGACAAGCGCATCAAGATGGAGTCTGACATGAGCATCATGGGCCAACGCCGAAGGCTCGGTCTTACGGCATGATTGGTGGTGATGGAATCAACGACGAGTCCAGCAGAACGGCACCACCCCCGCTGAACACCCTTTATTTGATCACATACAGCTTTTCGGACAACGCGGCCGCGGAGGGCTTCTTCGGATGTATGAAGATGGAAATCCGTCTATCCCGAACATTAAGAGGAGCGTACCCGTGACGAGGTGCTCGCCCTTGTCGACGAGTACATCCACTGGTACAACCACGAGAGCGCATCAAACAGTCGCTTGGTTGGATGAGTCCGGTACAATACCGTCAGAGCCAGGGATTGGCTGCGTGATTATCTCCAAGAAAATGTCTGCAGCCCCCTACCCGGGTTTATGGGCGTTTTTTGCCTATGGCCCACCACATCCAGCGTTGTACGAAAAGGTTCGCGAGGGTCAGCAGCACGAGCGCAAGGGCGGTGGCCGCGAGGCCCGCGAGAAGCTGTGAAAACCACGGTGTGGATGCCACGTTGATGCCGACGACGCGGAAAAGCCCGATCTTCACGATGTTGAGCGTCAATGCGTTCAGCGCGTAATAGACGAGGCTGTAGCGGCCGATATAGGCCAGCATCCGGCATGACCCCACCGCGATGCACAGCCAGATGACGACGAACGTGCCAAGGAATGCCGCCGCGACCGATGCGGCCAGCAGCGCCGGACCATCCGGTACGATTCCGACCACGGCCGGTACCGCCAACGTCAGGAACACTACGGCCGCGCAAGCTGACGATACGCCCGCTCTCCCGCGCGGAATGGCTTTGAGCCATTCCTTCAGCACGTATCCGACGCACATGTAGCCAGCTGCCTTGACCCCGGCCGCAATCTGGAAGGGTAGTGCAGGCCATCCGGTCTGGGACGAGACGAATGTCGACAGGATGACGAACGCCATTCCAATAGCGGCAAGCACGCGTCCGTCATCGGTCAGGCTGGTCAGCCCGTACATCAGGCATTCGCCCACGAAGAACGCCATGAGGAACCACAGTCCATTGCCCATGATGAGCACGTCGAGGAACTGGTGCGTAATACCGTAGTCGTGGCTTGTCTGGAAGGTCGCGCGCATGGATGGTATGAGCAGTATCGCGAACGGTTTCGCGAGGAAGTACAGGGAGAACACGTAATACGGCACCAGCAACGTCTTGGCCTTGCGCGCCAGGAACGCCTTGAACCCGCCCCTCCTACTGAACGTGAGCCCCCCCAGTAGGAAGAACAAGGGCATATGGAACAGGTATATCGCGTCGATGGGCACGTCCAATGCGGGCAGCCACACGCTTTCGCCGTCACCGTTCCTGAGGTGGCCGAAACTGACCAGTACGATGCCGACACCCTTGGCCACGTCGATCCACTCGATACGCTTGGAACCACTCATTCCGCATCCTGTTCCGCTAAGTTCCTGAATTTCATGAATGCGCCGAAGCGCACGATGAAGGTCGTGATGTTGGTGCTGGAGAACACCACACACACCGTCAGCGGTGTGATGTTCCCGGTCAGCCACAGAACCGCGCAGGCCGTAAGATTCACGATCGCGCTGACCATGATCGCCGCGTTCGCCCAGGTCGCCTTCCCGATCGGCGAGAGAGAGCGCTGGATAGCCGAACATGAAACTGAAATATCCGAAGAACACGCCGACCATCAGCATCCGCAGGAACCCGCCAGCGCTGGCGTACTGTCCGCCGAGAATCAGCACGCACAACGGCGTCGCCAGCACTTCCACCAGCCCGCACGCGAGGAACCAAAGGATGCCGCCCCGCAACACTATGCGGTAGAACAGCCTGTAGTCCTTCTTGTTAACCATCGACGGGTAGAGTGCGTCGCCGAGCGGCGGAATCATCTGCTCTCCGGCGGACGACAGCTTGGTCGCGCCGGAGTACAGGCCCATCTCCACGGATTCGGGGCTGTAGCGCATGCCAAGGAAGATGGATCCCAATGATCCGTTGATGCTCACGGATATGCGGGATATGAAGAACCAGAAGCTGTCTTTCAACGCTTCCAGCATTTCCCTCATGGTGGTGCCGGTCGCCTTCAAACCGTCGCGTTTGAGCAGGGAGAACGCCCACAGGAGCGCGATGGTATCGAATACGATCATCGAGACGGGATAGATGATCAGGGTGTCGTCGCCCTTCACGAACAACAGCGTCGCCACCAGGATTCCGGATTTTGCGGACACCGCGCGGATGGTAATGTCCTTCATACGTTCGATGCCTCTGAAGTAGGCGTCCGGAAGCAGTGCTTTGGCGATCGAGTCCACGAAGAACAGCAGTATGATCACGAAATGGCCGCGGAGCATGTCCACGAACATCGCGCATGCCAAGAACACGGCCGATGCACCACATGCCAGTAGCAGCTTGGTGTACGTCATCGTCGAGATGGTTCGAGACATTTTGGCCTTGTCGTCGCGATGCACGGAGATGGTCGCGGTGGTCGACAGCTGGAAACCGTACTCCACCACCATCTGGAACACCAGGCAGAACGATGTCGCGAATCCGATCACGCCGAACTTCTCCACGCTGAGCACACGTGACAGGTACGGCAGGAGTAATAGTCCGATCAGATAGTTTGAAAAACGTGAGCGCGTATAGGAATAACGCATTCTTAAAAATACGCGAATGCGATTTGTTATTCGTAGCCTTCATTGTCTTTCGGTTAACTCATCTAGCTAATGTTTTAGATTCGTGCATAAGAAATCAGCAGTTCCTATTTGATGACTGTCGTGATTTGATTTCCTGTATAACGAACAGATGCGCATGTGCGAGTTTCCTCAAGGAAGTTACCGACCTCAATGTACATGACTGGCACTTCGTTATCAGGGAGATTCAGAAGTTTACGGGTATCCTTATCTGCTTTTGCCGTGAACATGGTGTTCAGAGGGCAGGAAGCAAGTCCTAAGGATTCAAGCGACAAAAGAAGGGACATACCAAAAAGTCCGCCGTCAGTGAACCCCTCATTCCGTTCATAGGATGTGATGAACGATCGCAGGTCGGAAGTAATGAGAATAAGGGCAGGGGGCGCCGCATATCCTCCCACTCCTCCTTGGATAGCCAAAGCCTTAGTGATGATTTCAGGGTTTAGAATCAGATGAACTCGAGTTGGTTGTCTGTTGCAGACGGACGGTGTCCTCATAGCCATGTCAGTGGCTTGCTCGATGAGATTAACATCTACTGGCTCATCGGAAAACTCTCGTACCGAATGACGGTGTTCATTAAGTTGAGCGTAAGGTAGGAGCGAGTTATTGGCTTTTGTTGACCGTCGGATGACGATGCTTCCTCCGCGTGATGGATCTGCGGACTTAATATGATTCCATTGCTCGTTGGTGAAAAGACTTTTTTGCCATGAGATATCCTTGCCCGCGCGAATATGGCGTTCCATGTACTCGTGTAGTGCTGACATCGACTCTTGAAATACGGTGTTTTCCTCATAGTTGCTGTCGGCTAGCTCTAAGCTCTTGAGCATGGCTGGAAGTTCGAGAAACACTTTGCGTCCAAAGCCATATCGAAAATCGCTATGGCTGAGTCCTTTTTCTATCTGATGGCTCAGAAACATGATTCGTGTTTCCAACTGTGTGAGCTCGGTAGAGGCAACACGGGAGTAGTTTCGGTTATATCGATGTGCCTGAAGAACGGAGTCTTTGTAAAGATGAAGCGTTTGCCGTAGATTTCGTATTACTGACGCTATAGGACGCGGGACGCACGCGTGAAACACTGCCCTGAGCTTCTCACTCATTTGAATCCTCCAATTAAGTGTGAGTGATGAATAATCATTGTTTGTTTGCGAGTACTGCTTGCTGCATGTTGGTGAGGTATTCGTCGACTCTCGTGCGCTCTGCGCCGAGTATTCGTTCGACCTTGGCGAAGTCCACATGCCGATTAATCACGTCGCAGTCGTCATATCCGTCCACATGACGCTGCTCGGAGTCCACGAGCTTCAGGAACTCGGAAAGCCTTCCGGAATACTGGCCCGGGTAGATGCAAATTGGCTCGGTTCCCATGTTCATGGAGAATGCGGTCGCGTGGAATGAGTCAGTCAGCACGTATTTCGCGTTGTCCACAAGGGAAACGAAATCGAGAATTTCAGGCACTACGAGGCTTTTACCGTTGCGGAATACTTGGTCCACGCGGGTGCAGAATCGGTAGATAGGCAGGCCTGTTCTGCGTGACAGTTCATCCGCATATCCGTCGAACTCTTTGCTGCGGTTCAGGTTGTAGATAAGGATGTAGTCGCCTTTAACCCGCGGTTTCGTGGCGATGGAACGCCAGAACGATGCCGGCATCGCCAGCGTGGGGTCGACGATTTGCACAGCGTTGTGGTATCCGTACTGATCGTTCAGAATATCAACGCCGCTCTGCTCTCGTACGGAGATCATGTCGAAACGATCAATGTACTTCTTCGACTGGTTGACTTCGCTCTCGTCGAGATGGTTTCGTCCGAAGCTGGACGCATACGCGTACTTGGGTTTTCCGTCAGGGGCAAAGTCCAGATAGAAGCATGGAATGACTCCCTTGTTCCATCCGGAATTCCACACTTGGTCACTGCCGGAAACGTACACGTCAGCGAAATCGTTGAAGTTTTTGAAATCCGATTCGCTGAGATACGTCTTTTCCGTGAGGTTCAGATATTCGCTGCGGAAGCCGTCGAACACTTTCTTCCACAGCAAGTAGGTTGGCAGGAACGCTAGGGCCTTTACCGGATTGCTTTTGGCGAAGGAGTCGACCAGGCCTTTGCCATACGTATCGGGACGCCGATAGTCTATGAGAACGACGTTGTCGAAATACTGCTTCAGCTTCTCCTGCGTGGCGTATGCCTGAAGCTGTGTGCCGTAGTTGTCGACTTGATGGAGCGTGATCACCGCCGCTGTTGTCATGATTGTTCCTTTCCTGTCGTGTCGGGTGTCCGGTCGGACCGGCCACGGTCCTGTTTCGTTTGGCCTCGTAGTAGCGACTCCAGATGGCGCGATAGCACCAGAAGCCGGGAAGCAGGGCGAGAATGCCGAGCTTGTCGCGCTTCGACGCCCTACGATCGCACAGCACGGTTGGTGCAACCGAGAGGACCTCCCGGCGCAGTCTTCGGGCGAGGTCCTTGTCATGATGACCAGTGTTGACCATCTGGGAAAGCGTGGAGAGGCGCACGTACGCCCGCTTCTCAGCTGCGGCCGTTTTAAGGTCGGGATAGTGCTCGCACACCCATGCGGCCATCCGGTCGCCGGCGAGCACGAGGTCCAGCTTGCTGTCCTTCCAGGTGGTGCCGTTCGCGATGGACGTGTAGCGCTGCGCGTAGTGGTATTGGGGTGTCATGTCCACCGCGACCCTGTCGCATTCCTGCGTGATCAGGTATGTAGTGGCGGTGTCCTCATACAAGAGCCCCTCCGGATACCGTATCTGTCTGAACAGGTCGAGCCGGTACAGCTTGTTCCATGCGGTCACGTCCCACAGGCCGTTGCGACACAGGCTCTCAACTGCTTGCGCACGGTCGAGCGTCGCGCGCGTGTGGGCGGGGTCCTTGTCGTCCTCGTTGTCCGGCGCGTAGGAGACGAAATGTCCGCACTGCGCCGCGTCCGCGCCGGACGCCTCCAGCGTCTCGAGCATGGACTCGACGTATCCGGGCTCGATCCAGTCATCGGAGTCCACGAACGCTATGTATCGTCCGCGCGAGGGTTCTTCGATTGAGACACGTGGTCGATTCCCGTGTTACGGGCAGCTGAGAGCCCGCCATTCGTCCTGTGGAGACTGGTGATGCGCGGGTCTTGTTCTGCATATCGGTCGCATATTGCGGGGCAGTCGTCTGTGGACCCGTCGTCGACCAGGACGATTCGTACGTCCTCGTATGTCTGTGCGAGCAGTGAGTCGACGCATCGGGACAGCAGGTCAGCGACGTGTAGACCGGCACCACGATGTTGACGGGTGATTTATCTTTCATCATGATTCCTCTTTTATCTCTTTTTTTCCCAAGGAGAATCGACAATTCCAAAAATAAGAACTTAACGAAGAATTTGTATTTTCCAAAGTCTGGAAAATTCAAATTCCAACCCGCACGTAA
>ENA-OPYV01000387-OPYV01000387.1-human-gut-metagenome-genome-assembly--contig:-NODE-387-length-12537-cov-2.048106_pt1 | contig 12537 bp, 15 predicted proteins | sample MGYA00242474_ERZ504485 | MGnify/ENA primary metagenome ERZ504485 (study PRJEB26092, sample SAMD00036263) | human gut metagenome | host: Homo sapiens | study: EMG produced TPA metagenomics assembly of...
GCACGGACGAGGAAGGGAAATGGGCTAACGCATCGGGTTGTGGCAATGAAACGGCCAGCGAACGACCGATGATGCGGCGTTTCATGATAGAGTCAGTCTGCTATTGGGCCAGAGAATATCACATAGACGGGTTCCGTTTTGACCTGATGGGGATTCATGACATCGAAACCATGAATGCCATCCGTAAGACACTCGACAAGATTGACCCTACAATATGCATGTATGGAGAAGGCTGGGCAGCCGGAAAACCACAACTGCCGGATAGTCTGCTGGCCATGAAGAAGCATGCAGCCCAGTTACCACACATCGGCATGTTCTGCGATGAAATGCGCGACAGCCTGCGTGGTCCGTGGGGAAACGATGCCAAGGGAGCTTTTGTCATCGGACGCATGGGATACGCCGCCGGTGTGAAGTTCGGACTGGCGGGAGGAATCGCACATCCGCAACTGGTCAGCGACAAGGAATCCACCGTTCCGGCTTTCTGGGCTGCGCAACCCGACAGATGATCAGTTATGTGAGCTGTCACGATGACCTTTGTCTGGCCGACCGTCTGAAAGCGACATTGCCGGGACTTTCTGCATTAGAGATGAACGCCTTGGCCAAACTGGCTGCTACGGCAGTATTCACTTCGCAGGGCATTCCGTTCTGGTATGCAGGTGACGAGATTCTGCGCGACAAGCAGGGAGTGGCCAATTCATACAAGAGTCCGGATGCAATCAATGCCATCAACTGGGGGCGGAAGACTTCGCAGCGTGATTTCTTTGATTATGTGAGGGGCCTGATTGCCATGCGAAAGGCGCATCCTTCTTTCCGTATGGGCGATGCGGACTTGATTGCCAAACACCTGGAGTTTTTGCCGGTACCGGCAAGCAACGTGGTGGCTTTCCGTATCAAGGGAAGTCCGGCGGGTGATTCATGGCTGAATACGATTGTGGTGCTCAATGCCCGTACGGAACCCGTGCAGATTGACGTACCTGAGGGACGTTACTGGATAGCCTGTCGTGACGGACGCATAGACAATGTGCTGGGACTGGGTACGCTGACCGGCAACAAACTGGTGGTAGTGCCTCGTACGGCCATGATTGTGCATCAATAAACCAAGAGAACAACTACTTAAAGGAACAAAATAAAAACAGAGAAAGACAATGCAGCATGTAATTACAATTGAGAACGGAGTGACTCGTCATCCGTTGTACCGGATGAAAGAGCCTGTGAACTTGCAGATTGCGGCAGGAGAACATGTGGCCATCGTGGGACCGAACGGTGGCGGAAAAAGTCTGCTGGTAGACACTATTACCGGACGCTATCCGTTGCTGATGAATGAAGTGAAATACGACTTCTCGCCTTCGGAATCGAAGATGGCTTGTGACAACATCAAATACATCACCTTCCGTGACTCGTACGGGGATGCCGACGGGAACTATTATTACCAGCAGCGCTGGAATTCGCAGGACCTGGACGATACGCCTATCGTAGCCGATTTGCTTCCTCCCTGCAAGGACGAACAACTGCGGAAAGCGCTGTACGATTTGTTTGGTATTGAGGAAATGCTAAGCAAACATATAATTCTGCTGTCGAGCGGGGAGCTCCGCAAGTTTCAGCTGACCAAGACCTTGTTGAGTGGTCCGAGAGTACTGATTATGGACAATCCTTTCATCGGACTGGATGCGCGGACTCGGGGACTGCTGCACACATTGCTGGGAAAACTGACTGAAATGACCAACCTGCAGATAATTTTGGTCTTGTCGAAGACAGACGATATCCCGACATTTATAACACATGTGATACCGGTGGAAGACCGTCATTGCGGGCCGAAAATCACTTTGCAGGAATATCTGGCACACCGTGAACCAGACCCTGCTCATGTGTTGTCTGACGAGAAACGGCAGCGGATACTGGACTTGCCGTATGCCGATAACCTGTTCCATACGGAGCATATCGTAGACTTGAACAAAGTAAGTATCCGTTACGGAGAACGGGTGATTCTGAAAGAATTCGACTGGACGGTGAAATGTGGCGAAAAGTGGGCGCTCAGTGGCGAAAACGGAGCTGGGAAGTCTACCTTGCTGAGCCTGATCTGCGCCGACAATCCGCAAAGCTATGCCTGCGATATTTCTTTGTTTGGTCGTAAACGGGGAAGTGGCGAGAGTATCTGGGAAATCAAGAAGCACATCGGTTATGTGAGTCCCGAAATGCACCGCGCTTATCTGAAGAACTTGCCGGCCATTGACATTGTAGCCAGCGGATTACATGATTCTATCGGCCTGTACCGCAAGACACAGGAGAAAGATGTGGATACGTGCGTGTGGTGGATGGATATTTTCGGCATTGCGACTTGAAAGACCGTAGTTTCCTGCAACTCTCCAGCGGGGAACAGCGTATGGTGCTGCTGGCCCGTGCGTTTGTCAAGACCCGGAACTACTGATTCTGGACGAGCCGTTGCACGGACTGGATATGCGTAACCGCCGGCTGGTGAAGGATGTCATCGAGGCATTCTGTGCGCGGAAGGATAAAACCCTGATTATGGTAACCCACTATCAGGAGGAACTGCCCGCTACCATTACGAATTCTTTGTTTTTGAAACGTAATAAATAAAGAAGCTGATTCTGGTGGACACAGATTCTTTTCTGCGAGAAAGCACATCTGTGTTTTATTTCGGGTAGAAACCATGTTCAAGCGTTTCTCCGGGAATATGAAAAATGAAATCAGATACAGAAACCCATATAAAAATGGCAAATGAAGATGATTTTACGCTGTCATCTTCATTTGCCATTTTATTTTAAAGGATATTTATTGAACTTGAAAAAAGTCTGTAGGTAAGATTACGGTCTTAGTATGCAAAAGAGTTACCAGCTCTGTTTGTCCTGCATCTGGCGAAGTGCTGTCCGGTAGTCTTCTACCAGCTCTTTCATCACCTCATCCACCGTCTGTAACTTGCGAAGCTGGGATGCGGCTTGTCCTATTTCCAGTTCTCCTTCGTAGAGGTCGCCTTCGAAGATTCCCTTTTTGGCCCGGCCTTTTCCCAACAAAGCCTTCAGTTCGTCTGCTGAGGCTCCTTTTTGTTCCGCTTCCTCTATCTGCTTGTAGAAATCGTTCTTCACCAGACGGGTAGGGGAAAGCTGCTTGAGTGTCAGAAGGGTATCTCCTTCATTCAATCGCAGGCAACGGTCCTTGAAATTGAAATGCGCTGAACTTTCTTCTGTCAAGGCAAATCGGGTACCCATCTGTACCCCTTCTGCGCCTAACGCTTCGGCGGCTAAGATGCCTTCGCCCGATACAATTCCTCCTGCGGCAATAAGAGGTACACTGCACACCTTTTTGACGGCCGGAATCAGACAGAAAGTCGTAGTTTCCTCTCGTCCGTTGTGTCCGCCTGCTTCAAAGCCCTCTGCCACAATGGCATCTACTCCAGCTTCTTCACATTTCATGGCAAAACGGCTGGAGATACCACGTGAGCCACCTTGATGCCCGCCTGCTGGAGCTTGGAAGTCCATGTCTTGGGATTTCCCGCAGATGTAAACACGATTTTTACGCCTTCTTCCTGAATGATTTCCATGAGGGTTTCAATCTCCGGATACATCAGCGGCACATTGACTCCGAAAGGTTGGTCGGTAGCCGCCTTACACTTAGGATGTGTTCACGCAGTTCCCCGGGTGCATGGAACCAGCCCCCAACAACCCCAATCCACCTGCGTTGCTCACGGCTGAGGCCAGTCTCCATCCGCTACACCATACCATTCCACCTTGAATGATGGGGTAGCGGATGCCGAAAGGTGACAGACTCTGTTCTGCATATCAGTCAGTTATTTTTTATATTTCTCAATCAGGTTCTTGGCTACGGTATCACCCAGTTCTACTGCTTTTTCCAGGTTGGCCATACCTTCCTTCTTCTTTCCCTGCTGTATCTGGCAGTAACCCAGCATACGATAGGCAGCTGCGTTCTCGCGTCCAGTTCAATGGCTTTATTCAAGGCTTTCATGGCATCATCCGGCTGGTTTACCCGCAAATGTACGCTTCCTTTTTCTACCCAGTATTCCACGTTTCTTCGGTTCCATTTCAATGGCCTTGTTGATGTCATTGATGGCCTGCTGGTACATACCGGCATTGCATTTCAGCCTGCTCACGGATAAAATAGAAATCAGACGATACCTGGCCCATCATGGCGTCGTGGAACAGATTGTAGTCTACCACTGCTTCGCGGAACTGCTTGTCTTCCGCTTTCATGCGGGCACGTTCGTACAGATAAGGAGCTGCTTCTTTTCCGTAGGGGGGATTGTATTTCGCTACGGCACTGTCCATCAGGGCAATGGCTTCCTTCTTTGAAGCACCTTCAATCAGCTCTTTGGTCTTGGCTGCGGCATAGAAAGAAGCGGCAGAGGCTAACGGTGAACGGTTTACCTCTTCGTAGCTGGCAAATGCTTCCGGATATTTCTGCATGGCAAAATAAATGTCTCCCTGCAGCTGATAGTACAGTCCCTGCTTGTCGTTCTCCAAAGCCGTATTGATTTCTTTCAGTGCCCGCTCCATGGTCCAGTCGCCATACGGTTTGGCTCCCTGCAAGCTCAGTACATAGTTATACAACAGTTTGGAGAGGCTGTAGTACGCGTCTCCCTTGTTTTCGTTCACTTCCACCATGGTTTGCAGGTCTTTTTTCTGCCAGTGCATAGTGTGCATCGTCACCGTATCCCATGTAACAAAGAGCACGGCGGGAATAACCTTCACTGTTTTTCGGATACTGCTGGATAAACTCATTCAGCAGGTTCAGGTATTCTTCTGTAGGCAGGTTGGAAGAAGACATGTACAGGTACACCAGTGCCTGAGACTCGTCTTCCGGCAATCCTTTCTTGATACCGATGGTATTCAGTGTAAAATCGTTGGCAGAAAGAGCGGTGATAGACAGGCTCTTAGCATAGCCTATTCCGATGGCATAGCTTGATGTGCTTTCCTTGTCACTGTTCTTCTGTACCAGTGCCACAACTTCTCCTTCCGCATTCATTACCGGACAGCTTACGGTCTTTTCTCCCGTTTTCATGTCCAGGGTATAATAGAAAGAGTTGTTGCTGATGGTATCGATTTTTGAAATGGTGCCGTGTGTGCCCGAAGCCGCTTTCTGTGTAGAGTAGGGAAGTACGTACACCGTTTCGCTTACTGCTCCCGGACGGATGCCGGCTGCAAGGCTACGGTCTTCTTATCGGCTGCAGTCTTGAACTTCACTACGTCGTACATATCGTTGGCTCCCAGAATGTATTCCACCGGAAGTTCCTTTCCATCGGCAGTTACGACTACGGCACGTTCGGCCCCTTTAAACAGCGTATAATCGGATACGGCCGTACCGTTTTCATCAATGTAGAATCCGTTTCCGGTATTGAGAATCTGATTCTCCTTATTGTACGTGATGACAGAGAACACAGCTTTTCTGGCTTTGTTGGCCCATTTGGGAAGTTCCTGAGCCATACCGATCTGAAAAGCCATCCCACAGCATGTCAGCACGAGGGTAATTTTTCCTATTTTCATGGTAGTATGTATGTTTTATTGTTTTATTCTTCTCCGAATCCTCTTTGTTTCACGGCTTCATAAATGAGGATACCTGCTGCCACGGACACGTTCAGTGACTCGATGTTGCCGAACAACGGAATCTTGATCCATTTCATCGCAAAGTGCCAGGTGGTCGTAGGGCACACCGGTATCTTCCGCACCCCATGATGATACATGTCGGGCCCTGATAATCGGCCTTGGTGTAGTCGTAGTCACCTTTTTCTGTCGCTGCTACAATCTTGAATCCGCTGTCCTTTAAGAACTTGATGGTATTCGTCAGGTTGTTTTCGCGGCACACCGGGATGGTATGCAAGGCTCCGGCAGAAGTCTTGATGGCATCCGCATTGACACTGACACTGTTTTTTGACGGAATGATGATGGCATCCACACCGGCACATTCACACGTACGGGCAATGGCTCCGAAGTGCGCACATCGGTCAGGCCGTCCAGCAAGATGAGCAGCGGGTTCTTTCCCTGCTCAAACAAGAAAGGCACGATGTCTTCCGTACGCTGGTAAGTGATGGGCGAGATAAATGCCACCACTCCCTGATGGTTCTTCTTGGTGATGCGGTTGATGCGTTCCACCGGTACACGCTGCACGGGGATGAACGTATCTTTCAACACGGCGAAAAGCTCCTTCGACAAGTCGCTCTGGATGTCTTTCTTGATTAATACTTTGTCAATTTCTTTTCCGGCCTGGATAGCTCGATAACGGCGCGTACGCCGAAAATCATTTCGTTCTTTTCTATCATGGTCTTGTTTGTTTCTTGTTATTGTTTAAAGCCTAACAGGGCACGGGCGTTCTGCACGGCAGCCTCTGTCAGGGTGGCACCGCTGAGCATGTGGGCAATCTCCTGCACCCGCTCTTCATCCGTCAGGCGGCGGATATGACTGTTGGTCCCGGTGTCGGTATCTTCCTTGTACACCTTGTAGTGCGCAATTCCGCGTGCGGCAATCTGGGGCAGGTGGGTGATGCTGATAACCTGGCGGTTCTGGCGTCCCATGTCCTGCATGATCAGTGCCATTTTCTCTGCGATGGAGCCTGACACACCGGTATCAATTTCATCGAAGATGATGGTCGCAGTCTGACGGCTCCGGCAATCATGGCCTTGAGTGAAAGCATGACGCGGGCGATTTCACCTCCCGAAGCGATGGAAGCCACATTCTGCAACGTTCCGTTCTTGTTGGCCGAGAACAGGAACGTCACGCTGTCCATTCCCTTGCTGTCGGGTTCCTTTCTGGGAGTCAGTTCCACGGCAAAACGCACGTTAGGCATACCCAGTGGGATGAGCAGGGACTCCATCTGCGATTCAATGTGCCGTGCCGACTGTGTACGAAGCGCGGTCAGTTTTTCGGCCTGACGTAGCACCTCGGCATACAATTTCTTCTTTTCTCCCTCCAGCTCTGCAATCCGGTCGTCGAAAGAAGTGATGGCATTCAACTGGCTTCGATAGTTTTCCGTCAGTTCAATCAGTTCTTCTACCGACTGCACGCGGTGTTTCTGCTGCAAGGAATAAATCAGGTTCAACCGTTCGTTGACAAAATCCAGACGTGCCGGATTGAATTCCACTTCTTCCTCCGCATTGCCGATTTCGCGGGAAATATCTTTCAGTTCAATGTAGCAGCTGTTCAGCCGTTCCATCCATTCCTTAGCCGGCGCATATACCTGTGTCAGGCTCTGAAGCGTTTGCATGCACTCCTTGGTCAGTGAAACCGTACCGCCTTCCTCGCCGTTAATCAGCTGGCTGGCTTTATAGAGTCCGGCCTTGATGTCTTCGGCATGGCTCAGGGTTTCCGCTTCCTGCTCCAGTTCCGTCTGCTCTCCGTCTTTCAGTCCGGCTTCTTCCAACTGTTCCAGCTGAAAGCGGATATAATCTTCATCCTGACGGCTCTTTTCGGCCTGTGCAATGAAGTCATCCAGTTCCTTTGCCACCTTCTTATAGGAAAGGTATACCGACTGATAAGCCGACAATGCCTGCTCGTCTTGTGCCAGGATGTCCAGAATGTTCAACTGGAAACCTTCCTTGTTCAGCAGCAGGTTCTGGTGCTGGCTGTGCACGTCAATCAGTTTCTCGCCCAGCATTTTCATCTGTGCCAGCGAAGCCGGCGTATCGTTGATGAAAGCACGGCTCTTCCCGTTGGCCGACACTTCACGGCGAAGGATACATTCGTCCGGTTCGAATTCGATGTCATTCTCCTGAAAGAACGGTTCCATGCCGTAGTTGGCAATCCGGAAAGTCGCCTCCACGATACACTTGGAAGCCCCCTTCTTGATGGATTTCACGTCGGCACGCTGTCCTAATAAGAGTCCGATGGCCCCTAAGATAATGGACTTTCCGGCACCGGTCTCACCGGTAATCACCGAAAAGCCGGACGTAAAGTCAATGTCCAGCTTATCAATCAGGGCATTAGTTCTGTATAAAGATAGACTGTAGCATAACGGTTTAAGGAATGAAACAGACTGGAAAGTTTATCCACAATGTCTTCGGCCACTTCCTGCTTGCGCTTTAACGGGTAGGAAACAGCTCAGTACGGTCTATAATCGTGATCTTGTTGGTGTCGCAACGGAAACCGGCTCCTTTGTCATTCAGCGAGTTCAGCACGATGAAGTCAAAGTTCTTGCGTGCCAGCTTATCCTGGGCGTGGCTTACCTCATCGCAAGTCTCCAATGCGAATCCCACTAACAACTGGTCCGGACGTTTTTCCTTTCCTAAGGAAGCGGCAATGTCGCAAGTCGGTTTCAACCGCAGCACCAGGTCGTCCTTTTCCCGTTTGATTTTCTGGTCGGCCACCTGCTCCGGTGTGAAGTCCGCTACGGCCGCACACAAGATTCCTGCGTCTGCATCCTTTAAGGCATCGGCAGCTGCGCGGTGCATTTCGGCCGCACTCTCCACGTCTATGCGCTGAATGTTCGGATGAACCGTCTGCAGGGTAACCGGACCGCTCACCAATACCACTTCCGCTCCGCGTGAAGCACACGCTTCGGCCAGGGCATAACCCATCTTTCCGGAAGAGTAATTGCCGATAAAGCGCACTGGGTCAATTTTCTCATAAGTAGGACCTGCGGTAATGACGATTTTCCGTCCGGCCAAGTCCTGCTGACGGGCAAAGGACGATTCCAGCACTTCGATGATTTTCTCAGGCTCTTCCCATGCGTCCTTTTCCTACCAGATGGCTGGCCAGCTCGCCTGAAGCAGGTTCGATAATATGATTGCCATAGCTGCGCAGAATGTCGAGGTTATGCTGGGTAGAAGGATGGGCAAACATATCCAGGTCCATGGCCGGAGCCACAAACACCGGAGCCTTCATCGACAGGTAAGTCGTCACCAGCATGTTGTCGGCTACTCCGTGTGCCATCTTTCCGATGGTAGCAGCCGTAGCCGGGGCAATGACCATGGCGTCAGCCATAATCCCAAGTCCACGTGGCTGTGCCATGTGCCGTCACGCTGTGAGAAGAACTCGCTGATGACAGGCTTGCTGGTCAGCGCCGACAGCGTGATGGGAGTGATGAACTCCTTTCCTGCCGGCGTGATGACAATCTGCACCTCTGCGCCTTTCTTAATCAGTCCGCGTGTCAGCACGGCCGCCTTGTAGGCCGCAATGCTACCCGTGATACCCAGTACAATTTTTTTGCCTTGTAGTGTATTCATGCTACTTTCCGTTTACTTGACCAGCCCCGTTTCGCGCAGGCGGATTTTTGTCAATACATTCTTCGTGTTCAGCGTGAAGTCTCCGTTCATAATCCAGCCATAGTAGCCCAGATCTTTCTTGAGCACTTCCGACACCGGAATACCTTTGTATTTTCCGAAGTTGAACACTTCCACGCCGTTGTCGTCATACACGATTCTTCCGGCAAAGTCCACGTTCTTGCTGTAGCTGGAATATTCCGACAGGTAGTTGATGTCGTTCTGGAGCACATCAGGATAATGGTCGAGCTGTGCCTTCAGCACCTCGTAGGTAGCCCGTGTATCGGCTTCTGCCGTGTGCGCGTCTTCCAGGTTCTTTCCGCAGTAGAACTTGTAGGCAGCCGAAAGCGTGCGCTGTTCCAGCTTGTGGTAAATCACCTGCACGTCGACAAACTTCCGCTTGGTCAGGTCGATGTCGATACCAGCACGGAGAAATTCCTCTACCAGTACCGGCACGTCAAAACGGTTGGAGTTAAAACCGGGCAATGTCGGCCCCTTCAATGTCGCGGGCAATGTCCTTTGCCACTTCCTTGAAGTAGGGCAGTCGGCCACATCCTCGTCGTGAATGCCATGAATGGCAGTCGATGCCTCCGGAATGTGCATTTCCGGGTTGATGCGCAAGGTCTTGGCCTCTTCGTTACCGTTAGGATAAACCTTCAAGTAGCAGATTTCTACAATACGGTCTGTATTAATGTTGGTGCCCGTGGTCTCCAGGTCGAAGAACACGAGCGGATTTTTCAAGTTCAGTTTCATGAGTCTGTGTGTAACAAAAATGATTAGTCGTTCAGCATCATCGGCATCAGCAGCATCAGCAGGTCTTCGTCTTCCTCCTGTTCTTCAGGCACGATGACACCAGCGCGTGACGGGTCGCCAGTTCGATGATGATGTTCTGTGCAGAAATGTTGTTTAGGATGTCAATCAGGAATGACGACTTGAAACCGATGCTCATCGGTTGCCGCCATACTGGCAAGCGATGGTTTCTTCGGCCGAAGTAGAGAAGTCGATGTCCTGTGCAGAAATCTTCATCTGGTTTTCCGACAAGCTCAGTTTGATCAGACTGCTTGACTGTGAAGAGAACACAGACACACGGCGCAGGGCACTGATGAAGAGCGCACGGTCAATGATGGCACGGTGCGGGTTGTTCTGCGGAATGACAGAGTTATAGTTCGGATAACGTCCTTCAATCAGACGGCAGATCATCTGATAGTTTTCGAGGGTGAACATGGCATTGCGGTCGTCAAAACCAATTTGTACGTCGCCCTGTTCTTTCGGCAGCAGGTTCTTCAGCAGGTTGGCCGGCTTCTTCGGAAGGATGAAGGCAGCTTTCTCTGCTCCCCGTGCGGCATAAGTCTTGCAACGTACCAGCTTATGACCGTCAGAAGCAACCAGTGTAATGTCTTCTGTGCTGATGTCGAAATAAATACCGTTCATCACCGGACGAAGTTCGTCGTCGGCTGTCGCAAAAATGCTGCGGTTCACGCCGTTCATCAAGATTTCTGCTCCCATGGTCACCTGTACGGCATTGCTTCCCAACGCCTGTGCCTGCGGGTATTCGTCGGCATTCTGTCCCATCAGACTGTATTTTCCATTCAGGTATTCCACGGTGATTTCCATGTTGCTGGGTTCGATGTGGAAACTCAGCGGCTGCTCAGGAATCTCTTTCAATGCTTCCAGCAATGTCTTGGAAGAAACGGCAAAACGGCCGTCGCTGTCCGATTCGTTCACTTCGATGGAAGTAGACAGCGTAGTGTCATTGTCCGAAGCAGTCATAAAGAGTGTACCGTCTCTCAGTTCGAAGAGGAAACAGTCCAGAATAGGTAATGAATTTCTTGAGTTGATTACTCGGCTGATAGCCTGCAAATGACTGAATAAAGCAGTACTTGAAACGATAAACTTCATAGCTTGTTTTTATATTTTGTTTTTGTTCTGTTTTTTTATTATTAAATGCATCTACGGATGCTCTAAACCAATTGCCAAAGTTACGAAAAGATTGCATACGCCCCACAAAAAAAAAAGGTCTTAAAAATTAGTTTTCTTCTATGGAAAGTCGTAATTTCGTCACCGAATTTAAAAATACTATTTATGGAATTAGCAGGAAGAGTGATTGCGGTTCTGGAACCGAAAGGCGGTACATCGCGGAACGGCAACGAATGGAAGGTACAAGAATATGTCATCGAAACACACGACCAGTATCCGCGTCGCATGTGCTTTGATGTCTTTGGTGACGACAAAATCAAACAGTTTAATATTCAGGTGGGCGAGGAATTGAACGTATCGTTCGACATTGATGCCCGCGAATGGCAAGGACGCTGGTTCAACAGTATCCGTGCATGGAAGGTGGAACGTGTGGGAGCCACTCCTCAGATGCCTCCGGTAGAAGCTCCATTCCCTCCGGTAATGCAGCTCCGGCCGACTTCTCCATGACAGACGAGAAAGACGACCTGCCGTTCTAAATGAATACGGAAATTTGAAAGCCTCCTTTGCTTCTGAAAAGATGAAGTGAAGGAGGTTTTTTATTGTCCGTTTTCAGCCGTGTGCTTGACGGGTTGTCGGGGTTGGCAGGCATTTTTATAAAGTATATATACGCGGGGTGTGGAACAAGTCTTAAGAGTTATTCCACACCTGTATATAGGAAGTTGAAAACCGGTGCCAACCCCGTCAACCGTCAAGCTTTCCGCTGTTGGTTTATGCTCATTTGGCAGTTTAATGTTTGTAAATCAGGTAAGTATGGTTTTTCTTCCATTCTTCCTTATTATTGCTTGAAGTCTTTGCTTTAAGGCTTTTCCACACGCTTCTGCTTACTGATTTTACATCTTTTTGCACTTGCGTATCTTTGTGAAAAAAACGCACTTGTGTTTTAGTTTAAACGCACTTACGTTTTGACTCAAATGCACTTGTGTTTTAGTTTAAACGCACTTGCGTTTTGATTCAAACGCACTTGTGTTTTGGGTTGAATGCACTTGCGTTTTTTAAAGAGTTGAGAGTGCTTTTATTTTTTGCAATTGGGGAGGTTTGCAGGGGAATATGTCTGTGTCTTTTTTTAACTTTGTAAAAACCATTGAAAGTTATGAAAACAAAATTGTTGATTGCCCTGTTCGGCCTGCTTTTGTGTTTGGGCGGAAGCTCTTGTGTGGTGCATCGTCATGCACCTAAGCCACCACATAAGAAGGAGATTCCTCCTGGCCATGCGAAAAAAATACGTGGTAAAAAATCTGCAAAGTTTGATGCTCCCGGACATCGTAAGCATCTTCCCCCCTAATTTTAAGGTCATCATATTTCAAATCCTATGGAGAATGAGAAATGAGTATTGTTTTTTT
>ENA-OPYV01000388-OPYV01000388.1-human-gut-metagenome-genome-assembly--contig:-NODE-388-length-12532-cov-2.135832_pt1 | contig 12532 bp, 15 predicted proteins | sample MGYA00242474_ERZ504485 | MGnify/ENA primary metagenome ERZ504485 (study PRJEB26092, sample SAMD00036263) | human gut metagenome | host: Homo sapiens | study: EMG produced TPA metagenomics assembly of...
GGCTGGAGTCACATCCAGCAAAACATCACGAATGGTTCCACCACCAATAGCCGTAGCCAGTCCCACCACATAAGCGCCAAACCAGTCAAACCGCTTTGCCGAAGCAAGGCGTATACCACTTATGGCAAATGCAAAAGTCCCCACAAAATCCAGTATAGTTACAAACGAAGGCATCTGAAAAAAAACATCCATAGCAAATATTTTACCAAGTATAACTCAAACCAAAACTAAGCAATTCCTGCAACTGAAAATAACTTCTACCTTCTTCACGAGTCACCCCGTCGTCAAATCGGCCGTGAACGAACAGCTTCGTAGAAAGATACTGATTAATGGTAAAGGTAAAGGTATTTTCCCATTCACCCAGCACTTTCTCGTAATTGGTCGTATAAGACAAGCGGGACTCCCACATCAGGATGGAGAACATTTTCCATTTCAATTGTAGATTCCAGACGAGAACCCCATACACTTTCCCCGTTTATGACCGGCTTCGATGTTAAACTTTGTAGGGTCTACCCTGTCGCTGGCTACGCTGTACAAAGTGTAGTTTATCGGATTTACCAGCACAGACAAATTGCACACGCCATCCTTGATAAACTTGTAGTCCATACCGAGACCGACGTTCAATTCGGCCGGTGAGAAGAAAGCAGAAACCAGGTTATCAGAGTTGGTCTCATAGTTTGAGAAGAACTGCGTCTTGAACTCAGCCGACAAAGTATAGTACCATGTACTGAAGGCCTTGTAACCCAATTTAGAACTCAAGCGAAGCAGGTCATTGTTAGCCTTATAGCTGTGTACGGTATCCGAAGGTGCCGTGATAAAGCCCAATTTCCACTCAATCTTGTTTTCAAACTGGATACGCTGTCTGTCATCATAATTCGCCTGCCAGGTGAAGCCGGAAAGCAATGATTTGGTACTTTCACCACCCTTATACCAGTTCTTCGAAATGTAGTTCTGTGAGAATTGCAAATAACCATTTCCACCAAAGGTCCAGAAATTCGGCTTGATAACCAGCAGGTCTTTTTCTGTCACCCGGTTCGGAAGCTCATCATTCTGCATCATGTCCAGCAGATTCTCTTTCCGCGGCTGGTTTACAAGCACCTCACCGTATATCGGTTTCAAGCCTTTCAAATTCTCCTCATTTTGCTTCACCAAAACTGGGGTAAGACAGATAAAAAGAAAGCAACTGCCGATTTACCGCCTTATCCACCTGCACAGAATGACGCAAATCGGCCACCTGAGGCAATTGCGCATCCAGCACATTTTCTTTTATAAAAGGTATCTGCGGTTTCCAGTCAGAGATACTGAAGGCCTGCTCTATCGGTGCCTCATAATAAGTAGCCGGCATCGACAATTTATAGTAATCCGGATTCGGACGGATACCCGTTATCAGCAGATAAATATCATCCCAACGCTCCAGCTGCGCGTTGTATTCCCGACGGAAATTCTGCATCAACCGCCAGAAATTCCGCACCTCCAGTGGGGGAAGTTCCACCTTTTTCTTTACAGCCGGAACTACTTTCTTCTGTGCTGCATTCTGCAAGCTGTCTACAGGAGCTGTTACATTCAAAGAATCTACCGCATTTTTTTAGTGTATCCGATTTTATCGCATCCGAAGACACTTCCATTTCCTGTGCGGCCAACCCACCGCACACCATAAGCAATACCAAGAAAAGACTCGTCTTTTTCATTTTTGTCATTCTTAAAATCTTGTGCAAAAGTACGATTTATTTCTAAAAGAAGTTTAGCTTTCACACCTACTAATTGTACTTAAAAACAATTTTCTACCCACCTTTGTTTAAAATTTCATTTGTACATCCATTGGAAAACGTAAGGATATTTAAAGTTAAACGTGGTTTTACTCTACTTACTTTTGCGGGTTCAGCTTTTTTTTATAATTTTGCAAACTTGAAGAAGTAGTTCTTCCATGTCGGTAGAAATATTGCTCACCGGCATTTTGGCTGTCACTTTCTTAAGAGAAAAGAAAGCAGGCAGCATTAAACTGTTGAATTTAATTTTTAAATATTCATATTGTGGCAGAAACAAAGTATATTTTCGTAACAGGTGGTGTAGCCTCTTCATTAGGAAAAGGTATCATCTCATCATCTATCGGTAAGTTGCTGCAGGCCAGAGGCTACAGCGTAACCATCCAGAAGTTCGACCCGTATATCAACATCGACCCGGGAACTCTGAATCCCTATGAACACGGAGAGTGCTACGTAACCGTAGACGGACATGAAGCCGACCTCGACTTGGGACACTACGAACGCTTCTTAGGCATCCAAACTACCAAAGCCAACAACATCACTACCGGACGCATCTACAAGAGTGTAATCGATAAGGAACGCCGTGGTGACTATCTTGGCAAGACCATCCAGATTATCCCTCACATCACTGACGAAATTAAACGCAATGTCAAATTGCTGGGCAACAATATAAATTCGATTTCGTCATTACAGAAATCGGAGGAACTGTAGGCGACATCGAATCACTTCCTTACCTGGAAAGTATCCGTCAGCTGAAATGGGAATTAGGCAAGAACGCTTTGTGCGTACACTTGACTTATGTACCTTACTTGGCTGCTGCCGGTGAATTGAAAACTAAACCGACCCAGCACTCTGTAAAAGAACTGCAGTCTGTAGGTATCCAGCCGGATATCCTGGTACTTCGTACAGAACACGAACTCAGCATGGGACTGAGAAAGAAAGTTGCTTTGTTCTGTAACGTAGACGACAACGCCGTTATCCAGTCAATGGACATGCCGACTATCTACGAAGTACCTTTGCGCATGCAGGAACAGAAACTGGATGTAACTATCCTTGAAAAAATGGGACTTCCGGTAGGCGAAACTCCTACCCTCGGCCCGTGGAGAGACTTCCTGAACCGTCGTCACAATGCCACTGAAAAGGTAAGAATCGGTCTTGTAGGAAAATACGATTTGCAGGATGCATACAAATCTATCTTGGAAGCGCTTTCACAAGCTGCGACTTACAATGACCGCAAGGCCGACATTCACTTTATCAATAGTGAGAACCTGACCGACGACAACATTGAAGAGCACCTGAAAGACATGGACGGTGTCATCATCTGCCCGGGATTCGGCCAGCGTGGTATCGAAGGTAAATTCGTAGCTATCAAGTACTGCCGTACACACAACGTACCGACATTCGGTATCTGTCTGGGTATGCAGTGCATTGCCATCGAATTCGCACGAAACGTACTGGGATATGCCGATGCCAACAGCCGTGAAATGGACGAAAAGACTCCGCACAATGTAATCGACATCATGGAGGAACAGAAATCCATCACGAACATGGGTGGTACCATGCGTCTGGGAGCTTACGAATGCGTTATCGACCCGAACTCCAAGACTTATGAAGCTTACCAGAGTGAACACATCCAGGAACGTCACCGTCACCGCTACGAATTCAACAACAGCTACAAGGAAGAATTCGAAAAGGCGGGTATGAAGTGCGTAGGTATCAATCCGGAATCCGACCTGGTGGAAATCGTGGAAATCCCGACCTTGAAATGGTTTATCGGTACACAGTTCCATCCGGAATACAGCAGTACGGTATTGAAACCACATCCGTTGTTCCTGTCCTTCATCAAGGCAGCTATCAGCAAATAAACCAAACATAACATTGTAAAGAAATAGAAATGGACAAAAACACGTTAGTGGGCTTTATCCTGATTGGAGCGGTTATCGTGGGATTCGGTATCTACAACCGCCCCAGCCAGGAAGAAAGAGCACGCGCACAGCACTATCAGGACTCTATCCAACAGGTTATCAAGCAACAACAGGAAGCTCAGGAAAAGCAGGCTGCTGCAGCCATTGAAGCCGCACACCCTGACAGCACTTCCCTCTTCTTCCAGGCCGCACAGGGTACGGAACAGTTTACCGTACTGGAGAACGAGCTGGTTCAGCTGACTTTCTCCAACAAAGGCGGACGAGTAAGCAAGGCCCTGTTGAAAGAGTATAAAGACCAGAAGAAGCAGCCTCTCGTTCTGTTCGACGGCGAAGATGCTTCCATGAATTTCGGTTTTGAAGGAAAGAACGAGAACATTCTCAGCCAACAGATGTATTTCGAGGCTACCAATGTGACCGATTCTACCGTGACCATGCGACTGAACGCAGCCAACGGCGGACACTTGGACTTCAACTACCGACTGCTGCCCAACTCGTATATGGTAGACCTTACCGTTCAAGCCAGCGGCATGCAGAATTTCTTCTCTCCTTCTACCAAGAACATGAACATCGAATGGAAACAGCGTGCCCGCCAGATGGAGAAAGGTTACAACTTCGAACAGCGTTACACTTCATTGACCTACAAGCCGGTGGACGACAGTTTCGATTACTTGAGCGAAACAAAGGATGAGAAAGAAACCATTCCTGAATCACTCGACTGGGTAGCTTTCAAGAATCAGTTATTTCTCCTGCGTGTTCATGGCAGAGCAGAACTTTGACAACGCAACGCTCGAATCGAAAATGGAACAGCAAGGAAGCGGTTACATGAAGAACTATGCAGCCGACATGAAGACAGCTTTTGACCCGACAGGTGCCAAAGCTTCACACCTGCAGTTCTACTTCGGTCCGAACCACTTCAAGACACTGCTGGCCAGCAACGACCTGAGCTTTAAAGATAAAGATCAGGAACTGGAAGACCTGGTTTACCTGGGATGGCCGATTATCCGCCTGATTAACCGCTGGTTTACCATCAACTTGTTCGACTGGTTGTCAGGCTGGGGACTGAGCATGGGTATGGTTATCCTGCTTATGACCATCATCGTCAAGGTACTGGTACTCCCCACCACCTGGAAGTCTTTCATCTCATCTGCCAAGATGCGTGCCCTGAAACCGTATGTAGATAAGATTAACGCCAAATATCCGAAGCAGGAAGATGCCCTGAAGAAACAGCAGGAAACTATGGCACTCTATCGCCAGTACAATGTCAGTCCGATGGGCGGCTGTCTGCCGATGTTGTTACAGACTCCGGTATTCATGGCCCTCTTCTTCTTCGTGCCGAACGCTATCGAGTTGCGCCAGCAGGGATTCTTATGGGCTGATGACCTTTCAGCTTACGACGACCTGATCAGCTGGAGCTACCACATTCCGTTGTTAGGCAACCACCTGAGCTTGTTCTGTCTGCTGTTCAGCATCACTACGGTGCTCAACCAGATTATCATGATGAAACAGCAGGATATGGGCAACAATCCACAGCTGGCTGCCATGAAATGGATGATGTACATCATGCCTGTGATGTTCTTCTTCATCTTCAACGACTATGCATCCGGATTGAGCTACTACTATTTCATCTCCGGTCTGATTGGTATTATTACCATGTGGATTATGCGCCGCATGACCGATGAAAAGAAACTGCTCGCCCAGCTGGAAGCCAACAAGAAAGAACCTTCACAGCAAAAGGCAAGCGGACTGATGGCTAAACTGGAAGCCCTGCAGAAAGAGCAGGAACGTCTACAGAAAGAGCGTCAGGAACGCATGGGGAGGTAAGAAAAAAATAAAAAAGATTATCTTCATACCGCGGAGCGCCTCAATGGCATACAGACAAGCCATCGAGGGGCGCTCTTTTTCTGCTACATTCCTCTTTTTCCATTTATTGTCTTACCTTTGCAGAAACAAAGGTAAAACCATGAACTACTTTTCAAAACTCTATACCCGATGGCAGCATTTCCTGCACAATGAAACATTGAAGCAGAAAGTATATTCCATCGTTTTCGAATCAGACACACCGAAAGGAAGGCTGTTCGACATCATATTAATCAGCAGCATCATTGTCAGCGTACTGATGGTCATACTGGAAAGCATGCACTTGTTTTCTCCTACGGCCTACTGGGTATTGCGACTATTGGAATACCTGCTGACTCTCTTCTTTACCATAGAATATCTGGCCCGTATTTACTGCCTGAAAAATCCCCGGAAATACATATTCAGTTTTTTCGCTGGTAGACCTGCTGGCCACCCTGCCGGTTTACCTGAGCTTCTTCCTGAAGGGTGCACACTACCTGCTGGTCATCCGGGCTTCCGGCTCATCCGGATATTCCGCATCTTCAAGCTGTTCTCCTTCATCAGCGAAGGTAATCTGCTGCTGCGCTCCCTGCGTATCAGTGCACCGAAAATATCCGTATTCTTCTTTTTCGTCCTCATCCTGGTCACTTCCATGGGAACAGTCATGTACATGATTGAAGCGACGTACCCGGTACTGAATTCAACAACATTCCCAATAGTATCTACTGGGCTATTGTTACCATGACCACCGTAGGCTATGGCGACATTACCCCCCGTTACTCCGGTAGGGCGATTCCTGTCGGCCATTATCATGCTGACCGGTTACACCATCATTGCCGTACCTACGGGAATCGTATCGGCAGCCATGGTAAGCCAGCAGAAGAAGCAGGCAGAACGCCAGTGTCCGCACTGCCACCAGACAGGTCACGACGCAGAAGCCATCTATTGCAAGTACTGCGGAAAGGAACTCGAGAGTGACTCAAAAAGAAAAATCCACAACGAAGAATTTTTAATCATTAAACCATCAAATAAACACATGAAAAAAACAGATTTTTATGACTATGACAGCAGCCATGATGCTCGCCACATCGGCCTGTGTAGGTCCTGAAAAAGCCGCACAGACAGATGGTCCCATCATCGGCAAACAGGAGGTTACGGTAAAAGACGGCCGTATGACCCCTGAAACGCTCTGGGCCATGGGACGTATCGGAAGTTCCTGTGTATCACCCGATGGCAAACGCATTGCCTACACGGTGTCTTACTACAGCGTGAAAGAAAACAAGAGCCACCTGGTAATCTACGTAATGAATGCCGACGGCTCAGGAAACCAGTTGCTCACCACTACAGCTGCCAGCGAGGGAGAACCTGCATGGATCAAGAACGGCAGCAAGCTTGCTTTCCTGGCACCCGATGCCGACGGTAACAGCCAGATTTGGGAAATGAATCCCGACGGCAGCGAACGCGTACAGCTTTCTTCATTTGCCGGAGAAATTGACGGATTCAAGTTCTCACCCGACGAGAGCAAGGTGCTCTTCATCTCACAGGTGAAATACGGCGAACGCACCGTCGACAAGTATCCCGACCTGGACAAGGCCAGCGGAATGGTGATAGACGACCTGATGTACAAGCACTGGGATGAATGGGTACAGACCGTACCGCATCCGTTCGTGGCTCCATTTGCCGGAAACAAGGTGGGCGAAGCGACCGACATCCTGGCCGGCGAGCCCTACGAATCGCCGATGAAACCTTTTGGTGGCATCGAACAGCTTACGTGGAGTCCTGACTCCAAATGCATTGCGTATACCTGCCGCAAGAAAACCGGACTGGAATATGCTATTTCTACCGATTCGGACATTTACCTGTACAATCTGGAAACCAAGCAGACCCGCAATCTCTGCAAGGAAGACGCCACCGACAAGAACATGGGTTACGACACGAACCCGCAGTTTCTCCCAACGGTGGATTCATTGCTGGCAAAGCATGGAACGCGACGGATACGAAAGCGACCGCAACCGCCTTTGCGTAATGGATTTGAAAACGGCAAGAAGCTTACGTTACAGAAGCCTTCCAGTCGGGTGTAGACAGCTACTGCTGGGCTCCGGACAACCAGACACTCTATTTCACCGGTGTATGGCATGCCACCAGCATGATTCACCGTACAAACCTGAAGGGTGAAGTGGAACAGCTCACAGAAGGCATGTACGACTATGCCTCTGTAGAAATGCTGGGCGACGGACAGCTTCTCACCAAGCGCCACTCTATCAGCGAAGCTGACGAGCTGTTCACCGTCAATCTGAAGAAGGCCAACGAGGTAACCCGCATCACGCAGGAAAACGACCACATCTTCAAGCAGCTGAAGTTAGGTAAAGTAGAAGCCCGCTGGACAAAGACCGTCGACGGTAAAGACATGCTCTCGTGGGTAATCTATCCGGTAGACTTCGACCCGAACAAAAAAATACCCCACCCTGCTGTTCTGCGAAGGTGGTCCGCAAAGCCCCGTGAGCCAGTTCTGGAGCTACCGCTGGAACTTCCAGATTATGGCTGCCAACGATTACATCATCATCGCTCCCAACCGCCGCGGTCTGCCGGGATTCGGCATGGAATGGCTGGAAGAAATCAGCACCAATTACGGCGGACACTGCATGGACGACTACCTGACCGCCATCGACGACATTGCCAAAGAACCGTACGTAGACAAAGACCGCCTGGGCTGCGTAGGTGCCAGCTTCGGAGGATACTCAGTGTACTGGCTGGCCGGACACCACAACAATCGTTTCAAGGCCTTCATCGCACACGACGGCTTCTTCAACATGGAACAGCAGTATCTCGAAACCGAAGAACTCTGGTTCACCAACTGGGATTTGGGTGGCCCGTACTGGGACAAGAACAACCCAGCTGTAAAGCGCAGCTATGCCAACTCTCCTCACCTGTTTGTCGACAAATGGGATACTCCTATCCTCTGCATCCACGGCGAGAAAGACTACCGCATCTTGGCCTCACAAGGTATGGCCGCATTCAACGCTGCCAAACTGAGAGGCATTCCTGCCGAACTGCTGATTTTCCCGGACGAAAACCACTGGGTATTGAAACCGCAGAACGGTATTTTGTGGCAACGTACTTTCTTCAACTGGCTTGACCGCTGGCTGAAGCCACAGAAATAAGTCACACACATCCGGACGCCTTAAAAAAAGATTTTTTCTATTCCATTGAATCTCAAACGATTTTAAAAATCTCCGAAAAAATCTTACAGAAAAAGAGCGTCCGGATTTGCATATTAAAATAAAAAGCCATACCTTTGCATCGCTTTTGAGAGAGACACTTCGGGGTGTAGCGCAGTCCGGTTAGCGCACCTGCTTTGGGAGCAGGGGGTCGTGGGTTCGAATCCCGCTACCCCGACAAGAAGAAAGGCAACTTATCCAACACGATGAGTTGCCTTTCTTCTTTTATTGTATTTTCCCTCAAAAAGAGCCCCTCAAACGGTTTTCAAAAAACGCCTTTGCGTTTACTTTCAAACGCAAGTGCATTTAAAGTAAAACGCCCTTGCGTTTTACCTAAAACGTAAAGGCGTTTAAGTTAAACGTCAAGCGTTTTTTCCAACCCTGTTTTAAAGTTTTTTACCAAACGACCTATATTCCGTTGATTTTCTGAAAAAAACACACATCCTGATAAGAAGCACCCACCCGTATCCAGTCCTTCAGGATACCACATTCAACGTAACCCGCTGAAGTGAACAGCTTCCGGCTGGCCACATTCCTCACCGGCACATAGGCATACAATTGCCGGAGCCCCAACAAGGAAAAACAATGCGATTCCAGGAGAGAAAGCGCCGTCTGCGCCACTCCCTGCCCTCGCAAGTCCTTCCGCACTACAATTCCTACTTCTGCCCGGTTGTGACGCGCATCAAAGGAAAACACATCCACAATACCGGCTACTCCCTGTTTCTCGCACACAATTATCAGCCGCAGTTGCCCGTCGGCATACAAGTCATTCTGGCTCTCCGCAATGTAGCGTTTCATCTGATAGCGGGAATAAGGGCCCGTAGCCGTACCCAGTTCCCAAAAGTGCCGCATCGTTCTCAAACGAGAGCATCACTTCCAAATCTTCTGGCTCGGGTGCGCGGAGACTGATATTACCCTGTTTCATGGCGTGTTCATTTTTCCGGTTCGTCTTTCTGCAAATCAAGCTCCCGCATCAGGCGGCCACGTCCCGGCACACAAAACAGCGAAGCTACCAGCAGCATGCCCATGCACAACAGACTGGTAACATCGAGCGTGGTATAGTACACCGTCAGATTAAACAGCGCCGGGGCCAGCAGCATGGCCAGACGGATTTCGCACCAGCGGCGGTAGCTCACCAAGCTTCGGGCAAAGACAACTGACGGACATAGCGCGTCAGCGAAAGGCTGAACATGCGCAGCGACAAGGGTATCAGACACACCGTCAGCAAGATGCCGACAGTCTGCAAGATGTATTCTGCCTGTGCATCGCCCACCATACTCCCCTGAGGCAACACATCCGTTTCATACAACACACACCCTGCCACGACCAGTATCCAGAACAAGGCAAATTCCGCTTCCAGCACGCGGAGCAGACGAGTCATTCTTTTTTCCATTTCTTTCTATCTTTAAAGAGTTCCGGTAAACGCCACACGGTTCACAATGGAGCGTCCCAGCGTCACCTCATCCGTATATTGCAATTCATCACCGATGGAGATTCCACGGGCAATGACGGTTATTTTCACATCGCAGCCCGCCAGTTTGCGGAAAATATAGAAGTTGGTGGTATCTCCTTCCATCGTAGAACTCAGCGCCAGGATTACCTCCTTGACGATACCTTCTTTCACACGGTTTACCAGGCTTTCAATCTCCAAATCGGAAGGTCCGATGCCATCCATGGGCGAAATCACCCCTCCCAGCACATGATACAGCCCGCGATACTGCTGAGTGTTCTCTACCGCCATCACATCACGTATATTCTCTACCACACACACCGTGGTCACGTCGCGCGAAGGATTGGAGCAGATGCGGCACACATCCGTATCGGAAATGTTGTGACACACCTTACAATATTTCACCTCTTTCTTCAAGGTAGAAATGGCACTGCTGAAAGCCTCTACCGTGGCCGTGTCCTGACGCAGCAAGTGCAGTACCAGCCGCATGGCTGTTTTCCGTCCAATGCCGGGAAGCTTGGCAAACTCCCCCACCGCTTTTTCCAGTAAAACTGAAGGATATTGTTGATTCATGCTTATCGTTTCTTTAATACGAATGGCAAAAATACGGATAAAACAAGAACCGGCCTCCATTTCGCGGAGATTATTTTCAAGGAAGTCTTCCACCGAATCCCCGTTTTTTATATTACCTTTGCATAAAACAACTCACAGATATAACCTATGGATATAACCAGCGCAGAGTTCGTCGTAAGTAACTCACGGGCCGACATGTGCCCTCAGACTCATCTTCCGGAATATGCCTTCATCGGGCGCTCCAACGTGGGAAAATCCAGTCTCATCAACATGCTGACCAAGAATCCCAAACTGGCCATGACTTCGGCCACACCGGGAAAAACCTTGCTTATCAACCATTTCCTCATCAACAAAGAATGGTATCTGGTAGACCTTCCGGGCTACGGCTATGCCCAGCGGGGAAAAAAGATGATGGAGAAAATCCAGAAGCTTATTGAATACTACGTGCTGGAACGGAAACAGATGACCTGCCTGTTCGTCCTCATCGACAGCCGGTTGGAACCGCAGCGCATCGACCTGGAATTCATCGAGTGGTTAGGAGAAAACGGCATCCCCTTCGCCCTGATTTTCACCAAAGCCGACAAGCAGAGTGTGGGAAAGACGAAGGCCAGCGTAAACCGTTTCCTGAACACACTGAAAGAACAATGGGAAGAGCTGCCTCCGCATTTCATCTCGTCTTCGGAGAACAAGACCGGACGACAGGAAATCCTCAACTACATAGAACAAGTAAACCGTTCGCTCAAAGAGCAGGCAGAATAAAAAATATCCTCCAGACTGTTTGGGTGAAAATCGCAGTCTGGAGGATATTTTTTCATTATAGTTTCCCGCTCAACGAGAGAAAACGATGCTTCCTTCCTTGCTCACATCCAGCCGGACATTATAACAAGCCGCCCCGTCAGGGATGCAAAGTGTAGCCACGTAACGATAACCTTTTTCATCCACCTTCACAAAGTCCATATCGCTCAGAATGGCGTTGTTCAGAAAATCGGCAGGTACCACGCGGGCAAACATTTCCTTATTTATATCTTTGGAGAACAAACGTTCCTTCCCCTTGTACACGCAGATATGGATGATATTGTCATAGTAGATATTTTCCACCGGAAGACCTTCTTCATTGATACTGACAAGGGTCACCCGCTTCTTGGTCGGGTTGATGTACGCATAACCTCTGTAGCGCTCTCCTCCATGGAAAATAACCGAGTCTTTTTCAAACACCTCGTTCTCTACCACCTTCACCGGAACCACCGTACCAAACGACAACGTATCCGATTCGGCCTTATGCAGGCTCACCGTCTCGCCCACCGACGTGCGGTAACGCAGGCTGTACGACAAGCATTCTTCTATGAAATAATGAATGGGCTGGGCACTGTACACCGTTATCGTGTCATTGTGCACCGAAAAAGGCATCGGGGCATTAATCTGGCTGGCATAATAAATGCTGTCGCCTTGAATTTTGAATAAAGGTGCCTCCGTGTTGTCATCCAGCCAGATGCCTTGCAGCCGTTGTATGACTTCCTGATTTTCATCCTGCTTTTCTGCTCCGTGCTGCTGGGGAGACAGACATCCTGCCAGCATTCCTAATCCCCCAAGGAGCATTCCCAAGCCCATTTTTTCATGCGTAAATGAATTTCTACATTTCCTCCGGCAAAATACGAATAAAAGTGACAAAAACAGAAATGACAGCAAAGTTATTGGCAGATAACCGGCCATTTCACAAGTGGTTAGAGAAAAGAAGGTTGTTCACCAGCCTGTCGAAACAAGAATACA
>ENA-OPYV01000389-OPYV01000389.1-human-gut-metagenome-genome-assembly--contig:-NODE-389-length-12523-cov-1.793320_pt1 | contig 12523 bp, 19 predicted proteins | sample MGYA00242474_ERZ504485 | MGnify/ENA primary metagenome ERZ504485 (study PRJEB26092, sample SAMD00036263) | human gut metagenome | host: Homo sapiens | study: EMG produced TPA metagenomics assembly of...
TGTAGGTGCTGGCCACGTCGATCTGTGCGGCGCGCACGGCATCCACCGCACCCAGCACGGAAATCAGGCCGACGTCCTTTTGCATGGAGATGAAGTCATTCATCAGTGCGGGCGCCACTTTGCGCAATGCCTGAGGAATGACGATCAGTCGGGTCGTCTGGCCGGAGGTCAGGCCCAACGAGCGGGCCGAGGCTCGCTGAGAAGGATGTACGTCGTTAAAACCGGCACGCAGCACCTCGGAGACGTAGGCGCTGTATCCCATTACCACTGCAATGGTGCCGAGTACCGAGGGATCGATACGGCCGAACAAGCCTAGGCCGGGAATGCCGAAACCGATTAGATACAGCACGACGATAATAGGCACGCCGCGCATCACAGTCGTGTAGATCAATGCCAGGATACGCAGCGGGAACAGAATAGGGGGAGCGGCTGGTGCGCACCAGCGCGATCAGCGTGCTCAGAATCGCCACGCCGACCACTGCGACGAGCAGAACGCGGATGTTGAGCCATAGGCCGTCAAGCACATGGGGGAAACGATTTGACGAAGTATTCGCCGGGAGAAGAAGGTCTCCTTGACTCGTGGCCAGCCGGGGGGAGAGCTTCAAGCCGATGACGATGACCACCACGAACACAATGGTGCTGATCAGACTGGTAATCGTCGATTGAATTTGCTGATGAACACGATATTGGCGTCGTTCGAGCTCGACCTGACTTACCTCGTGTCCGTCAGGGGCATTGTGCTGCCTGGTTTCGGTTGGTGCTGCGGTCATGTGATGAATGTCGCTCGCTTCCTGAATGCCGGGATGGCCGGGTGCCACAGGAAAATTCCCGCAGCGCCCGGCAAGGTGTTGTGACCTTATGATGTAAGCCTACTTCACTTACTTCTTCAGTTCGGTCAGGTCGGTGGTGTACTCGGCCAGCCACTTGTCCTGAAGCTTCTTGATGGTGCCGTCGGCGTTCAGGTCATCCACTGCCTTGGTCACGGCTGCAGTCAGCTTGGAATCCTTCGGCAGCACGATGCCCATGCCGCTCTTGTCTTCGGAGTCAGGCAGACGGCCGAGCACCTTGGCGTCCTTGACCTGCTCGGACTGCACCATGTACACGCATTCCACGGTGCTGGTGACCAGTGCGTCGATCTGACCGGCGTCAAGTGCCTGAGCCAGTGCGGCATCATCATTGAACGTCTGGATGTCGTCCTTGATGTTCGCCTTGGCGTAGTCGTAGGCAAGGGTGCCGACCATGACGCCCACGGTCGCATCCTTCAGATCGGATACCTTGGTGGCGTTGGCGAACTTGCTGTCTTTCTTGACCACGACGGACTGGCTGTCGTTGTAGTAGCTGGACGAGAAGTCAACGGCCTTCTTGCGCTCGTCGGTGATGCCGAACTGCTGGATGTTGAAATCCCAGTCCTTGGCGCCGGGAGCGATGGCGGTGTCGAATGCGGTGCGGGTCCACACCACGTCGCTCTTCTTGAAACCGAGCTTGTCGGCCACTGCGTAGGCGACGGCCGCCTCGTAGCCCTCACCGCTTTCCGGCTTGTCGTTCATAACCCACGGCTCGTAGGCCGGCTGTCCGGTGGCGATGGTCAGCTTGCCCGGCTTGTACGTCTGCTGGGTGATGTCGTCCGAATCGGTGGAATTGGATGCGGTGGACTGGCCGGAACCGCAGGCTGCGGTGAACGACAGAGCCAGGATGCTGACGGTGGCCGCAATGGTACGGACGATGTGTCGCTTATTGAACATGGGTTTCCTCTCCTCAAGTGTTCGTCATGCACACGGTTCAAACCGTGCTTGATGCATTCGCGCCAATTGTATGGCTATTGGGTTACAAAACATCGATATTTTCGGATGCTGGCTATCGCCATTGCTTAGGCCGACTAGAGCCGCGCAATCTGGCGCGTAAGCGGACGGATATCTCATATTGGCGCAGAGCGAAATGGCGTTCACTGTTCGAGTGTGAAGCCGTCGAATACGAATCCCGGACTGACCACACAGGAGACCAGCGCATCGCCCTGGCCTGGCACTGTGCGCTGCCAGACGCCAGCCGGTACGACCGCATGTCCCGATACGGTTACGTCGGCCTGATCGGTGGTGATGCCGGAACCCAAGGTGATTACGGTTCGCTTGGATTCGTCGGATTCCGGAGTCTCGTCGCTGCCGCCGAGCTCCAGTTTGACCGATGCCGGGCCATGCCACAGCCAGACCTCATCCGCATCGACCTTATGCCAGGCGCTGGCATCTCCCTCGGGCAGCAGGAAGTAAATCAGTGACGATAGCGGTCGGCTTGAGGCCTCATCCGTGTGCGGGGATTGCCAGTCACGCGTGTACCAGCCGCCTTCGGGGTGGGTTTCCAGTCCAAGGCGTTCCACTATGGACCGGGCGTATGGACTCATGTCTTGCAAAGCGACGCTCATAATGAGATCTCCTGTTCTTGGCGGGTTTGCTGGTTTTGGCTTCTTGATATCAGGTCAGGTCAGCGGTGTCACCAGGCGTTGTTGTAGGCTTCGCGCCCGGATATCACCGTGGCTCGGTTCGTGCCTGCGCCGTGCCTCACCAGTGTTTCCAGCGTTTCTTCGATGCCGGCCGGAGATGATGTGTCGACGGGGATGTCGAAGAACGCGAAATCAGCCAATGCGCCCGCGTTGATTTGTCCAATGCGGTTGCGGCCCACGTGCATGCCCATGGAGGCGGCGCCGCCCAGCGTCATCATACGAATCAGGCGATGTGTCAGATCGTCGCTGGCATAGCCTTGTTCGCGGGCCAGGTCGTAAAGCATCGACACGTCATCAAGCAGATCGAGGGTCGGCGTGCTGGAGAGCGAATCGGTGCCCACGCTTACCAGATTGCCTTCCTCGAGGTATTCGCGCACCGGTGCATCTTTGCCGGTGTTGGTAATGCGATTCGATCGGGGGCACAAGGCCACGCCCACGCCGCGCTGACGTAGAATACGCCGATCCTCGCCATTGGCCCACACGCCGTGTGCAATGTGCACATCCGGTCCAAGCGAGCCAAGCTGATCGACGAACTGGATGGCGGAGGCCGCCTTTGCCCACTTCCTTGAGCTGCCGGTAGCTTTCCCCAATCGTGGTCACTCCAGTCGGCCGCCGAATAAGTGGTGAGCACCGGCGGATAAGTGCCGGCTCGAGCGGGTCTCCGCCAGATGGATATGCAGTCGCATGTTCAGCTGACGAGCAATGTCTGGAAGATCAACGAACGGTTCGGACTCCAGCGTATACGGAGCATGCGGGCTGATGCCGAGGTTCGGCAGCTGCTCCTCGTTCATCCGGCGCAACTGCCGGACGAGCTCGGTGCGGCCCTTTTCCATCCATTCGCGTTGTGCCAGCCCATTACCTCCCAATAAGCGATGCCGTGCATGCCCTGCGAAGCCAGCGCGCCGGCGGCGTCCAAATCGGTGACGATGTCTGCGGCGGCCGTCGTTCCCGATTCGACCATCTGGCGAGCACCGTCCTCGGCCCACTGCTTCCATGGCTGGGTCTTCTGCGCCTCGGCGTACACCTCGTTGAATGCCAGTTCCCAGGCGCGGAACCGATCGTAGGTGCCTTGCCCGACCTGCACCATGCCGCTGTACTGCAGATGAGTGTGCGCCGTTGACCAATCCGGGGGTGAGCACCCCATCCCAATGCCGTTCACGGATGGTGCCGTGAGACGTCATTTCCTGCTTCAGCGCCTCCAGCACCCAGCGGCGTTTACCTACATGAACCACGCGGTCGCCATGTATGGCAACTGCGCCATCGATGATGACGGGGCCCGTCACGGGGATGATGAGTTTGGCGGAATACAGTGTCACATCATCGATAAGCTCGGTATCGACGGTCGGCCAGGTGTTGTCGGTCATATTCTCCTCGCTGCGTTGTGTTCGGTGCCGTGTCTATGGCTATCGGTCGGCGTTCTCTCGGTCGTTTTCCGCGAATCTGGTCAGTCGCCAATCGTAGCCGTTGTCCTCCACGGCATGGCTGGCTCGGTATCCGCGCGCCTTGAGCGCGCTGGCGGCGATGCGCTGGTCGGTCGCTGCGTCAAGTCTGATAAGCGTGTGATCCAGTGTGCCTCGATGTTCCAGAAGATATGCGACGGCGTTGGCCTGTACGGCGAAGCTCAGATCCATGATCTCGATTGGATTGCCGCCTCCCACCGTGTAGTTCACGCCATCGCCGTCGGCGATTAGCGTGAGCGTTGGTCCGTCGGGAACAATGAGTTGCGCGGTGTCCCTGTTGACCTGTGGGATGAAGTCGCTTACCTCGTCCAAGGCGATTTCGTTGGCGATGCCGCCGATCACTGCGAGCGCCGCGCCTCGTGCATTGCGCGCATGTGCTCAAGTGTGACTGTATGTCTCACGCCAGTGGCGGACACCACCATATCCGCGCAAGGGAGTGCCTCGTCAATGTCTTGTGCGGCGAAGCCGTCGAACACCGCTTTGAGCGAAGCCACTGGATCGATATCGCAGATGGTGACTTCGGCTCCAAGCGCGCGAATACGCCGTGCGAACTTGGCCGACCGGGCCGTAGCCGATGACGGTGACGTTCTTACCGTCGAATGCATGCTCGCCGAGAATGCGCTGCATGGTGGTCACGCATGTCTCCCCAGTGCCGTGGGCGTTGTCGAATCCGGTTTCAGCACACTGTCGTTAACGGCTACGACCGGGGTAGGTGAGCGCTCCCGCTTCCTGCATCTGCTGGAACGCGCGTACGCCGCTGGTCGTTTTCCTCGGCCACTCCAATGAGGTTCGCCGTGAGTTCGGGGCGTCGAGCGAAGCGAGACGGGCGAAGCTGGCACCATCGTCGATGATGATGTCCGGCTGTATTCGTCCAGCAGGTGCAGGGCCGCCTCGTGCGCTGTTCCGCGGTCCAGTCTCGGCTGGATTCGACCGTGATTCCTTCCCGGCGCAGCTGTTCCGCCACTCGGGGATCCGTGGAATCCGGGCCGCAATATACGCCGACGATTGCGCCGGCGGCCTTAAGCTTGCGCAGCAGAATCGCGGTCTTTGGCTCCAGTATCAGACAGACGGCAATACGAATGCCTGAGAAATCGACGCGAGTGGTGAGGCTATCCATGGTGTCGCGTAATACCGGCATGTGCTGTTCCGCGTACTCCATTGCCTCCAGTCCGCTTGCCTTGCGCATATCGGTGATGGAATCGATGCTTTGTGTGCCGTCGCATAGGAATTCCTCGTTGTGCTCGTCGGTCATCGTGGCATCTTCGACGGTCATGCCCCATTGCTGGGCCTGAGACTTGATTCGGCATGCTTCTGTGCTCCGGAATCGCGAGTCGGGCTCCTGCCAGTGATCGATTCGTCTTCTGGGATCGGGCTGCCGCCCACGCTGCAAAATCGCTGTCTGCTGTAATGCTTTTCTTCATATTCCCCATGGTACGCATGCATGCCCGCTGCTCCGCCGCTGCGCGTGTGGCGTGGGGTGAAGAGCGTGCTTGGGGCGCGTTGCGTGCGTCGACTTCGGCAGCTTCGAACAGGCATGTTGCATCGAACAAATGTTCGACTGTGTTGATATGCTGGTCGGGCCAGCGGTGGTAAGGAGGTGATGGCGATGGGCAGCGGAACGGTATCGACGCAACGCGAGCATACCTATATTGCCATTGATCTCAAGTCCTTCTATGCCTCGGTGGAGTGCGTGGCTCGTGGGCTCGACCCGTTGACCACGCATCTGGTGGTGGCCGATGAAACCCGCACCGATAAGACAATATGTTTGGCGGTCTCACCCTCGCTGAAGAACTATGGCATTCCTGGCCGTGCGCGGCTGTTTGAGGTAAAACAGCGCCTGAATGGAGTCAACATCGAGCGCGCGGTCCATGCTCCCGGCGGCGATTAATCGGGGAGTCCGTGCGATGCGTGCGACCTGGAACGGCTCGCCGGGGCTCAAAGCCTCGATGGTCATCGCCAAGCCGCGCATGGCGCACTATCTGGAAATCAGCGGGCAAATATATGGCATCTACCTCAAATACGCCGCACCCGAGCACATCCATGTCTACTCGATTGACGAGGTGTTCATCGACGCCACGCCATATCTGCGCGTCGGCTGGGTATGGGGCCGCATGCGATGGCGCGAACCATCGTGCGACGAAATCCTCACCAAACCGGCATCACCGCCACTGCCGGCATCGGCTCCAACATGTATCTGGCCAAAGTCGCCATGGATATCGTCGCCAAGCACATGCCCGCCGACAAGGACGGCGTGCGCGTGGCCGAACTGAATGAAATGTCATATCGTCGGCTGCTTTGGGATCATCGTCCGCTCACCGATTTTTGGCGGGTTGGGCGCGGCTATGCCAAGAAGCTCGAGCATGCCGGACTGATGACCATGGGCGATATCGCCCGATGCTCGGTGGGTCGTGCTTCGGATTACTACAACGAAGACCTGCTGTATCGCATGTTCGGTGTCAATGCCGAACCGCTCATCGACCATGCGTGGGGCTGGGAGCCGTGCGAAATCGCGGATATCCGATCCTATGAGCCAGGTGCGCACAGCATTAGCAGTGGGCAGGTGCTCACCGGCCCCGCCGACTATGCCACGGCCCGGCTGATCACCAAGGAGATGGCTGATGCGCTGGCCCTCGATCTGGTCGATAAAAGCGTGCTGACGAACCGACTGACGCTCGCCGTCGGCTATGACATCGGCAGTCTTGATTCGTCAAGCTCGATTCGTGCGCTGATTATGCGATGAAACGTGCCGCTGAGCGGGCGGCGAAAGCTATCAAGGGCCGGTGACCATCGACCGATTTGGGCGCAAGGTGCCCAAGAGCGCGGTCGGGTCGATTGGTTTGGGTGATTTCACCTCGTCGTCGGCACGTATTCGTGAGGCCATGACGATGTTGTACGAGCGCATTGTGGATTCACGCTTGCTTGTGAGGCGGTTGACCGTCATCGCCGATGATGTGGCCACTCCGGAGGAGCTGCGCCGGCAAACGCTATGAACAGCTCGACTTGTTCGGTGATGACGGGGCCCAATCGTATGGATCCGATTCCACCAGCGAAAAAGATGGAGAGCATGATATCCAGCGTGCGCTGCTGGATGTGAAACGTAAATTCGGCCGCAACGCCGTCATCAAAGCCATGGACATGGAAGACGGCGCCACCGGTCAGGACCGCAACCGTCAGATCGGAGGCCATCGCGCATGACCCTGCAAGAGACCCGTGCGTACGACGACATCATCAACCTGCCACACCATCAGTCGCGCAAGCATCCGCACATGTCCCGCCACCAGCGGGCCGCGCAGTTCATGCCGTTCGCGGCCCTGACCGGCTACAACCAAGTCATCGAGCAAACAGCAAAAAACGCCGAAACCGCCATCGCTCAGGCCGAAGCCCAAGGCGATACCGATTTCGGCGCTTGACAATCGCTCTCGTTGGAGGAAGTCTCAGATTCGTCAGCCCACGTGACGTTCGAAGCGGTGGAAGCCGGTGATCTTGTCGATTTCGGCCATCGCGTCGGCCGGAATCACAAAGCCCGCGGCCTCATGTTGTTCTCCAGCTGGCTGGGCTTGGAGGCGCGGCGATCACACAGCTGATCTCCGGGTGCTGCAGGATCCATGCCATGGAAAGCACCGGCAGGTTCGTGCCGAGCTCGTCGGCCACCTTGCGCAGCTGCTCGACCTTGTCGAGGTTCTCATCGGTCAGCAGATCGTTGATCTGGTGGTCGGACTGCCAGGTGCGCGCGAGCCGGCCGGCAGCGGCTGGCCCTTGCGGTACTTGCCGGTCAGCAGACCCTGCGCGAGCGGGGAGAACGTGGTGATGCCGATGCCGAGCTTGCGGCAGGTGCCCATGATCTCATGCTCGATGTAACGGTCGTTAGGTTGTACTGCGGCTGAACCACGGTGATCGGGTACAGGTTGTAGCGGTCGATGATGCGCTGGGCCTCTTCAAGGCGAGCCGAACCCCACTCCTCGGAAACGCCATAGTACAGCACCTTGCCTTGGGCGACCAGGTCGCTCATCGCGCGCAAGGTCTCGGTAAGGTCGGTGGTCTCGTCAAAACGGTGGCAGAAGTACATGTCCAGATAATCGGTCTGCATGTTCTTCAGCGTCTGGTCGATGCTCTCGAAAATGTGCTTGCGGGACAGGCCGCGGTCGTTCACGCCTTCGCCGGTGGGGAAGTAGACCTTGCTGGAGATGACGAGTTCCTTACGCGGGTACTGCTTCAGCGTCTTGCCGAGGAAGCGTTCGGCCGCGCCGCCAGAATAGGCGTCCGCGCAGTCGAAGAAGTTGACGCCGGAATCGTAGGCGAGCTTCACGGTCTCCTTGGCCACGTCCTCAGCCGCCGTGCCCTTGAGATCCGTGACCCAGCTGCCCAGTGCGACCTCGCTGATCTTCAGTCCCGACTTGCCAACGCTGCGATACTTCATGTGTGCTCCTTGATAATCAATCGTCACCGTCGTCTCTTCATGCGGCGCGTGAACGCTAACAATTCTTATTGAAACAGTTCAACCCCACTTGAACGCAAGTTGGCGGCTATTGCGACACGCCGGTGGTGACTTCGCGGGCGCAACGAATGAAATCATCAATGACGCTCCACCGATACGATGTGGCCGGAACGCCGAACTGAATGGCATATGCGGTATCCGGGCCGCAATCCAGCACGCGCAAAGTACGCAACCGTTCGCCGTCAAGCAGCGCTGGCAGGAACCGCTCCGGGCATAGGCAGGCACCCATGCCGTAATGGCACAGTTCCAGCAGAGTCAGTACGTTATCCGAACGGGCTGTGACTTTCGGCTCAAAACCGGCACGGCGGAACAGCAGATCGGCAATGCGTCCGTCAATATCTTGTGGGCTGCCTAGGAGAAACGGGCAATGCTCCAGTGAGGAAAGGTCACCTGCGGCAATGGCGCGCTCGTCCGGCGCGGTTCTGACGGCATCGACTTGGCCATTCGCCGCGCCACCGGTAGCGGCCAAATCCATCCACAGTGATTGTGCGAGGACCAGCACCATGCGCTCGTTATAGAAATCCATAAGTTCGATGCCGGCCGGTTTCCCGGCGAAGTCCGCCACCGCCAGATCAAGATCGCCGTTCGCCAGCCATTGTTGAATCTGATCGTTGCGGCCCTCAATGAGTTCAACGATGATATTCGGGCAGTCACGTTGCATCGCCTTCACAATCGGCGGATGATCGCCCGGCTACGCGTGTAGGCAACACCCACGCGCAGCACGCCGGCCTGATCGCCGGCGATGTCGCGCATTTCTTGGCCAAGTGCATCGCGATCGCGGCGGAATCGCTGCGCATATCGCGCGAACACCGTGCCGGCATAGGTCAATTCGAGCGGCACATGGCGTACGAAAAGCGTGCATCCGAGCTCCCGCTCTAGGGCGGCGATGTTCGCACTCAGCGTCTGCTGCGTGATCCCCAACCGTTTCGCCGCCTTGCTGAAGCTATGTTCCGAGGCCACGGCGGCGAAGTATTCGATGCTGAGAAAGTTCATGGCGATACTCCCGTGTGTATGGCGTTTGCGTGGTGTGTGTATGACGTGTCGTGGCGCGAATCAATGCCACAGTATTAAACCTGTAATAGATATCAGTTTAGTCTGTATTTCTCCTGTTATCTTAGGTCATGGCTCGTGCGAATAGCGTTGATGTTTGCGACTGCGGGTCATGAGATGGATCTGAGATGAGGCTGTAGCCGGAAGAGGAGAGGATCGCATGCTGGAGCGGGCACGATGTTGCTGTTCTGTGCGGTGCTGTTTGCCAGCGTCGCCCTCGGCTGGTCGATTATTCCCGCGCTGTTCGTTGGTGTGCTGCTGTTCATGGGGTATGGGCTGGTTCGCCGGTGCTCGTTGCGCGCGATGGCGAGCCGTGCGGCCGGCAGCGTACGGTCCGCGGGGACCGTGGTGGTGGCCTTCGTGCTCATCGGCGTACTGACCTCGCTGTGGCGGGCCAGCGGGACCATCGCCTTCATCGTGGCCCATTCGACCGCGGTGATTCACGCCGCCACGGTGATTCCGCTGTCGTTTCTACTGTGCTCGGGCGATGTCGGTGCTGGTCGGGTCGTCGTTCGCCAGTGCGGCGACTATGGGCACCATCTGCATGTCGTTGGGGATTGTCGATGCAGGCGAACCCGGGTGATGCTCGGTGGCGCGATTCTTGCGGGCGCTATGTGGGCGATCGTTGTTCGCCGGTTTCCACCAGTGCCTTGCTGGTCAAACAGCTTACGCATACGAACCTGTTCAATACTATTGCCCGCATGCTGCGCACGGGTGCGGTGCCGTTTGTGCTGAGTTGTGTGGTATACGTTGCGGCTGCGGTGGTGGAGTGGCTGTGCGCGAGCGGTGGTTCCGGATTTGGTGCGGCTAGTGCGGCTGCTACGGCTGGCTCGGCTGGCTCGGCTAGAGCGGCTGTTTCAACCAACGCAAGCAGCATAACCGATATCGGCGGATTGTTCTCATCGGCCTTCGATTTGCATTGGCTTACCCTAGTTCCAGCATTACTGGTCATCGTGTTGGCGTTGCTGCGTGTGGATGTTCGGCTGCTTATGCTCGCCAGCATTGCCGCCTCGGTCGCGGTATGCGTGGGCGTGCAGCACATGGAATGGGCAGAACTGTTGCGGCTGCTTATTTTCGGTTACCATGCGCAAAATCCGCAGGTGGCCGCACTCCTGGACGGCGGCGGCATCCTCTCCATGCTCACTGTGATGGCCACTGTCTGTATCTCCTCCGCCTACGCCGGCATTTTTGCCGAGACGCGGATGCTTGCTCGGCTGCAGCAGGTCATCGAGATGCTCGGTCATCGCATCGGCGCATGTGGTGCCACCATGATTACCGCGACTTGCGCGGCGGCGCTCGCCTGCAACCAGACCCTCACCATCATGCTCACTCACCAGTGTGCGGTGGGCTGTACGGCGACGACGAATCCGAACGCTCCGCACAAGCTATCGATTTGGAAGACAGTGCCGTGGTGATCGCTCCGCTGATTCCTTGGTCGATCGCCGGTGCCGTGCCGCTTGCCACCATCAACGCGCCCACGCTCAGCCTGGCCGCCGCGACCTTCCTCTACCTGCTGCCGCTCTCGCGGATGCTCGCCTCGGCTGTACGCCGCCGCTCGGGATTTCGGACTCGGCATCGATCCCAAAATCAAAACCCGGGACTCGCCATCCCACACCGGCCCAAACCCATGCTCCACATGTTCGCTCATGGTTTCCATCCTAAGTCGGGCGATTGAGCGCACGAGGCAATCAGGCCGAGAACTGTTTGCCGAATTCCGAGAAGAGCTGACGGCGGGCGAAGACGAGCAGGCCGAGCAGCACCAGCAGGGAGACCAGCCCGCTGACCATCACCAGTACATCCCACGGAGCCCAGCCGAGCGGAATGAACGTCAGAGGCATCAGACCAGCGACGATGTCGAACGCCAGATACTTGGCGTACTCGTCAATGGCCTTGGCCCGCAGCACGATAAGCAGCACCACGCAAAGACCAGCGAAACCAGACACGTGATCGGTATGACGAACATGGTGACGACATGATTCATCGTCGCCACAAACCAGACCAGCGCAATCGCCAGCATGATATAGAAATATCGAAACATGAGGCGAAGCGGCCGCGGCACGTGCAGAATCGCACTATTGATGAACAGCACGCTGATGATCAGCGCGGCCGCCGATGCACTGGCAATCGGTATCGGCCACGAAAACAGATAGCTGAAGAAGCCATGCAGCAGCAAAATCGCGCCGGTTACAAACGTGATGATTTCCACCGCCAAACGCCTCGGACGCAGATAGATCTGCTGCGCGGGGAATGCGGCGGGGGAGGCCTCGCCGCGCAATTCGTTCTGGCAGAGCGGGCAACGGGCCATATCGCCGGTGAAATCGACGGTGCAGGCATCGCAATGCTTCATGCCGACGCTCCTTTCTCCACATGCACGCCAGCGATGTTCATACGGCCGCTGATGCCCTGCGCGGCGAGAATCCGACACAGGTTCTTGATGACGTTCAGATCATGGTAGATGGTGGAGATGCCGATGCTCAGGTCGTCGCCGAACGAGCAGACCGTGAAATTCAGGCTGGCCGGTGTGGTGAGGAAGCTCACCGAACGTACATGGCGCGCGAGTCGTTCGTCCAAGGTGACTCGGCCAAGGTTCGAGACGGTGGTCGTGGTCTCGCGGTCGGCGATGAACCGGGCCAGCTCCAGCACCCAGTCCTTGGCAGGGGAGGGCGCAAGACGCAGCACCGGATTCTTTTCCAGCGCAATCATGCGGTTCATATGCGATTCGACGCGCTCGCGACTGGTGGCATGGCCGAGCTGCTCCTGCACATGGCGGGCGATGTCGGCCAACGGCTCATCGGTCAGCAATCCACCCATACCGTTGCCGTGCGCGGTGCGGGCGGCGGACTGCTGGCCGTCGCCGCTGCGCCTGGGCTTGTTGCGGAAGTTTTTTCGCGGAGTCCTCATCGGCTTCGATTTCGGCCGGCGTGTACGCCACGTAAGTCATGCCGTAGAAGTTGCGCACGGTCTCCGACCTGAAGAAGGCGCGCAAGTCGACCGGAATATCCACGCGAATCGCGCGATTGCGGGCGC
>ENA-OPYV01000390-OPYV01000390.1-human-gut-metagenome-genome-assembly--contig:-NODE-390-length-12517-cov-1.799919_pt1 | contig 12517 bp, 16 predicted proteins | sample MGYA00242474_ERZ504485 | MGnify/ENA primary metagenome ERZ504485 (study PRJEB26092, sample SAMD00036263) | human gut metagenome | host: Homo sapiens | study: EMG produced TPA metagenomics assembly of...
TTTTGCAATATAGAAAAATGGCACTGCAACTGCTGCCCCTGATGATATCACAAGATCTGGTTTTTCTTTTCTCAAAACTCTTAGTGCTACAAACGTTATTTTTTATTAAATTTTTAATTATTCCTGTTTGTCGGAAAATAACATGGATATACTTTTTCCCCTTTTAACATACTCTTCGCATCTTCTTTATCGAATGTAACCCAGAATCGTTTTTTTATTTTCCCAGAAAGGCTTTAACATATATAAATGTGTTAAATGTCCTCCACTAGACCCAACTAAACATACCTTCATATTTCTACCTCGTTTACTATCTTGCTCCATCACTATGCAACACAACTTGAACTGTCTTCAAATAATCTCAATATCTCTCTTCAAAGACCAGTTCTTAATATATTCTACATCCATAGAAACAATTTCTTCAAAGTCCGTAATATCACTACGTCCACTTACCTGCCATACTCCAGTTAATCCAGGAGTCATACTTAATCGACGTTTTGTGATATCCTTCATACTGCTCAAATTCATCCACCTTGGCGGTCTTGTCCCAACAAGGCTCATATCACCTTTAATACATTCCAAAACTGCGGCAATTCATCCAAGCTTGTCTTACGAATAAACTTCCCTATCTTTGTAATTCTTGGATCATCTGTCATCTTAAACATCAGACCATCCATCTCATTTTGTTCCATCAGCTCTTTTTTTTCGTTCCTCTGCATCTGCATACATAGACCGAAATTTATAAAATTTTAAAAATACGTCCATTCCGCCCAACTCTCTTCTGTGAAAAGAATAGTGGCCCTGGTGATTCTAATTTAATCATTGGTCCTAAGACAATCGTTACAACTGCTGTAATCAGTAATCCAACAATTCCTCCTAGAATATCCATCAAACGTTTCAGTACAATCATATGTAATGGAATCTCTCTTTGTGCAAATGTGATTGTTGGATACTTACCGATTCGATTAAGATACTTGCTTCCACTTTCTACATCTAATTCGTATAAATTGATATTTAAATCAACTGTAATTCCCATCTCCTCAAATCGTTGCACTAATTTTTGAATCTGTTCATCTGGCTCTTCTGGAATCAGAATAAACACTTCGTCTACTACTTCTCTGATTGCATATTGAAGCATTGTATTCCTGTTTGCGACAATTGGAATATCCATAACTTGCTGTCCTGTCAAATCTTTGTCTGTAATGATAATCCCTGTCACCCATAGATTCCATGTCTTTTCCTTAATGATACTTCTTACCACTTCATCCATTCGATCTGACGTTGTTACAATCAACATCTTTTCTTGTGATTGAATTATATGGTCGATACTTTAAAATATACCACCGATAAATCATATGTGATATCTGCATCCACCAAAAACTAAATATCATCGTTGTAAGATAAATAAATCTCGAATAATCTCTTGCATCATCAATCAAATATGCAACCGTCGCCATCAATGCAGCTGTGATCAAGTTTGTTTTGAAATTTGCCCAAAATTCTTTCCAAAATTTCCTTTTAAAAAAATTCTGATTTGGATCAATTACCAAATACACGATCGTTAATACAAAAATAGCAACTAACCAACGATAAATCACTCGATTATCCTGCGCCCATACCCCATAGATATCCGAATAAACCTAATATGTGACATTAAAAAATATCCAATTGTAATTCCAAACACATCACCTATATATATGATCAGATTTTGTATCTGTGAACGTTTTTACTCCCATACTCTTTGTTCCTTTGTTTTATTAATCCTAATTTCTTTTTGCTTTCTTTGTTAAATCTACAAGATAGAGCACAAAAAAATACTCCTGCTACAACTACAAATCCACCAACTGCACCTACAGCTAAAAATTTCTTTGTGCTAACTGTCTGTTCTGCCTTTATCTTAGATGACTGGTCTGCGATTACAAGTTTATTTCTTCCCAAATCTTTCTGTACTACTTTCTGAAATACTGGTAAAACTTCTTTTGAAATCTTCTTCACATCATCTTTATCATCTGATTTTACCTTAATCTCAAGCAATCTTGTTCCATCCACAACTTCTGCTGAAATTGCGTCTTTCACATCATCTTTCTCAATTTTCGTTTTCTTGGCAATCTCATTCACAATCAAATCAGTTTTAATTAATTTCTGATAATCATATGCCATCTCACTAGCATTATCCCTGATCAACACCTTATCCGATGTCTTAGGCACAGTAACATATACCTGCATCTTAGAGCTATACTCTGTCACGCTCTTCACCTTCGCATATCCAAATCCAGCTCCAGCAAATACTACTATTCCTATCAAAATAAACACCCACTTTGACAGAATATATTTACACATATCCAATAAATCCACCTCGATCAAATCGACTCTTCCTTCTGGCTCATAACCCTTCTCTCCTTTGATTCTTTTCTCTGTATTTCTGCCTGTCTCCTTGGCATATATCCTTTATTTTAACATATATATAACATAATTACTACATTTCTGTAACTTTTCTTTTCATCTTACTTTCTTTTCTGGTATTCTTTTACTGTCTTCACAATCTGAAAAACTCTTTCTGTGTCCATTTTGCTTTTCGCAGAGCATCTGTTATTACGCAAGATTCGTTCCCCATTTGCATTTCGAAATCTTATGACAGGTTTGTTCTTATTCATCAATGTATAAATCACTGGCACACCTTCCTTCTATAATTACAGACATAGTTTTCTCTTTATTATACCATAAACTATAACTCTAAAAAAGAGACGACAAATATCACATTTGCTGTCTCTTTTCTATATATTCTCTTAATATTACCAGACTTTGTATTCGTTGTAATATAATCTACTTCTGTGAAATATAACTTGCAACTCTTTCCGTATCATCCACAGTCCAGAGTCCTACATTCACTCCACCATCTTTAAATGCCTTGATGTCTGAGAGCGAAATCTTATCACAATTTGCATCCAATTCAATCTTGCGTTTCTTGTAATAATTGATCATTCCCTGATCTGGATTGTTTGTTACATGCTGTAATTTTACATTTGTGGATGTTGTTGCGTTATCGTCTAAGACTTTTCTCATCTGTACCATTGTTTCAAAGTCATAGGCAATAAACATATATTCTCTATTCCCCATGATCTGGCTTGTTAATGCATACAGATCTTCCATGTTGTTCTTTGTCACTGCCTGCATTCGAGAGTCATTGGTTGTTTCATTTCCGTATTCTACGAATTCCATCTTGATCTCGATAACTGGTACCATATTGTACTTCTTACATGTTGTTAAATAATCTTCTAATGTTGCAACTGTTGTTGCTGATTTTACATTTCTGTATTTTTGAAATGTTATTTCCAGATTTGATCGTCAGTTTCTGGATCTCTGATAATGTCATATCTTCTGGTTTCTTATCGACTCCACATAATCTCTTGAATGTCAGGTCGTGCTGCAGAATGAATTTCTTGTCTTTTGTCATACGGACATCTGTTTCTGCTCCCCAGAATCCTGCTCCACCTGCTAATTCATAGGCTTTGATCGTATTTTCCGGTGCTTCGGCACTTAATCCGCGGTGTGCAATAAACTTGGCACTATTTTTTGTGATCGGTGTTACAACAGTTACTTTGTAACTGTTTTTCTTCTTTGATCCATCGGCTGCTGTTGCTGTGATCGTAGCTGTTCCGACCTTCTTTCCTGTTACAACTCCACTTGTGCTGACCGTTGCCACGCTTGTGTTAGAAGATTTGTATGTTACCTTTTTATTTGCTGCGTAAGTTGGTGTTACGATTGCTGGATTGCTGACCGTTTTCCCTTTCTGTACGGCTACGCTTGCTTTTGCAAATGTGATTGCTGTCACTTTCTGTTTTTTCACTGTGACTTTGCATGTTACTTTCTTTGATTTTTTTGATTTTACGTAACATGTGATGGTTGCTTTTCCTGCTTTGACAGGTGTGACAACTCCTTTTGTACTAACTTTGGCGATCTTCTTGTTGCTTGTTTTCCATCCAGCTCTGCTTTGGACGCTTTTGGTTGGTGTGATCTTCACTGCAAATCTCTTTGCATTTCCAACATACATTGTCTTTCTATATGCTGACCATTTGATCTTTGATACTTTCGTTGCTGCGGATACTGGAATCAGACTTGTCATAAGAAACACACCTAAGATAGTGATCACTGTGAATTTCTTTAATCCTGCCTGCATCATTTTCTTTACGTTTTTCATAGTTTCCTCCCACTCTTTAACATTTTTTGTAACATTTTTTGTCTAAAAGCTATTCTATCATGTTTTTTTGTATTTTACCAGTATCTCTTCCTATTTTAACATTGATTTAACAGCTTTTTTCTGTATTTTTCAAGGTACAATCCATATATCCCCAATCCCGATCCATGCCAGCAAACTAATGCATGCCCCTATTTTTAATCCTGGTGTTTCATAATCTAATTTTGACATTTTTGTGTTCCTTTTTTCATTACGATTCCCATAAACATTCCGTTTGCCTTGTAAATCTTTGCACGTTTTCCATTGACTGTTGCTTTCCATCCTTTGGAATATGGGATTGTTACACACAGGATCTGCTCTTTTTTCGCATGATAGACTACTCTAAAATGATTTCCTTCGTATTGGATCTGTTTCATTGAGTTCTTCTTGCGTTCCTTTAATTTAGCAAAGACATCTTTTTTAGGAACTGTGATCAGACTGATATCATCAAATTCATATTCCCCTGGAGACAAGAAATTTTAATCTTACTTTTTCTTTTTCCTTGCTTGTCTGATGATTGATCTTTATGATGTAATCTTTTCTTCCAAAATAGTATGGATTGAAGGTGCTTTGAATATGGATTTTCTGTTGTATATCATTCTGTGTCACAAGAATTCCTTTTGTCCCCTTTCTTCCAGTCAATATAAAGTTATCATCTCCATTTTTCTTTCCATGGTAAACGAGATTTTTAAAATACAGATAAGTTTCCTTGTCTTTCTCTACTGGCACCGTAATATCTGCATATTTCTTTCCTTTTGGAGATGAGATTCTTGTCTCTGGCAATGAGATCGTCTGTATATCAGGATCGTTTCTTTGTTCGTTATGTTGAATCTTTTTATCTGCCGGACGCTGATCCAATATGATCTGTGCAAGCATTGCCTGTTCCTTGCCGACTCCATTTAAATGCTCGTATTGCTGTTCTGTCATATAAGAATCGTATGCATATGCAAATGGCAGTGCATATTTTGTTCTTATATAATGTATTATTTCTTTTTTTCTTAGTTTTTCAACTCCATATGGTACATCCCCCATGGAACTTACATCTTTTGCGACCTGACTGTTATGTGCTACTGTTATGTATTTTACACCAGCTAATGACAGAAGTCCCAGTCTTTGATCGACTCCTTTATATTTATCTGCATACTGCATTCCCAGCGTATCATATCCTTTGATCGTATCTGTCACACATTTTGCTGTGATACTGTAATATCCGCTGATCGTATTCAAATGGTTGATCAGTCCATAATTTTTTATATCGATATCCCTCTGCATGTACTCGGTAAACAGATGGATCATTTACTTTACTCAGCATACGGATATTATCTTCCTTCAATGTTCGATATGCTTGTCCCTGATCCATAAATTCCTGTGTGTAAGCATATCCTTTTGGATCAAACCTGTAATATCCATGCACTCCCACTGATATCAGGAGCAAGATTGCCATGCTCACTTGCACAGTTCTCTTCTGTGCATCATAGCCAAGTCTTTGAAAGATCAAGAACAGAACATAAAATACTGCAATTAATCCACAGGCTGCCATGATTCCTTTTATTCTTCAGGATTTCTTCTCCTGATGCATTTACGATAATACAAAATACAGTATAAATGATGATTCCTGATCCGATCCCGATTTGCTGTCGTTTTGACATCACAAACAGACGCGGATACATTTCTGCTGTCAACAATGCTACAATAAAGCTCAGTGCAAATGCCCACCGGTTGTTTGCATAAGAAAACCCATTAAATGCGTATCCAAAGATTGGAAGGATCAGCGCAATGATACTTGCTATAAATGCAGCTCTGTATTTTTTATGTTTCATTCTCTGTGAAAACAGTGTAAATAATACAACGATCCCAACAATCGGCAGATATCCTGCGTTCGTATTGCTGCCCATATTTCCGTATCCAATAAAGTTTTCAATAAACATCAGATAATATTTTCCTGGGTATACGATCAGAGATTTCCAGTCAACCCCATTGCCGTAACGGCCATTTCCAAGAAATCCTATAACAGATGGCAGTAAGATCACTGCTGCCATTGCAATTCCCAATGTATAATACATTCCAAACTTCAAGATCGTCAGGAAAAAGTTTTTGATCTTATTTTCTTCGGTGTATTTATAAAAACGGATCCACGCATAGATTACCGCAAATATCGTCAGCATATATAAAAAATAATAATTGCTCATTGCTGATACGCAGACTGCGAAAATAAATACATACGGTCTTTCTCTCTGATAGATCTTCTCAATCCCAAGACATAACAGCGGAAAATAGATCATCGGATTGATGAAGAATGGATGGCGCAGTCCTAGTCGAAAGCAAAATCCGCTGAATACATAGACCAGTGCCCCGATCACTGTTCCATACTTCGTTTTTTCATTTTTCTTGCATACATGATAAACGTGATCCCTGCCAGATACATTCGTAACAAGATCATGAAATCATACATAGTTTCTGTATTCTTTGGCGAAACAAATCCGTAGAGGAGGTTTAACGGATCACCGATCGCATAGTAATTCAATGTTGAAAGGATATCTGCACCATACCCAAGACTCATATCCCACATCACAAGTTTTGGGTGTCCCGCCAGAAGATTACGGAAAAATTCTCTTAGTGCTTCCCCATAATATGCTAATGCTGAAAAATGCTGACTTAATCCGTCTTCTACTCCTGCTCCCCATACAAAGCTTTTTCCCTCGGTAAAAAATGGCAGAAATGCCACGATACACATCAGTAAAAACATCAGTGTATAGACTCCATAGCAATACTTTCTTTGTTCTTTTATCATTATTACTTTTCCTTTCATCCTTCACCTTTTTGTTCATTATCACGCTTAGTATACCACATTTTGGATTGAAAATTCCTGAAAAATGTCTTAAGATATTGGATGTATGTACATTTTAGAATATTTTATATCTATCGGAGGTAATATGATATGTTAAATTTGATAAAGAAATTATATAATGATTCGCGAATTCGTTATTTGTTTTTGGTGGATTGACAACCCTCGTTAATCTTGGAATGTTTGCTTTATTAAAAGGACCATGTGGAATTGATTATAAGATCAGCAACTTTTTTCTCTGTTGCGATCGCGATCTGTTTTGCATTTGTTGTAAATAAGCTATATGTATTTCAGTCTAAATCTGAATCCTTCACAGATATAATTCATGAATTCATCAAGTTTGTTCTCGGTCGTCTTGTAACCATGGCTGTCGAAGTGGGCGGAGTTCCTTTCTGTGTTGAGATCCTTCATCAGCCACAGATGATCGCCAAGATTAGAAACACAAGTTTATTGTTACGATCGTCAATTATTTTATCAGTAAATTTCTTGTTTTTAATCTCAAAAAAAATGATTCCCTGTATCACATAAAATCCCTGAGATCAGATATTCATCTCATCCGATCTCAGGATTTGTATTATATTCTTTGGATTTGATTACTTCTGAGATAATGTATCTCGGACGCATCTTCACTTCATCATAAATCTTCGCAATATAATATCCGATCACACCTAAGCTGAACATCAAAAATGCTTCCAACCAACAGTAACAACAAGATCACTGTTGTAAATCCTGCAACTGCATGTCCAGAAAAAATACATATAAAAGCGATTGTATTCCAAGTAGTACTGCAAATACGAAGAATACAACGCCAAAAAATGTGACGATCTGCATTGGTGCGGCGCTAAATGATGTGATATTATTCACTGCATATCGTACTAATGATTTGAATGACCATTTGGATTCTCCTGCTTCTCGTTCCTGCACATCAAATTCTACGTATGTTGTCTTGAATCCTACCCAGGATGACAATGCACGGAAAAATACATTTCGTTCTGGAAGTTTCAGAAATTCTTCTGCTGCTTGTCGATCCATCAACTTGAAATCAGATGCTCTGGACATATCGATTCCTGTCGCATCACTGATAATACTGTAAAATGTTTTTGCAAACATCTTGTGAATGAAACTTTCTCTTCCTCTGGATGCTTTTACTCCCTCGATCACCTGATATCCGTCTTCCCATAAACGATACATCTTTATAAGTGTTTCTGGCGGATGCTGAAGATCACAGTCCATTACGGCAATACAGTCTCCTTCTGCCTGTGTGATCCCTGCAAAACGGCTCCTTCTTTTCCAAAATTTCTGGAAAAGCAGACTCCTTTGATATGTGCTCTTTCTTCCTTGAGTTCTAAGATCTTCTCCCCATGTATGATCTTTAGATCCGTCATTTACGAATACTAATTCATATGGGATCTGTTCTTTCTCAAGCAGGTCTCCTACCACCTGTGCTGTTTTCTTGATCATCTGTTCTTCGTTATAAGCTGGAAGAACAACCGATAACATCTTATCCATTGTAAATATCTCTCCTTATATTTTATTCTACCGTGATCTTTGCACTGACGTTCTTCTCAATCGACATATTCTTGATCTTTGTCAGCTGAACCTGTACCGTATGCGTTCCGGGTTCGTACAGCTGCATGTCAATCTTTGGATTTAAATCCTTCACTACAACTTTATCTACTACAGAGCGCAATCCGCTGATCTTCACCTTTAACTCTGAGTCATCAAATTTGACATCATAATTCTTCGTATTATTGATCAATGCGATCTGTTCTGTCGGAATCGTCAATGTACGTTTCGTCTTCTTCTCGATATTTGCACGGATCACGATATTCTTGATCTTATCTACAGATTTTACAAATGTAATACCATCTGGCAGTTTTAATATCGGACGCTTTGATCGTTTTTTCAATACTCTTTGTACTATCACTGATATCTAAATTCGCCAGTTTTGATACTGCTGATCTTCTCCAGATCATCTTCAGCTCCAGTAATTTCTATATGTTTTGGTTCATAATCAATGCTTCCAAGTACATATCCCTTGCCCGGCGTTCCTTTTGTTTCCACTGTAAATGGTATTGTCTTCGTTCTTGATAATCCAATCTTTACTTTAATCTTGGTCGTATCAAGTTTGATGCGGTCCTGACTTACTTCATCTCCGTCTTCATCATAACACTTGACATTCTGAGCCATTGTCACATCTTTCTTCAATCCGGATACATCTACTTTCGCTACGATCTGTTTGATCCTGCTTACCACACTCTTTGGCCCAGATACAGAGATCAGATTCGGCGTTGCTGTCTGCGTGCTTACCGTATATCCACTCGCTGGTGTTCCTTTCACCACAACATTGACTGGTATCTGGTCACTCTTCACATCTTCCAATACGACTTTGACTGTTGCACCACCTGTATCAATATCTAACTGACTCTTGTATCGTAAAGCCTCAACTTCGATCTGGATTGCATGAACATCTGACATAGAAGATACATCTGCCGTTGCACGGAAATCTGACTTTGTCAAACGATCTACAACATCTTTCTTTCCCTTCACAGTAAAGCTTACGGTATCTCCAGATTCAATCTTATAAGTCTGATTAAGATCGTCTAAAACCTGTTCATTCAGCATATCAACCGGTACATCGCTGAAAGTCTTCTTGATGACCGGGTTATCGGTGTTGATAACAAACATCCAAAGTAGAAAGGCAAAAACAACAGAAATTATTTTTAAAAGCAGATCACTTTCCATTCTTTTTTTCATTTCGATTCCGCCCCTTCCATAGTTTGAATTTCTTATTCTGTCCTTTTTTCTTCTCTCAGGACAGCCAGTTCATCTCTCAATCTCTGTGGATCCAGATGTCTGATGATCTTTCCATCCCTTGCGATAGAAATATCACCAGTTTCTTCGGATACGATCACAGTGATACTGTCTGAAACTTCACTGATCCCTACTGCTGCTCTGTGTCTGGTACCCATTTCCTTTCCAATCTCTACACTATCGCTTAATGGAAGATAGCAGGTTGCTGACACGATCCTGTTGTTGTGAATGATCACCGCGCCATCATGGAGTGGTGTATTGTGTTCAAAGATATTGATCAGAAGCTGGCTGCTGACCTTCGCATCAATTGGAATTCCTGTACGCTCATACTCTCCAAGTGCTACTTCTCTTTGCAGTACGATCAGTGCTCCTGTCTTTACCTTTCCCATCTCAATCGCTGCTCTTGATATCTCTTGCAGAGTTCTTGCTGTATATTCCAGTTCTTCCTGACGGCTATCTGTAGAGAAAATATCAGTCACCCAGTTCTTTCTTCCAGCTGTTCCAATGCGCTTCGGAGTTCTGGCTGGAAGACGATCAAAATCGCTGTGATTCCCACACTCATTGTATTGGAAAGAATCCATGAAACTGTATGTAATTGCAGTAAATATGCCGCAAATGCAATACAAAGCAAGATAATGATCCCTTTTAATAATACCCAGGCTCTTGTTGTTTTGATCCATTTGACGATCAGATAGATCATAACACTGACGATCAGAATATCTACAATGTCATTCAGACCGATCTTCGGAATCGATGTCCAATATATATATTTTCAAGTCCATCAAAAATTACTCAAATTTCCTCTCCCTTTCTTTGTCCTGTTCTTTATGTTCTTGTTTATGTTCTTTTCTTTTAAACTAAATCTATGTGATGGTACCGTGATCTGTGTAACATTAAATTCTTCTTCTTCCACAGTCACTTTCGGTATCGCTCTTACATAATAATAATATTCTTCATCTTCAAATTCAAATGTTTCTTCTCTGGTATAGTCGATCACATTGTATAAAAACTGTATGATCAGGGCAATCGCAATGCTTCCTATGATCGTTCCGATCTGTGATGTGATATTGATCTCATTGTTAACCAGATATCCTCCTATGAACATGCAGATCAGATATACAACTCCTCCTGCAAGGATTGAAATATTCCATCCATGCGCTGCTCCCCGCTTGCGAATTGCTGTTACGAGTGCTGTCACCAGACAGAATACCACAAAATACAAAAGCAGATCCTTATTATCGATCGCTCTTGCCGCGATCAGACTGTAGACCTTCCCATGTGCTGATCCTGATGCCAGCTGGTTCATTGTCTGCTGAAGGATATTGGACAGATAATAGATCACTGTTCCCATTAAGATCGCTGGAAGTCCTGCAATTCCACAAAACATCCCAACAAAGATCGGTAAACATGCAGGCAGTTGAAAATAAAAGAAGATTGGCACCATCATCAGATAAATCCTTGTCTCTGGAAAAACTCTCTGATATACAAGAAAATATAATACAACTACCAGTGCAAAAAATAATATCACTTCTAACGATACATGAAGTAACTCTAAGAATATAACGACATAAAAGATCAGCGATAATGCTGATATTGGAATAAAAACACTGATCACTCCCATCATAAAGATAAAAAAATGGCTGTGAAAAGGTCTCTGTATATCCAAACAATTTCCCTAATACATAAAATAAAAACAGTTCCTCCAAGGAATCTCATCCCTGATTGAATATATCTTCCGCTCGCCGTGAGGAATTTCAAAAATCGTTCTCTATATATCAATAATTTTTCCATCTTCGTCTTCCTCCTCGACTATCGTTGGACTAATGTCTTCATTCTCTTTTTCTTTATATAATGTTTCTAGTTCTTCTAAATGCTTGTCATAGATCAGTACCCTTGCCCTTACCTCATCATACTGCCTGGATGCTCGCATCTTCGTAAAATGCAGGTAGACAAAAAATACCGCAACATAAAATTCCTATGATCACAGCCGCAGATACTATAACTTTACCTTCTCTCAGCTTCATGATCACAATATCTAACTGCATGATACACAACAATCCTGTCATGATCAGAAATGAGATCAACAAGGCAATGCTTGTCTTGATCTTCTCCGATCTGACATAATCTTTCTTGGTATATTTGTAAATACGGAAATCACCTTTTCCATAATTCTTCTCATACTTGGCCATCTCAGCCATAATCTTTACTTTCTCTTCTGAAATCATATGCTTCACCTGCTTTTCAGTCTTATTTTCATTATAGCATGGAATATAGAAAAATAAAGGAGTATAAAACTCATACCTCCTAAATCAATTCTTCTTATCCGAAGTATCTCTTTAATAATCCTTCAAATGCTTTACCATGACGTGCTTCGTCTCTTGCCATCTCATGAACTGTATCATGGATTGCATCTAAGTTTGCTGCTTTCGCACGTTTTGCAAGGTCAAATTTACCTTCTGTTGCTCCATGTTCTGCATCTACACGCATCTCTAAGTTCTTCTTTGTGCTGTCTGTTACAACTTCACCTAATAACTCAGCAAATTTTGCTGCATGTTCTGCTTCTTCGTATGCTGCTTTCTCCCAGTATAATCCCGATCTCTGGATATCCTCCTCTGTCGAGCTACTCT
>ENA-OPYV01000391-OPYV01000391.1-human-gut-metagenome-genome-assembly--contig:-NODE-391-length-12516-cov-2.756720_pt1 | contig 12516 bp, 13 predicted proteins | sample MGYA00242474_ERZ504485 | MGnify/ENA primary metagenome ERZ504485 (study PRJEB26092, sample SAMD00036263) | human gut metagenome | host: Homo sapiens | study: EMG produced TPA metagenomics assembly of...
TTACCCGCGACCACTCCTTTTGGCAGCGCCTATGCCGTCATGTGCGGCACCGCCCGAACTGCCCGAGCTGGTCGAGAATCTGCGCTTTCGCCCCGAGGACATCGACTACCTCGCCTCGCTCCAGGCCCCCGGCCGGCGGCGCGATGTTCAAGCCTGGATTCCTCGATACCTGCGCGATTTTTCGTGCGCATGTAAACATCGACGCCGTGCCCGAGGGCGAGCTCGTCTTTCCGCGCGAGCCCATGGTTCGCGTCACCGGCCCCGCGCTGGAGTGCCAGCTGCTCGAGACGGCGCTGCTCAACATCGTTGGGTTCCAGACGCTTGTCGCCACTAAGACGGCGCGCGTGGTGCTGGCGGCGGACGGCCGTCCCGTTGCCGAGTTTGGCCTGCGCCGCGCTCAGGGTCCCGATGGCGGCTTGGCCGTCGCGCGCGCGAGCTACGTTGCCGGCTGCTCCTCTACGTCCAATGTGCTCGCCGGCCGCCGCTACGGTATTCCCGTCTTTGGCACGCATGCGCACAGCTGGGTGATGAGCTTCGATTCCGAGCTCGAGGCCTTCCGCGCTTTGCCAAGTCGAGCCCCAAGAACTGTACGCTGCTCATCGACACCTATGACGTGCGCGAGGGCTGTGAACATGCCATTACGGTTGCCAAGGAGATGGAAGCGGTGGGCGAGCGCCTGTCGGCCATTCGCATCGACTCCGGCGACCTCGCCAAGCTCTCAAAGTATGTGCGCGGCCGTTTTGATGCCGAGGGCCTGCCCTATGTGGGGATCTCGGTTTCTAACGATTTGGATGAGTACACGATTCAGTCCCTGCTCGACCAGGGCGCGCCCATCGACAGCTTTGGCGTGGGCACCAAACTCGCGACCTGCTACGATCAGCCTGCGCTGGGCGGCGTGTACAAGCTTTCGGCCCGTCGTGCGAGCGACGCGGAGCCGTGGACGCCGGTGGTGAAGCTTTCCGAGCAGCCCTACAAGCGCACGATCCCCGGCGTGCAGCGCGTACGACGCTATTACGACGGCTTTGGCGGCCCGGTTTGCGACATGATTTATGACGAGGACCATCTGGCAGGGGAGGGCGCCGCGCGCGGCAATACCCTTGTGGCCGTGAACGATGCCGCCTGGTGACCGACGTGTCCGAACTTGAGTATCGCGAGCTGCTGGTGCCGATCGTGCGCGATGGCAGTGCGGTGGCTCCGCGTGAGAGCATCCAGGACGCGCGCGAGCGCTGTGCTTGGGCGCTCGACCATCTGGACGCAGCTTTCAAGCGCTTCCTGTACCCGCAGACCTATGTGGTGGGTATGGAGCAGGGCCTGGCTCAGGTGCGCGACGAGCTCGTGCGTAAGAACATGGCCGCGGCCTCTGCCTTTCCCTGGGCTCACTAATTCCTTGGGCGGTAGGGGCGAGTCACGCTTCCCTGGCCGCCGGCTCGGCCGTTCGCTGAACAGTTGATTGGTTTGACGTATGACGACTTCTTATAAAACGATGGTGGTAAAGATCGGTTCGTCCACGGTGGTGGGCGCCGACGGCAAGGTCAACCGCGCCTTTATCGGCGGGCTTGCCGACCAGGCCGCAGCGCTGCGCGAGCTTGGCTGGCGCCTGATCGTGGTGAGCTCGGGCGCCATTGCCTGCGGCTATCCCGTGCTGGGCTTCGACCGTAAGCCGGTCGGCGACCTGCCGAGCCTGCAGGCCTGCGCCTCGGCCGGTCAGTGCATCATCTCGTCGGCCTACGACGAGGAGTTCCATGCGCGCGACCTGCTCACCTCGCTCGTGCTGCTCACGCGTCACGACACGGCGCGCCGCACGTCCTACCTGCACGCGCGCGACGCCCTGCTTCGCCTGGTGGAGCTCGGCGTGGTGCCGGTCGTCAACGAGAACGATACCGTCACCGTCGATGAGATCAAGTTTGGCGACAACGACACGCTGGCGGCGCTTGTGAGCTGCCTGGTTTCTGCCGATCTGTGCGTGACGCTCTCGGACATCGATGGCCTCTACACCGCCAATCCGCATGAGGATCCGACGGCCGAGTTTATCCCGGTCGTGCATAAGATCGATGCCAAGATTATCGCCTCGGCGGGCGATTCTTCCACATCGGTGGGTACGGGCGGCATGATCACCAAGATTCGCGCGAGCCGCATTCTCATGACGGCGGGCATTCAAAGCGTGATTTGCTCGGGCGAGGAGCCCGATGCGCTCGTGCGTCTGGCCCGCGGCGAGAGCGTGGGTACGCTGTTCGATCCGCCGGCGGAGCGCCTGGACATCGCACCCCGCAAGCTGTGGATCGCACTGGGCGACAAGGCGCATGGCTCGGTGACGGTCGATGATGGTGCTGCGAAGGCGCTGGTCAGCCGTGGCTCTTCCCTGCTCGCGGTGGGTATTCGCGAGGTCGATGGCCAGTTTGCCGAGGGCGATGTGCTCGACGTGTGCGACCCGAGCGGCATGGTTGTCGCCCGCGGTATCGCTGAGGCCGATTCGGACGTGCTGGAGCTTGCCGCCGGCCGCCGCCAGGACCAGATTGCCGGCAACCGTCTACTGGCAGACCTAGCCGAGAAGCCCGCAATCCATAGGGACAACTTGATAGTGTTTGCATAAAGAGAGGCAGCGCTGCGGCTCGTTTTGCCAGCAGTGCTGCCTCTCCTTTTCCGGCACTTGGGGACGTTTCTATTGTGCCGGCAGGTGGGGACACTCCTTTGCTAGAAGATTCGGCGCAGGTCTCCGCGGTTGAGGGCTTCGTCGAAGAGGTGCTTGAACACCACGCTGCCGTGCAGACCGTCGTGCTCGAACTCGTTGGTCACCCAGGCATGCGAGTTGCCCACGCGGCTGAGCGTATCGAGCTGCAAGCCCGAATCGACGTACATGTCGTCGAAATACACCGCGGCCTGGAGCGGCACCTCGTTGCACGCCAGTCGCTGCGGGTCGTAGATCTTGTCCCAGCTGGTGTCTTCCATCAGCAGGTCCATGGCGGGCTTAAAGGGCATAAGCTCAGGCATCTGCTCAAACATCCACGGGAACATGGCCTCGCCGGTAAACATGAGCGGGCGCGCGAGTGTGTCGAACTCGGCACGATGGGCCTTCTCCTCTGCTGCTGCCCAGCGAATCGGCAGGGTATCGCCGTCGGCATAGATAAACTCCTGCAGCGTCCAGTACAGCGGATTCGTGCGCGTGTTGGTGCGCTCGAAGGCGCGCATCAAAAAGCTGTCGGATACCGAGGAGCCGCAGCTCAGCGTACCGTCGCCTGTAACAAACGCGTGATCGATAATCCAATGCATGCGCTCAAAGCTCGGCTTCATGCCAAAGTCGCTGCCCATGAGCTGTAGGCGCTCGACCGTCATTGGCGAGCCGTCGGGCAGCACGGGCTTCTGTTCCTCAAGCGCATCGGCAAGAGCCGCCACGCGCTCGACGTCGGCGGGATAGCGGTCGTAATACTGCTGTGTCTTGGCTGCCATGCGTGGAAAGGTGTGCGCGTAGACTTCGCTGGCGTTCGCCGGCACGTGCGGAATGCCACCGCAGGTAAAGCTCGCCGACACGCCCTCGGGGAAGAGCGACAGATAGCTCAGCGTTAAAAAGCCGCCGTAGCTTTGGCCGAGCGTGACCCACGGCCTGCCGCCAAAGCCCACGAGGCGCAGGTACTCAAAATCGCGCACGATTGAGCTGGCGAGGTGGCGCTTGAGGAAGTCCGCCTGCGAGCGGGCCGCATCGGAGCCGGCGGCCGTTGCGCGATCACCCAGTGCCTTGATCGTGCGTCCGTCCACGCAGCTACTGCGTCCGGTGCCGCGCTGGTCGGGAAGGACCACGCGGAAGTGCTTGACGGCCTCCTCAATCCAACCGTCGCTCGTGGGCGAGAGCGGACGCGGGCTCTCGCCACCGGGGCCGCCCTGCAAAAACAGGAGCAACGGCAGATCGTCGTTGATACGGTCGGGCGCGCAAACCACGCGGTAGAAGAGCTTGATGCTCTCGGGCGCGCCGGCGATGGCGCCGGCATGGCGCCGCGGCGCATAGTGCTGCCGACGGCCAACAGCATCGGCTCCAGGCCGCGCCAATCCAAGGGGACGTCGATGCTGTGGTCCTCGACATAGAGGCCGGGGACGTGGTACGAAGTGATGAGGGCCATGCGGTACTTCCGTTCGTTGCGGTGTTTCGGGTTGACCAATTCTACCGCCGCGCGCGAGGGCATGCACAAATCGGCTACCATGGTGGGCAACTACTAAGAGAAAGGGGCGCCCATGTCGGTCGATATAGCCACGTATGTCCACGATCTTGCCGTTGCCGCCAAGGCAGCGTCGGCCTCGCTTGCCACGGCGAGCGACGAGCAGCGCCAGGAGGCCGTGCGCGCCATGGCCGCAGCACTGCGCAACGGTGTCGACTCCATCGTTGCCGCCAACGAGCTCGATATGTCCGCCGCGCGCGATGCGGGCACCTCGGCGGGGCTCCTCGATCGCCTGTTGCTGACGCCCGAGCGCGTCGAAGGCATGGCCGCCGGCCTGGAGAAGCTCGCTGAGCTGCCCGATCCTGTCGGTCGCGTGCTCGACCACCGCGTGCTTGCAAGCGGCGTGGACCTCACCCGCGTGAGCGTGCCGCTGGGCCTGGTCGCTATGGTCTACGAGGCGCGCCCTAACGTGACGGCAGATGCCGCGGGCATCTGCATCCGCACCGGCAACGCCTGCATTCTGCGTGGCGGTTCGCTGGCCTATCACTCGTGCGCCATGATTTCCGAGTTGCTGGCCGATGCACTCGAGTCCAAGGGTTTCCCGCGCGAGGCTATCTCGATGATCGAGTCCACCGACCGCGAGGCCACCGGCGAGCTCATGAAGCTCCGCGGCGTCGTTGACGTGCTCATTCCGCGTGGCGGTGCGGGCCTGATCCAGCGCTGCGTACGCGAGTCGCTTGTGCCGGTGATCGAGACGGGCACGGGCAACTGCCATGTCTACGTGCATGAATCCGCCGACTTTGACAAGGCACTCAACATTATTGTCAATGCCAAGACCCAGCGCGTGGGCGTGTGCAATGCCGCCGAGTCGCTGCTGGTCGACCGTGCCGTTGCAGATCGCTTCCTGCCTGCAGTCGTTGCCGTGCTGCACGACCACGGCGTGCTGATTCACGGCGACGAGGCCACGTGCGCCGCATGCGCCGACGCTGGGCTTGTCGAGGGCGACGACTATGTTGCCGCGACTGAGGAGGACTGGGGCCGCGAGTACCTGGCGCTCGAGATGAGCGTGAAGGTCGTGGCGAACGAGGACGAGGCCATCGCGCACATCAACCGCTACGGTACCATGCACTCCGAGGCCATCGTTGCCGAGACGAGGATGCTTGCGAGCGCTTCCTGGACGCGGTCGATGCCTCGGCCGTGTACGCCAACGCCAGCACGCGCTTTACCGACGGCGGCGAGTTTGGCCTGGGCGCCGAGATCGGCAATCGACCCAAAACGCTCCACGCCCGCGGCCCCTTTGCCGCCGAGGCCCTCACCACCTACAAATACAAGCTCCGCGGCACCGGCCAGGTCCGCTCCCTAAACCCCTCGTAAACGAAAACCGCCACAAAGGTGCCTGTCCCCTTTGTGGTGGTTTTGGAATTAAGCCTGAAAGGTGTCGCGGTCGGGGGCGAAGGACTGCATGGCCGCGATGGTACGGTCGAAGAGTTCGGGGAGCTCCCAGCCCAGCATCTCGGCACCCTGCGTAATCACGTCGCGCGAGCAGCCGGCGGCAAAGCGCTTGTCCTTGAACTTTTTCTTGAGCGACTTGGTCGTAAAGTCCATGACGCTCTTACTCGGACGCATGATGACGGCAGCACCGATCAAGCCGGTGAGCTCGTCGCAGGCAAACAGGATCTTTTCCATCTGCAGCTCGGGCTTGGGCAGCGAGGTGTTGAAGTCCGACGTGTGCGTCTGAATGGCGCGAATGAGATCGGGAGAGGCGCCCTCGCCTTCAAGGATCTCGGCCGCATAGATGGTGTGGTTCATGGGGTCGTCCTCATGCTCCTCCCAATCTAGGTCGTGAAGCAGACCGACGATGCCCCAAAACTCCTCGTTCTCGGGGTCGAACTCGCGCGCAAAGTAGCGCATGGTGCCCTCGACCGTTTCGCCGTGGGTGATGTGGAACGGGTCCTTATTGTGCTCGTTGAGCAATTCGAACGCACGGTCGCGGGTGATTCCGGCGGAAAGTGGCTCTGCCATAAAAGACTCCTTGTGCTCGCAGGTATCGCTAAGAATGAATACTACTAGAACGACTAGAACGAAAAAACCACCACAAAGGTGCCTGTCCCCTTTGTGGTGGTTTTTGGCGCGGATGGGTTAGTTGAGGGCGGCTTGGGCTAGGCGGGCTTCGGCGGCCTCCTCGGTGACGCCCAATGCCACGGCGAACTCCTCGATGGAGCGGCGCTTGGCTTCCTTGAGTACACGCATATAGTAAGAGCTGGGCTTTTTATCGGCTTCCTCGGCCTGGCGAATGCGGTGCATCATGGTCTTTGCCACGCGGACCGTCTCCGGCGCGCCCAGCTTGAGCTGCTGCTTAAAATGTGTCTCTTCAAGCGAGCTGTTGCGCTCGGTAAAGGTGTCGCACTCCAGCTCGTCATAGTGGCTCAGCAGATGCTCGGCATCTTGCTGAGAGATGGCGGCATGCAGACGGTCGGCCTGCGCCACGGGGTACATAAGGATCGTCTGCGCATGCCCCTGCTTGGCCTCGAGCAACAACATGGGCTGCGGCGTGTCGTCCCTAAAACCGACGACGGTGCAGACTCCCTGACCCGGATGAATGACGTGTTGACCGATTGAGAACATGCTACCTCCAACTTATACGAATTTACGTATGTCTAGAATAACACGCTGACGTGCGCAAATCCTCGCTTTATGCAGGAAAAGCACACAACTCTGATAGGTAAGAGTATTCGATAAAAGACACAGCTCATTCACACCTTTATGCATTTTCAACGCGTGCATAATCTGCAGGCAGACCGGCATCTTTGAGTGACTCCATACAAGCTGTAGTCAATTTTGTGCATATGCAATTTCGATTGGCTTTACCCTGCGACAGTGCCCCTCGCTTGTGATAGAGTGCTACAAACTCTGGCTTTTGCCCTACGAGTGACCAAGAGCTCGGGGGCTTTAACACAAGGAGGATCTATGCCCGAGAAGATTGAAGAGCTGGTACGCGCTGCGCTTGCTGCGGCCCAGGAGGCCGGCGACCTTTCCGCATTTGAACTTGACGATTGCGCTATCGAGCGACCGGCTGACACTTCTCATGGCGAGTGGACCTCTACCATGGCCCTGAAGTCCGCCAAGCTGGCCCACTGCGCCCCGCGCAAGATCGCCGAGGCCATCGTTGCCCATATGCCCGAGGATCCCGCGATCGAGAAGGTTGAGATCGCAGGCCCCGGTTTCATCAACTTCTACCTCTCCGTTGCCGTCAAGAATGCCATCTTTGGCGAGGCTCGCGAGAAGGGCATGGACTTCGCTAAGTCCAACGTCGGTGGTGGCCTGAAGACCCAGGTCGAGTTCGTTTCCGCCAACCCCGTCGGCCCCATGCACATCGGCCACGGCCGCTGGGCCGCGCTGGGCGATTCGCTCTGCCGCGTTATGGACCACGCCGGCTATGAGATCCAGCGTGAGTTCTACATCAATGACCACGGCTCTCAGATGAACACCTTCGGCAACTCCATCAGCACGCGCTATATGCAGCTTGCCGACATCATCGCCAAGCAGGGCGTTGATATCGACGAGGCTCACAAGCTGCTGATCGCCGACCGTGACGCCTTTGTTGCCGACGAGAACGACGAGCACCCCGAGACCCATCCGTATCAGGACAACTTTGCCGAGACCTTGGGCAAGGACTCTTACGGCGGCGACTACATCATCGACGAGGCCGCCGAGTTCTGGCGCACCGACGGCGATAAGTGGGTCAACGCCGATCCTCAGGAGCGCATGGAGAGCTTCCGCGAGCGCGGCTATGTAAAGATGGTCGATAACATGCGCGACCTCTGCCACGCCGTCAACTGCGACTTCGATCGTTGGTACTCCGAGCGCTCGCTGTATGTGAAGGACACCGAGGGCGAGACCGCCGGCACCTCCGCCGTCGACCGCGCTTTTGAGAAGCTCGACAAGATGGCTACCTCTACACCAAGGACGGCGCCCTGTGGTTCCGCTCCACCGATCTGGGCGACGACAAGGACCGCGTCCTGATCAAGTCCGACGGCGAGTACACCTACTTCGCCTCCGACGTCGCCTATCACTGGGATAAGTTCCAGCGCGTCGATCACGTCATCGACATCTGGGGCGCCGACCACCACGGTTACATCGAGCGCGTACGCTGCGTCTGCGACGCTCTGGGTTACCCCGGCAAGTTTGAGGTTCTGCTGGGCCAGCTCGTCAACCTGCTGCGTAACGGCAAGCCCGTCCGTATGTCCAAGCGCAAGGGTACCATGGTGACCCTGCAGGAGTCGTCGACGAGGTCGGCTCCGATGCCGCTCGCTACACGCTCATCTCCAAGAGCTCCAACCAGATGGTCGACTTCGATATCGAGGCCGTCAAGAAGCGCGACAACTCCAACCCGGTCTATTACGTGCAGTATGCTCACGCCCGCGTGTGCTCCATCCTGCGCCGTGCCGCCGACGTTACCGCCGAGCAGGCCGACGAGATGGGCATGAAGGCCGTTGCCGCCAAGGCCATCGGTGAGAACGTCGATTACTCGCTGCTGACCGACCCGACCGAGCTCGCCCTTTCGCGCAAGCTCAACGAGCTCACCGACCTGATCGCCAGCTGTGCTCGCGATCGCGCTCCGTTCCGTCTGACCCACTTTGCCGAGGAGCTCGCCGGCGACTTCCACAGCTTCTACGCTGCCTGCCAGGTTCTGCCGAGCGAGGGCCGTCCCGTCGACCCCGAGCTTTCGCGCGCCCGTCTGGCAGCTTGCGACGCTGTCCGCGTGACGCTCGCCCTGGTGCTTACCCTCGTTGGCGTTTCCGCGCCCGAGCAGATGTAATCTGCGGGTCATTTGACCGTGTAGGTTCGGCTTTGCTGAGCCCTATAAGCCCGATCTCAATGCGGAGGTCGGGCTTTTTGCATAACGCCGGCGTATTGACGAATTTGGGGCTGCTGGAAATACGAAACTATGCCGGTTTACTACGATGAATTGAGAAATGCCAACCACGCCGGCTTTTCGCTAAAAAGTGCAAGGCATCTACCTGCGGTTTTAGTTCAACAAGTTTCGGAGTGGTCGCGGTTGAGCGATTCATCGTAGTAAACCGCCATAGTTTTGGCGGAGGCAGTCAGATTTGTGGGCGGTAAACCAAAGAGTGTCCCTTTTGAATAGTCGTTTAAGAACGTCCCCAATGACTAAGTTGCAGGTGACGGCGGTTGTGTTACACTAACGCTGCGTATATGACGCAAATATCTCGATACAGATCAATGATGTCCGTCGGTATTTGACGGAGCTAGACTGTTTAGCCGCCCTGAAGGTTTATGCAGGGAGCATGTGATCACAGGGCTTGAAAAGAAAGTTGAGCAAACACTGTGTCTGATCAACAGCAAGAAAACGAAATAACGACGACGCAGGCCGCTCCCGCTGCACCGGTTGTGTCGGACCAGGTCGCGGCGCCCGCGCAAGCCTCGGCTCCTAAGACGCCTACGCCTGCAACGGCTGAGAAGGCCGTGCCTGCAACTGGTGAGGAGGCTGTTCCGGCAAAGCCCAAGCGGACGCGCCGCGCGGCCAAGCCTGTCGCTGACGGCGAGGAGGTCACCAAACCCAAGCGCCGTACCACGCGCACGACGCGCGCCAAGCGCACCGTTGCAGCTGACTCCTCGGCGCCGATTTCCGATGAGGTCGCGCAGGCACGTGCGTTGGCGCAGATTAGCGAGGCTCAGGTGGTGCGCGCCCGCCGTCGTGCTGCCGAGCGTGAGGCCGCGGCTCTGACTGAGCTCGCAGCTCCGTCTTTACCCGAGACGTCTGCCGCCGACCAGCCGACCGAGAAGCCGGCACCGCGCACGCGCCGTCGCACGGCTGCTAAGGCCGAGCAGGTTGCTGAACAGGTAACCCCCGAGCTCACTGAGGCTTCGGTCCGTTCCGCAGCGGGGGAGGACGCATCGCCTGCTGAGCCCGCTGCGCCTGTCGAGGCCAGCGAAGTTCCCGTTGTCGATCCGGCTTTGCGCCCGCACCGTCGCGGTCGCAAGCCCAAGGCCTTCGTCGAGGCCGAGAAGGCCGCAGCCGCAGCCGCCGCCGCTCGGGATGCTGCGGCGACCGCCGAGTCTGCAACCGCTGCGACGCGCCCGTTCAGGATGCTACGACTTCCGAGGCCGCTCCCGCCGATGCCGAGCCCGCCGACGTCCGTCCCGGTCGCAGCCGTCGTACTGCTGCTAAGCGCACGTCCAAGGCCAAGGTGCCAAGAAGGGTGCGTCCGAGGATTCCGCCGAGACGACCGCCGATGCATCGATTGATGCCGCTGAGTCCCACGGACGTCGAACCAGCCTGCGCCCGAGAAGCCCAAGCGCGGTCGTAAGAAGTCCGCTAAGTCCAAGGCGTCCGAGCGGCAGGCTGATGTCGAAGCGCAGGTCGATTCCGGCGCGAGGCCAATGGACGCCGCTGCGGCCAATGCCGACGCCGCCGCAACCGATGGCGCCGCGCCCGCCGAGGCCGAAGACGGCGCTCGCCCCAACCGTCGCCAGCACAAGCGCAATGACGACCGCAGCGACCGCAAGGACGAGCGCAACAACGACCGTCGTAACCGCCAGCGCGATCGCAAACAGCGCAACAAGGAGCGTAATGCCGCCCCCACCGAGCCCACGCTTTCGCGCGAGGAACTCGCGGCCATGAAGGTCGCCGAGCTGCGCGAGAAGGCCAAGGAGTTCGAGATCGAGACGACCGGCAAGAAGAAGGCCGAGCTCGTCGAGGAGATCTACACCACTGCCGCGAAAGGCCGAGGGCTTCCGCGACATCAAGGGCATCCTGCAGATTCGTCCGGACAGCTCCGGTATCATCCATGCCCACGGTTACATGAAGTCCAACGACGACGCCTTCGTCCCCGCCTACCTCATCCGCTCCGCGCGTCTGCGCACGGGCGACGTCATCGAGGGCTCGCTTCGTCCTTCGCGCGGCGGCGACAAGCGCGCCGGCCTCGCCAAAATCACGACCGTCAACGGTCTAGACCCCGAGCAGATTCGCAACCGCCCCAAGTTTGGTGACCTCACCCCGGTCTATCCCAACGAGCCGCTGCGCATGGAGCACGGCAAGGACTCCATTACCGGTCGCGCCATCGACATCGTGTCGCCGATTGGCAAGGGTCAGCGTGGCCTGATCGTGTCCCCGCCCAAGGCCGGCAAGACCACGATCCTCAAGAAGATCTGCCAGTCTATCTCGATTAACAACCCCGAGGTGCACCTCATCTGCTTGCTCGTCGACGAGCGCCCCGAAGAGGTCACCGATATGCAGCGTTCCATCAAGGGCGAGGTTGTGGCGTCGACCTTCGATATGCCCGCCGACAACCACACTCGCGTGGCGGAGCTCGTCATCGAGCGCGCCAAGCGCATCGTGGAGCTGGGCGGCGACGTCGTGGTGGTGCTCGACTCCATCACGCGTCTTGCCCGCGCCTACAACTTGGCGGCGCCCGTCTCAGGCCGCATCCTTTCGGGCGGCGTCGATTCGGCGGCACTGTATCCTCCCAAGCGCTTCTTGGGCGCAGCCCGTAATATCGAGAACGGTGGCTCGCTCACCATCCTGGCCTCTGCCTCATCGACACCGGTTCAAAGATGGACGAGGTCATCTTTGAGGAGTTCAAGGGCACCGGCAACATGGAGCTCAAGCTCGACCGCGACCTAGCCGACCGCCGCATCTTCCCGGCTATCGACCCCGTTGCCTCCGGTACGCGTAACGAGGACCTGTTGGTCGACGAGCAGATGCGTCCGTTTGTCTTTGGTCTACGTCGCATTCTTGCCGGCATGAACAACACCGAGCGCGCGGCCGCATCGTTTATCAAGGGTCTTAAGGGCACCAACACCAACCAGGAGTTCCTGGTGCGTCGGCCAAAAAGCACAGCGACTACGAGCAGACGTTCTAGGTTGTCATCCACACGCGGCGATAGTCATCAATGCAATAAAGGGTCGGGGCTTTGAGCCTCGGCCCTTTTCTATATCGCCGCTTCGCACTTATTTTTAACCATAAGACCGACGAGCAGCAGGTTTCCCGTTTCAATCCGACATCGTCGCTTGCAATCGACGGGGCGGTTTCGCATAATAGCTTTTAAGCTTCGCGACGGAAAACGCAGATGAAACGAACCATATACCGTTGCTTTGGGGCATAGCCCCGCTTCATCTTCTCTCGCGCAGCCAACTGAATGATGCGATTTGGGTGCTGGAAGATGGGGAGAGCTCATGGCTTCTTCTGATGCAACACAACGAGCAGTCCTTGCCGGACTTTCGTGCGGGATCGGCCTTGCCGCTCCGTGGTTATGTATGCCGCGACGCTGCCGTTTTCGTCGGTGAACGAGACGGTCGTGGCGGGTGCGGTTCCCTTCGCCGTGGGCGCGGTGGCGGGCGGTGGGTG
>ENA-OPYV01000392-OPYV01000392.1-human-gut-metagenome-genome-assembly--contig:-NODE-392-length-12474-cov-3.384061_pt1 | contig 12474 bp, 16 predicted proteins | sample MGYA00242474_ERZ504485 | MGnify/ENA primary metagenome ERZ504485 (study PRJEB26092, sample SAMD00036263) | human gut metagenome | host: Homo sapiens | study: EMG produced TPA metagenomics assembly of...
CATCTCCATGGGCTGGCAGATTTCCGACGGTCCTGAAGTGGAAACCGAATGGTACGACTTCGACGCGCTGAACTTCGGCCCCGATCATCCGGCACGCCAGATGCAGGATACCTTCTACGTCAAGGGCAATCAGGCCAAGGACGCCGCAGGATTCGTCGGATCCAACATGGTGCTGCGCACCCAGACCTCCTCCGATCAGGTGCGTGGTCTGCTCACCCGTGGCGTGCCGCTGTACATCGCATGCCCGGGCCGCGTGTTCCGCACCGATGAGCTCGACGCCACCCATACGCCGGTGTTCCACCAGGTGGAGGCTCTTGCGGTCGACAAGCATCTGACCATGGCCGACCTGAAGGGCGTGCTCGATAAGCTTGCCGTGGCCATGTTCGGCCCGGAAGCCAAGACCCGTCTGCGTCCGAGCTACTTCCCGTTCACCGAGCCGAGCGCCGAACTCGACCTGTGGTTCCCTGACAAGAAGGGCGGCGCAGGCTGGCTCGAATGGGGCGGCTGCGGTATGGTCAACCCGAACGTGTTGAAGTCTGCAGGCCTCGATCCCGAGGTCTACACCGGCTTCGCCTTCGGCGTCGGCGTGGAACGTACCCTGCTGCTGCGCCACGACATCAACGACATGCACGCCTGGTCGAAGGCGACGTGCGATTCAGCGAACAGTTTGTGATGGGGGAGTGATTGACCCATGCCAATGGTTGACATTGATTGGCTCAAGGACCATGTCGAGGTTCCGGAAGGCCTTACGTACGAACAGCTTGCCAAAGATCTGGTGAAGGTCGGTCTCGAAGAGGAAGAGATCCACACCTCCCAGCTGGTCGGTCCGATCGTCGTCGGCTACGTGGTCGACGCCACTCCGGAACCGCAGAAGAACGGCAAGATCATCAACTGGTGCCACGTTGACGTCGGCGACGAATACAACGAAACCGATGAGAACGGCAACAAGGTGCCGCGCGGCATCATCTGCGGCGCGCCGAACATGGCTGCCGGCGAAAAGGTCGTCGTAACGCTTCCTGGCGCTGTGCTGCCGGGCGATTTCAAGATCGAACCGCGCAAGACCTACGGCCATATCTCCAACGGCATGTGCGCTTCCGAACGTGAGCTTGGATTGGGTGATAGCCATGACGGCATCATCCTGCTTCGCAAGTACGGCTTCACCCCGGAAGAGTATGAGAAGCTCCAGCCGGGCGACGACGCCATGCACCTGCTGCACTTGGACGAGCCGCTGCTGGAGATCAACATCACTCCGGATCGCGGCTACGCGTTCTCATACCGTGGCGTGTCTCGCGAATACCATCATTCCACCGGTGCGGCCTACACCGATCCGGCTGTCGCCCTGAACGAGAAGGCGCCGATCACCAAGGGCCTGCCGGAAGGCACCAAGACCGACATCGAAGTGATCGTCGACGACAATAATCCGATTCACGGTGTGGTTGGATGCGATCGCTATTACGCTCGCGCGGTCAAGGGCTTCGATCCGGCCAGCCATACGCCGAATTGGATGCGTCGCCGCCTGACCCGCGCAGGCATGCGTTCCATCTCCTTGGCAGTGGATGTCACCAACTACGTGATGCTCGACTTGGGACAGCCGATGCATGCCTACGATCTGGATAAGATCGAAGGACCGATCGTGGTGCGTCGCGCCAACGAAGGTGAGAAGCTCACCACGTTGGATGGCAAGGATCACGATTTGAGCGTCGAGGATCTGCTGATCACCGATTCCCCGAATGGCGAACGCGGCTCCCGTGTGCTTGGCATCGCAGCGTGATGGGCGGCATGTATGGCGAGGTCACTGCCGAAACCAAGAACATCCTGCTGGAATCCGCGCACTTCGATCAGGTGTCGATCGCGCGTTCCGCACGCCGTCACAAGATTCCGTCTGAAGCTCCCGTCGTTTCGAACGCGGTGTGGACGACCAGCTGCAGCCGGCAGCCGCCCAAATGGCCGCCGAACTGATGGTTAGGTACGGCAATGGCGAGCCGAGCGAGCAACCGACCGACTTCAATACCGTCTCTAACCGCCGTCCGATCCTGTTCAAGGCTTCGGAAGTGGCTCGTGTGGCCGGACTTGACACGGACGTGAACACCATCAGCGACATTCTTACCGACATCGGTTGCTCCGTCGCAGGAGGCGGCAACGGCGAGTTTTCCGTGGCACCTCCAAGTTGCGCCCCGACTTGAACGAGCCGTGCGATCTGGTTGAGGAAGTGGCGCGTCTTGTCGGATATGACGAGATTCCCGTCACCGTGCCGCCGGCACCGGTCGAAGGCCAGGTCGGTCTGACTGCTGAGCAGCTGCGCAAGCGCCAGGTTGCCGATGAACTTGCCGAATACGGCATGGTGGAAACGTTGAGCTATCCGTTCGTCGGCGATGAGGATTACAAGAACTTCGCGCTGGACGTCGCTGAGACGAAGAACGTCAGCGTGGAGATCGCCAACCCGCTCGCCGGTGATCGTCCGTTCCTGCGTCGTGACATTATTCCGACGTTGGCACAGACCGTTCAGCGCAATCTGCGTCGCGGCGTGGAGAATGTGTCGCTGTATGAGATCGGCCACGTGTATCTGTGGGATCCGAACGCTCCGGCGATTCCGGCACTGCCGGGTGCAGTCAAGCCGACGGACGAGCAGCTTGCCGCGCTTGATGCCGGTCTTCCGGACCAGCCGATGCATGTTGCTGGCATTCTGACCGGCAACGCCGTTGACTCCGGTTGGCTGGGCGAGCGCCGCGCAGTGGATTGGTCTGACGCCGTTGAGGCGGTGCAGCGCATCTCCGACCGTATTGGTGCAGCTCTCACGCTGGATCAGCCGAAGGCTGAAGATGTGCCGGCGCAATGGCATCCGGGTCGTGCGGCTCGTGTGATGGCTGGTGACGTATTCGTCGGTATGGTCGGCGAGCTTCACCCGCATGTCAACGAGGCGTTGGGCTTCCCCGCCCATTCCGCGGCCTTCGAATTGGATTTGACCGCGCTGTTCGCCACGTTGAGCGGCAAGCCGGTGCAGGCCAAGCCGATTTCCACCTTCCCGCCGGTCAAGCAGGACCTGGCTTTCACGGTGTCCACCAACGTTACGGCCGCTGAACTCAAGCAGGTTATTGTCGATGCCGCTGGAAGCAGCCTCGAAAGCATCGAGCTGTTCGACGTGTACACCGGCGACCAGCTGGGCGAGGACGAAAAGTCTTTGGCCTATGCGGTCACATTCCGCGCTCCGGATAAGACTCTCGCATCCGAAGACAGCGAAGCCATCCGCAAGCGTATTGTGGATGAAGCGTCCAAGCTGGGTGCGCAGCTGCGCGCCTGATCCCGACCTTCCCAAGAACAGAGGATGATTATGAACGAACCGGAACAGTATCAGCCGACCAACACCGACGAACGTCAGGAGACGGCTGATGCTGCTCCGGTTTCGTCATCTTCCGATGCCGCTGCGTCTTCACAGCCGGAGTATGGTCAAATCAACCAACCCGAATATGGTGCGATGAGCAGCCAGCTGCCAGCCGGCTACGATCCATACGTGTATGGTGCGCCTGAACCTGAACCGCAACCTGCGGATGCTGTACAGCAGCAGAATATGCAATACCAAACGGGGCAATACCCTTCAAATGGGCAGCAACCGATGCCTCCGTACAATGCGAACGGACAACAGAATCCATACGGTGCCAACCCGTATGGGGCAAATCCGTATGATCCGAACCAATATCCACAACAGGGCAATATGCCCTATCTGCCGAATCTGGATCTCAACGATCCCCGGCAGAATCCCGCATACGGCCATTGGGATGCCTATGCGATCATGTCTCTCGTGCTTGCCGTGCTGATGCCGGTGCCGGTCCTTCCCGCGTTGGTCGGCGCAATCTCGATGTGGCGTACCAAGAAGCTCCACATGAAAGGGTATGGCTTGGCTCTCGCCGCGGTGATCATCAACGTGCTGTATACTTTGGCCGTGATTTGGTTGGCGATGCATGGACTATCCGTTGCCGACCTGTATAACGAGACCTTGCAGTACATGCTTGGCGGTGCGGGATCAGGCCAAGGAGACGAGTCGATTACCGCCTGATTCGGCGTGTTTCCTTGTCTTCTGATAATCGTCATAGTCACGCAATGACCACTATGCGACACGAAACGAATGCATAATTATGCAATATAGTGCATAAAGTGTATGCTGAATGTGTTTTCAGTGAGTCAATGAAAAGAGACGTGACTATGGCCAAATACACAGTAGCCGTGGCCGGCGCGACCGGATATGCGGGAGGCGAGGCTCTCCGTATCCTCGCGGCCCATCCATATTTCGAAGTGACGTGCGTGACCGGGCGTTCGTCCGTTGGGGACAAGCTTGGCAAGCATATGCCGCATATTCCGCAACTTGCCGACCTTGTGGTGGAAGACACCACTCCGGAAGTACTGAACGGGCATGACGTGATCATCCTTGCGCTGCCTCATGGGGCATCCGGTGCATTGGCTTCCCAGCTTGATCCGAATGCCGTGGTGGTGGATTTGGGAGCCGACCATAGGCTTGAGGAAAAAACCGCATGGGATGAGTTCTACGGCGGCGACTTCTATGAGCACTGGACTTACGGCATGCCTGAGCTCATTACCGGCATATCCGAAGATGGTTCTTACCAGCACCAGCGTGAGGTGATTCCAGGAACCAAGCGTATTGCCGGTCCAGGATGCAATGTGACCGCAACCACATTGGCGCTGCAGCCGGGCATTGCCCAAGGGCTTGTTGAACCGGCGGATATTGTTGCCGATCTGGTGGTCGGCTACTCCGGCGCAGGGAAGAATCTGAAGCGCGTCAATTTGCTTGCAGCTGAGGCATTCGGTTCCGCATTACCGTATTCTGTCGGCGGTACTCATCGTCATATTCCTGAGATTTTGCAGAACTTCGCCCATGCTGCAGGAAAGAACGCATCCGCGGCAAACGAGTTCACGCTGGGATTCACCCCGATTCTTGTGCCAATGGCCCGTGGCATTCTCGCTTCGGTTTCCGCCAAACTAACCGATACAGCATTGAATATGTCAGATGCTGAAATCAGGCAGGTTTGGACTGACGCATATGCGGATCAGGATTTCATGATTGTTTTACCGGAAGGCGTCATGCCGGCCACCGCCAATATCATCGGATCGAACGCGGCCCATATTCAGGTGGCCATCGACCGTAAGGCGGGGCGTTTGCTGGCCTTCGCGGCAATTGACAATCTCAACCGCGGCACGGCCGGACAGGCGGTGCAGTCGTTGAACGTAGCACTGGGACTTCCTGAAGATGCAGGCCTGACAAAGATTGGAGTGGCGCCATGAGCGTAACGTTTGCGCAAGGTTTTTCCGCGGCTGGCGTGGAAGCCGGTATTTCCGCAGTCGAAGGTAAGAAGGATCTGGCTCTTGTGGTCAATAACGGTCCGCTGGATATGGCTGCCGGAGTGTTCACTTCGAACCGTTTCTGCGCAGCTCCCGTGCAGTGGACGCGCAAGATCGTGGCCGACGGTCATGTGAAAGCCGTCATCCTTAATTCCGGAGGCGCAAACGCATGCACCGGCCAGCCGGGATATGAGCAGTCCAAGGCCACGGCCCAAAAGGTCGCGGCGCTTGTAGGTGCCAAAGACAGCGATATCGCGGTCTGCTCCACGGGCCGTGATCGGTGAGCTTCTGCCTCTTGACCATGTGCTTTCTGGCGCAGACAAAGCGTTCGCGGCCCTTGCCGATACCGCTCAGGCCGGTGCGGATGCGTCCCATGCCATCATGACCACCGACACCAAGCCGAAAACCGTTGAGTTGGAAGGCTCCAACGGCTTCCATGTCGGAGGTATGGTCAAGGGGTCGGGCATGATTGCCCCGCAGTTGGCCACCATGCTGTGCGTCATCACTACGGATGCCGTGGTGAGCGCCGGCCAGTTGCAGGCGGCATTGAATGCCGGAGTGGAGATGTCGTTCAACCGCATCGATGTGGATGGATGCATGTCTACCAACGATACGGTGCTCCTGCTCGCATCCGGCGCTTCGGGCATCGAACCCGATCCGGACGAATTCAACGATCTCGTTGCGCAGGCTACGGCGTCTCTGGCACGCCAGATCATCGGCGATGGCGAAGGCGCGAGCCACGACATCCGTGTCAAGGTGATCGGCGCCACCACGGAGGATGCGGCGCTTGCCTGCGTCGTGCGGTGGCCGCGTCCAACCTGCTGAAATGCGCCATTTCCGGCAATGACCCGAATTGGGGACGTATCGTCAGCTCGTTGGGCACCGTGCCGCCGGAAGTCGCGCCATACGATTCCAATAAAGTCACGGTTGATGTCAATGGCGTGCGTATCTGTGAGAACGGCGGAGCCGGACGCGACCGATCCGAAGTCGACATGACTCCGCGCGAGGTGCACATCGACATAGATTTGCATGCGGGAAATGCGGAAGCAACTGTCTGGACCGACGATTTGACCCACGAATACGTACACATTAATGCAGATTACGAAAGCTGATTGAACGGTAATGACCAAGGAACTCAAAGGACCTGGATTCCATTTGACGTGCATACCGATTTGCGCGCCGACCAAAAGGCGGAAGTGCTGATTGAGGCACTGCCATGGTTGGAGGAATTCGCCGGACAGCGCATCGTCATCAAATATGGCGGCAATGCGATGATCGACGATCATCTCAAAGCCTGTTTCGCTGAAGATATGGTGTTTCTGCGACAGGTCGGCTTGCATCCGGTTGTGGTGCATGGCGGAGGCCCGCAGATCTCGCACATGCTTAAGGCTTTGGGCATTAAGTCGGAATTCAAGGGAGGTCTGAGGGTCACCACGCCGAAGGCCATGGATGTGGTGCGTATGGTTTTGACGGGCAAGGTTTCCCGTGAACTTGTCGGGTTGATCAACGCCCATGGTCCGTTCGCGGTCGGTCTTTCCGGCGAGGATGGTGCGCTGTTTTCCGCCATGCAGCGCAAGCCGATCATCGATGGATCGCCAACCGATATTGGTTTGGTCGGCGACGTGGTGAGCGTCGACGCATCCGCGGTTGAGGACCTGATCAATGCCGGACGCATTCCTGTTGTTTCCTCGGTGGCTCCAAATGAGGATGATGCTACCGAAGTGTTGAATGTGAATGCCGATTCCGCGGCTGCGGCGCTTGCGGCCGCTCTTGGAGCCAGCAAGCTGGTCGTGCTGACCGATGTGGATGGCCTGTACGCCGATTGGCCGGACAGGGATTCTCTGATTGGTCGCATCGGCGTGGAGAACCTACGCGACATGTTGCCGGATCTGGAGAGCGGCATGCGCCCCAAGATGGAAGCCTGCGTCAGAGCCATCGATGGAGGCGTGCCACGCGCCCACATCATCGACGGACGCAAACCGCATTCCATCCTGAATGAGATTTTCACCACAGACGGCATTGGAACCATGGTCGTTCCCGAAGACGGTATTGAAATGAGGAGTTCGTATGGCAACTGAACAGTTGGAAAACCTCGGCAGCGAGGACGCCAAGTGGCTGGGGGAGTACTCCCGGGTGCACATGAACGTGTTCGGTACTCCGCTGCGTGTTATGGATCATGGCGAAGGCGCGCACATCTGGGACATCGATGGCAATGAATACCTCGATTTCCTTGCGGGCATCGCGGTGAACGCGCTCGGATACGCCCACCCGAAATGGGTGAAGGCCGTCAGCGAGCAGGCAGCCAAAGCCGCTCATGTGAGCAACTACTTCGCCACGGAACCGCAGATTGAACTGGCGTCGAAGCTCATTGAGCTTGCCGGCGCCCCCGAGGGATCTCATGTGTATTTCGGCAACTCCGGAGCGGAAGGCAACGAGGCAGCACTGAAACTCGCCAAACTGTATGGCCGCACCTTGCCGGGCGCATCGCCTGCCATTGGAGGCAAACCGGCGCGTATCATCGCCATGACCCATGGCTTCCATGGACGTACCATGGGCGCGTTGTCCGCAACGTGGAAGCCCACCATCCGAGAAGCGTTCGAACCGCTGGTTCCCAATATCGAATTCGTCGAAGCCGGTGACGAGACCGCATTGCATGACGCGTTTGCCGAAACCGGTCCCGGCAAATATGGCAAAGGTCCTGTCGCAGCCGTCATCATGGAGCTGATCCAAGGTGAGGCCGGCGTGCGTCCGCTCGGCGCCGACTACGTGAAGAAGGCCCGTCAGATGTGCGACGACAACAACGCGTTGCTCATCATCGATGAGGTCCAGACAGGCATCGGACGCACCGGATCCTGGTTCGCATTCCAGCGTGAGGATCTTGCGGGCGGAGTGGTTCCGGATATTGTGACCTTCGCCAAGGGCGTTGCAGGCGGTTTCCCGATGGGTGGCATGATCTCCTTCGGCGCCAAGCTTTCCGCGCTGTTCACCCCAGGATCCCACGGCTCCACCTTTGCGGGCAATCCTCTCGGAGCGGCCGCCGCGATGGCCACGTTGGAGACCATTGAGGAAGACGGTCTCGTGGCCAACGCTGAGGCGCGTGGCCAGCAATTGCGTGACGGCATCATGGCTTGCGTCAATCCGCTCTTCGTCTCCGTGCGTGGACGTGGATTGCTTGACGCGGTCGAACTTGCCCATCCATGCGCGCATGCGGCGATGAATTGGGCGTTGGAACACGGTTTGATCGTCAACGCGGTGGCGCCGGATGCGCTTCGTCTTGCCCCTCCGCTGGTGGTGACCGAACAGGACATCGATCAGGCCATCTCCATCCTCGCGAAGATTCCAACTGATCTTCCCAACGACTGAACATAGCCGGCAATCAAAGCAGACTGGATATTTTGAAAGGAGCCAACAATGGCAACTCCTGAACTGCGCCACATGTTGCGCGATGACGATCTCAACCATGAAGAGCAGAAGCAAGTGCTCGAACTCGCCATCAAATTCCACAACGACCGTTTCTACCATCAGCCGTTCGCCGGACCGCAAGGCATCGCGGTGATCTTTGACAAGCCGAGCACCCGAACCCGTTCCAGCTTCTCCATTGGCGTTGCCGAACTGGGCGGCTATCCGCTGGTCATCGACAAGTCCGGATCCCAGCTGGGCCGTGGCGAACCGGTGGCAGACACCGCACGTGTGCTTGACCGCATGGCCTACGGCGTGGTGTGGCGCACCTTTGGCCAGGATCGTGTGGAGGAAATGGCCAAGTATTCCACCCATCCCGGTGGTGAACGCTCTGACGGATGAATTCCATCCCTGCCAGATTCTTGCCGACTTCCAGACTATCGCAGAACATCGTGGTGGCGTCGACAATCTGAAAACCAGACCATCGCCTACCTCGGTGACGCGGCCAACAACATGTCGAACTCCTATCTGCTTGGTGGCGCCGTGGCCGGCATGAACGTGCGTGTCGCAGGGCCGAACGGCTATCTGCCGGATCCGCAGATCGTTGCCGATGCCGAAGCCATCGCATCCGAAACCGGCGGTTCCGTGTTGGTGACCACCGATCCGAAGGAAGCGGTCGCCGGCGCCGACTGCGTGTTCACCGACACATGGGTTTCCATGGGCGAAGAATCGGAATACGCCATCCGTTCCAAGCCGTTCTGGGATTATCAGGTGAACGCCGAACTCATGTCTTATGCCAAGGAAGACGCCATCTTCCAGCATTGCCTGCCGGCATACCGTGGCAAGGAAGTCACCTCCGAAGTCATCGACGGGCCACAGTCCGTGGTTTGGGATGAGGCCGGTAACCGCCTGCATGCGCAGAAGGCACTGCTGACTTGGCTTGCCGGCAAGGCCCGCGGAGATGAAAGCCTGCTGGCCTGATGACGGACCAAACACCTGCGCTGCAACGTCCTGCCACACGGGCCGCTCGATTGAGCGCCATCGAGCAGGCGTTGCTGACGCGCATCGTCACCTCGCAGTCGCAGCTGTCCCAGATTCTCGCGGATCAGGGCATCGAAGTGACCCAGGCCACCCTGAGCCGCGATCTTGACGAGATCCATGCCACCAAAACCCGTTTGGCTGACGGAACCGTGGCCTATGCGCTGGGCAGACAGCCGGAGGAAAGCGCGTCGGCCAATCCTGATGCAAAAACGGAACAGCAGATGAATCGTGTGCTTTCGGGACTGGTCACTTCGGTCGCGGCGGCTAGGAATCTGGTGGTGGTCCACACGCCGTCTGGCGCGGCCCAGTATGTGGCAAGTGTGATCGACAAGCAGCCCATCGATGGAGTGCTCGGCACCATTGCCGGGGACGATACCGTCATGGTGATTTGCGCCGATGACGATTATGCGAAACAGCGTGCGCAATGGCTGTTGGACGTCGTGTCCAAAGGCTGAATAGCCGTATAGTGGACACGACGCACCGTATATGCATAAATATACAGAGCATTGCATATACTGATGAATAACGTTGGATGTTAGAAAGGGAAACCATGAGCGATCAGAATCGTCTCGTCTTGGCATATTCCGGTGGTCTGGATACCTCCGTTATTATCCCGTGGCTGAAAGAACACTATGACAACTGTGAAGTGATCGCTGTCTGTGGAAATGTTGGACAAGACGATGAATTGGATGATTTGAAACAGCGAGCAGTGGCTTCTGGAGCCAGCAAACTTTATGTCGAGGATTTAACGGATGAGTTTGTTAATGAGTTTGTTATTCCTACTATGCAGGCGGGAGCTGATTATGAAGGGTATTTATTGGGAACCAGCCTTGCCCGCCCTATTCTGGCTAAGCGTGTCGTGGAAATTGCAAAGGCAGAGGGGGCGGATGCTGTTTGCCACGGCAGCACCGGAAAGGCAACGATCAGGTGCGATTTGAGCTGGCCATTATGCACTTTGCGCCGGAAATGAAAATCATTACACCGTGGCGGGAATGGGATATTCAAAGCCGCAATGAGGAGATTGATTACGCCGAAGCCCATCATATTCCTTTGAAAATAAATCGAGAAACCAATTACTCAAAGGATAAAAATCTTGGCATCTTTCTCATGAGGGATTGGATTGGAGGACCCAGGTAATGAGCCGCAGTATGAAAAAGAAGGTTTTCTGGAAATGAGCGTTTCTCCACTGAAAGCGCCGGATACTCCTACATATGTGGAGCTGGACTTTGAAAAAGGCGTACCTGTTAAGTTGAACGGCAAGGCAATGAAATCATCAGACATTATTTCTAAGCTAAACGAGATTGGCGGCTGTAATGGTATTGGCCTGTACGATGTGGTGGAAAACCGTCTGGTTGGTATGAAAAGCCGAGGAGTGTACGAGACACCGGGCGGAACCATTCTGTATAGAGCGCATGAGATATTAGAAACACTGGCATTGGACAAAAAAAACTGCCCATAAGAAAAAGGGAATTGTCTATTTGCTTCGGTTGAGTTGGTTTACGACGGACAGTGGTTTTCTCCGCTGCGCAAAGCGTTGTCTGCATTTGTGACAGAGACGCAGCAGACCGTCACCGGAAAAGTACGTCTGAAGTTATATAAGGGCAACATTATCAATCAGGTGTGTGGTCCCCATATTCTTTGTATAGCGAGGATATTGTCACATTAATGAAGGAGAGGGCTATCAGCAGTCCGATGCTACTGGCTTCATCCGTCTTTTGGGGCTGCCTACCCGTATACAGGCGTCTGTAAAATGCCCGAAATAGAAGGGAGGCAGAAAAATGCTGACTGCGGTGACAGGTATCAAGTGGGGGGATGAAGGGAAAGGACGGGTTATTGATCTGCTGGCAGAGCGGGCGGATATTGTCGTGCGTTACCGAGGGGGGAAATAATGCCGGGCATACGGTCGTAACCAAACAGGGAAAATTTATTCTGAATCTGCTACCATCCGGGATTCTTCATCCCAATGTGGTGTGTGTTCTTGCGGATGGTATGGTAGTTGATTTAGAGCATCTCTCCAATGAAATTGCCGATATTCGCGGCAAAGGGGTGTCTGTAACACCTCAAAAATTTTCAAACTGTCCGCTCGTGCAACCATCTCCCATGCCCGTGGCATCGGATACAAGATGATTTGGAGGAAGAACGTCTTGCGCAGAGCGGAGTTGCTTTCGGCTCTACTCGCAGGGGAATTGCTTATGCCTACAGCGATAAGTATCGCAAAAAACATTGCGTTTAGGTGATCTGCTCATTTAGATGAGCCATATATACAGGTTCGTCTAAAACCAATGCTGGAAGCAAAAATTTGGAACTGGCAGGCTGCTATCATCAGGAGCCAATGTCTTATCCGGCCCTGCTTGCCTGGTGCCAGAAGCAGGCAAAGGAGTTTTTACCCTATATCTGTGATACCGGAAATTATTTGGATACAGCGTTATCGTCAGGAAAACAGATGGTTTTGGAAGCGCAGCTTGGCGCTATGCGTGATATTGACTATGGCATTTTCCCCTACACTTCCAGTTCTACAACGATTGCGGCCTATGGGCCGATTGGAGCGGGAATTCCTGGCGTGCAGCCTGACCATGTGGTCGGTGTGTTAAAGGCTTATTCAACGTGCGTTGGTGCAGGCCCATTTGTGGCCGAGAACGCTATGCCTGAAGAATGGAAGGAATCCCTGCGCAAGGCCGGCGGTGA
>ENA-OPYV01000393-OPYV01000393.1-human-gut-metagenome-genome-assembly--contig:-NODE-393-length-12471-cov-2.844540_pt1 | contig 12471 bp, 17 predicted proteins | sample MGYA00242474_ERZ504485 | MGnify/ENA primary metagenome ERZ504485 (study PRJEB26092, sample SAMD00036263) | human gut metagenome | host: Homo sapiens | study: EMG produced TPA metagenomics assembly of...
CTTCCCCAAGGCCAAGATCGTCCCCTACAAGGACGCCACCGAGTGCTTCAGCGCCCTGCAGTCCGAATAAGGCGACGCCGTAGTCACCAACCGCTCCGTTGCCAGCCAGCTGACCGCCGAGCAGTTCAACACCTGCCAGACCATCAAGCAGATCAGCACCGGCGAGGAGTACGCCATCGCCATCAACCAGGGCAACACCAAGCTCAAGGACGACATCAACCAGGCCATCAAGGACCTGACCGACGACGGTACCGTCGACGCCCTCATGGCTAAGTACAACATCAAGTAAAATAGCTACTTGATTGTGCGCAGGCCCTTTCCGTTTTGGCGGAGAGGGCCTTTGCGCTTCTCTTGACGGAGAGCATTTCCGTCTCGTTTTGCCGGCAACTTCTACGATAGGAGCCACCTTGTCTCGACTGAACAAAGGGGCCGCGGAGCAGCGTTTTCCACTGCCCGCCTTGCTCCAAAAGCTAGCCTGCGTCATGGCCGTGGCGCTCGCGCTGGTGTGTGCGGGGGCATATGCGCCCACGACCGCCCAGGCGCTTGAGACCGCAAAGATTACCGCCCGACCCAATACCGGTTCGGGTAGCGCTGTGGTCGGCGGTACCGAGACGCGCATCACCTGGGAAGTTCAGGCCGATGCCGACGAGAACTGAGCGGTCTTTCGCTGACGTTTGTCGACGGTACGACGTTTGGTACCGATGACACGCGATTGACGATGCTCTCGGGCGAGGACCTCATGGATCGTACGCCCATGAAGCCCACGTGCAAGGCTGACGGCCAGACGCTCAAGATCGACTTTGGCGAGACGGCGCCTGCCGGCGGCTTTTCCGTGTCGAGGTCTACGGCGTGACCTTCCCCGTCGAGGGCGGCGATGAGGCCTTTAGCGGCACCTACACTTTTGGCCGATGGTTCGACCAAGAAGATCTCCAAGATTCCTTCCGTCGAGATTAAGGGCGTGACGGCATTCGATAACTTCCTGGCCGACCTTAAGGAGCAGCCGTGGGTCGAGGCCTGGAACTCCAATATGTTCCTGCGCCTGTTCTTGAACCCGGTCATTTTGGTCCAAAGCCTGCCGATCGTCTTTAAGGGCTTCCTTATGTCGCTTTCGATCGTGCTCGTGGCGTTTCCGCTGGCAATTCCCTTTGGCTTTGCCTTGTCGCTCATGCGCATCTCCAAGTCGCGCATCCTTCGTTGCCTTGCCGGCATTTATGTGAATATCATCCGTGGTACGCCGGCGTTCCTGCAGATCTACATCGCGTTCTTTGGCCTGCCGCTTGCCGGCGTCAAGGTGGACGACTATGTGTTGGGCGTCATCGTCATGGCCATGAACTCGTCCGCCTACCTGTGCGAGATCTTCCGCGCCGGTATTCAGTCGATCCCCAAGGGTCAAAACGAGGCCGCTCGCTCGCTGGGCATGAATGCCTTCCAGACGCTGCTCTACGTTATGATTCCGCAGACGTTCCGCAATGTCCTGCCTACGCTGACCAGCGAGTTTATCCTGCTTTACAAGGATACGTCGCTGCTCGCGGCCGTGGGCGTGGTCGAGATCGTCATGACGCCCGCACCATCGTGGCCACGACGGGCTCCATCACGCCGTATGTGGTTGCCGCCCTGTTCTATCTGGTCATCACCCTGCCGCTTGCACGCTTGGTGAGCGGTCTTGAGGCGAGGCTTTTGGGCACGGCCGAAACCAAAAAGAAGCGTCCCACCAAGAGCGCCGGACAGGTTGTCGCGCGCCCGCCGATCACATCGCCGGTCTGTAAGGAGGTCCTATCATGAGCGAAACCAATAACTCGAACGAGGTCGTCGTCAGCATCAAGAATCTCCAGAAGGCCTTTGGCGATAACGTGGTCCTGCGCGATATCGATCTGGATGTGCACAAGGGCGAGGTCGTCGTAGTCCTGGGTCCTTCGGGCTCGGGCAAGTCGACGATGCTTCGCTGCATCAATCGTCTGGAGCATCCCACGAGCGGCTCGATCATCGTTGAGGGCGTGGATGTGTGCGCCAAGGGTGTCGACCTCAACAAAGTGCGCACGCACTTGGGCATGGTCTTTCAGCAGTTCAACCTGTTCCCGCACCTGTCAGTCAAAAAGAACGTCATGCTCGCGCAGCAAAAGGTGCTCAAGCGCAGCAAGGAAGAGGCCGAGAAGATCGCCATCGAGGAGCTGACCAAGGTTGGCCTGTCCGAGCGCATTGACTTTATGCCGAGCCAGCTCTCGGGCGGTCAGCAACAGCGCGTGGCGATCGCCCGCGCCTGTCGATGAATCCTCACGTCATGCTCTTTGACGAGGCCACGTCGGCGCTCGACCCCGAGCTGGTTCGCGACGTCTGGGTGTCATGCGCGATCTTGCACGTGACGGTATGACCATGATCGTGGTGACGCACGAGATGGGCTTGCCCGCGATGTCGCCGACCGCGTGGTCTTTATGGACGGCGGCGTATCGTGGAAGAGGGTACGCCGAGCGAGTCTCGACCACCCCAAGAGCGAACGCACCAAGGCGTTCTTGGGCAATATCTCGTAGCAACGCGTCGAGGTTGTCGATATAACAAACGGGGGACCGGATGTGAATATCCGGTCCCCGTTTTTGTTTGGGCATGAGCGACTGTTGTTGTGCGGTACTCGGCTGTCAGTTGCCTTGCGACTTTCTGACGGCTTCGTTAGGCCAGCTCCGCTCCCAGGGCCTTGCAGGCCGCTTCACCCTCATCATCGGGGGCGTCGTAGCAGATGACGGAATCGACGACGTTGACGCCCGCCTCGTCGGCGTCGGCCTTCCAGTTGTCCATCCATTCGCCCTCGGCCCACGAATAGGAGCCAAAGAGGACGACCTTCTTGTCGCCGAGAGTCTCCTTGACCTCGTCCCACATCGGCTGGAACTCATCGTACTCGAGTTCCTCGGAGCCCATGGCGGGGCAGCCGAAGGCGAAGGCGTCGTAGTCGGCGGTTTTGTCTGCGGAGAAGTCGGCGCAGGAGATGACCTCTGCCTCGGCGCCGGCACCGCTTGCGCTTCGGCGACAAAGTTTGCCATGGCCTCGGTGTTGCCCGTGCCGCTCCAGTAGACGACTGCGATCTTGCTCATATGTTTTCCTTTCGGTTGTGCGGCGTGCGGCCGCGTTTTGTATGCTCTATCGGGTTGCCTGGACAAGTTGTCCCAGGGTGCAGCCCTGTTGATAGATGTAGGTAAGGTATTGCGTGCATGCGCGATAGGAATCGAAGGTCGTGAGCGCCTGCTCAACGTTTGTGTATACCTTCCATGCGCCAAAGACCTTATAGTTTTCGCCGCGCTGGACGATAAACTGATGGACATCTTCGTAGGGATAGCCCAAAAAATAGCCAATTTCGTGGGGGAACTCGCACGTGCACCCCGTATCGCAGTGCCTATTCCGTGCGAGTGCGCAGACGCTGCCGTCATAGGCGCTTTCTGCGGCATTGCTGCTTGCCAGCGTGATGCGCGCGGCGAGATGCACCAGTGATGCGGGCAGGTTGTGGACATCGTAACCTTCGGCGGCAAGCGCCGTCGTGGCGCGGGGGTCGGAGAGGTATCGCATGAGGTCCGCAGGGCGGTACACATAGATGAGCGCTCCGCAGGGGCGCAGACAAAACGCTCATATGGATCCCGAGTGGCTGGAGCTCGCGGTTGCATTGGGCTATGACGGCGAGCAGGCGAGAGCGTCGCCCTTCGATAAGGGCGCGCCGGGTTTTCCGTTTTGGTTGGCGTAAACGCCGGGATAGGTAAAGAGCGAAGCCGGCTTGATACCTGCGAGCGTAGGGGAGCAGTTGCGCACGACCGCTGCCTGAAACGTTGGAATGTCTATGGTTCGAGTCACGGCGCTCCTTCTGGTCCTCGCTGTTAGCCTAGGAAAACTTATACACGAAGTAAGCCTGGTCAACTAAAAAGTTTGAACAGGGAAACTAATTGACCGAACGGACATGTTTTTGGGTTAAGATGGGGACACCCCATGGGGGTATCTAGATAGGGCTACTTGAAAGGGGAACGCATGAGTGACTTGCTCAACCCTGCGAATCTCATTGTGCTTGCCGTGATTGTCGTCGGCATGTTCTTTGGCCTGCGGCGCATTGTCGCTTCGACACACGGGAAGAGTTGTTGCAGCGATGGCGCGAGCGGCAAGAAGGCCAAGAAGGTAGTGGTTGCGGATACTGATCCGTCCCACTACCCCTATAGCGATGAGCTGCTTATCGGCGGCATGAGTTGCGACGGCTGCGCTCAGAACGTGGCCAATGCCCTGAATGCGCTGGATGACGTGTGGGCAACGGTGACGTATACGGACCACACGGCACGCGTACGCTCTAAGCAGCCGATCGACCGCGGCGCTCTCGTGGCGGCCGTGAGAGATGCGGGTTACTACGTTATGAAGCTGTAGGCCTTGCCTTGGATGCGCGTCCTTGTCTAGGCTCGTCCGCGTAGCTCGATGCCTTGGATATCGTCGAAGTTGATGGCGATATCCCTGAGTTTGAGCAGCTTGAATGCGGGTAACGCTTCGTCGAGAATGCCCGTGCGGCTACGATAGCCGTACGTATCGTAATAGGTGACGCGCACCAAGTCGCCGCGTTTGAGGCCCTCGAGCTTTTGCGAAAGCTCGAGGGCTTTTTTCTTCCGTGAGCTCACGTTTTTGCTCGACGGTGATTTCCTGCTTGCGCACGAGTTCGTAGTATCCCGTGAGGGCGGCAAAGGGCATAAACTGTGCGGCGCGGTTGGCGCGCACGGCACCGTTGGCAGTGAGGTTGGGGTCGGCTGCGCGGCGTCTGCCCTCGGGGTCCGCCAGGCGCTCGAAGGCGGTCGGCGGGCGCATGGGCTGTTGTTTGGGTTTAGGCACGGTGTCCTCCAACTTGATCGTTGCGCTCGCGCGCGGTGGCGCCGGCGGTAAAGCTTAATCCCTTGACGAGCGCGTTCTTGCCGTACTTGCCTTTCACGGCCAGGACGCGCGCGCCAGGTCGCGCTCGCGCTCATCGGCCTCGATATCGCTGAACAGATCGATGGTGGCAAATTCCTCGGGCACAAGATTGCTAAAGCCCAGGTTGATGCGCTTGACCGGTCGTTTGGGATCGACAGTCTGCGCCCAGAGCTCATCGAAATAGCCCATGATCTTCTTAAACGAATTGGTGCGCTCGGGCAGCTTTCGCGAGGCGTTAGAGTGTGCAAAGAGTGCGGCATAGCCACCGCGCGGTTTGCCGCCATGCTCTCCCACAAAGATGCCATCGATTGCCTGCGCTTCGCGCACCAGGCGACGCCTTTCGTCATCGCGCTGGACGGGCTTGGGAGCACGGGGCGCGAGTTCGGGGCCAGCGGTCGCGGTGGGCTCGATGCTCGACGTGCTCGAGCGCAGGTGCCCGCATCCGTCCACATATTGCGCTGTACCGCTGCGTCGAGGCGGCGTATGTCGGCGCGCTCGCTCGCGTAGCCTACAAAGAGCGAGATGCTGTTGCACACCACGTGCTTATCGACTAAGTCCAGCACAGCGTTGTCGACCATCTCGCGCAAGACGGTGTAGGCCCGTTCATAGGCATAGCCTTTCGAGAGCACCTGTCCTGTGGTAGTTGAGGTTGCCTGCGGGCGATAGGCCTGAATATCGGCGATAGTTGTCGGCTCGCGCCCAAAGCGTGGTCGATAAGATACTCGGCATTGACGCCGAGCTCGTCGTAGAGCAGGTTTTCGTCGAGCGCCGCGACGCCCATCAGATCGTAGACGCCGTATTTTTCGAGTCGTGCTGCCACGCCGGGCCCAATGCCCCAGATGTCGGTGATGGGGCGATGGGGCCAGATCTCCTTGCGAAAGGTCTCGTCATCGAGTATGCCGATGCGGCTGGGTACGTGCTTGGCGGTAATGTCGAGTGCCACCTTGGCCTGGAATAGGTTGGGGCCGATGCCAACCGTTGCCGTGATGCCGGTGCGCGCCAGGACCTCGTCGCGCAACATGCAGGCGAAGCCTTCAGCGTCGGTGTGATAGAGGTCCAGATAGGGCGTCACGTCGATAAAGCATTCGTCGATGGAGTAGACGTGCACGTCCTGTGGGCTGACGAATTCCAGATAGATACCGTAGATTTGCGCCGACACCTCCATGTAGTGCTGCATGCGCGGTACGGCCTTGATGTAGTCGATACCGTCGGGAATCTCGAACAGGCGACAGCGGTTATGGATTCCGAGGTCTTTCATGGCCTGTGTGATGGCAAGGCAGATGGTCGTGCGCCCGCGCGATTCGTCGGCAACGACCAGGTTGGTGGTGAGCGGGTCGAGCCCGCGGTCGACGCACTCGACGCTGGCGTAGAACGTCTTGAGGTCGATGCAGACATAGGTGTGACGCTCGTGTCCCACGCGTCCTCCCATCAAACACATGTTCTTATCGAATACTTGTTCGATAATACCCGCTCGTCCGGACATCGTCAAAAACCTGTCCCTTTTTGGGTAGGTATGGTCGTGCGGCTGCATCGGGTTTTTTAACGCAGCTCTAAAGAGTGCGAAACAGCTCGGAAAACCTTGCTTCGTAGCATGAGCCTAACAATCGATACCGCCTATACGCACGGAAGGGTTGTGGGAAAGATGGTCAATTATGGGTTTGGTATGCCGACACGCTTGGTTGCGGATGGGGATGTGGCTCGCTGGTGCGGGCGATTGGTTGCCCACTATGGCGGCACTAAGGCACTGGTCGTGCTGGGAGGCGACAAGCACACGCGTGATGAGCTTGTCTCGGCGGCACTCGGCTCGCTTGATCGAGCTCTGCTCGAGCGCGTGCTTTTTCCGCTGCGGCTCGGTTGAGGGTGACGGGGGAGACGGAGCTGATCGACGAAGCCTGGCCCTGGCGACCGACGAAGGGGTGGACTTTGTATTGGCGATTGGCGATGCCGATACTGCTGGCTTTGCGCGCGAACTCGCGCGTCGCATGGCGGCGCTCGATGCCGGCGAAGACGGTTTTGTCCCTTATGGATGCATTGTCTCGGAGGGCAAGGTGCCTGCTGTCGTGGGCGTCGGCGAGGTTCCCGTTTTTGCCATCATCGCGCCCGAACTGCTGGAGGGCATTGGGTCTCCTCTGCGTGAGTTGCTCGGCAGCGTGTGCGCCGCAGCCTAGTATTTGGCATAAAGGGATGGGTTATTTTTGGTTGGTAAAGCGTTTGACCTGCCAAAATAAACCTGTCCCTTTTTGGTCGGTTGCCGTTTGGGGGCCGATTGGCAACGCTCGCTGATTATAGTCTTGACCTGCGCTAGAATAGTGGCATCTGAATGTCCGGGCGCATGGAGGCGTGCGCCCGTATGCTGAGGAGGACTCTATGGCAACTGTTGCCGCACCTATCGATGCTACGTCGACCGCCGCTTGGAAGGCGCTCGAGGCTCATCAGGAGAAGCTTGAGGCTGAAGGTATCGACCTCAAGGCCTGGTTCGCCGCCGATCCCGAGCGTGTGAACAAGCTGAGCTTTGACGCCGGTGACCTGCACTTCGACCTGTCCAAGAACCTGGTGACCGACGAGACCGTCAAACTCCTGTGCGACCTTGCCCGCGAGGTGAAGCTCGAGGAGCGCCGCGACGCCATGTTCTCCGGCGAGCACATTAACACCACCGAGGACCGCGCCGTCCTGCACACCGCGCTTCGCCGCCCCGCAACCGAGAGGGGCCAGCTTATCGTCGACGGCCAGGATGTCGTCGCCGACGTGCACGAGGTCCTCGACCGCATGTATGCCTTCGCCGAGCGCGTGCGCTCCGGTGAGTGGAAGGGTGTTACCGGCAAGGAAGATCGAGCACCTGGTGTCCATCGGCATCGGCGGCTCCGATCTGGGCCCGGTCATGGCTTACGAGGCTCTGCGTCCCTATGCCCGACGCCGGGTATCGACTGCCGCTATATCTCCAACATCGACCCCAACGACCAGGCCGAGAAGCTTAAGGGCCTGGATCCCGAGACCACGCTCGTGATCATCGTCTCCAAGACCTTCACCACGCTCGAGACCCTCACCAACGCCCGCGAGGTCAAGACCTGGATGCTCGAGCAGCTCAAGGCCCAGGGCGCCATCGACGGCTCCGATGAGCAGAACGCCGAGGCCGTGGCAAAGCACTTCGTCGCCGTTTCCACCGCACTCGAGAAGGTTGAGGCCTTCGGTATCGACCCCGCCAACTCGGCTCTGGAACTGGTCGGCGGCCGCTACTCCGTCGACTCCGCCGTGGGCCTGTCGCTGATCGTCGTGCTCGGTCCCGAGCGCTTCCAGCAGTTCCTCGAGGGCTTCCACGCTATCGACGAGTACTTCTGCAACACGCCGCTCGAGAACAATGCCGTTGCGCTGATGGGCCTGCTCAACGTCTGGTACGTCAACTTCTTCGGTTCCAAGAGCCACGCCGTGCTGCCGTACTGCCAGTACCTGCATCGTTTCCCGGCCTACCTGCAGCAGCTCACCATGAGTCCAACGGCAAGCATGTCCGCTGGGACGGCAGCGCCGTGACCTCCGACACCGGTGAGATCTTCTGGGGCGAGCCCGGCACCAACGGTCAGCACGCCTTCTACCAGCTGCTGCACCAGGGCACCGTGGTGGTCCCGGCCGATTTCATCGCCTTCGCCAATACCGCCAACCCTGCGACCGACAGCGGCCAGGACGTGCACGAGCTGTTCCTGGGCAACTTCCTGGCCCAGACCAAGGCGCTCGCCTTTGGCAAGACTGCCGACGAGGTTCGTGCCGAGGGCACGCCCGAGCAGATCGTCCCGGCCCGTTGCTTTGAGGGCAACCGCCCGACGACCTCGATCTTCGGCGACACGCTGACTCCGTTCGCGCTCGGCGAGCTCATCGCCCTGTACGAGCACATCACGTTTGTCGAGGGCACGGTCTGGGGCATCGACTCCTACGATCAGTGGGGCGCGAGCTGGGCAAGCAGCTTGCCAAGCAGATCACCCCGGCCTTCCACGACGACACCGCCAAGGCCGAGCAGGACGCTTCGACTCAGGCGCTCATCGAGTTCTATCGCGCGCATCGCAAGTAGTCGCTGCTGTTAACGCATCGCGCCTTATAGTCAGGGGCCCGTATCCTATCGGATGCCGGGTCCCTTTGCTTTGCCGTGGTCCCGGGGCGCACGGCCTTTGTGGAACATCGCCGGGGCGCGCGCGCTGCGAGAACCCTGCGCCTAGATCTCGGCCTCCGCATGGCCTCGCTGCGCCTCGGGCAGCTCCCCGTAGAGCGGATGGTCTTCGAGCCTAAAGCGCTCGACCTGTTCGGGAGTGCGACCGCGTACAAAGAGCCACGAGCGATCAATCGGCGTCGCCATGAGCGTACTGGGCAGCGCGTCGGCGCGGTCGGAAAACACCCGGGCACTCTCGGGATCCTGGAACGCCAGCACCAGATGCGTGTCGCAGTTGCCCATGATGGAGCGTGCGCGTGCCTCGCCATAGAGCGCATCGAGCTGGTTGGTCGACTGCAGCAGCAGCGTTGCCCAGATGTTGCGGCTTCGGATAATCGAGAGCACGTTGTCGATCTGGGGGATCTGCAGATTTGCGAAGTCATCGAGCATAAAGCGCACGGGCACGGGCAGGCTGCCGTCGGGCTGCCTATCGGCCTCACGAATGAGGCCCATAAACGCCTGCGAAATAAAGAGGCCGGTCAGCGGATCGAGATTGCGGTCAATATCGCTCACGGTTACAAACAGGGCGCAGGGGGTGTGTCCCATGGAAGCGAAGTCCACCTGATGGCACTCACGATAGAGCTGTGCCGCACCGTCGAATCCCAGACACATGACCTTTTCGGCAAGGATGCCGACGATGCTCGCGTGCATGCGCTCGGCATTTTGCGTAATGGCGTAGCGCCGCCATAGCGAGAGGGCATAGCTTTGGGGGTCGGTCGTGATCAGGTCGTCAAACAATCGACCCGTGGCACCGTCCTGCAGGTGCTCGATCAGCTTGATGACCGAGCTGATCGTCTGCTCGTCGGCGGGCAGCTGTTCGGTGACGTAGGCGATAAAAGACGACAGCAGGTTTGCCGCCGCATGATCCCAAAAAGGCTGGTTGTTGTCCTCGATGGGGCAGATGGCCTTTGCCACCGAGAGGATGTCCTGCTGGTTGGGCCTGCCGTCCGCCTTGCGGCGAATGTGCCTCAGGGGGTTGTAGCCGCAGCGCTCGATGCCGGGCGCAAGGGCCGGGACGGTGTTGAGGTCGGCGAAGTTGAGACATTGCACGCGGTAACCGTGGGCTGCCAGCACGGGTCCCACTTCGCGACAGAGCGTGCCTTTGGTGTCGAGCACGATGTAGCTTGCGTTCATTTGCAGCAGGTTGGGCTTGAGGACGTTTCGGGTCTTGCCGGCTCCCGAGGGGCCGATCACAAGTGCGTTGTTGTTGAGTCCCGTTTGGCGGGTGTCGCAGGAAAGCGTTCGATCCTTGGCGAGAATGGTGGACGATGCGGACTCAGATGCGGCGAGGCGGCTGGCGAGGTTAGACATGGGCGACCTCCTTGGTGGTCGAGAGGATTTCGTGGGCAAAGCCGAGCTCGACGGCGCGCTCGGCCGAAAGGTAGGTGTCTTTTGCAGTGAGGGACTGGATGCGCTTGGGCGTGAGGCCGCTGCGGTCCGAGAGGATTTGCGTGAGGGTCTTGCGGGTCTGCATGAGACGCCGGCTGGTTTCCTGCAGCGCAAGTGCCGAGCCGCCTGCCCCCTGGGGGATCAGCGGGTCGTGAATCATGAGCTCTGCATGGGGCGCCATACGGCGATCGTCGCCGCCCATAAAGATCACGGCGCCCATGGACGCGGCGAATTCCAGGCAGTCGGTGCGGATGGGGCACGATGCGAGGCGCATGGCGTCATAGATCGCAAGACCCGATCGCACGCTTCCGCCGGCGCTGGCGACAAATATGGTGATGGGGCGGCTGGGGTCGGTGGCATCGAGCAGGCGGATCTGCTGGCATAGGTCGTGGGCCATCGGGGTTTCGATGTTTCCCATGACGGAGAGCTCGCGACGGGCGAGCATCTCGTCGTAATGCTGGCGAGCGTGATACCTCGGGCGGATTCACGCATGGTGAGGGGGCTGATGATGGGGGAATGATTGGTGTCCATGAGGACTCCTTTCTGTTGGTTGTGTTGTGGAATAGGATTGTTGCCCGCGGAGGGGCTGGCGGGCTACAGGGTTCGTCCGAGTCTGAGATCGAGCTCGGTTGTGGGGCAGGCTGCCTGTTCGTGCGGCTCGCAAGCGCCAAGGGCTCCAAAGCGATGGAGCGTTGCGGCGGGCGTGGTGTAGGCGAGCCGCAGCTGATGCTCGACAGGGGCACATCCGTCATTTTTGTAATGAGCCGCGTAGTACTGCGCGATGCTGGCGTTCATCTCGCTGCCATTGCGATGGCGCTCAAACTGGCGTCTGCAGGTCTCGATGATCTTTGCTACCGACTTGGGTGCCGTCGCGGGAACAAGGGCGAGATAGCCCTCAAATAGCTCGTTGATGCTCAGGAGGCACAGCAGGTCGATCAGCGTCCTTATGGCTGCTCCCTCGGCGGAAAAGTGCGCGGTCATGCGGTTATATCGGTTGCGGTCGACGATGGCCGCATGGGGTCTTGGAGTTTTCTGCTCCGTGGTCCCGGGCTTTTGCCGCGCTGTGTATTGAGCTCGACGTTGCAGCGCTTGAGGCCGTCCAACGGAAGGAACAGTGCGGTGCGCAGGGTGTTCCGCTTGCTTTCGAGTTCATGACGTTCGTCGGGTTTCCATTCGAGCTTGAGTTTCGTGTCGAGCGCGTAAGCATATGGGCTAGGCAGCCTACGGTAAGAACGTACGAATCGTTGTCGCGTTTTGGGGCATAGGGGTCTGTCAGCTTGCGAATGTCGGGGTCGCCCATGATCTTTGTGCAGCGCTTCAGCAGTTGAGGGTGGTCGGCCAAGATCGTCGCGAGCGGTAGCGACGCGTAGTTCTTGATGGTCGCGGCGGCAAAGGCGGCGTCATATTCGTTTGCATATGCTCGCTCAATGCGGGCATCCAGAATGCTTTTCTTATCGCCGTCTTCAGCGTGGTGGTTTGTCATAGCTTCTCCAATCGGTTGATGTTCGTGCTGTTTGTTGATGTGTTGGTTGTCGTGAGTGATGTGCTTGCCGTGGGTGATGTGCTGACGCTGGGGTGCTATGCGGTTTTCAAAGAGCCCGTGAGGCAGTTGCTGCAGGGGCGGGATGGAACGGCCCATGCAAGGCGGAAGGCATCGTGCTCAAAATCGAGACAGCAATGCCCTGGGTGCCTCACATGTGGCAGTTACCTCATTAAGTTGTCATTGCGTTTGGGGTTGTACTTTGCCGATCTTCCTTCTCTTACACGCTAAACTCAAACTGCATATGCTCGATCTACTAAAACCGCAACGGCGGTCCTTTTTAACTTAATGTCGGGATGCGTCTTTGCAAGCACTTTTTTACTTCTTTCAAATGGGGTGGTTTTGCAACCCGTCATGCACTGCGCCGTGCAACGTGCCCCGGCTCGGATAAGATGGTCCACGGAAAAACGATGCAAGGAGGCGCATATGGCAATTA
>ENA-OPYV01000394-OPYV01000394.1-human-gut-metagenome-genome-assembly--contig:-NODE-394-length-12445-cov-3.549521_pt1 | contig 12445 bp, 12 predicted proteins | sample MGYA00242474_ERZ504485 | MGnify/ENA primary metagenome ERZ504485 (study PRJEB26092, sample SAMD00036263) | human gut metagenome | host: Homo sapiens | study: EMG produced TPA metagenomics assembly of...
CAATCGAATCCGTCGTCTGCGGACGACAAGGAGCTCGCTCCCTATCCTTGCACGTCAAAAGGCGATGCGCGAGTTTTTTTTTGAGCGTGCGCTGTTTGCCCCAAGGCATCAGGGCAACAATGCCTGTACTTTTTGGGCGCCACGACGGGCTCGGGTAAAAACTATACGGCCGAGCAGGTCACAGCCGACCTCATCGCCGGTGGCTGGGACGATTCGGGCTGTTTTAACAAGTGCCCGGGCCGTCGTTACCTGGTGTTTGTGGTGCCGGGTAAGGACAACCGCGACAACTACGTTGCGAGCGTGCGCAAATTGCTGGTTGAACAGGGCATGGATGGCGATGCCGCGCAGCGCATGGTGTTCGATCTTCCGCGTGCGGGCGATAACATCCTGCATTGGATTGAGACTACGCGCGGTAAGGGCGCCGTGGGCGTGCGCGACATTCCGTGTCCCATCGAGGCGGACGACGAGAGCTCTCATCGCATCATTAAGCGAGCGTGGGGCAACGCGATGGAGATCGCCGATGACCTTTTGGGCATCCTTGACACTCGAAATCGTCTGGGAGGTGTTGCAGACCGTTTGACCCCCGCCCTTCGCGACAAGCTATCGTCGGCGGATGCGAGCTTGCGTTGGGCTGTGAGCCACGAGCTCAAAAACATCACGCGCGGCATGGAGGTGATCCCCCAGATTTGGCCGTCTGCCCTGCTCAATGACGAGAGCATACCGCATGTGATTGCCCTGACGCCGCAAAAGCTCATCAATAGGATCGATACAGTGACCGGTGCAGGCGTTGTGTTCTTTAACGCAATGGCTGCCGAGAAGGGCCTGTTTATCTTTGATGAAATCGACCACATGAAGGCCGACATACTGTCGACGCTGACAGACGATCCCGTGACGTTTCAACCGGACGAAGTATTGCGTATCCTCGATCGTCATTTTAACGGCGGTGTGGTGGACCCCTTGCTACTGGGGAATCGAGATCAATGGATGGCGGTCTATACGCACGCTTCCACGTCGGGCGATCACAAAGGGTCAAACGCCGAGAGGAACAGGGTTTCGCGGGCGAGCGTAGAGGAAGATGCCGAAGAAATCGCCAAGGATGCCAAGAAAATTCAAAAGGCACTCGCCTCTTGTATTAAGGACATGAAACTGCGTCCGCCTTTTGCGCTGTCTGACGAGGCGAAAGAAGAGCAGCTCTCCGGTCGACATCTGTTTGGCAGCGACGATATTTCGGTGGGCGACAACTCGGCGAATCCGTTGCGCTTCAAACTCAATGAGGGCGGTACTCGCAATATGATTATCACTCGCGGAGGGAGTGGGCAGCAAACCGTCAGCAAGGCGGTGCGTCGTGCACGCGGTCTGGTCAGGATGGTGGTGGGTCATCTCGCCCGTTGCGCCACGCTTATGGACAAGCTGTACTACGGCAGCATTTCGTACAAGGACGACCTTTCGCGCAAGAACATCATCGATGCCCTGGGCATTAGGAACAACCAGACCAGCGAGAAGTATTTTTGGGATTCGTTGATGCTGGCGCTGTTCTTTAAAGATCGCAAGAATGACGAGATCGATGCCGCCGACGACTCGATGTATGCGCGTGGTGTCGATTATCTAGTGATGGAAACCACCATCGAGCACATGTTTACCACGTACCTAACCAGCCACGGCATTGAGCGCATGCCCGAGGCCTACCTTGCCTCCATTGCCGCCAAAGCGCCTTGCGTGTGCATGAGCGCAACATGGAGTGCGCCGACCGTCAAAAACTTCAACCTCGATTACCTTGACGAGGTTCATGGCGTGGTTCGCAAGGACGCTTGGATTGGCGAGCTCAACCAGGAAATCGTGCGACAGACTAAGCTGTTTAACAAACAGGCTGCGAAGGAGTACGACGTCGATATTGCCTGGGTGGATGAGTCCAAGGAAATTGCCGGCATGGTCGCGCTGGCAGGCGGCGCCTTTGGCGGCATCATTGTGTCGCCCGACGAGGTGTACGAGCGCGCGATGCGGTTCTTGACGGGATTGGCGTGAGTGAGGGACTTGCGGTGCGCTTGCGCTTAAAGATTGCTGACAGGGTGGGCGTGAGCGACGCCAAGAGCATCGAGTTTGAGCTGAAGCGCCTGAGCAAGACGCTTGTTGCCGTGAGCACTTGGCCCGTGGTGTGGCGCGTAACGAGCAACGGGCGGGAGCCGTTTTTACCACGCGCCACATGGGAAACCATGGCGAATTCAATAGTCTGGCGCTGGATCTTGCGCGCGAGATTGTCGCGGAGCTGGTGATTAGAAACATCAAGTGCCCCGAGATGTCGTACGAGAAATCGCTTGAGGCCGCCAAGGACATGGTGCCGTGCTTTAACGCTGCGGAATGGGATGCAGGTTGGCGTGGCGCTCAAAAACGTCTCGAGCTGGGCCAGCCGACCCTGATGTTTATCAATCTTTCGGCCGGTGGCTTTTCCAAGAATCTCAAATACAAGGTGCCGGAGAATCTGTGCGACATGGTTCATCAGGTCGATTGCGGCTTTGAAAATGCCGACCGTCGCCCCAAGATGGATCTTGATTTCTTATATATCGAGTCGCCCACAAGTCGTTTGACCTGGGGAGTGGAGATCAACTCAAATAAGTTTGTCCAGCAGGCGCTACTTGGCGTGGTGGAGCAGGAGGAACTGGTAGCGCGCGGCGAGGTTCCGTTTACTCAAAAGCGCCGGAACGTACGGATGCTTCTATCTGGCGTTAATAAGAGCCTGCCGGTGCGCGACACCCTCTCTTATCAGGTCGAAGGCGCTCGCATTGTGGCACAGGCTGTGGGTCGCCTGATGCGCACGAGTGTAAAGATGCCTTGCGTGCAGGTGCTGCTCGACCGCGAGATTGCGAACGATTGCAACTTTTCGTTCTTGCATGATTTGCCGATGGGCTACGAGCTTGAGCAGGTGGTTGGTGCCTGCGCCGCTGCCAACAACCATATGACGGACAACAAGGAACACGCTGCCGTTAAGCAGCAGAACCTTGCCGCCTTTAGGAACAACCTTGCCAAGCAAAAGCACGAAAAGCTGGCGTGGAAAGTTACCTCGCTAAACGCCGGGGACGAAGATCTCACTGCTTTTGATGGCGAGCGCGACTTTTACCTGCATCATTTTTGCCTGCCGTGGGAAGATCTCGCGCAATACCCAGAGCGCCGGAGTACCGCGCTGCGCATGTCGCATGCTGCAAATGGCTATGCCTATGCAGAAGGCGGGGCATGCAAGGTGCCGCACTTTGAATTCCCTAGCTACGATGGTGAGCCCGTCGAGCAGATTGCTGCTCGTCTGGAGGATCGTTGCCACTGCAAGGAGGGCTTAAAGGGCGCGACGGTTCGCCAGGTGAGCCAGGCGGCGGCGCGCGTACCCGAGCTGCTGTCAATTCGCGAAGTGCGTGAGCGTTGGTCGAGCGACGGGGTGCCCACAACGCTGCAGCCGGCGGCGACGGCGCACATGACGCCCTATATGTTCCAGGCGGTCTACCTGGGTGAGCTGGGAGAATCTGCCGGAAGGGCAATCTTTGAGGCATATTACGACGGCCGCTATTCGCTTACGCGTGGCGATGCGGCACACGCCGAGACAGGTGGCGACTTTGAGGTGCTCGATGCTGCTGGCAACACGACCGGGGTATGGATCGATTTTAAGCACTATCGCATCGGTGCCTATATCGCTTATGTTCGCGACGGTCGCGAGGCGTCGGATGCCGAGCGCTTTAGGGCGAAGGCTCAAAAGGTTGGGGCGAAACGCCTGCTAATCGTCAACGTTTTTTTTTTGGCTGATGAGGCAGCGCTTGAGTGCGTGCCCAAGGCACTCGATGCTGAGGGGACTGTGTTCTCCGTTCCTTATATGGCCGCCGACGGTGCAATCAATTTGGAGATGATGGAGGCGATCGGCCGTGCAATCGAAGCATAACCAGCCGTGCGGTTTGGGAGACATCGCCGTATCAGAGCTCGTGTTGCAGCTCGATGCCGCTGCTGCCGAGGAGCGCTACTCGGTCTTTTGGTGCAACGTCGGCGATGCGGGCAAGCATGCCGTGGCGAACTTTATGGCCGATGTGTGCCAGACGGGCAAGGTCGTCGCGCTCACGCAGCTTGCAGACAACCGCGTCTTTCTGATGGTCAAAGCGGGCGTGCAGACGGGCGACCTTAATGCCTCGCTTTATCAGGAGCAGATAGTTCCGATTAAAACTAATTGGAACGAGTTGGACGATTACGTTGCGCTCCGCTTGCTGTTCAACTCCTGCTCTCAGTTTGAGGGGATTGAGGACGAAGTTCCCAATGACACCGGGCACCTGTATGTCATTAGCGCCAAGGGTGCCCGCCGCGATGCTGTCGAAAGCGACGGAAGGGGACCTGCCAAGATCGAAACGGTTGAAATCGTTATCGATGAGGATTGCACCTTTGATCTTAAGATTCGGACGTTACCAAGCGCCGTGTGCTTATTGGCAGGGCACAAGGTGACGAGAAAGAGCTCGAAAAGATTAAGAGCCAAGTGGGCTACAGGCTATCGCCCGTGGCGACGATGGTGCTTGCCCACGAACAAAAAAGACGAGTACATCCTGCGCCGAGCCAAGGGCGACAAGCCGTCCAAGCGCCGTGATCTGACGTTCTCGGCCCAGGCGGACAAGGTCGCCTATACCAAGAAGGGCATTTTGTATCGAGAGCTGCAGATTCTCGAACGCCGTTACAGCGACTTCGCCCGGGTGACGCTCATGGAATACCCGCGTAAGAGTTTCTACGAGGTGCTCAAGGGTGATGAGTACGCGCGCGTGGTTGCGGAGCGCATGGCGGGGCAGCGAATCGTGGTGTCGTTTGCGCGCAATGGGCTTGCCGAAGTGGCGCGCCAGCTGGCCGATCGACTTAACGATTCCTCGTGGGGCGTTCGCGCAACGTATGGCGGAAGGGCCGTGGATTCGCGGGCGCTGAACCTTGTCGTTGTGCCCAATGAGGTTGCTGAGGACGACGGCTATGCCTTACATGCTGGCGTGGTGGAACAGCACGTGACACCGGATGTGTGCGAGCCACTGTTTAAGGTGGCGCCAAAGCAAAGGATCGCAATGCGCAAGAGGCGATCCTGGGCGCCATGCTCAAAGAACTGCTGGTAAAGCAGGATGTTGTCGACGAGCGGGTGACGGCGTTTGATCTTGATGCTTTGGATATTGAGTCGGTGACGGTGTGTGGCTTGGTCGATGTGCCGCATAAAACAAAGGACAAGATTGAGCTGGATTCGCGTATCGCTACGTTGGCGATTGGCGCGGATGGGGGCATGCGCTATGCCTCACATTCGGCAGAGGATGGTCCCGAGGACGAGATGGAGCTCGATCTGCTGACCGCGGACGGCAAACTCGATAAGGGCGCCTATGTCTTTGACGTGCATGCGAACGGGCAGTCTATGCTTGCGCGCGTGCGGGATACGGGACTGACGACGTTTTCCAATAACTTTATGGCCCTGGTGGGTGAGCATCAGCTCACAGGCAAAGCAGGGCGTAAGAAAGAGATTTTCGAGAGCTACAACTCGCCTTATTACGGCATTGGAACGTCGAGCGTGCGGGCAAGACTTGCTATTTTGTGGGCGTCAACAACGGCACCCAGGAGGATATGGCGACTGCGATTCACGTGCGTTCGATTGAGGTACTCGACGGCGATGATTTGTCTGAGTTGTTGGTTCAGCTGGCCAACATAGGCCTTTCGCGCTATAAGGCTCCGTCCGTGTGGCCGATTCCGGTCAAGTATCTCAACGAGTGCGCTGCGCGTGAGGGCGCGGTAGAGGATGGCGGTGGCGACAAGTGATGGTGTTGCGCAATTATCGCTCCTAGAACTTTTTGAAATTACGCTTGCATTGTAAAAGGGGAGAACATATACTGCAGCCATAGCACATCAGATGGGGTCTCAAAAAGAGACCAAGCAAACGAGTTTTCAGTTTATGTTGAGAGGTACTTGAGCATGACCAGCAGAATTTTCCCCCTTTACAACGACAATACCGACCATATCGATCTCAATACCATCTACGGTTGCAGTATTGGTTCTAAGGCCGAGAACTACATGTTCGCTCAAGATGATCTAGAGCTTAGCTCCGAAGATTATGAGTACCTGAATGATATTGAGCGCGAGCGGGAGTATGAGCTCGGCATCCGCTGATGGATGTGGGCTTGTCTCCAACTCCTCCGATTTAATTACCCCGTTATCACCTCTTTTTAGCGGGGCATATTGGATCGATTATGTGTCAAACATCAGCTCATCGTGGGAAGGAATCGGCAATGAGCAAGAACGTGAACAAGAACATCAATGGCGGCGCTGCGGGTAAGGCGAAGGCCGCCGGGCGTATGGCGACAGTTGCTGCGGCAACGATCGCCATGACGGGCGGGTCGCTGCTGTCTCCGCTGACTGCGGTGGCGCAGGGTGCGAACGGTGCCGACGCTACTGCGAAGCCGGCTGCGGTGCTGTCTCCGTTGACGAGCGCGGCTGCTGCTAGCGCTGGCGCGGGCACGGCGTCAGCGGTGCAGAAGGTCGCCAACCTGCAGGCTGCGGTCGATGCGGCTCGCGCTAAGGCCGCTGCTGCCAAGGCCGATTTGGATGCGGCCGCCGCTCCTTACGACGCCGCCGCTGCCAACCAGCAGCAGGCTCAGAGCGCCTACGATGCGGCCCGTGGCACAAGCGACGCTGCCGCTTCTGCAGCTTCGGCCGAGCTGGAGCAGCAGATGGGTGCCGCGCAGGACAAGGCCGATGCGGACGTGAAGGCGCTCGAGGACGCTCAAGCTGCACTCGATGCCGCAAAGAGGGATCTGACGGACAAGGGTGAAGCCCTGACCGCTGCCCAGAAGACCGCCGACGATGCCCAGGCTGCGCTCAAGTCCGCGCAGGCCGCTGCTGCCGATGCCACGCCCGAGGCTGTTGCCGCGGCTCAGGCCGCTGCCGAGCAGGCCGCGAGCGAGCTGGAGCAGGCAAAGCAGCAGGCCGCCGACGCGCAGGTCAGGCTTTCGAATGCCCAGGCTGGCGTTGATGCCGCCGCGGCCAAACAACAGGACGCGCAAGGCAAGCTTTCGGCAGCTCAGCAGGCAAGGGATGCGGCCGATAAGGATGTGAATGCCGCTCAGGCGAGCTATGACGCCGCCAAGGCCGATCTCGACCGTGCCGAGCAGGTGCCGCGGGCCCGGAGTACGAGGCTGCCAAGGCCAAGGTGGACGCCGCCGCTGCCGCGCTGGACGCCGCCAAGTCGGTCCAGGCGCAGCGCGAGGGCGAACTCGCTGCTGCCTCGCAGGAAGTGACCACTGCCGAGGGTGAGGTGCAGGCTGCTCAGCAGGCGCTCGCCGTCCAGCAGCAGGCTGCGGCTGACGCGCAGTCCAAGTTGGACGCTGCCACGGCTGCTGCGACCGCGGCAGACGCCGCCGTCGATCAGGCTAAGGCCGAGCATGCCAATGCGCTTGCGGCGCTGGCCGACGCTCAGGCCAAGCTCTCGGCCGCTAAGGACGAGAAGAACGCTGCCGACAAGGCGCTCGACCAGGCAAAGGCTCAAAAGCAGCAGGCCGATCAGGCTGTAGCTCAAGCGCAGGCCAAGCTCGACGCCGCTCAGGCTACGGCGAACGCCTCGGCGGAAAACTACCGCCAGGGCGCCATTGCGTTCTTTAAGAGCGTGGGTGCCGACGATGCGGCGGACCTGATTCTCAACTGCAAATATGCCAGCCTCACCAAGGTGGGCGAGGAGGTTGACGCGACGAGTCTGACCAACATGAAGCAAGCGATTGTGTGGCTCAAGGCGTGCAACAAGTATCGTGCGAGCGTTGGCCTGGGTGAGCTCAAGGTGACGTATGCCATGATGGCGACCGCGATTGCCGATGCGAATTTCTCCGATACCAAGACTGCGCACGCCATGCAGTTCAACGTGGGCGAAAACGTGGCGTGGAACTACGGAAGCGACCCGTTCATCCAGTGGGTCGATCAGGAGAAGGCCGTCTTTGACCGCGCTGCGGCTACGCTGGGAGCGACGGGCCTTACGGGAAAGGCTGCTTTTGATTTCTACGAGCAGCATGGCGACGAAATCGATCGCTACGTGGCTGCGCATGGCGGGAGCGTGCATACAGTCGGTCACTACATGAATGTGATCGATCCCGATTACACCGTAACGGGTATGGGGGTTTGCACGCGCAGGACGATGAACCGTTGGCTTACGCAGGCGCAGACGTTCTCTATGTCTGGAGGATGGTACACGAATGCCGCCAATCCGATGACGGTTGCCGAATACGAGGCTGCGCTTAATGCGTGGTGTGACTCGTTGGCAAATCCTGGGCAGGGCGTGGACGCGGCTCGTCAGGAGCTTTCTGCCGCTCAGGGCGCGGCTGCGCAGGCTGGCGGCAAGGTGAGCGCCGCGTCGCAGGCCGCCGCTGCAAGGCAGGCTCAAGTCGATGCTGCTGCCGCCGATGTTGACGCTGCTGCCGCTGGGGCCTCGGATGCCCAGGCTGCCGTGGGGGAGAAGCAGGCCGCGGCTGAGGCCGCTGCGCGTGCCGTGGCTGATGCCCGCGCCGACGTGGACGCTGCCAGCGCTGCGGTTACCGCGGCGCAGAGTGTCGTGACTGCCAAGTCTGATGAACTCGATGTCGCCAAGGGCAAGGCTGCCGCTGCCCGGCGTGCGCTGGATGCCGCTCGCGCCGGCGTTGGCGACAAGGAGAGCGCGCTTGCTGCCGCCCAGGACGAGCTGGCTGCGTACTCTGCCGACGTTGCCGCTGCTCAGCGTGCATTTGATGCGGCCTCGGCGGTGCTCGAGGGGGCGCGTGCCGTTCAGGCTGACGCGCAGGCTGCAGTGAATGCCGCGCAGGGTGCGGCAGGCCAGGCAGATGCCGACGTCGCTGCTGCCCAGGCCGAGCTTGTTGCCGCCCAGGCTGCTGCGAGCGGTGCCGGCACGGCTGTGACCGCGGCTCAGGCCGCATCCGTCGCGGCTGCTGCTCGTGCGGCTCAGCTACATGATGCCGCCGCGGCGCTTGCTCAGGCGACGGAGGACAAGGCCGCTGCCGATGCTGCTGTTGAGGCAGCGGCTTCGGCGAAGACCGATGCCGAGTCTGGCGTGACTGCGGCGGACGACGCCGTAACGGATGCGACCGCTGATCGCGATGCTTCTGCCGCCGCGGTTGCCCGCCTGCGCAGGATCAACCTTGCCGACGCCATCGCTAGCGGCCGTGCCAACGATGCGGATGAGGCGCTCAACGCTAAGATCGCTGCAGCCCACGATGCCGCCGAGCGCGCCGCAGCTGCCAAGATTGAGCTCGACGCTGCCGTTGCTGCGACGGATGCTGTGGCACCTGCCTACTTGGAGGCGCTTGCCAACTATACCGCCGCCAAGGCCGAGCTCGACCAGGCTATTGTCGAGCTCAACGCCGAGATCGCTCGCCAAGAGGCCGCCGAGCGCGGGAATGGGCGAGCAGACTCAGCCTGCGACGCAGGTGGCGTACCAGGCCAAGCACATGACCTCGGCGCCGAGGCCACCACGCAGCAGACGACGATGCCCGCCACGGGCGACGTGTCCAACCTGCTGGGCGAGACGTTCGTAATTGGAGGCACGGTCCTGGTTGCCGCCGGCGTCTTCCTGTCCGACAAGCGCCGCCAGCTGATCCGTTAGGGACGGAGGAAAGCGGATCATTTTCGGCGCGCGCCGCAAGGGCATGGGTCCTGCGGCGCGCGCCGCTTTTATCTTCAAGATTAATTAAGGAGGGACATATGCAAATTAGAGGAGAGGCCGCGATTGCCTGTGGGTTCATGGCGGGCTTGGCGAACGGGGGCTGCTGTTCGATGGATGTTTCGACAGCTACATCAATCGATTCTGCGATTCTGATTTTCCGAGAGGCTGGCCTCGGAAAACGGCACCGGCTCGTCAAAAGGCGGATGCGCCCATCAAGCCCCGCAGCGTGGCTGCTTCAAAAACCAAGGTGATCGTCATCAAGAACGGCAAGATTTATCACCGTTCTGGGGGATGCAAAAACCTTCCTCAAAATGCCATTAGAACAAGCGTGCCACTGGCGACCGCGCTCAAACGAGGAAAGACCCCCTGTTCAGTATGTTGCCCGCCAGCGCTTAGACGATTCTTCGGGGGTGTTCTGCAAGGACATGGTCCCTGCGGATACATGGGTTTAAAAAAACGTGTCCGCACGGCATGGGACACTTACCCTGCCGCCCTGCTCTGCCGCGGCGGCATGTACCCAAACAACGATCCTCTAAGGAGTTCGATACCAATGAGCGATAACACCAAGCATCTCGCAAAGAAGTGCGTCAAGGACGCGGGGCCGTGCCTCGCGTTGTGCCTTGCCGGCGCAGCGGTCGCGCTGCTGGCTGTTCTGGGGCCATTCGACGTGCTCCGAAGTGCCAGTTCTCTGCACGTTTTGCATGGCCCTTGCCGGCGCATGATGACCGGCGGCGTACTCGATCTGATTTTTTGGGTGCTCGACCCGTTTGGATGGAAGAACGAGGGGTAAGCCCTAAGGGATGGATACCCCGCAGCAACAGGAGGTCCCCGTGATCTGGTTTACCGGCGATACTCACTTTGGACACGAGAACATGCTACGGCTTAGCGATAGGCCTTGGTCGACTGTTGCGCAGATGAACGATGCCATGGTCGCCAACATTAACAGCAAGGTTGCTGCGGATGACGAGCTCTACATCTTGGGCGACTTCAGCTTTAAGATGACGGTCCAAGACGCCTATGAGCTGCGCAAAAGCATTTCATGTAAGCGCGTCCACCTACTGCCCGGCAACCACGACAAAGACTGGACGCAGCCTGCGGTTGCGGATGCTTTTATCGTCGAGCCGCCCATTTGCGTGCTCAAGATCGACCGCCAAAAATCGTGCTGAGCCACTATCCTATGGCTGACTGGCAGGGCATGTCGCACGGCAGCTGGCATTTGCACGGGCATATCCACAGTTGCGGCGGCGCGTACAACAAGTTCAACCTCAGGCAGGGGCTGCTGCGCTATGACGTGGGCGTGGATGCTAACAGCTACGCCCCCGTGAGCCTGGAAGAGCTCAGGTCGCGGTTTGCACAGGTAGACGAGCCGGTGTGTTGCGTTAAATGGCCGTGGTGGGTCAACGCCACGGGTGACGAGCAGATTGAGCACGATCTCGAAACATATAAGAGGGAAGTGGTAATCCGATGACGGTCTATGTGACGGGCGATATTCACGGCGGCCTCGACATGCAAAAGCTGCGCGATTGGGAGCTTGGGGATAGCCTGATGAGCGACGACTATCTCATCGTCGCCGGCGACTTTGGCTTTCCGTGGGATTTCTCTGCCGAAGAATGTGCCGACATCGCTTGGCTGGAGTCGCGCCCCTATACCGTGCTGCTCGTCGACGGCAACCACGAGCGTTTCGATCACTGGGCGGAGCGTCCCATGGAGTTGTGGCACGGTGGGCTGACGCAGCGCCTGTCGGATACCTCTCCCATACGGCGCCTGACGCGCGGCGAGGTTTTTGAGCTCGACGGCTCAACGATTTTTACCATGGGCGGCGCCACGAGTGTGGATAAGGAATACCGCATTCCCTATTCCAGCTGGTGGCCGCAGGAGCTGCCGGACGAGCGCAACTTTGAGGAGGCGCGGGCAAAGCTCGACAGCGTGGGCTGGAAGGTTGACTACGTGATCACCCACACCTGCTCTACGCGCATGCTTTCGCCCACGCTCTATCCGGGGCCTGGCTGGAATTATCCCGCCGTTGATCGGCTGACGGCATTTTTCGATGAGCTGGAAGACCGCTTGGATTACAAGCGCTGGTACTACGGGCATTTTCATCGGGATGCCAACCCGGCCGAGCGTCACACCGTACTCTACGACTGCATCGTTCACCTGGGCGACGAGCTCCAGCCCTGGGATGTTGCGTAGTGGCGGGGTGGCTGGCTACTCGGCCGTTACAGTGATGTTCTCCCGGTGTGCGCGGATAGCGTCCCAGCTAAAGTGCTCGACCAGCTGCTCGGCAGAGCGTGGCGTGGTGTCCGGCGCGATGCCCGTTTGCCTGGCGAGCCAGCCCAGCAGTGCCTCGGGCGTGCCAAAGCGGGCGCGGAGCTCGCCCAGGTCCAGGTCGCGGTCGCGCTTGGAAAGGCGGCGGCCGTCCGGCGACATGAGCAGCGGAATATGCGCGTAGTGCGGCGTGGGAAGTCCCAGCAGATGCTGCAGGTAGATTGGCGCGGCGTGGAGCCCAGCAGGTCGCATCCGCGCACGACCTCGGTGACGCCCATGGCGGCGTCGTCGACCACCACGGCCAGCTGGTAGGCAAACACGCCGTCGCTGCGGCGCACCAAAAAAGTCGCCGCATTCGGTGGCGAGTGCCTCGCATTGGGCCCCGTACGTGCGGTCCACGAATTCGACCACATCGTCTGCGAGGTCGTCGACGGCGGGCACGCGCAGGCGCGTGGCCGGGGCGCGCAGGGCACTGCGGCGGGCGACCTCTTCGGCCGAAAGGCTCGGCAG
>ENA-OPYV01000395-OPYV01000395.1-human-gut-metagenome-genome-assembly--contig:-NODE-395-length-12417-cov-2.374369_pt1 | contig 12417 bp, 12 predicted proteins | sample MGYA00242474_ERZ504485 | MGnify/ENA primary metagenome ERZ504485 (study PRJEB26092, sample SAMD00036263) | human gut metagenome | host: Homo sapiens | study: EMG produced TPA metagenomics assembly of...
CTGCTTCTTTGGAAATATCGGTTGCATATACGGCTCCGTTGACATAGATCTTATATCCTGCGATTCCTTCTGTTGATGCCGGTGCATCCCAGGTGATCTTAATGGAATCTTTTGTCACTTCACTGCTCGCTACATTTTCCGGTGCTGACGGTGTTGCCGGCTGATCCGGGTCTTCTTTATCCGGAAGTTTTGCGATGGTCTCTGTCTCTTTTGTCTGGCATACAGAGCAGGTTCTTTCTTTCGATCCTTCTTCAGTTGTCGTAGGTTCTTTGACTGTTACCCACTCACCAAAAGTATGTCCTTTTGCTGCGATTTCCTGTGCTTCCTGTACAACTGTTCCACAATCCACGCAAACTACTTCGCCTGTAGATCCTTTTTCTGTACAGGTTGCTTCTTTTGCATCAAGAACAACTGTTGTAGAATGTGTACACTCAACTGCGTCATGGTTACGATCACATAGTAAAACTACGTCACCGATCTGTACGGATGTTGTTCCTGCCGCAACTCCTGTAAAATTGATCGTTGTGCTGGCTTCTGCGGCAGGATTCCGGTAAATCGTATTTGTAACCTTGGCAAACATGTCTGAAGTTTGAATGATCCAGTGTCGGGTTCATCACATAGTATGTTCCGTCAACCTCTGCCGCGATCAGATACTGTCCTCCATCTTCAATCGCTGATGCTCCGGTGATCTTCTCATATCCCTTGATCGGTGAATCGGCTGAAGCTGTTGCGGACTTTTTAAACAGTTCAAATGCACATGCTGTTGTATCAAGTGTTCTCTGTCTGTCATAATGAAGTTTGGATGCATCCCTCCAGAAATACAGGTAACGTGAAGCTGATCCGTCATACAGAGATACCTTGCCATTAGAATTTGTAACATCAGCAACTGTAATATTGGCTTTTGCTGTTTTTGTTCGGGATTCCTACTGTTCCCATTGTTACAAAATGTGGTTGCTCCATCTGCTGTATGTCCTGAAAATTGCATAAACTCCATTGCTGATCTTCTTGAATGTATACTGACACTCTGAAAGTCCCCTTACATTCGTATCCCCCAAATACTGCGGTACTTGTTCCCGGATACGCTGCTCCCTCTGTAGCCGCTGCTGTCTGCTTTACCAGTTTTGCCACATGATTATACTTCTGGCTTCCTGTAGTAGAAAGCAGGATATATCTGTTACCCTGTGCATCTGCTTTTGTCACAATCAGCACGCTGACTCCCGGCTTTCAGTTCTTTTTCACTTGTTATTTTCTTAAATCCATTGATCAAGTCATAATCTTCCGCTGATGTGGACGGTGTATATAACTCAAACCAGCAGTTATCATCTGCCACATTCTGTCTGTCGAAATGAAGTTTTGTCGCATCGGTACTGTGGGTTTTCTCTATCACCTCCTTCACCTCTCCTTCCTGCTTCATAGGAAGTACAACCCGGAAACATGTGCCTTTTCCTTTCTCGCTCTCTACCCGCACTGTCCCCTTATGCAACTGCACAAAAGCCTCTACCAGAGCCAGTCCCAGTCCGGAACCTGTATGCTGTGCATCTATCTGATAAAACGTTCAAACACGTGATGTATATGTTCTTCGGACATGCCAATACCTGTATCGCTGACTTCCATACACAAGCATGGTTGGCCATCTTTCTCTATCCGCGAAAGCACCACCTTTATCTCCCCTTTTTCCGGAGTAAATTTAAAGGCATTGGACAATAAGTTGTAGGTAATGCGCTCTATCTTTTCCGCATCGGCCACCATCACATACTGCGCCACATCTCCTTCCGCCTTCACTTCAAACTGAATATGTTTCCGGAACGCCAAAGTATGGAATGCCTCTGTCCAATCCTTTATACATTCCAGCGCATTAAATTCAGAAAGCCGCAAAGCCAGTTTGCCATGTTCATATTTCTGGAAATCCAGAATCTGAGTAATCAATCTCAATAAGACTGCGACGTTTTTCCGCACAATCTCCAGCATATTCCGCTCCCTCTCACCTAAATGCTTTTCCTCCAGCAACTGGTTGATAGGGTCTGCAATCAAAGTCAACGGTGTACGGAAATCATGCGACACGCTGGTAAAGAAGGCCAACTTGGCATGTGTAGCCTCCTCCAACTGACGAGACAATACAATCAGCTGGTCACGTTGTTCCTGCAACTGGTCACGCTGCTGTTCCAATTGCTGCTTCTGGGTAGACAATTCCGTATTCATCCGGTTCTTTACCCAAAGGCACGTACCAGGAAAAAGAACAAGAATCCAACCAACACCAATATCACCACACAAGCATATAAGAACATTTTCTGTGCGGAGTAACGAAGAAAATAATCATCCAGCTGATGATTTAAAAGCTCAATTTTTTGGTCCAGCGTCAGAATATGCTTCATCTGCATCTGCATCACACGGGCATTGGCACGGTTCACCAATGCCGTAGAAAGAATATTCTCTCTCTGATAGGGTTCACCTTGCAATATAGCCATGGCCACCTGAATCACCTTATCTCCGCCTGTGGGATAAATGAAGGTGGCATCCAGTTTGCCTTCCGCCACACTTTCTACTCCAGCAGCTACCGCATCAACTCCTACAAAAGCAATCTGTCCGGCACGATTCTTCTGACGTGCCTTCTCATACGCCCCGATAGCCATCCGGTCATTCTGTGCAAAAACAAGATCTACTTGTGGATGAGCATCCAGTAACGTATCCATAACCTCCCCAGCTTTCTGCCGGAACCACCCGGCTTCAGCAGAAGCCACCACTTGCACTCCCGGAGTAGCTTTCAAAGCTCCATCATTCCTCGATGACGTTCTACTGCCGGAGTTGAACCTCTCAGCCCGGTAATTTCTATCACTCGTCCCTTTCCTTTTAAACGGTCTGCAATATACTCCCCCGCCCTACGACCAATTTCGTAGTTATCGGCACCCACATAGGCGGTATATTTTTTAGAATTGATTTTCCGGTCGACAGGATGACAGGAATTCCGGCATCGTATGCCTTCTCAATCACCGGAGTAATAGCTTCAGCTTCATTCGGAGCTACAATCAGCAAATCGACTTTTCTTTCAATCAAAGATTCTATATCCTTAATCTGATGGGTATTATCATCATGAGCCTGATAAACTTCAATATTTACCCCCGGGTAGAACAAACCTTCCCGAAGAATTTCTTTATTCATCTGGGCACGCCAATCATCCTCGCTACACTGTGACACGGCTATAGTATAGTCCATCTCCTTCCGGGAACAGGCTACAGACAAAAACAGCAAGCAAATTACCCCTATCCAACCACAGACTAAATGTTTCATAATTTTATATCTATTTCTGCAAATGTATGAAAATCGCAGCGATTTATACAGTCTGACAGATACAAAAATCACGAAACCGACCCACAATTTTTCGTTCAACGGCTCTACTCTTTTTTATGTCTCCCGAAGCGGAACCATACGTTTTCCGTGTGAGAAACCTACGTTTTCGCTTCGGGAAACATATGGTTTTCACGCGGAAAACATAAAACAGACAAAGCCGAAGCAACATTATCTTCAGCAGACTTTCCAATCTTACCAGACAAAAAAATCTCCGGAAGTACAGAAACATACTTCCGGAGATTTTTCACAAGATAAACTATATAGCTTAAATTTTTTCCTTCAAATACAGAGGGAATTCCGGCATAGCCCCATTCTGGGTACATACAAATGCCGAAGCCTCTACTGCCAGTTCATGCGCTTCGCGTACGGTCTTTCCTTTCAAAATAGAAGCTACGAAAGTAGCAGTGAATGAATCACCTGCGCCTACCGTATCGGCAACATTTACTTTTGGAGTTTCTACAAATGACACATTGCCTGGAGTAAAGACATAGCTTCCGTTCACGCCACAAGTCAGAATCAACATTTTCAGGTTATACTTGGCAAGCAGAATCCAGCATTTATCCTGCAGGTCAATACCCGGGTAACCGAACATACGGCTCACTGTAACCAGCTCTTCATCATTTATCTTCAGCACATTACACTTCTGGAAAGAATTGCAAAGCACTTCTTTCGTATAAAAACCCTGACGAAGGTTAATGTCAAACACTTCAATGTATCTTCCGGCATGGCATCCAAGAACTTGTTGATTGTTTCTCTGGAAACCACGCTTCGCTGTGCCAAAGAACCAAAGCAAACCGCTGTAGTCTGTTTAGCCAATCCTTCCAAGGCTGGAGTGTAAGGAATATTATCCCATGCCACACCTTCCTTTATATCGTAACAAGGAACTCCTTCTGCATCCAATTCTACCTGAACCGTACCTGTAGGATACGGTACTTTTTCAATCATGCTATGCAGATTCTTCTCATAGAAGTTTTCCAAAATTTCTGCTCCTAACTTGTCATCTCCTACAGCACTAACCGCACGACCATCCAAACCAAACTGTGACACATGATATGCAAAATTAGCCGGAGCTCCACCTATTTTTTTCCTTCAGGCAACACATCCCATAATGCTTCACCTATACCTACAACAATTGTTATTTTCCATAGTTTTAAATGCTTAATTTTCAAATGTATAAAAAAGCAAATAAATCACACCTACCGTCATCACAGCTACGGCTCCATTCTGTCCGATTGCATCGCTGGCAACTCCCATCAAAAGAGGAAATACGGTACCACCAAACAATCCCATAATCATCAGTCCTGAGACTTCATTTTTCTTCTCGGGCATAGCCAGAAGAGCCTGAGAGAAGATGATAGAGAATACGTTAGAATTTCCAAAACCTATCAATGCGATACAAATGTAAATAACCATCTGAGAGTCGAAAGCAAAAAGCCCAATCATAGCCAGCATCATGCAAATCGCACTTATCAGGAAAAAGACTTTAGATGATACGGCGCGTAAGATAAATGCACCGGAAAAACATCCCAATGTACGGAATATAAAATACAGACTAGTGGCAAACCCAGCTTCTGTCAAGGTCATTCCAATACGTTCCATCAGAATTTTAGGAGCAGTAGTGTTCGTACCCACATCGATTCCCACATGGCACATGATACCAAGGAAAGACAGCAGAATAAAAGGTTTTCCTAACAGTTTCAGACAATCAGCAAATCCTGATGCCTTGTCCGGCTGTTCTTCGGTAATAGGAGTAGCCGAAAGCAACAAAATTGCAAATACAGCTACAATCATATAAATAGGAAACAACACTCTCCATCCCAAACCAAAAGTCGGAATAGCCTGCAAAGCTCCCCACATGGCCAGATAAGGAGCAAGGAAAGAAGCAATAGCTTTCACGAACTGTCCGAAAGTCAGCGTACTGGCCAGACGGTCACCCGAGATAATATTGCTCAATAATGGATTGAGTGAAGTCTGCATCAAAGCATTACCTATTCCCAATAAAGAGAACGAGCAAAGCATCAACCATAGCTGTCGCCAAACATAGGAAGTAGTAAAGAGAAGAAAGTCACTCCCAAGCTCAGCAATACAGTCTTTTTTCTTCCAATCCGGTTCATCAGTATTCCAGTCGGCACTGAGAATATCAAAAACCAAAAGAATACCAAAGAAGGGAAAATATTTGCCTCAGAGTCTGTCAGACCTAAATCTTCTTTCACATAGTTTGAAGCAATTCCCACCAAATCTACGAATCCCATAGCAAAGAAGCAAAGCATCACGGGAAACAGCTTGGCATATTTCAATTGAGTATTTGTCATTTTTACTTGTTTTTAATCTGTTCAAATTCAGCTTCATCTCTTGTTGAGAATCGTCTTTCTTATTCAGCAGTAAGTTCTATCACATGACTCTGAGTAGGACGGAATCCAAAGACATCCAATCCGACTTTCATCAGATAATCACCAGAGAATAATTCTCCATCGGCCTCCAGCGTAGATTCTGTTCCCGGCATCAGGTTGATTTCTTTCACACGATACATTTTGTTCGGATCCAATCCTTTTACCTTCAACGGAATCAGCTTTTCCTGGAAGCGAGGATAGATATCGTAAGCGAATATCACGCCCTTTGAAGCATCCTGACTAACATAGTTCACTGCCATGTGGTTAGATTCATACGGAGATACCAGACGGTACTGTACCCCATCCAGAATCACCGGCTGCAAACGTTTTCCAGTTGGCTACCGCAAGCTGGCAATATTCCAATTCTTCTGCAGCCATTTCTTTCAAGCCGATATCAAATCCCAGCTTACACATGGATGCCATGTCGGTACGGAACTTGATAGAAGTATTCTTATTCCAGCTTGTCACGTGTGCACACATGGCCTTGGCCGGGAAGAACTGAGAAAAGCCCCACTGGATATAAGCTCTTTCCACCGGATCCGTGTTGTCACTGCACCAGAATTCCGTGAAATATTTCAACGCTTCATAGTCACAACGTGCGCCACCACCAGAGCAAAGCATCATCGGTACATCCGGATAGTTCTCTTTTACCCGTTTCATGACATTGTACACGCCACGTACATGATCTATATACAAGCGTCCCTGTGCATCTTTCAGATAAGAAGAATAGATATTGGTAATCGGGCTGTTGCAATCCCATTTGAAATAAGCGATACCCGGATTTTCCTTCAACAACTTATCCACAATGCAATACACATAATCCTGCACCTTCGGGTTACTCAAATCGAGTACCAGCTGGTTACGATAGTAATAGGTTTCACGGTTCGGGTAATGGATTGCCCAGTCAGGATACTTTTCAAACAATTCACTCTTCGGATTCACCATTTCCGGTTCAATCCAGAGACCGAACTTCACTCCTTCTTTTTCAGCCGCCTGAACCAGCGCATTGATTCCATCAGGAAGTTTGTCGGCCGTTACATCCCAGTCGCCCAGTCCGGCTGTATCGCTGCTGCGTTTGTATTTGTTGCCAAACCATCCGTCATCCAGCAAGAACATGTCTACACCGAGTTCTTTCGTTTCCTTAATCAGATCGACAAGAATATTCTGATTAAAGCCGAATCCTGTATTCTCCCAGTTATTCAACAACGTCAGACGAGAACCTTTTCCATCTTTCAACTGATAATTCCGTGCCCAGTTCTGAAAGCGACGGCTACCTTCACCCGTACCCTTATTACTCAAAGTAAAAATAAATTCAGGAGTAGTGAACACTTCGCCTTTCTGAAGCTCATACACCGAAGCATAAGGATTAATAGCAGGAATCACACGCAGATTACCCACATTGTCCACTTCGAAAGTAAAGCTGAAGTTACCTGTCCATCCCAATGTACCCATCAGGACCTCCCCCTGATTTTCTGCAGCAGGAGTATCCAGACCGACCATGAAAAAAGGTTGTGCATGCATGGCAGCACGACTTCCCAGCTTGGTATCTACCACTTTCTTACCGAACTCCAGCTTCTGTGTACTCATCTGTACTTCCTTCGCCCAGTCACCACTGAATTCAGTCAAATAGTAAGCTGGACGATTGAAATATAACATCGTAGAAGCGTAACGGAATAACTGTACAGGCTTTTTCTCCTGGTGTGAGATTTCACTCCAAGTCTTGATTACGTCCTCCTTTTCGTAAGCCACGTAATGCAAGGTTACATTCACCGGATATTTGTCATCACGCAAATGAATATCAGTCTGTGTTCCTCCTTCCACAGCTTTTGTAGAAGAAGACACGTAATAAAGCCAGGTAGAAGCATTACCGTCGGCATGAGTCACTCCCAAAGCTGGTTCAAAGAAATCCTCGTTACCTGAACCTGAACAGACTTCCCATCCGCGTGGAGAGACACTGGCATCTGATGCAGGATGTATCTGCCAGTCCAGTTTCTTCAAATCCGATTCATGCAACAGTTTTTCGCCCAAGTAAGTCTGATAGAGACGTCCGTTTCAGCTACCTGAAGCACCAGGTCCGTATTATCCGTTGAAATCCGGATAACCTTTTCTTCCGCTGCTTCCGCGCACTGAAAACCCCAAAACAAGCCTAAAGCCGTAATAAAAAAGTTTTTCATGGTCTGTCTGGTTTTTTAATAAATTACAACCCCAATTTATGTATCTTCATATTCTCTACCTTATAATCACCACCTTCACTGTAAAGACGAATAGAGTTATAAGGTTGGTAGGGAATACTAAGTTGGTCATGGCAATACGACCTCCATTAGCAAAGATTTCTACAGAGCACTTGTCTACAAAAATCTGCAAATGATAAGTTTTTCCTTCACACAATGAAAGAGGAGCCCATGTGCCTAATGCAAAATCATTCTTATAGTTGATAGAAGTCGTTTTACGACGGTCATGATTTCGATGGATGAGGTTCTGCTTTTTCACCAAAAGCAACCAACCCACTTTCTGTACGATCCATCACCAGTTTACCGGCTTTCATATCCAAGTAAATCTTGTCTTTTCACCCTTGTCATTCAGCAGTTCCATTCCAGCTACAGTAGATCACCCGGAGTTACACCCATTTCAATTTCAAAAGCACCCTCATTCTGCGGGAAGATTTCGTCAATCTTGCTTTCACCTTTCACAGTCTGATTGTCAATGGTACGTGTTTCTTTACGCAAGCCTGCTGTTTCCTTTACAGCATTGGCTGCCATGTAAATCTGACCATCTTTTGTGTACAATGACAATTCACGCGGCAAGGCATTTGCTCCACGATACTGACGGATAGGAGTTACATTTGCATATTGCCAGTTGCTCATCCAAGGTACTGCAACCACGCGGTCTCCAGTATTTGAGAAACAAACAGTAGCATAGTGGTCTTTACCAAAAATCCAACCATTTAGTTACTTCCGGTTTCGTGTCACATTTTGAATTCTTTTCCATCAAAAATCACCTACGAAAATATTCTGTAGCACTACCACCGAACATACAACCCGGTTGATATTTACAATCATCACCCATTTCATATTGTTCTTGTCACCATCAACCGGCAACTGGATAAAGTCAGGACACTCAAACTGATTAGGCTGTACACCATAACCTTTACCAAATCCGCTCTGATATTCCCAGTCCTTCAAGTTAGAAGAAGAGTAGAAACGCATTTCCTTGTCCGCAGAAACAATCATATACCATTTCTGAGCTGGTTCATACCAGAACACTTTCGGATCGCGGAAATCTTTCAGTCCGTCAAACGGAGTCAAAATCGGATTTTCTCGTATTTTGTATAAGTACGTCCATTGTCTTTGCTATAAGCCATACACTGAATCTGTCCGTGTTCATCGCTGGCAGATGTGTAGAAAGCGATAATGGCATCTTTTCCGTAGCCTGCGCTATTATTCTTGTCTACCACTGTACTTCCTGAGAAAATGTGGCCCAATGTGTCACGTGCGATAGCAGGATTCAAATGGTCCCAATGAATCAAGTCCTTACTAACTGAATGTCCCCAGTGCATATTTCCCCACTTGGAACCATAAGGATTATACTGGAAATACAAATGATACTCTCCATCTTTATACACCAGTCCGTTGGCATCGTTCATCCAGCCATAAAGCGGTGTATGGTGATATACCGGACGATAATAGTCCGTATTTGCCGTATTAAAAGTATCCGACAACTGAATATGCTCCCAGCATACAGCGTTTGCAGCCACCTTTCCAATGGTAACAGTGGCTTCCTTAGCTCCTTGAGGCAATTCAAACGGTACGTAATACTCTACGCTGTCTACTGCCAGACGTACATCCATCGGCATATCAGCCGGACTTCCGGTCACTAATTTCACCTTTCCCTCATTAGATGATTCCTGAATAGGAAGCAAAAGATATTTAGAAGGATTCTTTATGTGTACGACAGTCAAAGTGTCTCCCTGATGCTCAAATACTAAGTTATTTTTTGTGATTGGCATGCCCACATACCAGTCAAGAAAAACGCTCCTAATGCGAGGTTAACAAAATTCTTTTTCATGATACGTTGTTTTATGGGATTAAAAATACAAATTATTCTTTTAAAAATACCTATTGAAAACTTTTTATAACCGGCACAACCCATTGATTCGTTGTGCCGGGAATTTATCGGAATAGAAAAATGAATGTCAGAATTTAAGCTGTGCAGAGAATTCTACTGTGAACGGACGGATGTAGCTTCCTGCCATTACTGTATTGGCATATTTTCCAGCTTCTTCCTTCGTTACGAGTTCTGCACCTGCGATACTTCCTTTTGCACCAGTCTGGTTCAGGAAGTTAACAACTGAACAGCCTAATGACAGTTTCTTGTTTACCTGCCAGTTCAAACCACCAAAGGTTCCCAACGGCCATTGAAATAATAGGCATCATTGATATTAGCGTATGTCTTGCTAAAGTAACGGAAGCTAGTCCAGATTTTCAAATCTTTTGTAATCATATAGCTCGGGTCGATTTCCACGATTACCTGCGGGATTTCTGCTACGATGTTACCAGTGGCATTGATCTGACCTACATAACCGTCTGAGAACTTCACAGAAGTTTCATATTTCTTGTAAGTCGGCTTCTGGTAAGTGAAGAGGAAGTGCAAATCAAAACCTTTAAACGGACGAGCTACCACGTCAGTAGTCCAACCCAATGTCTTGATGTCATAGTTCAACGGAGCAGCCAAGATTTCGTTTACTCCATTTACGCTATGCTGCAAGTTCAATGTAGAGTTGTTGTTGGTCTTTGAGATATAAGAGAACAATGAAGTCAAGCTCAACCATTCGTTGTTATAATAGATACCGGCACGTCCCAGAGGTACTGAAATCTTATCGGTATTCGGCAATACAGCCGGAGCAAAGTTCTCAATTCTCGGATGCTGGGTAATGTAAGTAAAGTCTCCAGTAAATCCGAACTGTTTGGTCAACTTATAAGTAGCGGCTGCACTCAGTGCGTAATTAAACCAGTCATACTCCATCGGAGTCGGTTCAATCTTTGTTCCATTAGGTGCAGTAGCTCCCAGATAATAATCAGCAAAACGTCCTACAAAATTGCCATCAGCATCTTTAACCGCTGCATTGTTTCCACGAAGAGCCTGGTATTCCAGACGAGCACCGTAGTAAAGGTTAAATTTGTCGGTTACATCCCAGTCGTGAGTGAAATATACAGCCAATTTGTTTTCATGACCTTTATAATATTCTGATGCATTCTTGTTGAAGTCATAGTAATATCCATTTCCTCCATAGGTACGTCCACTTCCTGCTACATTATAATCAGGATTATAAAGGCGGACCGGATAGCTTCCGTCAGTCGGTACAGACTGGTCATACATCGTAGTATTTGATGCATAATCAATATCATAATACCATTCGTTCAATCCCAGGCGCCATGTACCGTTAGACAATTTACGAGACAGCTCAGTAGTAAACATTACTTCATCAATGAAACCACGGTTCAAGCAAGACATACGGCTCTGTACATATTCGCCATCGTATGCTCTCATGCTACCGTCTTCTGCTTCATATTGATAATTAATAGCACTGTTTGCACGCTGTGAAAGTTCCATCGGAGTCTGGTACACACAAGAACCGGTCGCATGGTCGTATTTCATGATTACTTTCCAAGACAAACCGTTATCCCAGTTGTAATTATTCATCAAGGTAAACTCACTACCCTTATTCTGTACGGCATCATACAAGCTTGTTTTCTTCAACTCTCCTGTACGCATGTCGCGATATACCATTTCATTGTCAACCGGAAGATAAGAAGTAGTACCCAAAGCAAAAGCCCCCAACTCTCTTACGCTACCATCGCCTACGTAAATAAACGGAGCCGACTGAGTGGCATACATATATACCGGATGGCTGTTGCTGTAATGATACATAGCCGTAAACTCACCCCGGTTATTGTTATAGCGTTTTTGTCAAGGCAAACTTATAAATCTGTGTACGATCCTGGAAAGGAGTAGATTTAATTTTGAATGTTCCCGGGTCAAAATCCTGATAGATGCTTCCACTATAGAACCAATCGTTAGCAATTTCTCCGTTCAGATTCAGAGAGAACTCCTGCATGCCGAAATGATTGGACTTATAATTCAATGTTCCATGAAAACCTTTTTCACCAAGCTGAGTGAAAGAGTTGACTGCATATCCGATATTACCGGTTGTAATGGCAGTTTCTGAAATTTTCAACAATCCTACATGGTTCAAGCTGGCATCTGCACGCCACAAAGAGTTTACACTGTGCGGATTCGTAGCATACGTTACCGGAATTCCATTTTCAAGCACATTCACATCCGCAGAAGGAAGACCAATCTGAATTTCACGAGGTCCGTTTGCGCTGGCAGCATTCAACATGACATTACGGTTAGCTTCTTCCTTCGTATTAGAAGCAACCTTTGTAGAATCCTGCTGCGCGAATGCACCTGTACATGCGCAAGCTAATAAAAGAACAAGTGCACTGACACGTTGTTTGGTTTGAATATTTGCTCTCATAGCATCAACTTTAATAGTTTTAACTTGAATTGTTTGATGCCACGAAAGTAGGGATACTTCAGTAATTCATATAAAGAAATGTTTCCTCCCCGTTGCATTTTTGTTACAAAGAAACAAAAGTACAACAAGAGGAAACATTTATAA
>ENA-OPYV01000396-OPYV01000396.1-human-gut-metagenome-genome-assembly--contig:-NODE-396-length-12381-cov-2.244410_pt1 | contig 12381 bp, 17 predicted proteins | sample MGYA00242474_ERZ504485 | MGnify/ENA primary metagenome ERZ504485 (study PRJEB26092, sample SAMD00036263) | human gut metagenome | host: Homo sapiens | study: EMG produced TPA metagenomics assembly of...
ACAAAAACGGATATTCTGTTAAACATAGCGGCGGTGGCCTGCCTGGCAGCCGTTACCCTGTACCTGCTGGTGCGCTGGTCGCAAATTCCCATGACCATTCCCGGGCACTATACTGCCGACGGCCAAATAGACAGCTGGACCGCCCGCACCACCCTGTGGCAGCTGCCGGTGCTGGGGTGGGTGCTGTATGTGCTGATTACGATTTTAGAGCAGTTCCCCGGGGTTTGGAACACCGGCGTGACCGTAACGGAGGAGAACCGCACCGCCGTCTACCGCACATTAAAGACCATGATCGGCTGGGTAAAGCTGGCGGTGAGCGCCCTGCTCTCTTTGGTGGCACTGGCCTCCCTGGGCAATGGATATAAGATTTTCTTGTACTGGCCGCCGTGGGTCTGCTGGCCACCTTTGGGCTGGTGATCTACTTTGTCCGCCGCCTGTTGCAATTGAAGTAAGCAGCCTATTTTTACCGACAGATTGCAATACACAAAATCCCTACGGCCAATCCCTCCGCGTTTGCCTGCGGCAAGGGAGGCAAAAGATCGCCCGCCCCCAAGCCTCCCTTGTAAAGGGAGGTGGCACCGCCGCAGGCGGTGACGGAGGGATTGATGCACTCGCTACGAATACATATAACCCCCGCACACAAAAAGCACCCCCGTCGGGGTGCTTTTTCTATACCTATTATTTTATTCTTAATGCGCATCCGCCAGCACAGCGTGGGCGCATTTTATGCCGTCCACGGCGGCGGACACAATGCCACCGGCGTAACCGGCGCCCTCACCGCAGGGGTACACCCCGCGCAGATTGCACTGGCAAAATTCGTCCCGCAAAATCCGCACGCTGCTGGAGGAGCGGGTTTCCGGCGCAGTAAGCACCGCGTCCGGCAGGGCAAAGCCGCGGAGCCGCTTGTCCATCTCCGTAATGGCCGCCTGCATGGTGGTGCGCACCTTGTCCGGCAGACAGTACCGCAGGTTGGTAAGCGTGACCCCGGTAGGGCAGGTCGGCTGCACATTGCCCAGCGCCCGACTTTCCCGATCCGCTAAGAAATCACCCACCAGCTGCGCCGGCGCACGGTAATCGCCCCCGCCCAGGGCAAAGGCGTTTTGCTCAATCTCTCGCTGATAATACATTCCCGCCAGCGGATGCTCCGAGGGGAAGTCCACCGGATCGATACCCACCAGCAGCGCCGAGTTGGCATTCTCGCCGTCCCGGGCCAGGGTGCTCATGCCGTTGACGATCACGCCGCCCTTTTCGCTGGCGGCGGCCACCACCGTGCCCCCCGGGCACATACAAAAGGTATACGCCCCTCGCTGGTGCAGACCGTGGCAGCTAAGCTTGTAATCCGCAGCCCCCAGCTTAGGGTGACCGGCAAAAGCGCCGTACTGGGCCTTGTCAATGAGCTTTTGGGGGTGCTCAATGCGGGCGCCCACACTAAAGGGCTTTTGGATAATTTGCGCGCCGTTTTTTATAAGCATTTCCACCGTGTCCCGAGCGCTGTGGCCGATGGCCAGGATCACCGCATCCGTCTCCATATCCACCGTTTGACCCAAATGGCTGTAAGTAACCCCATGGATAAAGCCGTTGGCTAAGATCAAATTCTCCAGCCGACATTCCAGGCGCACCTCGCCCCCCAGGCGCTCAATTTTTTGTCGAATATTCTGCACCACCACAGCCAGTCGGTCCGTGCCGATATGGGGCTTGGCGGCGTATAAAATCTCCTCCGGCGCACCGGCCTCGTACAGCTCTTGCAGCACCTGGCGAATAAAGGGGCTTTTAATGCCGGTGGTCAACTTGCCGTCAGAAAAAAAAAAGTACCGGCACCGCCCTCGCCGAACTGCACATTGCTCTCCTCGTTGAGAATATGCTGCTGCCAAAGGCATTCACATCCTGCTGGCGGCGCTGAATATCCTTGCCACGCTCCAACACAATGGGGCGCAGTCCTGCCTCAGCCAAGATCAGGCCGGCAAACATACCCGCCGGACCAAACCGACCACCACCGGGCGAAAAGCGGACTGCCGCCGGTTCACCGGCAGGGTGTACTTGTATTCTTCCGCCGCCTTGGCCTTCGGTGAGCGGCAGCGGCGCAGCACCTGGGTTTCGTCCAGCCCCAGGGTCACATCTACCGTATAAGAGAAGTGCACATCGTCCTTTTTGCGGGCGTCCACACTCTTCTTAAAAATCGTCAGTTTTTCAATATATTTGGGGTCGGTGCGCAGCACCTTGCCCGCCTTTTTGCGCAGCAGGCTCTCGTCCTCATCCAGTTCCAGACGCAACTCACTTACTCGTATCATTCCACTTCTCCACCATCTGCCCGGCGGCCGCCAGACCGCTGTAAAAGGCAAAATTCAAATTATAACCGCCGCAGGGCTGCTGCTCGTCCAGCACCTCGCCGACAATATACAGCCCAGGCACCCGCCGAGAGGCAAAGCCCTCCAATTCCGTTCGGGGCACACCGCCGCCGGTGATCTGGGCAAAGGCGTAGCCCTTGGTGCCGGTAACGATCAGCTGCCAGTGCTTGGCGATCTGCACCAGCCGAGCCGGGTCGCCCGCCGCCTGTTTTTCCAAAATCTCCGTCACCTCTGCGCTGAGGATCCCTCGCAGGGAGCCAAACTGCCGCAGATAAGACAAGAACTGTTTTTCGCTCCACTCCGGAACCAAATCCAGCACTGCGCAGCACTTTTGCGGCCAGGGGCGGGCAAAGTTCTGCCCCACCGCCCAGCTTACATCCATCACCGCAATGCCGGACAAACCGTAATCGGTAAACAGCACCTCGCCCTGACTCTCCGCCACGGTTTCACCGTCCAAAGTGACGGCTACTGCCGCTCGGGTGCGCTGCCCCTTGAGCTTGCGAGGGTATTTGCTGGAGGAGGTCAGCTGCACCAGCGCCGGATACAAGGGCGTACAGCTGTGGCCCAGATCCTGCAGCAGGGCATAGCCGCTGCCATCGCTGCCCAGTGCCGGCTGTGCCTGCCCGCCGCAGGCCACCACCACCTTGTCGCCGGCAAAGGCGCCCTTATCCGTCTGCACCGTAAAGCCGGGGATGATCTTTTCCACCCGCAGCCGGTAACCAGGCGCACGCCCAAGGTGCGGCAGGCGTCCAGCAGCAAATTTTGCACCGTGGCTGCCCGCAGGCTATAAGGATATACACGCCCCAAATCCTCCTGCCGGGTCATCAAACCGAGAGAGGCAAAGAAATCCAGCACCGCCCGGCTGTGGGGCGCCTGTATATTGGTCAAATTGCACCGGCCGTTGCCGGTAGCCAGCAGCTTTTTGCCCGGCTGCTCCAGCCGCTCCAGCACCGTGACCTGCAGCGCCGGATCCAGTTGCCGCAGCCGTATGGCACAGCACAATCCCGCCGCGCCGCCGCCCACGATCAGTACCCGCATATCTTCGCCTCCCTTATATAGAATATACATATCATAATATATTCCGCCGCCAAATGCAAACAATTCTTGCGCCGTCTCGCAGGAAAGCGGCTTTTATTTTGATTTTCCCCTTGACGAACGGGTGCGGTTGTGGTATAGTGTTTGTACCTCGGTAAGTGGGGTTTTATTTTTTGCCCATTTTTAGGTGCGCATTGCGTGGCGCAACGAGGGAGATTCACACACAATCGAAATACAACGGAGGTGCTTATTAATGAGAGTTAAGATTACCTTAGCTTGCACAGAGTGCAAACAGCGCAACTACAACACAATGAAGAACAAGAAGAATACGCCCGACAGACTTGAGATGAACAAGTACTGCCGTTTCTGCAAAAAGCATACCTTGCACAGAGAAACGAAATAACAGGAGGACTGACAATGGCTGACGAAAAGAAAGCGTCTGCAAAGCCGGAAAAGAGCAGCAAGCCTGCCAAAAAGTCCGACGCCAAGGCAGATAAGTCAAAGGCAAAAAAGCCAAGAAAAATCCGTTCAAATCCATTGGTTCATTCTTCAAAAGCGTAAAATCAGAGGGTAAAAAGTCGTTTGGTCAGACGGTAAGAACGTGCTCAAGAACACCCTGACCGTACTGGTAGTCGTGATCATCGTCGGCGTGTGCATTTATTTGGTAGACACCGGCCTGACCCTGGGTATGAAGGGCATTAAGAGCCTGAAGACCAACAGCGAGACCACCACCGCTGCCAGCGAAACCACCACCCAGAAAACCACTTCGGCGGCTTTGGCTGAGGCCACCACCGAACAGACCACCAAATAAGACCCGAACGCACGCAGGGGCAGCGCCCCCATTCGGATCACAGCAATTTACGGAGGTTCTGTTTAGTATGGAAGAAGCAAAATGGTATGTTGCCCACACCTTTTCCGGTTATGAGAACAAGGTAGCCAGCAACATTGAGACCGTGGTAGAGAACCGCAACCTGCACGATTGGATTCAGGATGTGGTCGTTCCTACCGAGACGGTGGTAGAGATCAAAGATGACGGCACCAAGAAGGAAGTGGAGCGCAAGATCTTCCCCGGCTATGTGCTCATCAAAATGGTGATGAACGACGACAGCTGGTATGTGGTGCGCAACACCCGCGGCTGCACCGGCTTTGTGGGTCCGGAGAGCAAGCCTGTTCCCTTAACGGAGGAAGAGGTACGCAAGCTGGGCGTGGAGAAGGTCACCGTAGAGGTGCACTACGCCGTAGGCGATCTGGTCAATGTGATCGACGGCCCGCTGGAGGGCTTCTCCGGCACTGTGGACGCCATCGACATTCCCAACAACAGCGCGCAGGTCACCGTTTCCATGTTTGGGCGCGAAACATCAGTTGATTTTGAGCTTGACCAGCTTGAAAAGGTCAAAGACTAACATTCGGTAATACGCGGCTTGCCGCTGATTATCACCGCTTTTTGCGGTGCGTGGGAGGAGCGCACAGCGCCCCGCCAATGACCACAATTTAGGAGGAAAATTATTATGGCACAGAAGGTAGTAGGTTTAATTAAATACTTTCAGATCCCGGCCGGGTAAGGCGACCCCTGCCCCCCCGGTTGGCCCGGCTCTCGGTCAGCACGGTGTAAACATCGTGGCTTTCACCAAGGACTTTAACGAGAGAACCAAGAACGACGCCGGCCTGATCATTCCCGTAGTGATCACCGTTTATGAGGATCGTTCTTTCACTTTCATCACCAAGACCCCGCCCGCAGCCCGTTCTCATCAAGAAGGCTTGCGGCATTGACAAGGCTTCCGGCGTTCCCAACAAGAACAAGGTAGCCACCATCACCAAGGAGCAGGTCCAGAAGATCGCTGAGACCAAAATGCCCGACCTGAACGCAGCTTCTCTTGAGGCCGCTATGTCCATGATCGCCGGCACTGCTCGCAGCATGGGTATTGTAGTAGAAGACTGAGTCCCTTGTGGGAGGAAAGATCCGATTAACCACTGGAGGTAATTTGTAATGAAACACGGAAAGAAATATGTGGACGGCGCCAAGCTGGTAGACCGCTCCAATCTGTATGATAGCGCTGAGGCACTTGACCTGGCTGTTAAGACCGCCACAGCTAAATTTGACGAAACCATTGAGGCTCACATTCGCCTGGGCGTTGACTCCCGTCACGCTGATCAGCAGGTGCGTGGCGCTGTGGTGCTGCCCAACGGCACCGGTAAAACCGTGCGCGTGGCTGTATTTGCCAAGGGCGACCTGGCTAAGGCTGCTACCGAGGCCGGCGCTGACATCGTTGGCGACGCTGACCTGGTAGAGAAGATCCAGGGCGGCTGGATGGACTTTGATGTGGCCGTTGCCAGCCCGGATATGATGGGCTTCGTTGGTCGTTTGGGTAAAGTGCTGGGCCCCGCGGTCTGATGCCCTCTCCCAAGGCCGGCACCGTAACCATGGATGTGGCTAAGGCTGTAACCGAGGCTAAGGCCGGTAAGATCGAGTACCGTCTGGACAAGACCAACATCATTCACTGCCCCATCGGCAAGGCTTCCTTTGGGCAGGAGAAGCTGCTGGAGAACTTCAACGCTCTGCTGGACGCCATCATCAAGGCAAAGCCGGCTGCACTGAAGGGTCAGTATATTAAGTCCGTTGCCGTGGCTTCCACCATGGGCCCCGGCGTGCGTATCAACCCCAACAAAGTTGGTACTGTTTCTGCTCAATAAGTTTTTGGGTATTGACAAGCTCGTGCCTTGTGTTAAAATACTATCGCTGTTCAGCCAAAGACAGCAGGTGCCGTTTGGCGTAAGTTGATCGCCTGCCGAGGAATGAATGTGCATGGTTCGCACCCTGCGGTGCAATATCTATGTCATTTTGTGCATTCCGAGGTACATCGGAATGCACTTTTTGTTTTGCTAAACAGCCATAAAGACCGCATTTTGCGGCAAATACTTATGGAGGTTATGTTTTATGCCAAGTACAGCAGTTCTTGAAATGAAAAAGCAGCAGGTTGCCGCTCTTTCTGACCGGATCAAGAATTCCTGCGCCGGTGTAGTGGTTGACTACAAAGGCATCACCGTATCTGATGACACACAGTTGCGTCACGAGCTGCGTGAGGCCGGTGTGCACTACACTGTCGTAAAGAACACCCTTTTGGGCAGAGCAGCTGAGGCTGCCGGTCTGGAAGGCCTTGAGTCTGTGTTGGAAGGCACCACCGCCATCGCCACCTGTGACGATGACTATGTGGCATCTGCCCGCATTCTGCAAAAAGTTTGCAGACGGCCACGACAAATTTTGCCATTAAGTCCGGTTATCTGGACGGCAAAGTGATCGCTCTGGACGAGGTTATTGCGCTTTCCAAGCTGCCTTCCAGAGAGGCCATGCTGGCTCAGATCGCAAGTCTTGTTGTTGAGCCCATCGCCTGCATTGCCCGTGCCGTTGCAGCACTGGAAGAAAAGGGCGGTGCAACACCCGTCGCTGCAGAAGCCGAAGAGGCTCCCACAGAGGCTGCTCCCGCTGAGGAAGCACCTGCTGAAGAAACAGCAGAATAATTTAATTTTTATTATAATTTACGGAGGTAATTATCATGGCAACCGAGAAAATCACTGCTATTGTAGATTCCATCGCAGAACTGAGCGTTCTGGAGCTTAAAGAGCTCAAGGAAACAATCGAAGAGACCTTTGGCGTTACTGCTGCCGCAGTCGCCGTTGCAGCTGCTCCCGCTGAGGGTGGCGCCGCTGCTGCTGACGAGAAGACCGAGTTTGATGTTGTGCTGACCGATGTTGGCGCCAACAAGATTCAGGTGATCAAGGCCGTTCGTGAGGCTACCGGCCTGGGTCTGAAGGAAGCTAAGGCTATCGTTGACGGCGCTCCCGCTACCGTTAAGGAAGCAATGCCCACCGCTGACGCTGAGGCTTTGAAGGCTAAGCTGACTGAGGTTGGCGCTACCGTTGAGCTGAAATAAGTTCACGCCAAGCAACCAACACGGACACTCTCTTGAGTGTCCGTGTTTTTTTGTCTTGGTGCAGCAAATGCGTTTTGTTTTTTGCTGTGTGCGATACACGCCGCTTTTTTTGATTCCTATTGTAATTCTCGGCGGAATTTGCTATGATGGGCATAGATTTTCATAATGGAGGTACGGTTATGACCAACTGGGGATATAAGGCGGTGCGCAAAGTGCTGCAAACCTTTGGCGGCGCGGAGCTGGCGCAGCAGCAAAGCGGACGGATCACCGGTGAACCGGGCAATCCGGAGGTGGCGACGCTGGCCAGACGGGCCGGTGCGGAAAGCTGCGTGCTGCTGAAGAACAACAACCACACTTTGCCCCTGGATCTGTCTGCGCCGGTGGCGCTGTTTGGCCGGGTGCAGAAGAACTATTTTTATGTCGGCAACGGCAGCGGCGGCGATGTTTCCGCCCCGTACAGTATCAACCTGGTGCAAGGCTGGTAAACGCCGGTGTGCAGCTGGACAGCACCGTACTGGCCGCCTATGAAAGCTGGTGCACCGCCTCTGTCAACGACCCGGACCCGGGATTTTGGGGGCACTGGCCCCGCTATTATGCAGAAATGCCGGTGAAGCAAGACTGGGTACAGGCGGCTGCTAAGCGGTGCCAAACCGCCGTGGTGGTGATTGGCCGCAGCGCCGGTGAGGACCGGGAAAACACGCTGAAAAAAGGCAGCTTTTACCTGACGAATAAAGAAAAGGCCTTGCTGGACGCCGTAACCGCCGCCTTTCAAAAAGTGGTGCTGGTGCTGAATATCGGCAGCATTATGGACTTTGCGGAAATCCACGCCTACGGCGACAAGATCAGCGCCATTTTGCTGGCCTGGCAGCTGGGCATGGAGAGCGGTAACGCGGTGGCGGATGTGCTCACCGGGCAGGTGAACCCAAGCGGCCGCCTGACGGACACCATCGCCAAAACCTACGCCGACTACCCGGCACAGAACTTTGGCAACAAGGCAGAGAACCACTATACAGAAGATATTTTTGTGGCTATCGGTATTTTGAGACCTTTGCGCCGGAGCGGGTGCTGTACCCCTTTGGTTACGGTCTGTCTTACACGGACTTTGCCTGTAAGATGAAAAAACAGAGATCAAGGACCAGACGGTCACCGTGCAGGTGCAGGTGGAGAACACCGGCGCCCTGCCCGGCAAACAGGTGGTACAACTGTACGCCTGCTGTCCCTGCGGTGCACTGGGCAAGGCCGCCAAGGTGCTTATTGCCTTTGGCAAAACCGAGGAACTGGCCCCCAGCAAGCACCAAAGTCTGACCCTCACCGCCCCTTATCGGCACTTTGCCAGCTTTGACGACAGCGGCGCTGCCGGGCACAAAAACGCCTGGTTGCTGGAAGCGGGGGACTACACTTTTTGCCTAGGTACAGATGTGCGCAGCGCTGTCCCCTGCGCTGACCTGCACCTGGCGGACACGCTGGTGCTGGAGCAGTGCTGCCAGTTGCTGGCACCCCCGTCAGACAGCGGCTTTGACCGACTCACCGCCACAGAACAGAATGGCAAAGTGACCCGGACCTACGCCCCGGTGCCCACCGCCACCGTAGACTTAAAGCAGGCGATCCTGGATCATCTGCCCCCTGCCCTGCCGGTCACCGGCAACAAGGGCTTTGTGCTGGCAGATGTGGCCGAGGGCAGCGTCAGCCTGGACGACTTTGTGGCGCAGCTGTCTACCACGGAGATGGAGCTGCTCAGTCGCGGCGAGGGCATGATGGACAGCCCTCTGGGTGCCTCCGGCAATGCGGGCGCCATGTCCGGGGTCAGCGACAGCCTGCGCCAAAGGGCATACCCCCGGTGATCACCACCGACGGCCCCTCCGGAATTCGCCTGCGGGCCACCTGCTCCCTGCTGCCCAGCGGCACCGCCCTGGCTTGCAGCTGGAACCTGCCGCTGGTACAGGACCTGTACGCCGCCATGGGGCGGGAGATGGTGGACAAGGGCACCGATGTGCTGCTGGCGCCGGGCATGAATATCCACCGCAATCCGCTGTGCGGGCGCAATTTTGAATACTTCTCCGAGGACCCGCTGGTCACCGGCAAACTGGCCGCTGCGGTGGTACAGGGTCTGCAAAGCGCTCCGGTATCCGCCTGCCCCAAGCACTTTGCCTGCAACAATCAGGAATATAACCGCAACTACAACAATTCCGTAGTCACGCCCGCGCCCTGCGGGAGATCTATTTGCGGGGGATTTGAGATCTGCATAAAAGAAGCACATCCTAAGAACCTGATGACCAGCTACAACAAGATCAACGGCGTGTGGAGCCACTACAACTACCAGCTGTGCACCGCCCTGCTGCGGGAGGAATGGGGCTACACCGGCAATGTGATAACCGACTGGTGGATGCGCTACGCCGCCTCGCCGGAGTTCCCGGAGCTGCGGGACAACGGCTACCGGGTGCGGGCACAGGTTGATGTGCTGATGCCCGGCGCCAAAACCGCCATCAGCAAGTCCGCCCCCAACGACGGCAGTCTGCTGGCGACCCTGGGCAAGCCCGACGGCATCACCCTGGGCGAGCTGCAACGCACGGCCAAGAATGTGCTGCGCATGACCCTGCGCACAAAATTCGCCGGGCAGTACAAAGACATAAAAAATCCCCCACGGTGGGTTGCTACTGCCCCGCCGCCGTGGTAAAATGAAAACATCAAGTAAGCGCCACTCGGCGCAATTTAGGGAGGATAACCAATGGCATGTTTCTTAGTACCGGCCGCTGAGGCCGTGGTGGTCACCGCCGTGGCGCTGACCATGAAGAAAAAGGAAGAAAAGCTCACGCTGCCCGCCCATGAAGCTGTGGGCACTGGGGCACCTGCCCAGGAGAAGAAATTTACCTGGAGCCGCAAGCTGTTCTTACTGTCCGGTCTGCTGTGGGGCGGCATTTTGCTGCTGGCCTTTGAGCATCTGTGGCACGGCGAGGTAACTTTGTTTGCACCGTTCCTAACGGCCATGAGCAACCCGGAGGACAAAGCGGTCATGCTCCACGAAATGGCGACTGTGGGTGTGACCATGAGCGCCGTTGTCACCGCTGTATGGGGCATAGCAGTCGCCGTGGTCAGCGCCAAGTTCAAAAAGCGCGCCAAAACGGCTGCACAGGAGGGTTAATATGTGCCTGCTTCTGACCTTGATGGCGGCCGTGGCGGCCACCGTAGCCTGGTACGCCTGCGAAAAGCGGGGAACCTACCGACTGGGCACTTTGTGCCTGATCTACTGGGGCGCCGGGCTGATGTGGCTGGTGGACTTCTTCTTTGAATACTTTAGCGAAGGGGCGGCGTATTTTCAACAGAGCTTCAGCGAGATACTGAACGACAGTCTGCTGGGTCTCTCAGCCGTAACCTTGGGCGCCATCGCCTGGCTGGCGATCTTGCTGGTCAAGGATCCCAAGCATGTGTTCAAACAACAATAAATCAAAAGGGTGACTGCACCGCAGCCGCCTTTTTCTTTGCCCGAAAAATCTTAGACAAATCCGATTCCTTTTGCCGCATTATGCACAAGATGGACGAATTCCATCACTTTCCATTGCATTTTTTTTATAGAATATGTATAATAAAAAAGAGATGTACACATGGTACAAAATAGGAATTTGGAGGGAACCGATATGGATATGAGCACCAACAAACAACTGCGCCCCTTCGGTATGCGCGATAAGGTCGGCTATGCCTTTGGCGACTTTGGATGCAATATGAGCTTTGCATTCATTAACAGCTACCTGATGCTGTTCTATGTCACCTGTATGAAGATCGACCCCAAGCACTTTGCCGTTCTCATTCTGCTGGGCAAAATTTTTTGACGCCATCAACGACCCCATCATCGGCGGTCTGTGCGATGCCACCAAACCCGGCAAGGACGGTAAATTTAAGCCCTGGATCAAGTGGGCCAGCCCGGTGCTGTTGCTGTCCAGCATTGCCCTGTTCATTTATGCGCCCAGTGCGCCCTACGGGGTAAAGATCGCCATGTGCCTGGGCATTTACTGCCTGTGGAGCGTGGCGTACACCAGCGTGAATGTGCCCTACGGCTCCATGCAAAGCTGCATTACCAACGACCCGGCAGGCCGCTCCTCCCTGTCCCAGTGGCGGAGTATCGGCGCTATGTGTGCCCAGATCCCCATTATGATCCTGCTGCCCCTGCTGGTATATGACAAGAACGACAATCCCCGCGGTGAGCTGTTCATCATCTTTGTAGGCGTGATGGGTGCCATCGGCTTGGTATCCTTCTACCTGCTGCGGCGCATGACCACCGAGCGCATTGCCGCTGCACAGCCCCTGGAGAAACAGAAGTTCAACTATTTTGCCACTCTTGGCTCTTTCTTTAAGAACAAACCCATGATGGGCGTAACCATCAGCACCGTGGCATACCTGGCGCTGATGATGACGGTGACCACCTCCATGCCCTATATCTTTATGTGCTATTTCCAGAACACCAAGCTGATCACCATTGCCACCATGCTGGCCGGATGTCCGGTGGCGCTGGGCATTTTGCTGGTAAAGCCCATGCTCAAGAAATTCACCAAAAAGCAATTGTGCACCTATCCCTTTGTCCTGTCGGCCATCTCTGCCGGCGTGGCTGCCTTTGTGCGGATCCGTAACCCCTATGTTTGGATCGTACTGGTGGCCATCGCCATGTTTGGCTCTGCCTTTTACCTGACCTTGATGTGGGCGCTGGTGGCAGACTGCATCGACTACCAGGAGCGCGGACCGGCCGCCGGGAGGAAAGCTCCATTTACGCCACCTATTCCCTGTTCCGCAAAATTGCCCAGGGTGTAGGCGCCGCCGTAGTCAGCTGGGCCATCGGTATGACCGGCTATGACCAAAAACTGGGCGCCCTGGAGCAGGCTGCCGGTGTACCGGAGAAGATCTATTTCGTCACCGCGTTCCTGCCCTTTATTGGCGCACTGATCAGCCTGATCAGTATGCATTTCCTGTATAATCTGGACGACAACGCCCAGGAAAAAATAAAATAATCCACCCGGAGGCAACCCTATGCGACAAATCATCAACATAAACAAAGACTGGCGCTTTTCCAAAAAGCCCAAAGACCA
>ENA-OPYV01000398-OPYV01000398.1-human-gut-metagenome-genome-assembly--contig:-NODE-398-length-12378-cov-1.843605_pt1 | contig 12378 bp, 14 predicted proteins | sample MGYA00242474_ERZ504485 | MGnify/ENA primary metagenome ERZ504485 (study PRJEB26092, sample SAMD00036263) | human gut metagenome | host: Homo sapiens | study: EMG produced TPA metagenomics assembly of...
CCTAAATTTTTTTTTTATTTAATTAACACATTCTTTAATTAAATCTATGAATAAGACCTCAACTTCAATGCATCATAAAAGCTTATTTATACGAACATATACACTATAAGGCTCATCCTCTATACTCAACAAAGGCTTTAAATAATACTTTTTGCCACCATTATTCAATACAAACAATAAACTTTCTCTGTCACTAACCTCCAGATTTGACAATATATCATCCTTTTCTCCATACAATGATATTTCCTCCGCACTTTGAAAAGACAATAATAAGGGACCATAAAAAATAGCGACAGTGTTCTTGTCATCAGGTATCGATTCCACCCGAAACTAAAATCAAACTGCACACGAATACAATCACAATTTCTCCACTCCCGATTTAAATTAAAGAACGAATTTTCAGCAGCAACACCTTGCAAATGATTATTTACATACACCTTTGCTCCTTTTCCCCATGAAGGAATAAAAAGATTCAATGAAAGGAACTGAGCAGAATCTGACGCCACGGTCAGCTCCGCTTTTTGATCACGAATAAAAATCTCCTTCCTGAGAAATCTTTATATGACGTTTCTTTCCAGTCAAGCACAGTTGGAATATACAGGTTAACCCATACATTTTTTATCATCATGAAAATAAAATATTCTTGTTCAGTAACGAAAAAGCCTCTATGCTGGATCCATTGCAGCATCTGAAATCGGAATAGCTGTTCAGAAACTTTCTCCTTCTGGGAGACCCCAATGGCAAATGATACACATACTCCCCTGTTTTCGCATTTTGCAAGGCCATTATTGAATTATAGAATGCATTCATATACCAATCAGCATACCGAGGTTTACAAGTCCATTCAAATAACTTGCTTGTAAGCCTTTGGGTATTATGTGAGACACAAGTTTCCGCTATTTCTCCTGTTAAAGTGTTACTCAGTTGCCCCGGTCTTCCCCAATGCTCAGAAGTAAGAGAAGTAGGAGTAGTGACATTAGGACGAGGGCCACTGCTGGACCCGTTCACATAAGCATGTTTATAAGCCAGCATATCCCAAAAGTGAGTCACGGCATTATAATAGATTGGATTCTTTGTAATCTCATAACATTCCGAGAAACCGTTCACCAAAACGATATGCGTATTTGAATGTAATCCAGATAAAATATCCAACATTGTTGGCCAAAGGCATCAGAAACCATTTCCGGTCAAATATCTGAGCCAGTTTCAGGTGTTTCTCATCTTTTGAAATCCGATACAGTTTATACAAGACATCATTCATACCTCCGGGCTCATTCGCAGGATTTGCCTGAGTGGTATACAGCATTTTTGATATGGACTGGGTACTTAATTTCTCCATTCTCAGCCCTACATAATCAGCCATATTCAACAGTACATCATAGGCTTTACATTGCCCGTGTGATATACACATCCAATACCCCTTGCATTATCTTATGATATGTATAATATGGTGCCCAGACTCCTTCCGCCTTCGTTTCAAGAATATCAAATTCCCTTTCTGGAAATGCCGACAAATATCCTTTACCAAGTGCCATCTGACATTTAGATAATTCGTCGACCATATATTTCAGACGCTTATCTAATATACCGTCATGATATTTCTTTACGACAAAAAGAACATGCAGACAAATAATGACCGACAAAATGACCTCTCAAACCGATATTAGGAGCTTCCCATCCCTCCAAAGGAGTCGCAGAAGAAGGGAGCCCTGCATTTATTCTGAAATTATGCAGTAATCTGTCCGCATCTAAGGATTGTAGATACTCTATGTTTAATGCCTCTCTGCGCTGAATCCAGGACTCCTTCAATGTAACACTTTCTATTGGAAAAGCATAAGCTTGTGTTGCATCCTGGGCATTGACATATCCTCTAATACACCATAGCCACAAAGCAAACAAACATATTATGTACTTATATTTCCACATATTCATCCCTATTTAAATCTACATCCAAAAGAATTATATTTCTTCTTTTCCAAGAAACAAATATAGACGGATAATACGAACAATAAATAGGATGAAAATGTGGAATTATAGGAGGAAATCGATTCACAATAAAAAAGTCCCGATGTTCGCTCATCAGGACTTTTTTCACGCCATCATATTTTACTAAATATGTTATTGAGTTATTTTATATAAAACAGAAGCATGAGGGGAAAGTTTTTGCTCAACCTTAGCAGAGACTTTACCCAAACTTTGCCCAGTCCACAAATCGGTAATTTCCGCAGTACCTTCTATTCCCAGCTCTTTCAATTCTACACCGACAGATATCTCTTTCTCATCTGATGTATTGAATAAAGCTAAATAGACCTCTCCTGTCTGAGGATGACGAGAAGTAATAGCAACTTTATCCAACTCACGATATAACATACGTGTATCCACAGATTCACGATGCATCTTGAGGACTGCTTCATTTGTCAACAAAGATAATGTAAAATCATCACAACTGGGCAAATCGCCTCCAAACATCAATGGTGAACGGAAAATAGTAAACAAAGTCATCAATGTATATTGCTCATCTTTAGTAAGTCGAGTCATGCGATCCTCTCCTCTTTCTCCACGAATAGAAATACGCCCTAAAGGAATCATATCACAATCAGGCCAAGTACCAGGAGTTATATAAGGATACCATTTCTGACAAACAGACAACAGATGATCTATATCCCCCCAAACATCCCATACATCATTTACCATACGCCACATATTTGCATGATTACGCACATGTTCAGCCTCTTCTACCGGAGTTTCACCTGGTGAAGTGCTAAAAACAATTGGACGTCCACAATGATCAATCGCATAACGTATCATCTCGATCTCATCTTTATGATAATATGGAGCAGACAAATCATCTACTTTTATAAAATCACGCCCCAATCTGCGTACATATTAATAATAGAATTATAATATTCCTGTGCACCAGGTTTAGAAGTATCCACCGTATAATTATCAGAAAGCCATTTGCACAAATTATCTTCTGAATAAATCTGGTCCGCAGTAATACCATCCGTTCCCTTTACCGGCATCTTTTGAGCTACAGCTTCCTTTGGAATTCCACGCATAATATGTATGCCAAATTTCAGTCCTTTCTGATGTACATAATCAGCCAACTCCTTAAAACCTTTCCCATCCTTTGATGAAGGGAAACGATTAACAGCAGGCTGATAACGCCCATATTCATCAAGCACATAGCGTGGATCAGTTTGATTGTAACCTCCTGCCTTGTCATTCTCTACAAACCAGCGAATATCAACAACCACATATTCCCAACCATATTTCAGAAGGTGTTCGGCCATATAATCAGCATTTGCCTTTACCTCATGTTCCTCCACAGTAGGACCATAACAATCCCAACTATTCCATCCCATAGGAGGAGTTTGTGCCCATTCTTTAAACTCATTTTTAGCAAAAACCTTTCGCTCAGTCTCCTTTTTCTCTGTACAAGAAGCTGCCAAAGCTAAAGCTAATAAACCTAATGCAATATTCTTTATCATAATAACTTACCTCAATCTTAAATGCAAATTACTTAGTTAATATAATTCCACCATCCGGTTGGATTACGACTTTCACCTCTGCCGGATTCTTGATTTTCAGTTCTTCCAACTGCGGCTGACGTTTCTTATCGTCCAGATAATAGGAAACCGTTTCGCCTTTCTCCCACATCGGCAGGTTCAAGCTCAACTTCAAAGGCTCCTTCTGTGCATTTACACCCACTACATACCAGCAGTCGCCGTGACGGCGGGCCAGCACACAGTATTTACCCGGATAGCCGTCAAGGAACACCGTTTCATCCCACGTAGTAGGTACCTGCTTCATAAAATCGATGGCCAGTGCCGGTGCATCTGTCAGGTTGTTCGGAGCCAGGGCAAAGTTCTGAATCGGGTTCTGATACAACACCGCCGTAGCCAGCTGGAACACGTCCGTCGTCTTGCGGATGGTACCTCCGTCGTTCGTACGGTTGTGACGCTTGTTCAGCAGCGTACCGCCAAACTCCATACAGCCGATGGTATTGCGGATAAACGGATGCAGGCAGGCATTATAAGCCTCCATATCATCGAAGTACTGGTTGAATATCAGGTTTTCAGAAGCCAGTACCGCCTCACTGCCCACATAGTTCGGATACATACGTTCCCAGCCACGTGGGATGGTACAGCCATGGAAGATAATCATCAGGCCGTATTCGTTAGCATCGGTCAGAATATCTTCGTACAAGCCCATCATCTGCTGCTTGTCACTGCCGAAGAAGTCCACCTTCAAGCCCTTCACACCGCACTTCTGCAGCCATTTCATCTCTTTCTTGCGGGCTACCGAATTACTCATGCATTGCTTTGGGTTCTGTGGTGCATCATTCCAGTAACCATTGGAGTTATACCATAAGAATATATCCACATTCTTACTCTTAGCATAATTGACAAGTTTTTCCATACGCTCACGACCAATATTGCTTTCCCACCAATTATCTACAAGCGTATATTCATAACCCATTTCACTGGCCAGATCAATGAAACGAATCTGGTCATCGTAGTTGATACTCGGGTCCTGCCACATAATCCAGCTCCACGTAGAACGGCCGAACTTGTATTCCTGCGAAGGCTCATACAGCGGTTCCACCACATCAAACGGTATGGTAGTTTCCACAATCGGCTTCAGTCCGTTTCCCACCGTAATGGTACGCCAGGGAGTAACACCCGGCAGAGCCAGTCCCGGAGTAGAAGAACCCAGACCATTTATCTCGCCCGGATTTGGGAAAGCAATACTGTAAAGACCGTCTTGAGTAGCATCGCTTAGATGAGAGGCGCAATACAGGCTGCGTACACCGGTCTCCGATACCAGTGCCCAATTGTCGCCTACATGGAACAGCGCCGGGAAAGTATAGCCTTCACCGTACTTGGAAGGAGTAGCCACCGGTTCATCGGGTACATATTCCTCTTCGTAGCTCGGTTTAGTGCGTTGCCATCCAATCATCGGGTCACTTTGCGGAGAAAGAAACGTGGTAGTGGTAGAAGAAAATCAAAGCCGGTCGCTTCCTTTTCAATTACCATACAGGCCGTTTCGCCATACTGCGGCATCTCATAGCGAAAAGCTATGTCATTATTACTCAACTGAAACACGATATCCAGTTTCTTCTTTTCCGCATTTTCCAGCGTTATAGTCAGCTGTTAGCAGAATAATTTACCGTAGAACACTTGATACGGTCCTGCGTGTACGTCTTTTCCACCTTGTCTGTCTGCTGGCCGACAAAACTCATCTGACGGCTGAAGTCGCCAATATTGGATACAAAGCCGAGAGGAGAATTCTCCAAGACGGTTTTTCCGTCGTATGTCACCGAATAGACAGGCTTGCCATCCTGCAACTGAAAGTCGAGTTTCAAGCGAGAATCAGGGCCGGTGACCACTGCCTGCTGGGCAAATGCTTGAGAGGCCAACAATGCCAATACACCCAAAAGTACTTGTCTTTTCATAAATACATGTCAATAAATGCTTTATATAATAAAATGCATACAACTTACCAAAGCATAAGTATAGATTTCAAGAGAAAGAGAAATGCAGAATATAATCTGCATTTCTACTATCTTTTATAATCCTTTTAATCCGTATAAAGAGGATTCTGAACTAATCCCGGATTTTTATCTCGCTCTGTTTTCAGAATCGGCAACCAATACATTTTATCATCCCAAATTCTATCTCCACCTACATCACTTCTTAAATCTGAAACTTCATAAGTTTTATGTCCGTCAGGATACTTTTTCACCGTAATGGCATGCATAGTCCGTCCTAAATACTTATCAGCTTCCATCCAGCGACGTACATCAAAATAACGATGTTCTTCAAAAGCTAACTCAATACGACGTTCATGCTTTATATCTTCTAAAAGTTGTTCGCCTGTAGAAGTAATATCCGGCATACCTGCACGATTGCGGACTTCATTTACAGCATCTCGTGCACCATCTTCATCACCAGTATGATATAATGCTTCTGCCTTATTTAAATACAATTCCGCAACTCGAAACCAATCCAGTTTTTAGCTTTAAAATTCCATGAATTCGGTACATAGTCCTCATCTAAGAATTTCTTCAAGTTATATCCCGTAGGAGAAGTATTCCAGTTATCCACACCATATTTTGTATCTCGTCCTCCTCCTATTTCTTTTCCTGAAGCATCCACATCAAATAAGTTTCTACAGTACGTTCTTTCCAAGGAGCACCATCATATAAAATGCTTGCATAAAAACGAGGGTCTCTATTTTCGTAAGGACTGGCAGCCTCATCAGGATTATTCCAATCAAAGCGAGAAGCCACCCCATTTTTAACAATCTCGTAATCATCTACCAACTCTTGTAAAGGACAGTTTCCACCCCAGCCATTCCATCCGTTAGGATAATTATATTGCTCTAATGAAGAAAGTCCTTCTCCTAGATTACTGGCAGTACCCATACGAGCAAATATAACCTCTGTATTTGTTGATGTATTATCCAAAAATATATTCTGATAATTTGCTGATAAGTCTTCTGTTACAGTAGAAGATGTTTTCAATAAGCCATAACCATTATTTAAAGCTTCTGTCAAAGCTTCATCAGCTGCTGTAGCAGCCTTCTCCCATCGTTTAGGATCTGGAGTGGTATAGCCCACTTCTGGCATCTTTACATTTACGTTCATCAAATCACTTGCCGCATACAACAATATACGAGATTTTAAAGCTTTTGCAGCAACACTTGTAGCACGTCCATAATCATCTCCAGAGTAGCTTGCAGGTAATTCTTTTGCAGCCTGATCCAGCTCTTCAACCATAAAAATCAACGCAGTCCTTATAGGAAGCACGAACCTGCTGTTTTATCTTATCTACATCATCAATAGTATAACTTTCAGTTATCAAAGGAACACCACCCCCAACGAGTAATCAAATCATTATACTCCAATGCACGAATAAAACGCACTTCACCTTTTCAAAACGTTCTTTTTAAATCAGCATCAGTAAAAGGTGCATCTTCTATTCGTTCAAAGAAAATATTACAATTGGCAATATTATTCCATTTAGTACTCCAGGAACGGTTATCCCATCCCCACCAAGCTCCATTCATTCGACCTAAGTCACTGGAACTTACACGCGCAAAATTATGTACTTCACAACCACGTAACCAAGTCAACTCTGTTTCATCCACTATAGAACTCTGCATAGACTCAGTCCATCCATGTCCCACCTGATTATAACGAGAATTTACAAAAGCCTGTATCAATGCAGGGTCCCCCCACAACTGATCTTCTCCAATTTCAGTTAATGGTGCTTTATCCAAAATATCAGAACATGAAGAAAGAACCGGGGCACTCAGCATCCCCATCAATATATATTTAATAAATCTTTTCATACCGCATTTATTTAGAATGTTACATTAATACCAAAGTTATAGACTTTAGACTGAGGAGTATTCCAAGCAGCCCATCCCTGACTATTTTCCTGTGTCTCCGGATCAATGTTACGAATACCCGTAATCGTAAACAAATTATATCCGCTTAAAGAAAGACGAACAGCAGATATAGGAGTATTCTTTAACCAACTCTTTGGAAAGTCATAGGCCAACTCAATACTCTTCAAACGTAAATAAGACGCATTATTCAACCAGAATGTGTTTCTATAGTTTCCACCTCCTGTTACAGTAGCATCTCGATTATACGTCCGAGGATATTCTGCATTTATATTATTCTCAGTCCAACGGTTTTCATAAAAGTCTTTTGTAAAGTTTCCAATTGTTCCTGCTTCCATAAATGTATATTGCCAAACCTGTGCAGCTCCCTGGAATAACATATTCAGACTCCAGTTTCGATAATTTGCTCCTAAGTTTATGCCATACATTATACGAGGTATAGCTGGTTTATCCTGGCGTACCTTATCTTTAGCATCTATTACACCATCTTCATAAACATCTTTGAACCTAACATCTCCCACTCGAGCTTCAGCCAAATGAGGATAAGAGTCCAGTTCTTCTTGCGTGCGGAAAATACCATCTGCTTCATACATTAGATACATATCTCCGTCAGTTCCAATAGACAACCCTGTTCGCTTCTGCCAATCCAAAGTTCCCTCTGGTTCATCTATGAAATCAATTGTACTATGATTATAGGTGAAATTACCACTAGCCATAATTGACCAGTCTTTATTCAGTTGTTTACTAAAACCTAATGTCAACTCTGTTCCTATGTTCGAACAAATTCCAATATTTTCGTCAGGCAAAGTCAAACCTGCGTATTCTGGAATAGCCGCATTACGAGTGGCCAAAATATTGTTTCGCTTTGTTTTGAAGAAATCAGCCTCAAAATTAAAATATTTCAAGAATCTTGTTTCAATACCTACATTGTAAGTATTGGCAACCTCCCCATGTAATATTAGGATTAGCAGTTCTTAAAAGCCAAAGTCCACTTTCAATGCCACCACCTAAAATAGCCGGATTATCAAATGTGTAAGCTGTCAAATACTGAAAAGCATCCACTTTATCATTACCCATTTGTCCCCAAGATGCACGAACCTTTAAATAATCCATCCATGAAACATTTTCTTTCCAGAACTTTTCTTCAGAAACTCTCCATCCTACAGAAACTCCAGGGAAGAAACCGAAACGCTTACCTGCAGGGAAATTCTCAGAGCCATCATATCTCCAGTTGAACTGGAACAGATATTTACCAGCATAATCATAGTCCAAACGACCAAAATAGTTCATTCGTGCTGTTTCTGATGCTTTACCGTCATTTGTAGCACTATTTATATCTCCAGCAAAAATCTCGTCGATTGCTGTTGAAATAAAGTCCTGACGTCTTGCCTGCATGTAATCATAACGACTTTGATATTGTTCATACGCTACAAAAACATTCAAATTATGTACCTCATTAAACGTACGTTTATAATTCAAACGTGCATTCATCGTGACACCCAAAGTCTGATTCATATTCTGGTCAAGAATATTTGAGCCTTGTTCTTTCGCTATATATTCATCTCCACTTTGCTCATACATATAATACTTTTTCTCAAATTTCTTGTAAAATGCATCAGCCCGGTCTACATATAATCCCGCATCAACAGATAGTCCTTCAGTAATCCACGGTAAATCCCAGTGTAAAGTCAAATCTGCATTTAAATATGATTGTCTATCACGTTGATAACCTGTAGTACCATCCAATCCTGTAGCTGGAGAGAAGTTATCTTGCTTAGAAGAAACATTGCCATAATTTGTTCCAGGGAACCAAATATTCACCATGGGATTGTATTTAATCAAATAACGCCAAATGTCTTCTGAACCTGTAATCGGTGAATTTCGGTCTTCTTGACGAAAAGCTACATTCAAACCAATCTTTACATCTTTATGAGGAGTGAAGTCAATATTTGTACGGAAATTATACTGGCTATAATTACTTGCACTATTTTTATAATAATTATCCTGATACTTATAACCTAAAGAAGCATAGAAGCTAATGTATTTACCTCCTGCCGAAGCAGAAACATTATGCTGAGTTTGAACAGCCTGTTTCAATAATATATCAAAAGCATTTACATTAGGATAATTCACAGGATCACTTCCATCTTTAAACTTCTGAATATCCTCAGGAGAGTAAGTATCCGGAGTAATTTCATTTATCAATTCTGCATACTGCCATGAATCACACATTTCGGGTAATATAGTAGGAGAGCTAATACCTATGTTCCATTATAATTCACTGTGAATTTTTCTGACTTAGCATCGCTTCGTGGTAACCAATATAACACCATTGGCAGCACGAGAACCGTAAATTCGCTTGCGCTGGCATCATCGTAACACAGTTATACTTTCTACTTCCGAAGGGTCCAGCATATTAAACTGCTCCATACTCGGCTGTCCATTCGTTCCTAACTGAATGACATCATCAATAATAATCAAAGGGGTGGAATTACCGCCATCCTTGGATATTCCGGTGAAAGTCCGGTTCTGACGGATATAAAGCCGAACAGGTAGGTGGAATGAAGCCCGGCTTTCAATTGGGGGTGACTGTGGACTACGAGATAGGAAAGCATTGGATGTTAAATGTCCGGTTTGTCTTGGTTGCAGAATAGAAGTACCATGAAAATGATGGATCACATGGTTACTTATTTTCCTAAGACAGAGATAAAGATGAATAATCTGATTTTGCCGTTAAAAATGGGATATAATATTCGGGTTTCGGATAACTCAGCCTCATTCCGTCGGTTGGAGTTTATGCTTCTTAGGATTTGGTGCTGGAAACTGTTCTTTGGATGTTATTCACCAAGAGGGGGATAATATAACTACCGAGCCTGCAAAATGGAAGCCCTTGGATGGTTTTTCCTATAAAGCCGGGGGAGCCCAATAATAGTGGTAATCTTCAGGCTTTCCGCCGTTGGGGATTATGGGGGGCATTGTTGGAATGAAGGCTGTTATTGCCGATCATTATACGATAAGTTTTGATTATAGGGTCGGAATAAAAAAGATACAGGCACAAAATGGTTTGCCGGAATTCAAACTTTCCAGTTCTCCGTAGGCTATCGTTTCTAAACTGATTTAATTAAAACTGGCAATCTGTCAAAATGATAATGCCCGGTGTATGAGGGTGTCCTGTTTTAAAGGATACAGTTTGTGTATTTTCATCGTATTCTCGTGCATCGGCATTTTGACAGATTGTCTTCTTTTTCTGGTTATTTATTCTTTATGGATATATGTGAACGTATATGTAGGGAAATGCATACATACGTGTCCGACAGGGATCTTTATGCCTTTTGAGACCCCTCTATTTATTGAGCCAGCTCTTTCAATATCTCCTCTATTTTCTGAAGAGTTGTCCTATGTGCGCTCCGTCCACAAAAGCATGGTTTACAGTGAAAGCGATGGGCATTACCAGTCTTCCTTCGCGTGGCACTACTTTGCCGGCATTCATCAGCGGATAGTCTAATGGATGGTCGGGAGCCATTTGTGTATAGGTGAGTGAAGTGAAATAAAGCTGAGGCGTGGCACTCAGTTGGATAATATCAAAATCTCCCTGTTCTTTTAATGACTTTTTCGGCTCCATACGGGTCACCCTCTTCGGGGATGTTATGGACGATGTGATATGCTTCGGCATAAAACCGTTCAAAATCTGCATGGTAAGGGATGCGGACTGTGTAGAAAGTCTTGCCGGGTACAGCGATAGGTGATATGATGTCCACCTGATCGTGATAGACCACCTGTCCGTTTTTATCTGTACGGAAACGGAATTCTTTCACTTCATTGGCAGCACGTAGCACAGCATACAGGTAATACAGAAAAAGAGCGCTTGGCGGCTTTTGCAGCTGGAAATGCTTCAGTGCAATCCACTTCACTGGTAATGGATATCCATGAATTATGGAAGTTGCGGAAAAAATTATAATTGTCCCGGCGTTCCCAGGTTTCAATATCTATTATATTGTTTATTTTATTTTACGGGTTTAAAAGAATGGTACATGAAGTGCGCTCCCAGCAGTATGAACGGAATGCTGAGCCATTGCCCCATGTTCAGCATCATACTGTCTTCAAAGGCTTCCTGGCTGGCTTTTATAAACTCCACAAGGAAGCGGAAGGTGAATATGGTAGTGAGGCAGTAGCCGAAAGTAGAACCGGGGTATAGCGTGGTTTGTACTTTTTATACAACCGCAAGCCTATGATAAAAATCAGAAGATAGGCGATGGCTTCGTAGAGGTTGTGCCGGGATGGGCGGGGGTTGCATATCTTCGTGCGGAAAAATGACGCCCAAGGAACATGAGTTACCGTACCTACTATTTCACCATTCATCAGGTACCTAAACGGATAAAACAACCTGCCAGCGGGGTGGCGATGGCTATATTGTCTAGTACAGTCAGGAACTTCAATTTTACACGGCGTGAATAGATCCATAAGGCGAGCATTAGTCCGATGGTTCCTCCATGGCTGGCAAGACCTTGATAACCGGTCCATTTTATCCCAGAATCGGTAATCTTGACGGGCAACAGCATTTCTACAGGGTGGGAGAGCCAATAGCCTGGCTCATAGAACAGACAATGTCCCAGGCGAGCACCGATAACAATACCCAGCAGGCAGTAAACGAACAGGGAATCAAATTTTTTCGTAAGGAATTTTTTTGGTCTTGGTAGAGTTTGTATATCACTCAGTAAGCCAATGAAAGCCCTGTAACGAACAATACGGAGTAATAACGGATGGAAATGCCGAAAATGGAAAAGATTTCTATATCGGGATTCCAAAGAATGGCTGACAGTGTATTCATATCTTGAAATTTTTGTTGCAAACTTTGGCGGTAAGTGGGCATATCCACATCCCATCTTTTTCGCCCAGTGCGATCATAATCAAACAATAGTTCCTTGTATTTCGGACTCATGTCCTTTGGCTTATATCTTTTTG
>ENA-OPYV01000399-OPYV01000399.1-human-gut-metagenome-genome-assembly--contig:-NODE-399-length-12350-cov-1.716273_pt1 | contig 12350 bp, 14 predicted proteins | sample MGYA00242474_ERZ504485 | MGnify/ENA primary metagenome ERZ504485 (study PRJEB26092, sample SAMD00036263) | human gut metagenome | host: Homo sapiens | study: EMG produced TPA metagenomics assembly of...
GGCGGTCGTAGATGAGGCCACGAACGTCCTGGGCATAGGAGTGGTAGGCGAAGAGGACCGGCTTGTCCGCGGTGAACAGGTCGGCGAAGTCTCGTCAGACATGGCCTCGTCGTTCTCCTTCGAGGACTGCAGCTTGATGAGGTCCACGACGTGACGACCTTGAACTTTGATGCCCATCTTGTTGAGGGCATCGGAAGCGGCCTGATCTCCTATAATTGCTTAAGAAATCGCTTTAGTTTTGATTATGCGATTTTTATTGGCGGGAAAGATGATTATGTAAGAAGAGAATCAGATAGAACCCACAAATATGCCGCTCGTGATAATGTTTTATTTGGAGTTTGGGTTATATGCGGGAATTCTTACTATATGCGAGATGTTTTTCCTAATTCAAGAAGGCTGTCAAATAGCATCCGATCTGCTGGGGTCAATGTTGTCTTTTTGACAAGATGCAGGATTTGAGTAAAAAGATTTTAACGATTACAGAAAAATACAGAAAGAACAGAAAGTTGCTCGAATCAGTCTTTTACCATCTACTAGCTTGGCAGTTGGATATTTTGAAAAATTTTTCTGAAGCCGGTATCTCAAGCAATACAGAAATTGGATGCAGTTTGTATTGCCGGAAAAAAGTATGATGTGAAAAACAGTGCTAAAAGATTAGAAGTAGCTATTCCTGCTAAAGTATCTGAAGATTTACGCATGTGGAGCGAATATGTTTATGAAAATCATGCAGTAGAAAAGGTGACAGTAGACAGTAGTATTAGAAAAATAGGTGTTAATATTGATTATGGAAAATTGGAGAACACAGGTGATCTTACGGTTATTGATGTTCCGTTGACATTATCGGCTGCATATAGATCAGTTGAGTTGGCGTTGGGAGTAGATTATATCGGCATTGAAGAGATTAAGGAACTTGCGAAAGAAAAAGAATTGAATAACTTTATAAAAACTGTGAATAAATCTGATCTTAGAAGATATTTATACGCGGAAAGTGTAAGCGTTAGAAAGTCTATAAAGATAAACTGTAAATCTTCGGATATATTCTGCCGCGTATGGTTCAATCTGCGCCGTTTTTGCCAGGAGTCCACGCTGCCAGCGCACCAATCTCTAAACGGATCACCTGTAAGGTCGCCGTATTCGTAAAAGGTGCGGATAGCGAAAATGACCGTCTGTTTATCCTTTTCATCTATGTAGACATTTGCTTCACAACCGATTTCCTGGGATAAGCCGGCTTTGACTGCCGGGCAGAATGTTTCGGACAGAAATACCTCCGCACGCGCATTGGATTCTTTGTTAAAAGCATCCTGTTTTGTATTGGAACGTTTCTCCCATGGTTCATCTTTGCCATATCCTAATACACGCCAGTCCAAATCAAATCAATATCTTCTGAAAACCGGCTGATCAGGTGAAAGGCTTTTGAAAGGCTGGTACCACCCTTAAAGGTGATGGACTCTTTCCATGGTGAGCGGTGAAATAAATAATCCAGCGTAAAACATACCCAAAAGTCTTTTTCCACAATGGCATCATTCAGCCCCATTTTATCAGCTGTATTTCTGAACAGCTCCCTGCGGTCGTTATCTGAAAGTCTTGCTATATTTCTCATTGTACCTTTTACCTCCACAAATCTGCCGTATCGTATCGTAAACCCAATCCGTAGACTCGGTTGCTTCCTTCAAACAAGCCTGTTTATCCTTGTCTGTCAGTTTTTCGGAAAGCATCTGTATGACTGCTGGTGTAACATTTGATCTGCCAAGGGTTTTAATGCCTGTATAACCAAACTTGTCATATAAGACAATCGGTAATCTCTTTATTGGTCCGGTGCTTAAATTCCAGCTTTGTAGAGTTCCACTCGTAGGTCTTATATGGACCATCGCTGATATAGGACCATACTGCTGTTACCTGTGTTGAAAGACCTAACAGGTTCAATGCTGTATTCCCACATGGGGCAATCGTCCAGTGATAACTTCGTGCCAATGCGTTCGCCACCGCTTCCGGGTCTGCCGCCACATATTCATCCAGAAGTTTGCTATATTTTGGTTTTTCATAAACTCCTTTCAAAATACGGCGCAATATTCCTGATTGCACTAAACGACTTAAACTTTGACGAATAGTGGATGTATCTGCAATATCCGCAAAATCAGACATCACAAAAAACAGTTCCATCTTCAAGAGAAAGAACACGCTCTCGTATTCGTTTTGTATATCCGTTGTCCACAATACCGCCTCCCTTCATGTCACGAATATTATATATTATTCGTGACATGATTGCAATAGGTCCTATTCCTCTTATTTTGAGTGTTCCCATTAAAAAATCTGATTTATACATCAAAAATCAAAAATTTTGCAAGGCAGTACAGTTTTCATATATGTCACATATTTTATATATTATTCGTGACATCAGGCAGTTGGCAGGTAGATCCAGTCGTGCATCAGGCACACGCTGGGTTCATCCTCCCTGGGAACCAGACGGTAGGTACATTCCCCATAGACCGTGCGTTTGTCCTCGATCTCCATGCCATAGGCTTTATAAAAGCGGTATTCCAGATTGGAGATAATACAGCGCAGGGTTTGCAGAGCCTCCCTCTGAGCTGATACGATCAGGTCACGGTCAATGCTGCGCTTCAAAAACAGCAGCGATTTGTAAAGCTGTACCTCTGTGCGGTAAGGGCGGCAGTCTTTCGTTTCCAGCCATCCGCAAAAAGCGACCGGTCCGCTCTGGATCACACTGCGGTCCGGGTGATAATACTCATAGCAGTCCAGGTTTGCCGTATTCAGAAGATAGAGCATTTCCCGGACTTCATTTTCCGGCATGTCATAAAACCGCAAAAGCGAGCGGTAAAGATGGACATAGCCGGGGAATGGAAATCATGGTATTTACCATAAAATAAAAATCCTCCTTGTAAACAGCAGGTGCGGGAGCTTTTGCCCCCGCACCGTCTAAAATCTATATTTCGTTATCTACTTTCACGAGTTTTCCCATGACAAGGAAGCGTCCTGTGCCGCCCGGCGTACAGGTAGAAAGGGTCAGTACCTTATCGCTGCAGGTCACAGTCACATCACTTTCCACCGCGGAACGTTCCTTCATAGCTGTAAGCCAGGTAGTATAAGCACCGTCATCCTTCCAGGAAAGCTGCCAGGGAGAAGTTTCACTGCCGGATTCTTCCGGCTTTGCTGCAAACGCCGCAAAGATCTCCATGACATAACCACCCTTCGGAGTAACGAGATACATCTGCCTGTGGGTATCAAAGTAACTTTGTTCATCGTACCGGTTCAGCAGAGCAAACATGGAACCATCCCGCATATTATGGCCGTAGACGATCGTATTGCGGTCTGAAAAACCTGCCTGATTTTCATAGTCGACAAACAGGCAGCCAACCTTGTTGTAGGTCCCGTCATAAAGATGGTTCAGGTAATACTCGTTGTTGTCAGTCTGCGTCACCGGATAATTGAGCACCGTATCAGGAAGGGAAAGCCATCCGATGATGTCCGGTCCATTTTCACGGAGCGCTTCAAAGTCTACCGAAGGCAGGACAATATCGGCATCGTCCTGTTTTGTTTCCGTTGGATCGGTTGCCTGTTCCGGGGAGGCTGTCTGCTCCGGTACTTCCACATATCCGGCAAGATCCTGATAGGCATCTTTACTCTCGGCATACTGGTTTAAGTCACGGAACACCAAAAAACCGCTGCCAAAAGCCACCAGAACGCAGAGTGAAAGGACAGAAATCCCGACAGCCGTTCTTTTTGGGGAAGTCCTGCTGTATTTTCCCTTTTTGAAATAATACACAGCAAATACGCTGCCGCCGATCAGTGCGGCTGCCAACAGTCCGCCATATAGGAAAATATACGGATCATCCCCGGTCTGCGGTACCGGCTTTTGAGGGGTGGAAGGATTGGACGGAACAGAAGGTTTTTCCGGCTTCTCCGGCTTTTCCGGTTTTTCATTAAAGAACTGGACCGTAGATGTCTGGTCAGCTTTGATCTCCACCGTAGCGGCATCAGGGATGATGTAATCCTTGCTTGCCCGGTTTGCAACTTCTGTTACGGTATAAATACCGACACGAAGGCCCTTAACTTCAATCACGCCGGATTTTGGAGTGGTGAATGTCTCGCAGTAGGAGCCGTCCGCGCTCTTGACCTCGATGGCAAAACCATCTTTGCGCCCGTCGCTGGAATCCTTTGTGATCTTTAAGTTGCCGCGGTAAGCCTCATTGGTAAATCCGTGCCCGGCTTCTCCATTTTCCACAACTGCGACCTGTCCATCTTCTGTGATGGAAAAATAGTAAGCGTTTGGATCAGGCTGATAGCCCTCCGGCGCTTTGCTTTCTTTGATAAAGTAGCCGCCAGCCAGAAGGTTTTCCGCTGTATGATAGCCTGCATCGGTTTCTTTCAGCGTACCGATCTTTTGATCGTCAGGATCATATTCCTGGTTGGCGTTGGAATCCGCATACAGGTCGAACACCGCACCGGGCAGGAAACGCAGGAAAGAATTCTTGTCTTTCTTATCCTCCTTTTCCACAGGGGAAGGTTCTTCCACAGCTTCGGTTTTAGTTACCTGCACACTGCCGCGGATCAGGGTGTTTTCCACACGGATCTCGATATGCTGTCCGTCTGCACCGATATATACATGGTGCTGCTGCGGGCTTACTGTATAAAGGTCAGGGGCAGAGATCTCCTTGACGATCCAGTGTCCGTAAGGAATGTTCTCAAAGGAAAAACTGCCATCTTTTCCGGTAACAGCAGTAAGCAGCGCATTTTCTTCAGTAAATTTTTCGGTATCAGGTCTAAACAGTCCCATGAGCGCACCGGCCAGCGTGACATCTTCGCCGCCTTCCGGGTTTTCCCCAACTTTTACACCGTCTACATGCCCGCGGAGAAGTTCATTGGAAACAGCCTCGCCTTCATTGACAAGGATCTGTACCAGGGCGGTTTCCTGTCCGGCATATTCAAAGACGACCGGATATTTCTGATCCGAAAGGATATAGGCGCCGTTGGTCGTGCGTTCCTTGACATAATAGCTGCCAAACGGCAGGTCGGAAGCGAAGGAAGCGCTGTAACCGCCGGATTCATCAGACGAAACAGAGACCACTTCCAGAAGTCCATCTGCCGGGATCACGCTGCCATCTGCCGCCGTCAGGTCTGCGGAAGCATAAAGTCCAAAGGAAATATCCTTATATTCCTCGTTCATGCCAAGACCGAACAGGTCATCGGTCTCCATTGCCTTGAAAAGTGTGACATCCACTTTCTGCCGTTCGTCATAAAGACCTGTCGCTGCCTGTGTGACCTCCACGGTCTCGCCCGCATAGGTCAGTTCCACATATTCCGGTTGAGGATTCAGCACACAACCGGAAGGAGCCTGACGTTCCTCCAGACGGTAACGGCCAAGATAGAGAAGCCCGCTTTTCGCTGTGCCGTCCTCGCCGGTCGTAAGGGTTTCCACAACCGTATCTTTTTCTGCCCGCAAGGTACCGTCACCGGTATAAATATCTTCATCTGCGATCACCATAGACCGCTCCGGGAAGCCCGGCAACCTCATACACCGGCTGGTACAGTCCGTCGTTCTCCTGGACAGAAGCAAATACTTCTCCGGTCTTTGTGATGGTAAGCTGGCCTTTCTGCGGCATATTGTACTGAGTGACCGTCGCAACCGCCTCGCTGCCGTCAATGGGTAAACGGTACCGGCTGATTGGAAAGCACATAGCCATAAGGGGCAGCCACCTCATAAAGTTCATAATCCCCGGCGGCCAAAAGGCTCCGGCAGCATCAGCCAGCCATCGTCAGAAACATAGAAGGTATCCAGTGTTTCCGGGGTTCGGGATAGTAGACGGTCTGGGTGATAAATTCCCCGGTGGAAAGATCCTTGATCTGAAAACCGGTTCCGGTCACAGGGATAATCTTTCCGGTCTCTGCGTCACATTTTTCAACTTTCAGACGGGCTGTGATGGTGCGGTTGTTCAGGATATAGCTGTAAGTCTTTCCGTCAGAGGAAATGAATACCGTAAAGTCCGGGACAAAGGCTTTGCCTTCCTCGCCTGCGATCTGATGGACCGTATAATGCCCATAAGGAAGCGGTTTACTGGAAGCAAAACCATCCGCATCCGTGGTAAGAAGGTCACGTTCACTTTCCTTTGCCGCGTCATAGCTTCCGGCTGCCTTTAAGTAAACTTCAAAGACTGCGCCTGCTTCCGGGCGTTCGATGATACCAGCATTGGGATCGTCGGTATTTCGCCCTCAGGAACATCCGGGTCCAGGTCATCGGTGTGCTTGACAAGCTGGATATTTCCGTAAATAACCGTTTCCGTCACCTGATTTTCTGTGGTATTGAGTTCCACTTCATACAGGGAAGGGGATGCACCCACTTCATAATGGTTTCATTCAGAAGATACCCAGTGCTCGGTTCGATTTCCCGGATCGTCCAGCCATCCCCGCATACATAATAGCGGGTCATAAAGCTGCCATCCGGCCCGGTAGTATAAGTGTCGATCAGTTCGCCATCACGGAAGATCCCATAGGTCGCCCCTGCAAGAGTGGCATCCCCCTGAGCATTTCCGGTGTCAGCATCACTCTTTACCACATGGACGCGGAATTTCTTCAAGATATTGCTGAAATGTACCGAAGAAGTCTGCCCGCTTTCAATGGTCACGTACTGTGCGGAAGGGGTCACATAGCGGTCCACCGGAAGTTCTTTTACCAGATAGGTTCCCGGCAGGAGCTTCTTTTCAATCTGGCCGTTTTCTCCGGTCGTAACTTCCTCATTGACTTCATTTCCCAAAATGTCCGTACCGGAGATATGGAAGGTGATACCGGAAACAATGCCGTCCTCACTGGTCTTGACAAGTTTTGCGGTACCGTAAGTTTCCGTTTTGATCTTTACAAAGAAGGAACCGGATCGCTGGCGCCGGTCATCATGGTTTGGTAGCCGGGTCTGCCCCAGATCAGCATGTCGTTTGCCACCGGGATATTCTTTCGGAATTCAAACAGCACCGGGTCCATCATCATCTGCCTGCTGGTAAAGGTGTATTCATTTCCGTTTCTTGTCACAGAAAACGCCGCTGCCTTTCAAAGCCTCCAGGTCGATCTTCAAGTTGTTGGTATCTGTGACCGTCAGGGTATAGAGCTTTTTTTCAACATCCCATTTCAGTTCCAGTTCCGGTGCTTCGCTTTTCTTAGAAGAAGTAAAGGAGGGACTGTGGAATGGGAAGCAACCTGTGCCAGAATCCAGTCATAGGCTTTTTCTGCCGGTCGTCCGGCGATCACGCTGAAATACTGGTCGGCGTCTGCGTGGCCGTTTCCGTGGCGGCTGTACGGATCGCTTCTAAGTTGCTGCTGGTATTCCCAGAGGATGATCTGGGTCGCCATCTTATAGTCATCCTCGTTGATCCCGGAAACAGGGATCGCCGCACCGGGTTTCCAGCCATAGATTGCAGTCAGGGTGATCCCCCTCCTTGCCTCGGCAGGAAGCAGGTTCAGATATTGGCTGTTGCTCCCGCTTTCCGAAACATAGGTGTTTTCCGAAGTATGGTAAGATCCCGCTCTCCACACAGTAAACCTGGTGACTGATCCCGTCAGAATCCGTCAGCATATAATGCCGGTAAGCATTGCCCCCGGAACTGGTGTGTACGTCGATGGTTCCGTCTGCATGGTAGGCAAGATAGGTGTAAGGCGCTGGGGCGCGGTAGTGGTTCCCATCAGAGCCTACATACTGATCGCCCAGCCAGGAGCTTGCTGTCTGTCCGACAGACATGGCAAAAAGCCTGAGCCGGAAGAAGCCCCAAAATGCTTGCCATACAAGCAAAAACGCCAACAGCTTGCGAAAGCCGCGGCGCCTGGTTATGATATGTTCCATGAAAAAAAATCCTCACTTTCATAAAATCTAAAAGGACAGCCTTATTTGCTGTCCTTGTCGTCAAAATCATCCTCGGAAAGATATTCCGGTTCCCCGTATGCCTCATCCGGGTCAAAGCCTTCGCCATAACCGTCATCCTCAAATTCCGCATCGTCCTCGACCAGCTGTTTCGGACGCACGATTTTTACATAGTAACCGATCCCACCGACCGCAAGTAAGGCAGCAAGGATAAACAGGATTGTGCCGACGCTGCCGGTTTCTTTCTTCGGCTTTTCCGGTTCTGCCGGTTTTTCAGTTTCCGCCGGCTTTTCTTTTCCTTTGCAGCCATTTAAGTCATTTTTGCAGACCGGACAGCCGGTATTGACTTTTCCTGCCTCACATTTTTCTGTGCAGTTACAGCTTTCTTCCTGGGGAATCATGCTCATGCTGCCATTGTTCTTTTCTGCAAGCGCCATCAGGTCGGACTCTGTGACGCCGTTTAAGAAGTAGACATTGTTATCTTCCCGTTTCCCGTCGATCACCAGATAAAAGACATTGCCCGCGTCCGTAGTGATGGTGTAAAACTGTTTTTCCCCATCCGTACCGCTGATGTTGTCCTGTACCGTTCCGGTGCCTTCCGGGGTAAATGCACCTTCCGGGATCGCAGAAGTATTTTCCTGCTGTCCGGTACTGTTATCTGAACCGGAAGAATTTCCGCCGCCGGAAGGGGTTGCAGCGTTTGAGCCGGAAGGTTTTTCTTCCTTAGGCGGTTTTGTCTGTGTACCGGACGGACTCTGGGGTGCTGTCGTAGCAGGTTTCTTTTCAGGAGCCGGTTCTTTGTAATACGGATTATCCAGCTTTACCATATCAGAACGGTTGCCGGCATAATCTTTTGCGTATATGCTTACCTGTTTTTCTGTTCCGGCATAATCTTTCAGTGCGACCGACGCTTTCCCGTCGGTGAGGGAGTTGATACGGTTTTCATCAACAAAGACCGCCTCCACGCCGGATAGATCGTCACTGCTTTCTATTTTCAGGGCATCGCCCTCCATGGAAGCAGTCAGCGTTGGCGGTGTGGTGTCTTTGGAACCGCCGGCATGAGCCGTTACAGGTAATGCGCTGACACTTACAAGAAGCGTAAGCGCCAGCAGCAGGGAAAGTTTTTTAAGCCTCATGCACATCCTCCTTCTCCTGCGGTAAAACAGTTTCCGAAGGGGCTGCCTGCTGTGATTTCAAAAAATCCGCAAGCTGCTGGGGCGTCAGTTTGAAACTGCGCGCCACCGCTACATAATCGGTATTTTCCAGCTCTGTTTTCTGTTCCTCCAGCTTATGGAGCTTTGCCTGCATTTCCGCAATCTTTGTTTTGGTCTTTTCAATTTCCTTTTCCAGTTTTTCAATTTTAGGATTCAATTTATTACCTCCAATCTGTTAAGGCAGACGCCCAAATGTATAAAAATGCTGCTGCCAGTAGCTTGTATTGATGTTTGCATAAGAAATCGGGTCTCCACAGTGGATCATCATTCCATTTCCCACATAGATCCCTACATGGCTTGCGCCGCTGGTGTTGTAGGTCCTCTGGAAGAAGATCAGGTCGCCCGGTTTTGCATCCGCACTTGATACCGGCGTACATACACCTAAAAGACCATCCGCGGTCAGCCTTCCGAAATTCCAGCCAACGCCGCAGTTGTTGATCACCCAGGACACATAGCCGGAACAGTCAAAGGAAGTGGAAGGCTTGCGCCTCCCCATACATACGGATAGCCAAGATATTTTTCCGCCTCGGCCATCATTGCGGCAAACTGTTCATCCGCAAGGGCTTCCGGTGGAATGTCATAATCGAAGTAGTTTCCTGTGCCGCCTGAACCAACTTCCGGCAGGTGCCGTTCGCTGGTATCGCCGGTATCGGCAAAATACAGGGGATTCAAATACTGGCCGTCAACCAGGACTTCTAAGTGCAGGTGGGCCCCGGTAGAATTTCCGGTATTCCCGACCTTTGCGATCACATCCCCGGCTTTGACCTCCTGCCCGGCAGAAACAAGGATCTGGGAACAGTGCCCGTATTTGGTCGTCAGGGTATGTCCTTCGTATGCCTCGCCTTCAATAGCGACACACAAGCCATAACCGCCGGCATTTCCCGCAAGGGTGACCGTTCCGTCATGCCCGGCAAGGATCTCTGTGCCCTCCGGCATCCCGATGTCCACACCGGTGTGATAGTTCTTTTCCCCACTGATGGGATGTACCCGGTAGCCGTAATAGCTGGTCACATAAGGGAGCCAGTTGGTGCCAAAGACATTTTTGACATACTGGCGGTTTCCTTTTGTCTGCAGCAGGATCTCGCAGATCTCTTTCTGGTCTGCGTTCATCCGGGAAACGACCAGGTTTTCTAGAGGTGTGACTGTGAGCTTGACATTTAAGATGCGCCATTCATAAGGCACTTCCTCCTGGGGTTTCTTCCCCGGTTTCCGGATCAACGGAAGTTTCGGTGCGGTAACGGATCTCGGTTTCTTCTGAAAAGGACAGGGTATATTGTTCCTGGAAAAGCTGCCGCAGCACGCTTTCCACTTCATCGTAAGTAAATCCCTGATAAGCAGAAGTCAGATACCCCATCAGCACATACGGGTCATGCTCGATTGCGCCCAGGTTATACCGGTATTCGTCATAGCCGGGGCGGTCTGATTCCACCCGGTCTATTTCCATTTGCAGATCCGTTTCCCATTCGGTATAGGTAAGCTCCGCCTGGTTGATGTCCTGATCATCTGCAAGATAGGTAGAAGCAGCCAGACTTCCCAAACCGCCGGTCCCGATATTGGAGAACGTGGAAAACAGGGATGTGATCAGGAAAATTACCAAAAGGAGAAGCAGGAGGACAAGGCAGATTACAGGGTGCCGTTTGACCGCATGGACAATACCGACGCTGACCCTCTCTGTTGCGACTGTGGCACTTTTTGCCTGTTTCCCGGCTTCACGGGCAGCCTTGGCATACTGCCTTTTCAGTTTTTGTTTCTGCCATATCCGGGCAATCGCATGTTTCTTCAGCTCCGGGTGGTCGCTAAGAGCCTGCCGGTAAGCAAGTCTTGCGTTGGCCTTTGCTGATTTTTGCTGTAATTTCGCTGCCTTTCGGTAGGGGGCAGTTTTTATGCCGGTGATATGCCGTGCGAAGCCCTGCCTCGCCCACAAGTTCAGAGCGGTGGGATGCCTTGATCCCCACATTTTCATCCTCTGCCTCATAAATCTTTTTATGAGCGTAACCAATGGCAGTATTGCGCCCGCCTTGACCGGACGCAGGGGTACAGGTCCTTTTACATGGACCTTTTGGGATTTGACCTCCTTTTCAAATTTTAAGTGTTTTTGGCTTTTCCGGTCTCCGGGTCGGAAACCGTCTCCATGCGCAGTTTCTTCCGGGCAGGTAGACGATTTTGCGCCTGCTCTGCTTTTTGTGCAGTCCGTTCCGCCTTCCGTCTTGCATGGGTGAGCTTTTTATCCTTTGTCTCCGGCGGTAGTTCATCCGCAGTAAATTCCAGCTTGGATGTTTTCGGCGGTTCGCTATCCATACCCTTTTCCTTCTGCGCTGCCTGTTCCTCCGCCTGTGCCGCTTCCTGAAAACGCTGCTGATATTTTGTTCCCATGCTGGTGTGTTCGGTAACGGTGTTCCTGACCGGATCTGTCTGTGCCGTTCGGTGGGGCTGAGCCTTCGGAAGAAGGAGCATATTTTCCGGTATCATGGTCTGTCACATCCTCTGTTACAAAAGAACGCCTGGAAACCTCCTGCCGGAAATTGCTTCGTCCGTTGTCCTGTGTCGGGGACTCTGTTCCGGCAGCATCCGGTATCTCAAAGCGATCCGAAAAAACATCCAAAGCGGCTGCATAAGCCTCGCCCTGTTCCAACAAGGACGCCGGTGTTTCCGGTGATAGCTGGGAAAATTCCGTCTGTACAGGGATGTCCTGCCTGTGGGTTTTGCCGGTGACAGAAGAAGGGGTGTCCCGTGCCTGCGCAGGTCAAAATCCTGTTCGGTCTGCCTGGCTGCCGGTTGATCTTCCCCGTGGGAATCACGCACCGGCATCCGGGTATCTTTGCGCTTCCTTTGAAATTCCCTGTCTGTGCCATTGTTCTCACCTCCGATCCATTTTAATTTTTGTCTTACGCTTTGGTCCCCGCTACTTCATCCGGTCTTGTGGTAAGCACGCTGTACAAGAGTGTGTCCTTCGGGAAGTGGTCCACAAAGGGGATGATCACATTTCCAAAGAACAAAAGCCCCTCGCCGGGACCGGAATGGGTCACATAGGAAAGCTGGTGCGGGGAAATTCCCAACTGCTTTGCCAAAATCTGACGGTCGTCCCTGGGCCTGGTTGAGCATATAGATAAAGTCCGAGTTCTCAAAAAATGTTCTCAATCTCACGGGAAGCCAGAAGGTCCTTGACATTCTGCGTTAACCTGATGGAATTCCGCCCCATTTACGGAAGCGTTTCCAGATCTCCACGCTGAAACTTCCTGTCTGCCCTTTCAAAAGAAGGTGGAATTCGTCGATATAGA
>ENA-OPYV01000400-OPYV01000400.1-human-gut-metagenome-genome-assembly--contig:-NODE-400-length-12348-cov-2.691596_pt1 | contig 12348 bp, 17 predicted proteins | sample MGYA00242474_ERZ504485 | MGnify/ENA primary metagenome ERZ504485 (study PRJEB26092, sample SAMD00036263) | human gut metagenome | host: Homo sapiens | study: EMG produced TPA metagenomics assembly of...
AGGAGGTACCTGGACATGTCGAAGCTGGAGGAGATGGACGAGCTGAGCAAGAAGGCGGAGGGCTAGAGCAAGGCGGGGCCGAGGCCGCCTCGATCAATTGCGAAAGAATCTTGACGGTACCGCACGAGGGGCTACGGTCCTGTAAGACGCACGCAGCGATCTCGGACGGGCCGCCCGCCTGCTCGCACATATCGAGCGCGCGCTCTGCACCCAGGCGAAACTCGCGATCGACCGAGATGCCCTCGCAGGTACAAACCTCGCCATTCACAATCTCGGACGGCTTGCGCGGTGTGGGCAAGCCGCCAAAAACCTCGGGGCACACCAACAGGACCTCGGTCCCTGTGCGTTCGCAGGCCTCGACCAACGCGCGATGGTAATTGTCGAGCCCGTTATATTTGCAGCTCTCTCCCATCAAGCAGGCACTCACCACGATCTTCATACATATCCCTCCCAAACAAAACGCCCCATTGAGATAGAACTCAAATGGGGCGTCGACGTTGTGCAACCAGCCTTACTGCTGCTTTGGCATCAGCGGATTCTCGCGCGTGAGGAGATTCATGAACTCCTCGCCCGTGATCGTCTCCTTCTTGTACAGATAACGAGCCAGCTCATGGAGCTTAAACTTGTTCTCCTTGAGGATCTGCAGGGCGCGGTCATGTGCGTCCTCGATCAGCTTGGGCGACGATCGCGTCGACGCGCTCGGCCGTACCGGGGGGCACAGGTGAGCGACGTGTCCTGGTTGAGGTAGGCATTCTGAACGGTACCGAGCGCCATCATGCCAAACTCTTCCGACATACCAAAGCGCGTCACCATGTTGCGGGCGAGCTTGGTGGCCTGCTCGATATCATTGGCCGCGCCAGTCGTCATCTCACCAAAGATGAGCTCCTCGGCAGCACGTCCGCCGCAGTAGACAGCGAGCTTGTCGAGCACCTCCTGGCGCGTGGTCAAGAAGCGCTCGTCCTCCTCGACCTGCATGGTGTAGCCCAGAGCACCGCTCGTACGCGGCACGATGGTGATCTTCGTAACCGGCGCAGAACCCTTCTGGCGGGCGGCAACGATGGCATGGCCGATCTCGTGATAGGACACGACCTGTTTCTCGTGATCGGACAGCACCGTGGACTTACGCTGCTGGCCGGCGATGACGACCTCCACCGACTCCTCGAAGTCGTCCTGGGTTGCACGCTTGCGACCCTCGCGAACGGCGCGCAGGGCGCCCTCGTTGATGATATTGGCCAGGTCGGCGCCCGAGGCTCCGGGGCGTGGCGCGGGCAATCGCGGTCAGATCGATCGGCGGCTCGGTCTTCACACTCTTGGCGTGAAGCTCGAGGATGTTCTTGCGGCCGGTCAGGTCGGGCAGCTCAACGGGGATGCGGCGGTCAACGACCGGGGCGCAACAGGGCCGGGTCAAGGCTGTCGGGGCGGTTGGTAGCAGCGAGAACGACAATACCCTTGTGGTTATCGAAGCCGTCCATCTCGGTCAACAGCTGGTTGAGCGTCTGTTCGCGCTCGTCGTTGCCACTAAAGCCGCCGCCATCGCGCTTCTTACCGATGGTATCGATCTCGTCGATAAACACGATGCACGGGGCCTTTTCCTTGGCCTGCTTAAACAGATCGCGAACCTTAGCGGCGCCGCGGCCAACGAACATCTCAACAAACTCAGAACCAGAAATACTAAAGAACGGCACGCCCGCCTCGCCGGCCACAGCCTTGGCAAGCAGGGTTTACCGGTACCCGGAGGACCGACAAGGAGAGCACCGCGCGGCAGCTTGGCGCCGATTTCCTCGTAGCGCTGCGGCTTCTCCAGAAAGTCGACGACCTCCTTGAGAGACTCCTTGGCCTCTTCCTGGCCGGCGACGTCCTTAAAGGTCACGCCCACGTCCTTGGAGGCGATCACGCGCGCGCCGGACTTACCCAGTCCGCCGCCGCCAAAGCCACCGCCGCCAAAGTTCATCGAGGGACCGTCATCACCCATGGCCTTCTTCATGCGGCGGTTGAGCCACCAACCGATGAGGAAGAAGATGGCCATGGGAAGGATGAGCGTGAGCAGGTAATAGGTCATCAGACCCGAGTTTTTATCGGGAACGACCGATTCCAGGGACGCACCGGATTCAAGCACGCGATCGGTAAAGCCCGCGTCATTCGGCACACCGGTCGTCTTGTAGGCGATATTCTCGTCCTCGCCCTTCTTGGTGTAATAAATCGTGTAATCGTCCGTGTTGTATTCGACCTTGTCGACGCTCTTCTTATCGAGCGCTTTGACAAACGTCGAGTAATCGGTCTTCGTAATCTGCTGCGTGTGACCGATGTTGGGGAACAGAACGGTCGAGAGCACGAGGTAGACGACGAAGGCGATGAGCACGTAGAGGATCATATTCCGTCTACGTTTGTTGTCATCCATCTCCATCTGCTTGAACTCCATCTACTGGGGTTGATAATGCTATCTAGAATACCCAACCGGGACGGCGATAAACCGACGCCGGGCACGAAAGGACAGAGATGGCATCACTGGAAGTCGGCAAGGTTCAGATCTACACGGGCGATGGCAAGGGCAAGACGACGGCTGCGCTGGGGCTCGCGCTGCGCGCCACGGGCTATGGACTTAACGTGCTCATGCTTCAGTTTGCCAAGAAGCTGCACTGCGCCGAACATGACGCAGCTCCTCGATTGGGGCTACGCATCGTACAAGCCGATCGCGATACGCCCGAAGCCTGTGCCGCACAGATTATGGAGCTGGCGCGCGAGCAGATTTGCCAGGTCGACGTGCTGGTCTTGGATGAGCTGGGGAGAAGCCATGCGACGGGGCTTTGTGACGCGCGAGGATGTCGAATCGTTGATCGCGATAAAGCCCGCCACCACGGAGCTCGTGCTCACCGGCCGAGGCCTGCTGCCACTGGCCGACCTTGCAGACCTAGTAACCGAAATGCGCCCCGTCAAACACTACTTCGACGAAGGCCTCCTAGCCCGCCAAGGCATCGAATACTAATTGATCCGAAGGGGACGGAGGAAAACAGATCATCAACATCACGACGGAGAGAAATGATCCGTTTCCCTCGTCCCCTACGGATCATTAGGCGGTGGCGCGGCCGAGCCAGTTGCCGCTGTGGTGGTAGATGGTAAACATCGTGGCCGTGATGAGCCAGGTTACGGGGTAAACCAGCAGCAGGTGCTCAAGCGACGGATCGAACGGCATAATCGCAAACACCCAGATCACCCTGAGCACGACAGTGCCAAAAATCGTGAGCAGCATGGGCTGCAAGCTAACGCCGGCACCGCGAATGGAGCCCGACGCGTTTTCGATAATCGAGAAGATCGCGTAGAACGGCGCGATAAAATGAAGGATCGTCGTGGTGTACGCCGAAATCGAAGCATCGTCGACAAACAGACGCGACAGAGGACCCGAGAACACCAGCAGCACGGCAGACAGGCCACCAATGAGCATAAACGACAGCACGAGCGACGTATGGTAGCCCTTCGCATGCGCTCGTAGTTGCGCGCGCCAAAGTTCTGTGCCGAGAACGTGGTGATCGACACGCCAAGCGCCTCGGTAACCATCCAGACAATGCCATCCAGGCGGCCCGAAAGACCCCAAGCCGTGGTGACATCGGCGCAAACGAGTTGACCGACACCTGAATCAAAACGTTGGAAATCGAATACGCAGCAGACTGAAAGCCAAGCGGCAGACCACACGAGATCATGCTCTTACAAATGCCCGGATCAATGCCGAGCTTGGACAGCGAAAGCCGCCACGCACCCGGTGCGTGCATCATACGAATCACGATCATCGTGGCGTTGGAGCAAATGGTCAGCGCCACCGCGATGCCGCAGCCCAGAGCCTCCATATGAAGCACGGCAACGAAGATGACATCCAGCACCGCATTAACAAGGCAGCCGGAAGCGATGATCACAGCAGGCCCGCGCGTGTCGCCCACGGCGCGCAGCAGTGCCGTTCCCATATTGAGCAGCAGCGCCGCAACCATGGCGGCAAAATAGCAACGAGCATAGGCCGCGCCCTCGGCCAATAGTTCATGCGGCGTGTTCATAAGCACCAGCATGGGCTCAACGAACACTATGCCAAGAATCGAGAAAACGATGCCGCCCACCAGCGCAAGCGTCATGGCCGTATGGACCGAACGACTCAGTCGCTCATCATCGTGCTGGCCAAAATACTGACCGGTAATGACCGCGCAGCCGCGCCGACGCGACGCAAAAGCCAATGCAGAGCTCGGTGAGCACCATCGTGGCCTGAATGCCACCCAGCGCGAGCTTACCGCCAAACTGACCGACGATATAAGTACCGATAAGCGTGTAGGCCTGCATGAAAAACGAACTAAAAAAGATGGGAACGCAAAGCGAAAGCAGCTGCTGCCAAATAACACCCTGCGTTACATCGATAGCCGTAGATTTCTTAGCCACACGCCCTCCCCAAAAGCGCACGTCAACCGACAAAACAGCAATTTAAGACCAAAGTCAATACCCGCTTAGCACCGACCGGCGTCGGCCGAAACACCCCCGCTGGCACGACTCGGATATCACCCTCGGCTAGTGATACAAACCCGGCTGGTAGTGATACTCGTTGCTCACGTGCGGGCACAGCTGCCAAAAGGCGACGGCACTCGCCGCGGCCACGTTGAGCGAATCGACCCCGTGCGCCATAGGAATGCGCACGGCACGGTCACAGCCCGCGATGGTCTTGGCGCCCAGGCCGGCACCCTCGGTGCCCATAAAGATCGCCAGGCGATCAATCTCCTGCAGCGCAGGATCGTCCAACGAAACGGAGTCGTCCGTCAGCGCCATGGCGGCACAGGAAAACCCGGCAACGTGCAGCGCGACCAGGCCGTCATGCGGCCACACGCGCGCCTCGCTGCCAATACGCGTCCACGGCACCTGAAAAACCGTGCCCATACTCACGCGGGCAGAGCGACGATACAGCGGATCGCAACACGTAGGGCTCACCAGAATGCCGTCGACATTGAGCGCAGCCGCTGAGCGGAAAATCGCGCCGACATTGGTGTGGTCGACAATGCCCTCGAGAACGCACACGCGCACCGGACGCTCCCCCGCAGCTTTTACGACGCCGTCGAGAAACTCATCGACCGGAATCTGTCGCGGGCGACGGAACGCCGCGAGCGCACCACGCGTCACGTTAAAACCCGTCAGCTGCTCCATGAGCTCCATGGAGGCAACGAACACAGGAACCGGACCCGCGCCCTCGCGCACAACCAGGCGCTCAAACAGCGGCATCATCTGATCGAGCCAGCGTTCGCCCAAAAAGAAAGCTCACCGGCTCGTATCCGGCGCGAACCGCACGCTCGATGACCTTGGCACTCTCGGCGATAAAAATGCCCTTCTGCGGCTCCAGCACGCAGCGCAGCTCACGCTCGGTCAGTCGCACGTAGGCATCGAGCCGCTCGTCCTCGAGCGAATCAATTCGCAGAATCTCAACGGCACCTGTCATAGCAGCCAGCCCGCACCCTTCTTTACAGCACATCTATACCAAACGAGGCGACGCTAAGCGCCGCCCCATGCATTCAATCAACCCGATGATACCGTTCACGCCAGGCGATTTATGCCTCAACGCGACGATACGTCACGAACTCATAATCGAGACCCTCGTCGCCCTCGCCCGTAGCAATCGTGGCAACCCCTTCGCGCCGCGCAACTTCCCACGCGGGATCGGCATCCAAATTGGGAAAATACGTGTCCACGGGATGGACGCAGTGGTTATGCGTGACCTCAGCCTCCACGCAGTACGGCAAAAACTGCCGATAGACATCGCCGCCGCCGATCACCCAGGCAACGGGCTCATCGCAACCGCGGCGAGCGCCTCGTCGATGCTATGCACCACGTCGACGCCTTCGGGAGCAAAGCTCTCGTCGCGGGTGAGCACGATATTGCGGCGGTTCTTGAGCGGACGCCCACCGGGAAAACTCAGCAGGGTCTTGCGTCCCATGATGACTGGGCAACCTTTGGTGCACGCCACAAAATGGCGCATGTCGGCGCGATTGGACACCACCATGTCGCCCTCGCACCCAATGCCCCAATCGTCACACACGGCGACGATGGCAGAAAGCTTACACGTCATGAGCGTCACCTACACCGCAATGGGGATGTTCTTGACCTGAGGCCCGTGCTCGTAGCCCTCGACGATCAGATCGTCGGTCGTAAACGCGTAGAAATCGTGCACGTCGGGGTTAAGCGTTACCTTGGGCGCGCAAACTGCGGACGCTCGATAAGTTCCCGGACGATATCGACATGACGGTCGTAAATGTGGGCATCGGCAATCACATGCAACAGCTCGCCGGGAATCATATCGACGGACTGCGCAACCATCATCAGCAAAATAGCGTACTGGCACACGTTCCAGTTATTCGCGGCCAAAATATCCTGGCTGCGCTGGTTGAGAATCATGTTGAGCGTCGGTTTGTCATCCTGCGGGCGCTGCGTCACGTTATACGTCACGCTGTAGGCGCACGGATACAGGTGCATCTCGGACAGGTCGCTAAACACATAGGTATTCGTCATAATGCGGCGGCTGTACGGCGTGTTCTTAAGGTCGTACAGCACGCGGTCCATCTGGTCGAAATCGCCCTCGGCATAATGGCTCTTCTGGCCAATCTGGTACCCGTAGGCCTTGCCGATGGAGCCAGTCTCGTCAGCCCACTCATCCCAAATATGGCTGTTGAGGTCATGCACGTTATTGGACTTCTTTTGATAGATCCACAGGATCTCATCCATGGCAGACTTAAGCGCGTGCGGCGCAGGGTAAGCGCGGGGAACTCCTCGCGCAGGTCATAGCGTGCCGTAACGCCAAAGTTTTTAATGGTATAGGCAGGGGTGCCGTCCTCCCACACCGGACGGACCTTTTGGCCCTCGGTGGTGGTGCCATGGTCCAAGATATCGCGGCACATGGCTACAAACTGCTGATCAGCTTTGCTCATTGACCCTCCCGTCAGTCGGCTATAAGCGAGATTCATTGTAGCCCAGGCGCACGCGCCCCACAACCCAAACATAAGCCCTCATTTTATGACATATGCCAGAAATTCCTTGCGCAAATCCGCACGTTCGCTATTCTATTACTGACATATGTCAGATTTGGAGAGTGTATGGCAGGAAGACGCGAAAAATTACGCCGCGTTGGGATCATCCCCGAATATCGCGGCTTTACCCCCGATGGCCTTGCCAGCGGAGACGCCATCGACATGACGGTCGATGAGCTCGAAGTCCTGCGGCTGTGCGACCTGGAAGGCCTTAATCAGCAGACCGTCGCCCAGCACATGGGCATCGCTCGCGCCACCGTGGCGGCCATCTGCAGTCGCGCACATCGCAAGGTGGCAAACGCACTGGTCAACGGGCGGGCGATCAGTATCGAGGGCGGCAATATCGCGTACTCCCCCATCACCACAACGACGGCCGCATGGCCAGCAAAGGAGGTCGACACCATGAGGGTGGCAACCACGTACGACAACGGCAACATCTTTATGCACTTTGGCCGCAGTGAGCAGTTCAAGATCTACGACATTCAGGATGGCAAGGTACTCAACGAGCAGGTCGTAGGCACCGGCGGCACTGGTCACGGTGCATTGGCGGGTCTGCTCGCCAACGGTGGCGTCGACACGCTCATCTGCGGCGGTATCGGCGGCGGCGCAATCAATGCGCTCACCCAGGCCGGCATCACGGTCTATGCGGGCGCCAGGGTAGCTGCGATGCCTGCGTCGAGGCCCTCATTGCCGGCACGCTCGCTCAGACCGGCGAGGCCACCTGCGACTGCCATGGCCACGACCACGAGCACATCCACGAGCATGGCGAGTCCTGCGGCTGCCACGGTCATCACGACCACGACGGACACGAGGGCTGCGGCTGCCACTAGCGGCAAACCCGCGCGTCAGGACGCTTCCGCGCGTGCGACAACCTGCGAACAAACGGCGAAGGCCGCCTGGGGTACCATCCAGGCGGCCTTCGCCATACACGACTCAACCAGTCGTTACTTCTTATTGCGCATCTGCGCTTCCATCTGGCGCAGCAGCTCCATATCGGACTTGGGACCGCCCGTACCCAGGCCGCCCATGCCGCCCAGACCCATAGCGTCCAGGCCAGGGATATTGGGCATGCGCATCTTTTTGCCCTTCTTACCCTTCTTGCCCTTCTTGCCGCCGGCCTGCGCCTGATTGGCCATCGTGCGCATACGGCCCATCATCTTATTCATCTCGCCCCACTGCTTCATAAGGCTATTGACCTCGGTGGGGGTCACGCCGGCGCCTTTGGCGATACGCGCGCGACGCTGGCCGTTGATGATGGAGGGACGCAGGCGCTCCTCCTTGGTCATCGACATGATGATGGCCTCGTTCTTGTCGAAGATGCCCTCGTCCAGATTGCCGCCCATCTGATTGAGCGCGCGCTGGCCGCCAGGGAGCATGCCCAGAATGCCCTTCATGCCGCCCATCTTCTTGACGGCCTTCATCTGGTCGAGCATGTCGTTCATGGTAAAGCCCTCGCGCAGCATGCGCTCGGCGGCCTCGAGCTGCTCGGCATCGGCGGCCTCCTGGGCCTTCTCGATGATGCCGACAACATCGCCCATGCCCAAGATGCGCTTGGCCATGCGGTCGGGGTAGAACGGCTCCAGCGAATCGGGCTTCTCGCCCATGCTCACGAACTTGATAGGCTTGCCGGTCACCTGGCGCACGGAAAGCGCGCCGCCGCCACGAGCATCGCCGTCGAGCTTAGAGATGATCACGCCGTCAAAGTCGGTGCGCTCGGCGAAGGTCGAGACGACGTTGACGATATCCTGGCCGGTCATGGCATCGACGACCATCAGCACCTGATCGGGCTTGACGGCCTTCTTGATGTCCACGGCCTCCTGCATCATCTGCTCGTCGATCTGCAGGCGGCCGGCGGTATCGACGATCACCACGTCGCGCAGGTGGTCGACGGCCTCCTGGATGGCGCCCTTGGCGATATCGACCGGGTGCTCACCATCACCGCGGAAGACCGGCACGCCGATCTCTCCACCGAGCGTGGCCAGCTGGTCGGCAGCTGCGGGACGGTAGACGTCGCACGCGGCGAGCAGCGGCGAGCGGCCCTGCTTCTTGAGCAGGTAGGCCAGTTTTACGGCCGCCGTGGTCTTACCGGAACCCTGCAGGCCCACGAGCATGATGACATTGGGGATGCGGTTGCTAAAGACGAGCTTGCTCTCGGTAGAGCCGAGCATCTCGGTGAGCTCGTCGAGCACGATCTTGACGACGTTTTTTGCGCCGGCGACAGCGACTCCATGACCTCGGCGGTCATGCAGCGCTCCTTGGTCTTGGCGACGAACTCCTTGACAACCTTAAAAGTTGACGTCGGCCTCGAGCAGCGCCATGCGAATGTCGCGCATGGCCGAGGTGATATCGGCCTCGGTCAGCTTACCCTTGCCACGCAGGCGGTCAAATGTGTCGTTGAGGCGATCGCTCAGAGAATCAAACACTAGTCACTCCTTAGTTGGACTCGCCCACCAGGGCGCGGCAGAAATCTTTGGCATTGAACTCCTGCAGGTCATCGACCTGCTCGCCCACGCCGATGCGCAGGATCGGGAGCTTGAGCTTCTCGGCCACGGCCATGGCGATACCGCCCTTAGCCGTGCCGTCGAGCTTTGTCATGATAATACCGTCCAGACCCAGCGCCTCGTTAAACTCGAGCGCCTGGTTCAGACCGTTTTGGCCCGTCGCGGCATCGATTACGAGGACAACCGAAACGGGCATGGGGCCGGCGGCCATATTGGCGGCGCGCTTACGCGTCACGTTAACCACCTTGGCAAGCTCGCGCATGAGCTCGGGGCTCGTGTGCAGACGACCGGCGGTGTCGATAAGCACCAGGTCGCTGCCGCGCTTGTCGGCCTCGTCGAGCACATCGTAGCAAACGCTTGCCGGGTCGGAGCCGCGGTCGCGCTTGATGACGGGGACACCGGCGCGCTGGCCCCACACATCGAGCTGCTCGATGGCGGCGGCGCGGAAGGTATCGGCCGAGCCGATCACGACGTTCTTACCGCGAGCAGCCATGCGCTCGCGATCTTGCCGACCGTCGTGGTCTTGCCGGCACCGTTAATGCCCACAAACAGCACGCAGCTCGGCGTGTCGGAGAACGGATCGCGCTCGACGGGCACAAAATGCTGCTCGAGCTGCTCGGCCAAGGCGCGACGGAGCTGCGGGGCGGTCTTGAGGTTCTTCTTGGCGGCCGTCTCGCGCAGGTCATCGGAGACCTGAATAGCGACCTCGGCACCCATGTCACCCATAACGAGGGTGTCCTCTAGGTCCTCCCAAAAATCCTCGTCGACCTCGCCGCCAAAGTAAAAGACCTCGTTGAGAGCCTCGCGGCTGCGCTCAAGTCCGCGCGAGAGAGCATCGAAGAATCCCATTATGCATTCACGACCTTTCCGGTTTCGCGATCGAGTTTTTGCGAGACGACGCGACTGACGCCGTCGGCTTGCATCGAGACGCCGTAGAGGACGTCAGCGTCCTCCATAGTACGGCGCTGATGCGAGATAACCAAGAGCTGCGTATCGGAACGCAACACGTCGAGCGCGCCGATGAGCTTAGACAGGTTGGCGTCGTCGAGCGCCGCCTCGACCTCGTCCAGCACATAGAACGGCACCGTGCGCGTGCGATACACGGCAAAAAGCAGGGCGAGCGCCGTCAGGCTCTTCTCGCCGCCCGACATGAGCATCATCTTGGTGATGCGCTTGCCGCGCGGCTGCGCCACGACCTCGATGCCCGTCTCGGCCGGATGCTCGGGGTCGATCATCTCCAGATGCGCCTGACCACCTGGGAACAGCATGGCGAAGATCTCGCGGAAGTTCGCATCGACCTTCTCAAAGGTCACCAGGAAGGCCTTACGCATCTTGCGGTCGATGGCCACGGTGATCTTGGTGAGCGCCTTGCGCGCGCTCTCCAGATCGGCCAGCTGCTCCTCGATGTAGTCAGCGCGGCGCTTGAGCTGCTCGTACTCCTCCATGGCAACCTGGTTCACAGGGCCCAGGTTGTTGATCTGGCGCACAAGCTGGTTGAGCTCGCGCTCGGCGGCATCGCGGTCGGTGGGCGCCGGAAGCATGAGCGCTTCCTCGAGCACCGTGGTGCCATCGGCGGTAATGGCCTTGATGGCCGCCTCTACCTGCACCTCGAGCTTGCCGCGTGCGACCTTGAACTCGTTTTGCGTGGCGGTGGCGGTATCGACCCGCTCCTTGGCACGGGCAACCTCTGCCTTGGCGTCTTCAATGGTCTTCTTGAGCGAGGCCGAGTCCGCCTCCTCGAGCGAAGCCTGGTCACGCAGACGCGCGGCCCAATCAGACGCGCGCTCCAGCAGGGCCGAATAGCGCTCGTGCATGGGATCGACGCGCAGGCGCAGCAGCTCGAGTGAGCGCGAGGCCTGGCGTGTTCCGCGGATACGGCGGTCGATGCCCTCCAGGCGATGCTCCAGGTCGGGCACGCGGCCCTTCAGCGAACGCAGACGCTCGCTCGTCTGGGCCAGGCGAACCTTGGCATCGGCGAGCTTGCCGGCTGCCTCGGAATCGTCACGGCGCACGCGATCGAGCTCGTCGTTGGCTTCGGCAATCTGGAGACCCAGGTCGCTTACCTGCGCGCGGGCCTCGTCACGCGAACGGGTGAGCTCGTCAACGCGCGGACGCGCAGCGTGAACGCCTCGGCGGCTGCTCGCGGCGCTGGAATGCGCACGCGTTCGACCTCGGCATTGTTGGCGCTTTGCTCCAGCGACCGATCTCGGAGAGTAGCGAGCGGCGCTCGCCCTCAAGACGGGCAATCTCGCCGGCGGCATCGCCCTCGGCGGCACGCGCCTCCTCGACGGCCGCATTGGCCTCGACGACCTGATCCGACACATGCTCAAACACGGCAGCCAGATCGGGCTCCAGGCCCTCCAACTCACGAATACGACGTTTGCGCTCCAGGGCACCCGAAGCCTCGCCGGCATCGAGCCCCACGCGCACCAGACCGCCACAGCTCACGCGGGCGCCATCGGGCGTCACATAGTCACGCCGTCAACGACAGGCGCGGCTAGCGCGGCTGCCAAGTCATCGACCACGTAATAGCCGCCGAGCAGGGCCTCGACAACCGGACCATAACCGGAGCGCACGGACAGACGATCGACCAGACGCGAACCGGCAGCGCCATCGGCAGCAGCAGAGCCGCTCACGCCGCGCGCCACCAGCAGTGCCTCGCCCGAGGCCTTCTTTTTGGTCCAGAGCCGCACGACCGGCGCGCTCAAGCGTGGCTGCGTCATCAAACAGCAGGGCATCGATGTCGCCGGCAAGCAGCTGCTCAACCAGGCCCTCGAGCTCACGAGGAGCCTCGAGCACGTCGCCCAGAC
>ENA-OPYV01000401-OPYV01000401.1-human-gut-metagenome-genome-assembly--contig:-NODE-401-length-12315-cov-2.204217_pt1 | contig 12315 bp, 21 predicted proteins | sample MGYA00242474_ERZ504485 | MGnify/ENA primary metagenome ERZ504485 (study PRJEB26092, sample SAMD00036263) | human gut metagenome | host: Homo sapiens | study: EMG produced TPA metagenomics assembly of...
CTTGTAAAGGGTGACTCCCCGCAGTGCGGGGAGATGTCGCGCAGCGACAGAGGGGACGGGCACCGGTTAGGTGGTGGCTGCGCGTTTACGAGCAGACGGAGGGATTTTGACATTTTTTCGTGTCAAACGTCTTTACACCTTTTCCATTCGGGCAAAGTTGGCCATCAATTTCTTGGTGCCCGCACGGTCAAAGGCCACCTCCAAAAGGGTATCGTTGCCCATGGGCTGGGTAGACAGCACCACGCCGGTGCCAAAGGTCTTGTGGCGCACCGTATCGCCTACGGCGTATGTCACGCCGGTAGCTGCCGGAGCGGCCTTGGCGGTCTTGGCGCCGCCGAACTTGTGGGCGTAGCTGCTCTTTTGGGTCTGCTGTCCCACCTTGGCGCCGGTAAAGCCTGCGTGGCTGCGGAAGGACTGAACGGTCAAATCCTCCGTCACCTGCTCCGGGATCTCTCGCAAAAAGCGGGAGGGCATATTCCGGTTGGTGGTGCCGTAAAGCATACGCTGGCGGGCGTTGACCAAATAAAGCTTTTCCCGGGCGCGGGTAATGCCCACATAGGCCAGGCGGCGCTCCTCCTCCAGCTCCTCCTCGCTGTACATAGCCTGGCTGCCGGGGAAGATACCCTCCTCCATACCGGGGATAAACACCACCGGAAATTCCAGGCCCTTGGCGGAGTGCAGGGTCATCAGCACCACAGAGTCCTCATCGTCGTTATAGGAGTCAATGTCGGACTCCAGCGCCACATCCTCCAAAAAGTCGGACAGTTCAAAGTCCTCGTTCTCCTCCTGGTATTTAATGAACATGGAGGAAAGCTCCTTGATATTGTTCAGCCGGTCCTCGTACTTCTCCGGGTCGTCCTCCTGGAGATAGTCCGTGTACTTGGTCTTTTCCAAAATCTCCTGGAGCAAGTCGCTCAGGAGCATACCGTCCTCCAGGCAACGCTGGAAGTATGTAATCTTGGCGGCAAAATCCCTTAATTTTTGAGCGCTGCGGGCAGTTTTTTGGAACTCGTCTGCTCGCTGGCACACCTCAAAAGCAGAGATGCCCAGTCCGGTAGCGATCTCCGTAATATGGCTAACCATGGTGGCGCCGATCCCCCGCTTAGGCACATTGATAATGCGCTGCAAGCGCACCGTGTCTGCCGGGTTGTTAATGAGCGCAAAGTAGGCGGTCATATCCTTAATTTCCTTGCGATCAAAGAAGCGGTTGCCGCCAATGACCTTGTGGGGAATACCGCTTTTCGTCAGGGCAATTTCAATATTCCGAGACTGGGCGTTCATTCTGTACAGGACTGCGTGGTCGCTCATTTTGCGCCCGGCCTTTACATTCTTCAGAATCTCCTCCACAATAAAGGAAGACTCCTCCGCCTCGTTCTGGGCAGTATTCAGAATGATCTTGCTGCCGGCGCTGCGTCCGTCCACAGGCGCTTGCCCTTTCGACTTTTGTTATTGGTGCGATCACCGCGTTGGCGCCGTCCAAAATATTCTGGGTGGAGCGGTAGTTCTGCTCCAGGCGAATCACTGTGGCGTTTTTTATAATGCTGCTCAAAAGACAAAATATTCTCAATGGTGGCGCCACGGAAGCGGTAAATGGACTGGTCGTCATCACCCACCACGCAAATGTTCTTAAACTTGTCCGCCAGCAGCGAGGTGAGCACATACTGGGCGTGGTTGGTGTCCTGGTACTCGTCCACCATCACATAGCGGAACTGGTTTTGGTACAGCTCCAGCACATCGTCATTCTCTCGCAGCAGCTGCACGGTGTTGTAGATCATATCGTCAAAGTCCATAGCGTCCGCCGCCAGCAGCTCCTTTTGATAGAGCGCATAGCACTCGGCGATCTTGCCCTTACGGAAGTCCGCACCCACGGTAGCCCGGTACTCCTGGGGACCGATCAGCGCGTCCTTGGCGTTGCTGATCTCCGACAAAATGGCCTGTGGTTCAAAACTTGTCGTCAATGCCCAGCTGGCGCTGGCACTGCTTCATCACCCGCTTGCCTGTCGTCCGTGTCATAATGGTAAAAGTGGTTGGTATAGCCCAGCCGATCCCCCAAAACCGGCGCAAGATCCGCGCGCAGCAGGAGTGGAAGGTGTGGGCCCAAATGGACTCCGCCTCCGGGCCGATGGCGTCTGCCAGTCGCTGGCGGATCTCTCCCGCCGCCTTATTGGTAAAGGTAATGGCCAGCACCTGCCAAGGCAGGGCGTAGCGTCGGCAATAATATGCTGCACTCGGTTAACCAGCACGGTGGTCTTTCCGCTGCCGGCCCCGGCCAGGATCAGCAAGGGACCCTCGGTGTGCTGCACCGCCTGCTGCTGCATTTTGGTTTAAGTGCCTTGGTTGTTCCTCCGTCTACAAAAAAAATTACAAACAAAAAGGGCGCAAAATCCGGCAGGCTAAGCCCGCCGGATTTATCACCCAAAAATCAGTTGTTCCAGTTACTTTAACAAAGTGAGCATAATGCCAGCTGCTACGGCAGAGCCGATCACGCCGGACACATTGGGTCCCATGGCGTGCATCAGCAGGAAGTTGGAGGGGTTCTCTCTCTGCCCCTCTTTTTGGCTGACGCGGGCGCCATCGGCACGGCAGACACACCGGCAGAGCCGATCAGCGGATTGACCTTGCCCTTGGTGAAGATATACATCAGCTTGCCGAAGAGCACGCCGCCGGCAGTACCCACGGAGAATGCGATCAGGCCCAGCAGCACGATCTTCAGGGTATCCAGGTTCAAGAATTTATCCGCAGAAGTGGTGGCACCTACGGACAGACCCAGCAGAATGGTAACAATGTTCATCAGCTCATTCTGTGCCGCTTTGGCGATACGCTCGGTCTGGCCGCTCTCTTTCAGCAGGTTACCGAACATGAGCATACCCACCAGTGCAGCCGCATCCGGCAGCAGCAAAGATACAATGACCGTTACCAAAATGGGGAACAAAATCTTCTCCAGCTTAGAAACAGGGCGCAGGTTGCCCATCACCACGCTGCGCTCTTTCTTGGTAGTCAGTGCGCGCATAATGGGGGGCTGAATAATGGGCACCAAGGCCATATAGGAGTACGCCGCCACAGCAATCGTACCCAACAATTCCGGTGCCAACTGGGAGGTGACGAAAATAGCCGTAGGACCGTCCGCACCACCGATAATACCGATAGAACCGGCCTGCTGGGGAGTAAAGCCAAGCAGGATCGCGCCCACATAGGTAAAGAAGATACCCAACTGGGCAGCAGCGCCCAGAATAAAGCTGGAGGGATTGGCGATCAGCGGCGCAAAGTCCGTCATGGCGCCAATGCCCATAAAGATCAGGGGCGGGTAAACACCGGCTTTTACGCCGAAATACAGGAAGTCGATCAGACCGGGGCTGAGCACGGCGCCGGAAGCGTCCGTCAACCGGCCGGCCATCAGGTCGATAAACTCATGAATACTGGAGTAATGCACGGCCAGGTTGGCGCTGGGAATATTAGCCAGCAGCATACCGAAGGCAATGGGGATCATCAGCAGCGGCTCAAAGCCCTTCTTGATACCCAAATACAGGAAAACAAAAGCAACCACCAGCATGACAGCGTTTTTCCAGCCGCCGTCCGCTGTGAAGAAATAGGCGTAACCGGAGTTGGAAAAGATCTGTACAATGACCTCCCAAACCCCTCTTAAAATCTCACTCATTCATATACCTCCGTTAAAACGGGCGTGTGTTCTCTGCCACAGCGGCAGCCGCCCAGGGATTGCGCACACCCACCGGATTGGGGCGCACACGGCGCACGCTCTGTACCACAGCACCGGGGCCTTCGCTGGCCGCAACGGCAGCTGCAATCACAGCCACTACCTCGCCGGGAATGCCACTCTCCACCACCGGTGCAGGTGCGGCAGGCGCAGCCTTGACAGCGGGTGCAGACGGCGCGGAAGCCACAGTCACCTGGCTCTCCATAGCCTTTAACTTTTTCTTCTTACCACGAGTCTCTGCCCCGTGCACAATGCGCCGAATGCCTTAAACACAAAGATCAGCAGCACCAAAATACCCAGAACGATCACAATGCCGGCAATCACGACGGTGCTTGTAAAGGTAGCACTTCTGTCTGCTACGATACCGGTAGCCGCCAGCAAAATTGAAGATAACGGGTTCATCTGATTAACCTCCAGTTACAATTTTCCAAATTAAAGATATTATAAATCAAAAGCGGCACAAAAGCAATGTTTTTTGCAGCAGAAAGAAAAAAAATTGCAAAACTTCGTCAAACTGTATAAAATCCGTTGGAAAGTCTTGATTTATTTTTAAGATCGGATATAATGATAGTGTACCAAAAGGAGGCGGACTTATGACTGAACAGACCTTGATCATTGCCATCTTGGTGGCGCTGGTGATCCTGTGGATCACAGAGACTTTAGGCATGCACCGCACCAGCCGCATTTTAGGCGGCGTTATTGACTTGGGCTTTGCCGTGCTGCGCTAAGAAAATACATAAACCTACAAAAACAGCCGCTGCGATAAGCAGCGGCTGTTCTTTTTCTGTTATTCTTTTTATGCGGCAAATGCGCATAGCGTGCTTCTCCACCTTAAAACGCACTTCCGTATAGTCAAAATTCTCCCCATCGCAGTTACCCAAAAGCGGCCGATCGTCCACGGACCAAAAGCGACCGCCTACGGTGTAACCGGTATGCACCACATCCGGCGCATACTCGGCAGCCGTGCCGGCACTGTACCGCGGCACAATGGGCACAGCCTTCGCCAGGCTCAGCGGATCCACATAGGTAAAATCCAGCAGACCGTCATCCAGTTTGCTGCCCGGCGCCGGACAAAGCCGCCGCCGTAGTAGCTGGCATTGCAAATGGCGAACAGGGCATATTCCATATTCTCCCGATGAAATTTATAGGGGTTGCCGTTTTCGTCCACACAGTCCAGTTCAACATTGACCTTGTAGCGCAGGGGCTGCATCATCACCGGCACCACGGCAATATTGTATGCCTGATGACCCAGTGGAGGAATTTTACCTGCGATCTTGCGGCCGATGGTCTCCACCTTGGTGTCCAGCCCATAGCTCATCACATTGATGCACTTTTCGCCGTTATAGTCGATCAGATCCAGCGGCTCCACCGTGTAATTCAGCTTGCCGGAGTACAGGCCAAAAGATTTGATCACATTCTCCACATTGATCTTCTTGGTGCCATAGACTTTCTTGGCAAAATCGTTGCCGGTGCCTAGGGGCAGCAGCATCATAGGGGTCTCTGTATGCGCCAAGCCGTTGGCAATCTCATGTACTGTGCCGTCGCCGCCACAGCAGACAATGACACAACGATCGCCATACTTTGTCGCATAAGCCGTTGCAATCTCTCGGGCGTGGCCGGAATGGTCCGTCTCTTCCACAATCATCTCATCATCAAGAAGACGAAAAGCGGAACGGATACGGTTGAAAATCGCCTCTTTGTCCTTATGGCCGGACACCGGATTCACAATAAATACATACTTCATCTGTTTTCCCCTCTTCACGCCGGGCGCGTCAAGCCAGGCAGGCACCGCCCACCGGGCGCACTTGCAGCACATGGCAGGAGCCCTCGCCGAACACGCCCTCCAGCACGGTACGGTACTGCTCCAGCAGATCGTTGGGTACAAAGGCCTGAATGGTACCGGCAAAGCCGCCGCCGTGCACGCGATAAGCGCCACGATCACCCAGCACCTGGCCGCTGATGGCCAGCGCCAGGCTCAGTCGCTGATCCGTGGGGTTCTTGGTGGTAAACACATTTTGATTATACATAAAGGAGGAGCGGCCGGAGGCATTGATATCTGCCAAAAAGCCGTCAAAATTCCCCTGCTCTAAACAAGAGACAGCGTCCTCCACCCGGCGATTGTCATTATAAAAATGAATCGCGCGGATCAATGCCCGGTCATTAACCTTGGTTTGCAGCTCCGGCAGTGCGGCAAAGAAGTCCTCGTAAGCCACCTGGCGCAACACAGACTTGCCCATGGCGTGCGCTACTGCTTCCATCTCGCTGCGAATGGCAGCGTAATCGTCCGTCAGATCCGAGTGGTTACCGCCGGTATCTACAATGCACAGGCTGTGACCGGAGGCAGCAAAGTCATAATCCACCTTTTGGATCACCGGCTCTTGAGTGCTCTCAAAATCAATGGTCACAAAGGCGCTACGGAAGAAGCCATTTGATCCAACAAGCCGCAAGGCTTACCAAAGAATACATTTTCGCTGTACTGTGCCACCTTGGCAACGGTTACCGGGTCGATACCGCCATCGTTGTACAAATAAGAAGTGATGGTCCCCAGTAGCACCTCAAAGGCTGCGGAGGAGGACAGGCCGGAGCCGCCCATCACATCGCTGGTGGTTACCGCATCGTAGCCGCCGACGGTATAGCCCAGATCACTAAGCCGCGCAGACACACCGCGCACCATAGCCGTAGAATGGCCAAAGGCGTCGGCGTGGGAGCCAGATCCGCCAAATCTGCCACATTCATTTGGTGGCCGGCAGACTTAACCCGCACCACGCCGTCCGCGTTCTTGGAGGCAACGGCAATGGCATCCAGGTTTATGGCCGCCGCCAACACCTTGCCGTGATTGTGGTCCGTGTGATTACCGCAGATCTCCGTGCGTCCGGGAGCGGACATCAGGTGCACTTCCCGGTCTCCGCCAAAGGTTTCTGCAAAGGTGGTCAGAAGTTCCATGTACCGGGACTTCTGCTTTGCCACTTCCCCGTCGGTCACATATACCCGGCGAAAGGCGTCATCCAACTGGCCGGCTTTGATTTTGTTCATCATCGCTTGTGCATTCATAATTGTACCTCTTTGATTTTATAATACGATTTTGTATTTTCTTTTTTTTCGCTGTATAGAAGCAGGGTCTGATTCATCTGGCGGGACCGACGGCCGTAATATATATTAAAGGCCATACTGGTAATGCCGGAGAACCCCACAATGATCATCAACAGCGTAATGAACCGCGCCGAAAACGGATTGTACAGCACAGTACCGATTTTGGTATAAATGTAAAGCCGGGGCGCAAAGCCCAGCAGGCTCAGACAAATATAGTAAAGGAAGTCGTAGTGCATGGAGCCATAATACTTGGACACCATACCTAAAGGAATGGACGGCACCAAACGGGACACAAAAAGCACATAAGGGTTACCGTTGCCCTTAAATCGAATCCAGTCCCGAATAAAGCGCATTTGACGAATGTTCAGGATCATACCGGCCCAACCGCCGCCGATCCAACTGCCTTCCGCGTATTTAACCGCAAAGAAGAACGCCAAAAACACCATATTGATCAGCATAGCCTGCCCCAACGGGAACACCACGCCGGAGATCACACACAGCACACCCATAGGAATCGGCAGCTGGCACTTGGCAACATACAGCGCAAAAAATGCACAGAATGATCTCAAAATCCGAGTCCAATCCTACAATGGACTCGTCCAGCCGACGCAGCCAGCTGATGAGCGCGTCAAAGCGCACCTCCAACTCCGTGTGCTTATAAAGTGCCACAGCCAACAACACCAAAAGCCCCAGCGTCACCAGTGCGATCACGCCGGAAATGAAGTTGGTTCTGTGCCGTTTTTGCTGCTTCAACGGCGTCACCTCCCTTATCTGCGGAGGATCAGTCCTCCTGCTCTCTGAAGTTGCCCAAAAACTTAAAGCCCGGCAACTCGTCCGACAGCGCGCACAACAGGTCCAAGGTCACATCTCGGCGCACACTGCCCATAATATCCACATAAAAGAAATAGCTAAATTCGCCGTTACCCATGGGGCGGCTCTCAATCTTGGTCAGATTTAGCCCGGCCATGGAGAAACGGCCCAGCACCCGGTACAAAGACCCGGTGGTATGGGGCACTCGAAAGATCAGCGAAATCTTATCCGCATCGCTGCTGATCTGCATATCCTTGGAGATCACAACAAACCGGGTCCTGTTATTAGAAATATTCTGGATCTCCCGTTTCATAACCTGCAAGCCGTATTTTTTTTGCCGCAGTAGGTGAACAGATAGCGGCAATATCCCGCCGGTCGGACTGAGCCACATACTTAGCGGCCGCCGCTGTATTGGAATAAGTAATGCCGGTAAAGCCGAAATTCTCAATAAAAATTACTGCACTGGGTCAGCGCCTGATGATGGCTGTAAATGCTCTCCACATCTTCATACCGGGTATCCGGGTGGGCGGCCAGGCAGTGCTCGATCTTTTCGTCTCGGGCACCTACCATAAAAAAGCGGTACTTCATAATCAGGTCATAGGACTCGTGCACACTGCCGGCGGTGGAGTTCTCCACCGGGATAATACCGTAGCGTGCCTCGCCCTTGTCCACTGCCTCAAATACATTCTCAAAATACTTATAATATTTGATGGGCACACCGGGAAATAGCCGCGCCCCGGCAATGGATGCATAAGCGCCCTCCACACCGGCACAGGCAATGCACTCACCGGGCGCCACAGCAATGGGGCCGTCCTGCAAGGCTGCCGTGATCTCTTTTCTTAAATCGGCGCCGCCGTCCATCATCTTGTGCTGGAGCGCACGAGAGGCGTCCATAGTAGCAGCGAACACGGTCTTGATCGTTTCGCCCCGATCGCCGCACTTGCCTGCCACATCGTCGAGAATTTGGCGTTCCCGCTCCTCATTGAGCACGGGAATACCCCGCTCCACCTTGTACTTGGCCACCTGCTCAGACACATCCATGCGCGCCATCAGCAGAGGAATCAGCTGATCGTCGATACGGTCGATCTCTTTTCTCAGTTCCAACAAATCCATGTATTTTCTATTCCTTATATTCTCTTACTTTTCGATTTTATCCTTGGATCAGCAAATCCATCAGCCCAAAGGCTACGGCAGCCTCTACCACCGGCACGGCACGAGGCACGATACAGGGATCGTGACGACCGTGAATGGTCAGGGTCTCCGGCTCCATGGTCTGCAAATTCACACTGGGCTGTGGCTGACCAATGGAGGGCGTGGGCTTTATGGCCACCTGAAGCACCAAGGGAGCACCGGAGGTCATACCGCCCAGCACGCCGCCGTTATTATTGGTCAATAGCGCCACCTTTCCGTCCCGGACGGTGTAGCCGTCGTTCACATCTGCACCAAAGGCACCGGCAAATCAAAGCCAAGGCCAAACTGCACGCCCTTCACCGCCGGAATGCCAAATAGCAGGGCCGAGAGCTTGCTCTCCACGGTAGAGAACATATTGCCCCCTACCCCCACCGGCAGACCGATGGCCGCGCACTCAATGCTGCCGCCCACACTGTTTTGTTGCAGCCGAGCAGCCTCGATCACTGCGCGCATATTCTCCTCCGCTTCCGGGTTCAGCACGGCAAACGTGCTGTTGCCCAGGCGGTTTAATGTCTCTTTATCAATGGAATTGGGGTCAAACAGGGCGTCCTTTACCCCGCCCACCTTGGCAATATGGGCGCCTACAAACACGCCCTGCTGTGCCAAATACTGCTTGGCAATAGCACCGGCAAATACCAGAGGTGCCGTCAACCGGCCGCTAAAGTGGCCACCGCCTCGCACATCGTTACGGCCGCCATACTTTACATAGGCCGGATAATCGCTGTGAGAGGGTCGAGGTACCAGCGCCACATTGCCATAGTCACCGCTGCGGGTATTCTCATTGGCAATCTCCATGGCCAGAGGCGCACCGGTGGTGAGCCCATTCAGCACACCGGAGAGAATATGAGGAATATCCTTTTCCAGCCTGGGGGTGGCGGTTTTGTCACGCCCCGGGGCACGCCGAGCCATATCCTTATAAATGGCGTCAAAATCCACCGGGATACCGGCAGGCAAACCGTCAATCACACAGCCGATGGCCGGTCCGTGGCTCTCACCAAAAATACTCAGTTGTACCTGCTCACCTGTTACTGATGACATCTGCCTTACCTCCCAGTGCACAAAAATCTTCAAAAAAGGCAGGATAAGTCTTGTTAATGCTCTCTGCCTGTTCGATCACGCTGTCACCTGCAGCATACGCTGCCGCCACAGAAAAGGCCATCACGATCCGATGATCGTTGCAGCCGTCCACTGTGCCGCCCTGCACCACGCCGGTGCCGTGGATCACCAGCCCGTCCGGCAGTTCTTCCACCTGCACACCCATGGCCCGCAGATTCAGCGCCACGCTTTGTAGCCGATCCGACTCCTTAAACCGCAGCCGTCCGGCACCGGTAATACGGGTGGTGCCCTTGGCAAAGGCAGCGGTCACTGCCAGCGCAGGCACCATATCAGGAATATCCCGAGCATCAATCTCCGCCGGGCGCAATTCGCCGCCACAGCACCGCACAACACGGTCGCGCACTTCCACCCGGGCACCGAAGCGCTCCATCATAGCACAAACGGCTTTATCCCCTTGGGTAGAGGCCGGGTTCAGTCCGGCAATTTCTATCTCCTGCCCCACCGTGCCGGCAGCCATAAAAACGCCGCGTGGTGACCAATCGCTTTCTACTGTAAAGTCCACAGGCTTGTACTGCTGATTGCCCCGCACCAGGTAGCCAAAATCCGTAGGCCGTACCTGCACGCCAAAAGCCGCCATCACCTGCAAAGTAATATCAATATAAGGCTTTGACTCTAATTCCGTTGTTAAAAGAACTGCCGAGTCGCCGTCTAAGAGCGGCAGTGCCAGTAGCAGCCCTGTCAGGTACTGAGAGCTGACATTCCCGGCGATCTCATATGCCCGGGTCGCAGCTTGCCGGTAACAGAAAAGGGCAGGCCCCCATCTGTCTGTACCTGCACACCGTGCTGTGGCAGCAGGGTGGAAAGGCATCCAGCGGGCGCCGGGGCAGCCGACCGGCGCCGGTAAAGGTTACCGACTTGCCCAAAGCTGCCGCCACCGGGATCAAAAAGCGCACCAAAGAGCCGCTTTCGTTGCAAAATTTCGTCCCGCCCGGCAGCCAAATCCGCCAGCGCTTGAACCGTGGCTGCAATATCTGCCGAAGTGCCCAAGGGCGCTACGGAGCCACCACCGGCCAGCGCACTGCAAATCAGCGCACGAATGGCAAAGGACTTAGAAGGCGGCAGCTGCACGGTGCCTGCCAGCGGGGACGGCGTGATCTTTACTTGCATGCCCCACCTCCGAACATGGTTCGCAGGGTAGGCAGATCCACCGGATCAATAAAGCTGTCGCCGATCTTACGCAGCAGCACCAGTTTCATACCATCTGCGGTGCGCTTTTTATCCGCCTGCATCGCGTCCACAATTTCATCAATAGAATGGGTATCCGCCACAGGCAGGTTGTATTTTTGAAGTAAGGCTGCAATACGGTCCGCCGTGCCCGGTTCCGTCAGTCCTGCGCCCTCTCCGGCACGAGCTGCCAGCACCATACCGATTCCCACAGCGGCGCCGTGCGTCACCGTTTGATAGTTCCATAATTTTTCAATGGCGTGACCGGCGGTATGCCCAAAGTTCAGCAGAGCACGCTCGCCCGCTTCCTTTTCGTCATGCTCAACCACCACGCGCTTCATATCCACACAGGCATAGATAATCTCGTGAATACGATCTTTAGCACTGGCCTGCTCCAGCAGGGCAAACAACTCTGCCGAGCGGATACAGCCGTACTTGATCACCTCGCCCATACCGTCACTAAAGAACACATCCGGCAGGGTACGCAGCACCTGCGGATCAATCAGCACCAAAATCGGCTGGTGAAAGGCACCGCACAATTCTTGCCCATAGGCAGATCCACGCCGGTTTTACCGCCCACAGAGGAGTCCACCTGAGCCAGCAGTGTCGTGGGTATCTGCACAAAATCAATGCCCCTCAAATAAATGGCAGCCGCAAATCCGGCCATATCGCCGCACACACCGCCGCCCAGCGCAACCACCAGGTCGCCCCGCGTCAGCCCCTCCCGGGCCATATAATTCACCATATTCAGCACGGTCTCCGGCTTCTTGGACGCCTCACCGGCGTCAAATACCAGGGTGCACACCTGAAAGTCTGCGCTCTCCAGCGCCTGCACCACCCGGTTGCCGTACAGAGGGTACACATTGCTATCGCTGATCAGGCAAATGCGCTTGGCGCCGGACACGCGACGCACCAGGTCACCGGCTTGCTCCAGCAGGCCGTCGTCAATGAGAATATCATACGGTCTACCGGTATGTACTGTGATCTTTTGCATCAGCCGATCTCCTCCTTAATCCGGTTGCTGTTCCATCAGCGCTCGCAGTGCCGGCGCATCCTCCGCCTCAATCGCAGAGCGGAACTTTTGCAAATTGCCAACTAAATCGTCAATCTCACGAATCAGCGGCTCCTTATTATCAATAATACTGGGCCCACATCTCTGCATTGATGCGAGCCACCCGGCTCACATCCCGATAGCTGCCGGCGCTGGAAGCCTGCGTGCTGGGGTGCCAAAA
>ENA-OPYV01000402-OPYV01000402.1-human-gut-metagenome-genome-assembly--contig:-NODE-402-length-12311-cov-2.563198_pt1 | contig 12311 bp, 13 predicted proteins | sample MGYA00242474_ERZ504485 | MGnify/ENA primary metagenome ERZ504485 (study PRJEB26092, sample SAMD00036263) | human gut metagenome | host: Homo sapiens | study: EMG produced TPA metagenomics assembly of...
GTCACATTGAATCTCATTGAAATCTTTTGTTTTTTGTCGATATTGACACATAAACGCTTAGTTTAATCCTATCCCTTGTTTAAACTTCTCCGTACATTTGTTTTTTGTAAAAACACAATCAGAATAATACTTATGAAAGCAAAGCTTATATTCGCCTCTTTATTTTTATCCATGGCCGGATTGTCGGCACAGACTTATCAGGTACCAGTATCGGAACAGGATGAACCGATGATGAAAGGAAAGTTTGAACCCACATGGAGTTCATTGGAAAACTATCAGGTGCCGGAATGGTTCCGTAACGTGAAATTTGGTATATGGGCTCATTGGGGACCGCAGTGTGTGGAAGGTTCAGGCGACTGGATGGCTCGTTCCATGTATATGGAGGGTACTCGTGAGTATGAATATCATGTAAAACACTACGGACACCCGTCGGAAGTGGGTTTCAAGGATATTATTCCCTTGTGGAAGGCGGAAAACTGGGACCCGGATAAGCTGGTAGCCTTTTATAAGAAAATAGGTGCCCAGTACTTCTTTGCTTTGGGTAATCATCATGACAACATGGACTTGTGGGACAGCAAGTATCAGCCATGGAATTCAGTGAATATGGGGCCGAAGAAAGATATTTTGGCCGGATGGGAAAAAGCGGCAAGAAAATACGGATTGTATTTTGGAGTCAGCTTGCATGCCGACCATGCGTGGAGCTGGTATGAGCCTTCTCAGCGTCATGATACGAAAGGTCCGAAGAAAGGAATTCCATACGATGGAAAACTGACCAAAGCAGACGGAAAAGGAAAATGGTGGGAAGGATACGATCCGCAGGATTTGTATGCACAGAATCATCCATTGAGTGAGAACAGCTGGGATAACGGAATGATTCACCGCCAGTGGGCTTGGGGCAATGGAGTTTGTGTACCGAGCCAGGAATATTGTACAAACTTCTATAACCGTACACTCGATGTGATCAATCGCTATAATCCCGATTTGCTGTATTTTGATGTGACAGTAGCACCTTTCTATCCGGTGAGTGACGCGGGATTGAAGATTGCGGCTCATTTCTACAACCACAATATGGCTACTCACAAAGGGAAACTGGAAGCGGTGATGTTTGGTAAGATTCTTGATGAAAATCAGCGAAAAGCTTTGGTGTGGGACGTAGAGCGCGGTGCTCCCAATAAAATTATCGATCAGCCGTGGCAGTCATGTTCCTGCATTGGCGGATGGCATTACAATACGTCTATTTACGAGAAAAACGAATATAAATCAGCGGCATACGTAGCTAAACTGTTGGTAGACATTGTGAGCAAGAATGGAAATCTGTTGCTGAGCGTACCTCTGCGTGCAGATGGAACTTTCGATGAAAAAGAAGAGAAAATCCTGAATGAATTTGGGGCATGGATGAACATTAACAAGGAAGCTATTTATGATACTCGTCCGTGGGTAGTGTTCGGGGAAGGTCCGATTGCGGAAGAAGATATTCCGCTCAATGCTCAGGGATTCAATGAAGGTTCTTACAGTCAGGCAGGAGCAAAGGAAATCCGTTTCACACAGACTCCGAAATATTTGTATGCTACTGTGCTGGCATGGCCGGCAGACGGAAAGGTAAACATCAAGTCACTGGCTGCAGACAGTAAACTTTATGAAGGAAAGATTCGTAAGGTGGAATTATTAGGATACGGAAAAGTCGATTTTGTCCGTACCGCCGAAGGCTTGTCGATTACGCTTCCTGCACAGCCGTTGAATCAGATTGCTCCCGTATTGCGAATCGCGAAATAATAAAATGTAACAAGATGGAAGGATATAGAGTAAAAGAGTACGGTATGCCCGTCAAGCGATATTGTCAGGCATTGGATTTGAAAAACAACCCGGAACTGATAGCGGAATACCGGAAGATACATAGTCGTGAAAAAGCCTGGCCGGAAATTCGGGCGGGAATCCGTTCAGTGGGGATACTGGAAATGGAAATCTATATCGTAGGCTGCAAGTTGTTCATGATTGTGGAAACACCGCTTGATTTTGACTGGGATAGCGCGATGAAACGCCTGGCACAGTTACCCAGACAGGCCGAATGGGAAGACCATGTGGCACGTTTTCAGGAATGTGTATCGGGAAGCAGTTCTGCCGAGAAATGGCAGTTGATGGAGCGTATGTTTTATTTGTATGAATCTTAAAAAGTTATCACTATGGAATACCATGAAATAGGAAAAACGGGGATGAAGGTATCCTCTTTGAGTTTCGGAGCTTCTTCTTTGGGGGGGAGTCTTCCATGACATTAAAGAAAAAGAAGGATTGGAAGCGGTGTTTACCGCCATTGATTTGGGAATGAATTTTTATCGATGTGTCTCCTTATTACGGACATTATAAGGCTGAAACGGTATTAGGGAAGGCTTTGAAGGAGATTCCTCGCGACAAGTATTATCTCTCTACGAAGGTAGGACGTTATGGAAAAGACGGGGTAAATACCTGGGATTATTCCGGAAAGCGGGCTACGGAGAGCGTGTACGAGAGTATGGAACGCCTGCATGTGGACTATATCGACCTGATTAATGTGCACGACATTGAGTTTGCCGACTTGAATCAGGTGGTTAATGAGACTTTGCCGGCTTTGGTGGAGTTAAGAGAGAAAGGGATAGTAGGTCATGTGGGTATCACCGACCTGCAACTGGAGAACCTGAAGTGGGTGATTGACCATTCACCGGCAGGAACGGTAGAGTCGGTGCTGAACTTCTGTCATTATTGCTTGTGTGATGACAAGCTGGTCGATTTTCTGGACTATTTTGAGTCGAAAGGTATTGGGGTAATCAGTGCCTCTCCATTGTCTATGGGTTTGTTGACCGAAAGAGGTGTACCGTCATGGCATCCGGCTCCTCAGCCGTTGGTAGAGGCTTGCCGAAAGGCTATGGAGCATTGCAAGAGTAAGAATTATCCGATAGAAAAACTGGCCATGCAGTATGCTGTGAGCAATCCGCGCATTGCTACAACGTTGTTCAGTACGGCCAATCCGCAGAATGTGAAGAAGAATGTGGCTTACATAGAGGAACCGATGGATGAAACTTTGGTGCGTGAAGTGCGTGAAATTATCGGCGACCCAGTTCCGTGTAAGTTGGGCTAATTCTTAAAGGAGGAATTTGTATATGGGGTTTATAATAATCGATGCACATTCTCATTTGTGGTTGAAGCAGGATACGGTGGTTGAGGGACTTCCTATCCGCACCTTGGAGAATGGAAGGTCATTGTTCATGGGGGAAGTGAGACAGATGCTTCCCCCGTTCATGACCGATGGAGTAAACAGTGCCGAAGTGTTCTTATCTAACATGGACTATGCGCAGGTGTCTGCGGCCGTGGTGACACAAGAGTTTATTGACGGTTTTCAGAATGACTATTTGGCTGAGGTTGCGGCTCGTTATCCCGACCGTTTCTTTGTATGCGGAATGTGTGAGTTCCGTAAGCCGGGATATCTGGATCAGGCGCGTCAGCTTATTGCACGGGGATTCCAGGGGATTAAGATTCCTGCACAGCGCTTGCTGCTCAAAGAGGGGCGTGTAAGACTGAATTGTGAGGAAATGATGCAGATGTTCCATCTGATGGAGCAGAACGGGGTGCTGCTTTCCATTGACATGGCCGACGGAGCTACACAGGTGGGCGAACTGGAGGAGGTAATTCAGGAGTGTCCTAAGTTGAAGGTGGCCATCGGGCATTTTGGTATGGTAACCCGTCCTACCAGTGGAAGGAACAGATTAAGTTGGCGCGTCATCCTCATGTACGTATTGAATCGGGAGGAATTACCTGGTTGTTCAATGACGAGTTTTATCCGTTTAAGGGGGCGGTAAGAGCCATTCGTGAGGCTGCTGAGCTGGTCGGCTTTGAGAAATTGATGTGGGGGTCGGATTATCCGCGTACCATTACGGCCATTACCTACCGCATGTCGTACGACTTTGTGAGTAAGTCCGCAGAGTTGACGGAAAGAGAGAAAGCCCTCTTCTTAGGAGAAAATGCCCGCAGTTTCTATGGCTTCCATAATCTGTCGGACTTCCTTACATCAAGAATATGTCGGAATAAAAAACGGGGAAATGATGAAAAATAATAATAGCTATAAACTGCCGCTTGCACTGGTTTTCAGCCTTTTCTTTTTTGTGGGCTATCAGTAGTAACCTGCTGCCTACCATGATTCGGCAGCTGATGAAGACTTGCGAACTGAATACCTTTGAAGCGTCCTTTACGGAAACAGCTACTGGCTGGCGTATTTTATTTTCCCGATTCCGATAGCCATGTTCATGAAGCGGTATAGCTACAAAGCTGGTATTATTTTCGGCTTGGTGTTGGCGGCAGCAGGTGGTCTGTTGTTCTTTCCGGCTGCCATGTTGAAGGAATATTGGGCTTATCTGTGCATCTTCTTTGTTATTGCTACCGGGATGTGTTTTTTTAGAGACCGCAGCCAATCCGTACGTAACGGCTTTAGGTGATGCGGCTACAGCTCCTCAAACGACTGAATCTGGCGCAGTCATTTAACGGGCTCGGAGCTTTCATAGCAGCCATGTTTTTGAGTAAACTGATATTGAGTGGCACGCACTATACGCGTGAAACGCTTCCGGCAGATTATCCGGGCGGATGGGAAGCCTATATCCAGTTTGAGACGGATGCTATGAAAACTCCTTATCTGGCATTGGCGGTATTGCTGCTGGTTATTGCGGGAATCTTTATTTTCTCTAGGTTGCCTAAGATTGGAGATGAAGGGCAGCGGGGCACTTCTAAGGAAAAACTGATTGATTTCAGTGTATGGAAGCGGTCGCATCTGCGGTGGGGCGTCATTGCACAGTTTTTTTATAATGGCGGACAGACGGCTATCAACAGCCTGTTTTTAGTCTATTGCTGTTCGTATGCCGGAATTTCGGAGTCGGAAGCTACCACCTATTTCGGTTTGTATATGCTGGCTTTCCTGCTGGGACGATGGATTGGTACCGGACTGATGATTCGTTTCCGTCCGCAAGATATGTTGCTGGTCTATGCATTTGGTGAATATTCTGCTTTGTGCCGTAGTTGCCGTGTGTGGAGGCTGGATTGGTCTGTATGCCATGCTGGGCATTTCGTTCTTCATGTCCATCATGTATCCTACCAGTTTTCATTGGCACTGAAAGATTTGGGCAGTCAGACGAAAAGTGGCTCTGCTTTTCTGGTGATGTCGATAGTGGGTAATGCTTGCCTGCCCCAGTTTACGGCTTATCTGATGCACGTTAATGAACAGATGTATCATCTGGCGTATGTAGTTCCGATGGTTTGTTTCTTATTTTGCGCCTATTACGGGTGGAGAGGATACAAGGTATTGGATTGAAAATAGTCTATCTGAAAATAAAAATAACAAGAAAATGAAAGCGGTTCAAATTGCAGCTCCCCAGAAAATGGCGGTCGTAGAGATTGAGAAGCCTGAACTGAAGGCTGGGGAAATATTGGTAAAGATTGAATATGTAGGTTTCTGTGGTTCTGACCTGAATACTTATCTGGGGCGGAACCCGATGGTGAAAATGCCGGTCATTCCGGGACATGAAGTTGGTGCGGTAATAGATGTCGTAGGACCGGGCGTACCGGAGAGTTTTAAGAAGGGCATGAATGTGACACTGAATCCCTATACGAATTGTGGAAAATGTGCCTCGTGCCGGAACGGGCGGGTAAATGCCTGCGAACACAATGAGACGTTGGGCGTACAGCGTAACGGCGTGATGTGTGAATATGCGGTGCTTCCCTGGTCGAAAGTGATTCCGGCAGAGGGCATCTCTTCACGTGACTGTGCGTTGATTGAACCGATGAGCGTGGGCTTTCATGCGGTGTCACGCGGTCAGGTGATTGACAATGAGATAGTAATGGTGATAGGCTGTGGTATGGTTGGTATGGGAGCCATTGTACGTGCCGCCTTGCGTGGAGCTACCGTGATTGCCGTCGATTTGGATGACGAGAAATTGGCTCTGGCTCGTGAGGTAGGAGCTACGTATGTCATCAATTCACGCACGGAGAATGTGCATGAACGTGTGCAGGAATATTCAGGCGGCTTGGGAGCCGATGTGGTAATCGAGGCGGTAGGCAGTCCGGCCACTTACGTGATGGCGGTCGATGAGGTCAGCTTTACGGGACGCGTGGTATGTATCGGTTATGCCAAGAGCGGGGTAGAATTTCAGACGAAATACTTTGTACAGAAAGAGTTGGACATCCGTGGCTCCCGAAACGCATTGCCAGCTGATTTCCGTGCTGTAATACATTATATGAAAACAGGAAATTGTCCGGTAGAAAAAATTGATTTCAAGCATTGTGTCACCCGAAAATGCATCGGAAGCCATGGAAGGCTGGGCGGTGAATCCGGGTAAGGTATTCCGTATTTTGGTAAAATTCTAAAAAGCCTCAGAAAAGGAAGATTTGAGGTTCATGTGTTTAATAATAGCGTACTTGCGTTTCTCGAAGAAGTGCAAGTACGTTTTTTTTATGTCAGATTGTTCCGTTTGTGTGCTGAAAAGTTGTACTTTTGGCATATCTTACAAGTTTATTTTAATCAACCATAAATTAATGCGTAGATGAACACAAAAAGCATCTTTTTAGCTCTGTGTTGTCTGACCGCCTTCTCATCCTATGCACAGCATGTACCAACCTTGGAGGAAGTGGTGAACGGAGGTCTGATTGTCACGAAGGGCGAAAGCCGGGTAAACTGGCTTTCAGAGGGGAACAGTTATTCAAAGAAGGAGAAAAATCCGGCTGGGGGATACGACATCGTTTCGTATACGCCCGGTAAGAACAAGCGTGAGGTACTTATTCCTGCTTCCATGTTCGTAAAGCCGGGTACTTCCGACACGTTGTCTGTCCGTAGTTTTAGTTTTGACACCTCCCATAAGCAGGTTTTGGTATATACCAATACACGGCGTGTCTGGAGGTATGATACGCGCGGAGACTATTGGGTATTGAACATGGAAACGGGCAAGTTGAGGCAATTAGGAGCACAGTTGCCAGAGAGCAGTCTGATGTTTGCCAAATTCTCGCCCGATGGTACACGTGTGGCTTATGTCAGCGGAAACAATATCTATGTGGAGTATGTTTCCGACGGAAAGGTTGTACAGTTGACCCGCGACGGAAGTAATACGATTGTGAACGGTACATTCGACTGGGTGTACGAGGAAGAATTCTCTTGCCGTGACGGCTTCCGCTGGAGTCCCGATGGCAAGTACATAGCCTATTGGCAAAGCGATACAGAAGGTACTGGGTGGTTTGACATTATCAACAATGTCGATTCGCTTTATCCGAAAATCCTTCGTTTCCCTTATCCGAAGGCCGGAACTACGAACTCGACGGTTAAGGTGGGATACGTAGCAGCTTCCGGTGGAGAGACTACATGGATTGATCTGCCCGGTGACCCTCGTCAGAATTATATCATGCGAATGGATTTTATACCGGAAAGCATGATTTGTTTATTCAGCAGATGAACCGTCCGCAGAACACGAACAAGGTGTGGATTGCTACTATTGGAGGCGGTGCTCCGAAGAATATCCTGACAGAGACAGATGCCGCATGGGTGGAAACAAATGATCAGGTGACCTGGCTGAAGAATAATACTTACTTTACCTGGCAGAGTGAACGAAGCGGCTGGCGTCATCTTTACCGTGTAAGTCGTGACGGAAAAGATGTTCAGCCCATTACCAAAGGGGAGTTCGACTTTATCGAACAGGTGGGCATGGACGTGAAGAAAGGTCTCGTCTATTTCATTGCTTCACCCGATAATTATACCCAGCGGTATCTTTATTCTGCCGAGTTGTTAGGAAAGGGTGAAGTGAAACGCCTCAGTCCGATGGATGAGCAGGGACAGCATCGGTACGATTTGTCTCCCGACGGGAAATATGCGGTACATACGTTCAGCAACTCTGTGACTCCTCCTCGGATAGAGATGGTGGCCTTGCCTTCTCATAAAACGGTGTCGGTCATTGAAAATAACGAGGAAGCTGCATCGCAGTATCAGCAACTTCAGTTGAGTCCGAAGGAGTTTGTCAAAACCCGTTCCGGAGACCTGCAACTGGATGCATGGATGATCAAGCCCGTTAATTTTGATCCGTCGAAGAAATATCCGGTCATCATTGATGTGTACGGTGAACCTGCCGGCTCTACGGTGCAGGATGTATGGCAGGGAGGTGACCTGTGGCATCGGTACCTGGCTAATCAGGGATATATTGTAGTCAGCATTGAGAACCGTGGGGCTGCGGCTCCTCGCGGACGGGAATGGAGAAAGTGTATCTATGGAGAGGTAGGAACTTTTGCTTCGCAAGACCAGGCGCAAGGAATTCTGGACTTGGCCCGTCAGTATTCATTCATTGATACTTCCCGTATCGGTATTACAGGCTGGAGCGGAGGAGGCAGCCAGACATTGAATTGTATGTTCCGCTATCCGGATGTATTCTGTACGGGTATTGCCATTGCCTTCGTATCCGACCAGCGGTTGTATGACACGATTTATCAGGAACGTTACATGAATACACCGCAGGCAAATCCGGAAGGTTATCGTAAGGGTTCTCCTATTACATACGTAGAGGGGCTGAAAGGTAACCTGCTGCTTATTCATGGTACGGGTGACGACAATGTGCATTACCAGAGTTGTGAGATGCTGGTGAATGAGCTGGTGAAACACGGTAAGGTATTTTATCAGCTGTCCTATCCCATGCGTTCACATTCCATCAGTGAGCGGGAAGGCACCACGTATCACCTTCGCAAGTCTATGACAGATTATTTCTTGAAGAATCTTCCGGCAGGAGGACGATAAAATTAAAAAAAGACAGGCTAATCTCGATTTGAGGTTGGCCTGTTTTTAGTACATTATTTATTAAGAATCTCTATACATCGTGCTAGCATAGAAGCATTGTTGACCACAATGATATGAAGTCTTTTTCGGGCTCGAGTAATAATTTGGTATAACATTTGCCTTTGTGAATAATATTGGTTACTGGCCGTTAGCTTTCCGTTTTTTGTATATTTGAAATGTTCATCAATTACAATGGCCACATTGTTAAATTCCTGCCCTATCACAGAATGTGCACACATTTTGTTACTGGGAAAGTATTTTTCATAATCGAAAATAGAACGTGTTCCAGGTGTATAACTAGGAATTTCCCATCCTTCATTTAGCAGAGTTTGTAGCAATATTTTTGCAGAAAAGTAGTCTTTACAATATGTAAGCTCAATGTGTGGATATGTAATGCCTGGAATATTTGTTTGAGAATCGAAAAGTTGTTTTATAAAAAACGCAATTTCTTTGTTTGTCCGTATTTTGTTTGTCAATATGTATGGAGTGCATGATAGTTCTTCTTCAATCCTTTTTTTTAAATTATATTCTTTTTCGTTGTCGCTCAAATATTGCTTTTCATCGTAGGAAAATATGCATTTTATATTTAATGTACCTATTTCTTCCGTATATTTATTAAACTGCTCTGGTCGCATACGTTGAGCTTCATCGATGATAACTAAATCATAATCAGAAAAACTGGGAGCATATCTAGGCATATGTATATGCCATTTGTATTTATTTTTTAATAGTTCATGACCTGCATTAAGTTGGGCACAGTGCAATATAAGTACTTCATGACCAACTTGAATTGCTTTTTTTTTGGCGATATGATAAGTTAAGAGTGTCTTGCCTGTACCTGCTCCTCCTGTAAGTGCGATGAAGTTTGTGGTTTTATCGGCTAATTGCTTTTGTATGGCTTTGCATATTTCTTCTTGTTGTATAGTGAGAAAATATTCTTCGTTTATGAATCTGTCAGTAGAATTGAATGGAGAAATCAGATAATTAGAAGGTTCGAATACCTCATCAATGTGATTCAGGTACATAATTTTCTGTGATGATAAATCATCGCATAGCTCATGAAAGTCGATTTCTCTGGTAATAGGCCCACTTTTGTCTATCATGAGTTTGTATAATTTGTTCTCATTTAATACATAAGTATAAATATGAGTTTCTTTTTCTAGGAAACTGAGATAATATTTATTTTTTACTTGTTGCTTTAGTATCTTTTCTGGTGAACTTTTTTGTTTTTATTTCAATGTTGACTAGGTAGTTGGTGCCAAAACGGAGTAAGTCGAATTCTTTTCCTATCTGAGGAATTGAGTAGCCTAGATAGTAATTGCTGGTGACCGTAATGTCGGCTGTATGTTTAAATATATTGTTTATCAGTCCTTCTATGCCATCAAGTTCATAATCTTTAATGCCATTTAATCCTCCTACAATGATTCCGTAGCTATTCATTAATTTCTGGAACAATGAAGATTCTAGATTTCTATAAGCTTCAATGACGGATTGGAGATTAATATGCTTCATGGTGTCGGTTTTGTTAGAGTTAAGATTTATAAATTCTTTTAAGTTTTGTGGCGTTGCTTGTATTTGTCTGTTAGGTGGCAAATATATGAATCCTTTCAAGTTTAGAGAATAAATTTCGTGTTTTTTATAATCGTCTTGTTAATGGGTTAGAGATTTAAAAAGGATGATGACACTTAAAATAGTATTAATATTCTTTAGTTCGGGTTATAAATCTTCAGGCATGGGGATGACAAGGATAGACTCACTACACCGGATTCCGTAGAATACGTCACGAACCCGCCCCTGCTGGGGTATCAGAATACCCTTTTCTACCAGATCTTTTATATCGCGTGCTGCTGTATCTGGTGATACCTTTACACGTTTTGCCCAGTTTTTAGCCGTCAGTTTGCCGGGATAACCGTCCAAATATAAATTCAAGACTTCACGTTGTCGTTCGGACAGGACTGTTTCGGCATGGGTTTGCCAGAATATGGCCTTGTTAAGAACCTTCGACAATGTTTCGTCGGATTGCTCGACGGAACGGAGCAGGCAGTCAAGATACCAGATGATCCATTCAGTAATCTCGCAATCTCCCTTCTGTGTTTTCTCCAATATGTCGTAATACTGTTTTTTATCTTTGTTTATCTGATGTGAGATACTGAAAAAACGCATCTTTGAGTTTTCGGCCTGTGAAAGTGCCATATCAGCAATGGCTCGTCCGATTCGTCCGTTTCCGTCATCGAAGGATGGATGCATACAAACCACAAATGGGCTATCGCCGATTTTACATAGCCGTTATGTGCATCTGAATTGAACCAGTCCAGAAACCGATTCATTTCTTCGTCTATTCTTTCAGGAGCAGGCGCTACATAATGTATCTTTTCCCGACCGAACATTCCAGAAATAACTTTCATCTCTCCACTGCGGTATCGAGCTACATCTATTTTCGTTGGACCGCTCCATCCGGTAGGAAACAGGCAGTTGTGCCAGCCGAAGAGTCTTTCATGGATAAGCGGACTGTTGAAATTGACGGTTGCATCAAGTGCCATTTCCACTACTCCGTCTATATATCGTGAAGATTCGGTCGGATTCGGTAGTTGTACTCCGAGTTTACGGGCTACAGATGAACGTACCTGTTCATTGTTCAATTCCACTCCTTCAATTTCTGATGATGCAATGATGTCATGAGAAATGGATTCAACTACGGCAGACATCTTGTCGTTAAAAACCTATTACACTAAGGCGTCCCATCAGATAACCGACAGCTTTGTTTACCTTGTTCAGCTTCTCACCGACAAGTTCCTTGTTCCACGAAAAAGAAGGCCATTCTTTATGTTCATGTATATACATAGGCATCACTGTTTTCTGCAAATATACGGTTTTGCGGATAATTAACCGCAAATTTTTGCGGCTTATTATCCGCATGAAATAGTGAAATAAATATTTATCAGCATTTTAGATATGACTTATGGTTACTATTCACCATGCAGATAACCATTGACTTTTCAGTTTGGAACAGTCTGCTTATTATATACTTACGTAATTGTTGGGCCGGATAAGTATTAATCTGAAAGGCAAGCGCAAATATCATTTCCAGGTTATAGACTACCTGATACCCCTCTTTTAACGGAATACGTTGTTCTGCGGTGAATGGTTGCAATATCCCAAGTTTATATATTCTTTTTTCGCAGCCCTTAAAGTACGGTGCAACTACATTGAACAAGCCGACAAGTTCGGCTTCGTCCATACGAATCTTATCAGGATGGACAGCAGGAATAACAATCCTACCGTCCTCCATTATATGGATAATGTCTCTTTTCATAAGCTACATGCAATTTTGAAAGTACATCCCTTACATTATTCATATCTTTCAGAATGGAACTGTCGAGTACCCTTGCATAGTGCTGCGTCATCTTGATATTTGGAGTGACCGAGCATTTTGGCTACATTCTCAATGCTTACCCCATTGGCCAAACAGACAGATGTGGCGTACGAGTGGCGG
>ENA-OPYV01000403-OPYV01000403.1-human-gut-metagenome-genome-assembly--contig:-NODE-403-length-12285-cov-2.485935_pt1 | contig 12285 bp, 19 predicted proteins | sample MGYA00242474_ERZ504485 | MGnify/ENA primary metagenome ERZ504485 (study PRJEB26092, sample SAMD00036263) | human gut metagenome | host: Homo sapiens | study: EMG produced TPA metagenomics assembly of...
GCATATCGTCCACATACAACTGATACACGCCGTCTCTTTCGTACACGCCCACCCGGCCTCGACAAATCACCCCGCATACCGTTCTCCGGCGCAAATCGCAGGTGCGCACCCTGGGCGGCAAACAGCACGCATTTTAGCTGCGCTTTTTCGTCCCGCAGGGTAAAGTAGCAGTGTCCGCTGGTGGGATAGCGCTTAAAGTTGGAGATCTCACCGCTTACATAAAGATTTTGCAGCGGCGCGTCCCCTTCCAGCAGTGCACGCAAATAAAAAATTCAGTTTAGAAACAGAAAGTACAGTCATCATTCCAGTTCTTTGCTGCACAGAGCAGCATACACGGCCACACCGGCCGCATTATCACAACTCAGCGCCGGCGGGGCAAACACGCCGCCAAAGGCTGTTTCCAGTTCTCGGCGCAAGATGGTGTTTGACATCACGCCACCGGCAAACAGCAGCGGCAGCTGTCCATATGCAGCAAACACAGCCTGCACCATACCTTGTAAGGCAGCAGATACGCTGGAGAGCACAAACCGGGCAATATCGGCCGGTGCATCCCCTGCCTGCAAGCGCTTGTCCACTTGATTTTCCACCCCGGACAAAGAGCAATTCGCTCCCTGCATCGAGGGTTTAATTTTATAACTTACCATGCTTTGCAGCGCCAGCTGTTCCAGCGCCGGACCACAAGGGAATTGCAGACCCAGCCGCACCCCGGTACGGTCAATCAACTGCCCGGCCTTTAAGTCCGAACTGGCCGCCACGCAGCGGGCAGAAATCAATTCTTCCTTGTGCGGTTCCACAAGCAGGGCTTCCGTTGTACCGCCGGACACATGAAAGGCCACAAAGGGCGCACGAATCATCTCCAGCGCACCGGCACCGTACAGTGCCGCCAAAATGTGCCCCACTTGGTGAGAGGTGGTATAAAGAGGGCAACCGGCAGCCTTAGCGGCGGCAGTCGCCGCGCTGATCCCTGCCAAAAAGCAAGGCATATAGCTGCCCTCCACATTCCGTGGTCGGGTGCTGACACCAACGGCGGTCACCTCATCCATTGGCGGCAGTTTATCAAACAGCAACGGCAAATTGCGCGTATGCTGAAACAGGGCGTCGCTCTGGCGCAGACCCCGCTCTCCCGGGCGCACCTCCAAAAGCTGCTTTTGCTGGGTGAGCGCTTCACCGTCCAGCAAAGCGGCAGATGTGGTGTAATTGCTGGTGTCTATTCCCAGGATCATTCTGCCTTACTCCGAGACACAGCACCCAGCACGCCGTTAATAAAGCTGGCGTCTTCCTGACTGCCGTACTTCTTTGCCAACTCCACAGCCTCATTGATCGCCACGCTGTCCGGCAGATCGTCCACAAACTCCATTTCGTAGAGCGCCAGGCGCAGCACAGTCAGGCTCACCTTGGCAGACGGTTCAGCTTCCACTTTTTGGAATAGCTTGCCAGGGTCTCGTCCAGCTTGTCCAAATTGGCAAGCACGCCGGTGTAAAGTTCTTTTGCATAATCGCTTACCGTGCCGATATTTTCGTCATAGATCGCCACCAGGTCGTCCTGGGGCAAAACAGGTACTCAAACAGCAGGATAAACGCCTGCTCGCGCTGTTCGTTTCGCTTCATAAACTTCCTCCAAAAGAAAAAACCGACAAGAAACGCCGCCTTGTCGGTAAAATCCGTTTTTACTCTTCAGTTTCACAAGGTTCCGTTTCACTCTCCGGCTGGTCAAATTCCAGTCCGGCGATGATCACATTGACTTTAGACACCAGCTTACCGGTCATATTCTGCACAGACTCCTTGACCGCCTGCTGTACCTCTTCCGCCACTTGGCGAATCTTTTTACCGGGCAGCATGTTCACATAAATGCTGATGTTCAAATCCTCACCGTCTGCCAGAACACGCACCGGGCTCATTACCTTTAGGCTGCCCTTCTTAATGGTATTGACCACATCCACCGGGCGGTTAGAGAACCCGGCAATGCCGTCCACATCTTTGGCTGCATTGGTGGCGATGGCTGAGATCACTTCTTCGGAAATGACCAGTTCGCCCATGGAAGTGCTTGTATTGATCTCCATGCAAAAAACGCTCCTTTGTTGCCAGCGGATATGCCGCTGCAAATGTGCGTTTATTATAACATAAGTAAAAGCAACTTACAAGACAGTTTTGGAATTTATTTAGACTGAATGATGGTCACATTTTTTATAATCACAGCCAACCTGTTCCACGGCGATCTCCTTGATCTGTAAGATCAGCGCGTCAGACAGGTCCTTGCTGTCTACGATCACGTCTACTTTTTTGCCATCTGTGCTCACGATCGCCAGACACTGCCCCACGCCCTTGGCGGTCACCAGTGTTTCAATTTTGTTTTCCGCATTGATGCCGTCGGAGATCTTAGCAATCTTCTGTGCCGCTTCTTTATGGGCAGCCGCGCTTTTATCCGCGGTATCCACGACTTTTTGCAGCTTTTCCAGCGCAGCGTCCCGACTGCTTTGTCGATCCAGCTTGGCCTGGGTAAAGTAGCTGTTCTCCGTTGCAGTCTCAGTGGTAGCCATCCACAAAGGTGGCCTCCCCCAGGGTCTTCGTGCGCTGGGCGCTGACTGTACTGATTTTTGTGGAAATATCGCTGTTCTCCCAGTACCAGTTGCCCACTACGCCGACAGCCAAAAATCAGCACCATACAACCCAGGCTTACCCGCGCCCGGTGCAGCTTTCGCTTTTTCAGCTGTTCCTCCGTGAGCACCTCTTGCATTTCAGCCCCCGGTTCCTTTTTCTTTTTCTCTTTCATATTCGGTCACCTATTCCCCTTTCAGTTTTGAGACGGATATTCGATTTGTGGGTATGCCAAAGAGAGAAGCGACTGTGGTGGTGATCTTCTCTCGAACAGACGGATCGTCGCCGCCGGTGCACACCACCGCCACCCCCTGCACATTGGCAGGTAGGCACTGAGCAGCAGCGGGCTTTCGCCGCTGTCCCGGTCATAAAGCACATAGTCCTCCTTGCTGCTGCCGCTGTCTGCATCTCGCTTGCTTTCGCTGTTCGTGGCGTACACATTCTCGTCGCTTTTCTCCAACGTGATCATCACCTTGCAGGTGCCCACCCCGTCCATACTGGCAACGGTTTTTTGCAGCCGCCCCTCCAGATCCGCCACATAGCGTCGTAATCCCTGGCGGTGGTGGTCTCACTTTTACTCTTGCTGCCTGCGGTTCCATTGCCGGAGAGCAGTACCAGCGCAATCCCCAGCACTGCCAGAAGAATGAACACCTTGCGCTGTCCCTGCGGCGCCTTTAGCAGTTCTTTCCACTTCTCTGTCATTTCTACTCCCCCAGTCCTTTTACCACCGGCTGCAATCCCAGCTGTGCCTTAAGAAGCGCCGCCACTGCCTCGCGATCCATGTCGCCGGGCACGGAGACCACCAGCTTTTGAATATAGATCTCCTGCTCTTTGATCCGTACCGAAGCCTGCACACTGCAATCCTCGTACCCGGCAGCAGTCAGGGCCTGTTTAACACGGCTCTCGATTTGGCTTTCATACACGCTGTTTGCGTCTGCCGCCTGCGCTGTGACATCGGAGAAATAAGCGGAAAAATCCGCCTTCTCGCCGCCGGTGATGGGCAGCAGAAACCCGGCGATGATAAAAAGCGACAGTACGGTTTTATAAAATCGCCCCATACTGCCCCTCGGCGATACCAGCGATAAGATAACTGCCCCGATGAGGGTCAAACAAATGTTTAGGGTCCACTGCTTTACCACATCCATTACCCGGCAGCCCCCTTTGCAGCGATCAGTATGCCGATGGAGATCACTGTGGTGACCATGGAGAGAATAAGCACCACATCATCAGCAAAAAGGCGTCGCCAAAGGCCCGCAGCATTTTGCACACGGTACGGTCGTCAAAGATCTCGCTCACCGCCACGGACACGGCAATGCTAACACGCCAGCCGATCACATTTATAAGCGCCGGCAAAAACAGGGCAATGACCCCCAATAATGCCCACAACGCCTACCGTGCTCTTCACCAGCCCGGCATAGCTTTGTATAGACAGCAGTCCCTCGCTGATGGCGCTGCCGATTACCGGCACTACGGAATTGATGGCAAAGCGCAGAGAACGCAGTCCCAGCGCGTCCGCCCGGGAGGCCACCGCCGTCTTCACGGATAGCACCGTCACAAACGCCCCGGCGCAAAAGGAGATCAGTGAGATCAAGCCCTTACGCACCACCCGCAACGCGCCGTCAATATTCAGTGAACTGCGCACGCCGGAGCACAGACTCAGCGCCAAAAAGCAGTTGATCAGGGGCACAAACAGCTTGGCTGACAGAATATTCAGCCCCTGCGCCAGCCCCAGCAGCAGCGTGTTGGTGGACACCCCGGTCAAGCTGCTGCCGGACACGGTTAGAATCACCAAAAATGCCGGGAAGAACGCAAACACAAAGTCCGCGCAAATGCCGATGGTGGCACAGCAAAGGGACACAGTGTCCGCGCACTGGGCAGCGATCAGCGCCGCGATGACCAAGGCGGAGGCAGTGGAATAAACAGAGTTGTTTTGCCCCAGCAGTCCGCTGCCGGAAAACCGGTTAAAAAGGCGGACAGCAGCGTGAAGCTGAGCACAGACAGCAGTGCCCGCAGCGGCGTTTGGATATTTTTGGCGCGCCAACCGCCCCAGCACCTGCACGCAGGACTTAGCGTCCAGCGCCGTCACCGTCTCAAAGTCAAATCATCCAGTCCCAGCTGCTCCAGCACGATGTTTGCGTCGTCCCCCAGCTTTTCGACGCCGACAGGTCATAACCGGACAGCGCCTGGCGATAACCGTCGCCGGAGAGCGCCGGCTGGGCGGCAAAGCACACCCCGGGCAACGCCAGCAAAAGTAAAAATGTCAATACAAATCGCTTCATTTTACAAGTCCCGTCACAATTCCGATCACCGTTTGAAACAGCGGTAGCAGTAGGGACAGTACCAGAATTTTGGCTGCTGTCTCCGTTTGAGAAGCTAATGCGGACGCGCCGTTGTCCCGGCACACATCGCACACCACCTGGGTCACGATGGAAATGCCCAGGATCTTGAACATCAGATCAATATACGCCCCGGTGTCCCCTGCCGCCGTCTTTAAGTCGCCCAATATACCAAAGGCGCTGCCGGCCAACTTGGACACCGTGTAAAACAGCAGTCCGGCACCGGCCACAGTAACCAGCAAAGCAAAGGTGGGGATTCTCTTTTCTCAGCAGCACCGTCAGCAGCAGGCAAACGGCGGCGATCCCTGCGATCTGGATCATAGGTCAAACATAGATTTTATACCGGAGAAAAGCGCGCTGATCTTCGGCACCAACATCATCAAAACCACAATCACCCCCGGCCAAGGTGGTGAGCATGGCCTGGTCCTCCCGTCCGCTGCGCACCAAGAGGGTGTTCAGCACCGCCACGATCATACCGATGGCCGCAATTTTGAATATAAAATCCACGCTCATTTGTACCTCCTGATCTTTTTAGGCCAGCAGCAGGGCGGCAATCAGCCCGCCGGACAGGCCAAAGGCCACATACAACTGTTTTTGTCGCTTGCACCGAGCAGCGTATTCCTCTGCCCGGCCTTTGGCAAAGGCAATGTAGCCGTCGGTGAGCCGCAACTGATTTGGCAGATCGCTTTTGCCCAGCCTTTGCAAAAAGGCTGCCAACTCTTGGTCATCCCGGGCAGTCAGCCCGGTAGCGACCGTCACGGTCTTGGCCGGGTCACAGCCCTGCAAAAAGCCAAAGGTCGCAAACCGAGGGTCCGACGCCAACTGGGTAAAAATAGCCCCCGTATCCGTCATGCTGTAATCCAGCAGCAGCCGCACCTGTTCCCCCAAGCGGCAAAGCAGCTGTGCCCGCTCACAGCGCCGCCCCACTTCAACTGCCAGTGAAATACCGATCGCCCCGCAAAAAAGTACGATCATCCACAGTCCAAGGATCTTCATCGCCGCCACCTCGCAAATCCACCACGGAAAAGGTATCTCCGTATTCTTCCAGCAGCACCACGTAATCAAATTCGCCGGTTAGATATAGCTTTTTGATAACGGACTTGTGCACCAGGTCCTGCGCATCCCGAATATGTACGGACACGGCAAAAGCCACCCCGGAGGAGAACCCGGCCTTAATGGCGTCCACCTCGCATCGTCGGCGATCTCGTCACAAACGATCAGCTCCGGCGACAAGGTACGCACGGCGATCTCTATTCCTTTTTTCTTGCCAAAACCGGTAAGCACATCCGTGTTCACCCCAGGAGAAAAGCCACCGAATTCGCCCCGCTCGTCTACGATACTCACTTTTCTGTACCGCCCGCCGAACCCGCCGGACAGCGCTCTTGCCAGATCCCGCAGAACAGTGGTCTTACCGCCCCCCGGCGGCGCTGCCACAATGATACTGGGCAGCCTGCCTACAAAGAGCGTGTTCAGCACCCCACGGGCGCAGCCTCGCTCCTCTCGGGCAATACGAATGTTCAGGGACTGCACATCCCGAATGGCGGTTACGGTGCCGTCTTTTTCCACTGCCGTGGCGGCAATACCTACCCGATTGCCGTTGGGCGCAGTCACAAAACCCTCCACCAGTGTGCCCATGTGCGTATGTACCGAGTAGGCGCACACAGCGGCAAACAGCGCGTCAAAGGCGGCGTCCGTGACAGAAAGCGCCCGGGCCGAACAGTGATTGATCAGCTTACCACCATCGGTAAGAAAGCAAGTCCGACTGCCCAACATAACCACCAGCGGCCGCCCACGGCGCACCCGCAGTTCCGTAATTTCTTCCTTAGTCTGCTCCGGCAGTGCCAGCAGCAGATCCCCCAGCGGCTGGGCCAGCAGCCGCGCCGCGTCGTCAAAAATTGTTCATAGGTCACCCCGCATTTCATTTCTGTAAAAAGATATGCCCCACACAGGGCTTGTATGCCTACTTGGTTTATTTCGGTTGCAGTCCGCCCATAATTATGATAAAATAGGCAGAGTTATGTTAAAATCTAATTCGCACAAAAAGCAAGAGGTGCATTTTATGGACATTACCGCAAACAACAAACATCGCTTTGCTACAAAGTGGATGAATACGGAAACGGTTAATTACACCGCCGCCTACACGCTGTGCCTGTTGGTGCTTTTGCCGTCAAGCAGCTGTGCAAGGTGGCGTTTTGGTTTGGGCCGGTGCGGCTGTTGGGATCGGTGCCGGTGTGGCTGCGCTACTGTCCTTTGTACTGGAGAAGAAATTTGTCTTTCCCCGGGGTATGGCAACCGTTCCCAAACAGGTCGGCGGCTTTCTCTTTCGCTGCGCCGTAGATTTTGGGTTCTATAAGATCTTGTATTTTCTCTTTGCCACGCTGCTAAAGCGAGAAGCCCCCTTTGTATGGCTGGCTACGGTAACGGTGGTCTATATTTTTAACTACCTGTTTGACCGCCTGCTGGTGTTTGACTGCCGGGACAAGGCAGCGACTAAAAACGGCGGTCGGCTGTACAAGTTGTTTTTGCCAACCGCTTTTAGCGGTATCCGCCTTTGTGGCGCTGCTGGGCATTCTCTTTATTTTCATTGTGTACAGTGTGTTCCCGTTTGGGGACGGCACGGTCATGCGTATGGACCTGTATCACCAGTACGGTCCCCTGTTTGCAGAACTGTATGACCGGGTAGTAGAGGGCAAAAGCCTGCTGTACTCCTGGGAGAGCGGCGGCGGCAGCAGCTTCCTCGGCAACTATTTCAACTATCTTTCCAGCCCCTTTACTGTGCTGATCTTTCTGTTTGACAAGGCGGATATTTCCTTTGCCATCACCGCTTTGGTGATCGTCAAGTGTATGGCCTCTGCCGTCACCTTTACCTATTACTTAAAGGCGTCACAAAAGCGCCACTCTTATGTGAGTGCCGCCTTTGGTGTGTTCTATGCCTTTTGTGCCTACTTTTTAGCGTATTACTGGAATATTATGTGGATCGAGGTATGATTCTGCTGCCACTGATCGTACTGGGCATTGAGCGGCTGATCAATACCGGCAAGGGCGCTCTTTACACCGGCGCGCTGGCAGTGCTGCTGCTGTCCAATTACTATATGGGCTATATGGCGTGCATTTTCTCTGTTCTGTACTTCTTGGCCTACTTCCTGATGACCGCCAAACCCCGACCGGAAAAGAGCGGCGAAAAGCTCACCACTCGGGAGAAGTACAGCGCCAAAATCTCATGCGTCACCCGTTTCTCAATCGGTGCGCGCGCTTTGCCGGGTTCTCTCTGCTGGCCGGCGGGCTGTGCGCTGTGACCCTACTACCCACCTATTTCCTGCTGCGGGGCAGCTCCGCTACCTCAGACAGCTTCCCCACCACTTTTGAGTCTTACTTTACCATTTTTGACTTTTTAACCTCTCACCTGTCCGCCCTGGAGACCACCATTCGCTCCAGCGGCGACGATGTGTTGCCCAATATCTACTGCGGCGTGCTGCCGCTGCTGCTGGTGCCCTTGTACCTCATTAACAGGCACATTTCTCTGCGGGAAAAGGCGGTGTATATTGTACTGCTTCTGTTTCTCCTGTTCAGCTTTGACAACAATGCGATGAACTTTATTTGGCACGCCTTCCACTTCCCCAATGACCTGCCCTTCCGCTTCTCTTATATGTACTGTTTCCTGGTGCTGGTGATGGCGTTCCGCGGTCTGTGCCGTATGCGGGACATTGCCTATAAGGATATTGTATTCGTGACCCTGGGCTGGCTGCTGTATGTGATCGTGGCCCAGAAGTTATGACCACCAAGATGAGCGAGATCTCCATTTATGTGACCATCGCCTTTCTTATTCTTTGGTGCGGGCTGCTGCTGTGCCTGCAAAAGTCCGGGGTTCAAAAAGAGCGTACTGGCCTTTGCGGTGATCGCCATGTGCTTTAGCGAGGTGATCGTCTCCGACTGCTCCTCCATTCTCATTACCCAGGGCAACAGCGACTACAAGAGCAACTACGCTGCTTATCGGGAATCCATAGAAGCCATCAACAAAAAGGACAACGACTTTTACCGCACGGAGCTAACTTACCTGGAACGGCGCATGGACCCCAGCTATTACGGCTATAACGGCATTTCCACTTTCTCCTCTATGGCGTATGAGGACTACTCCCAGCTGCAATACAACCTGGGTATGTTCGGCAATCGGATCAACAGCTACACCTACAATCCACAAACCCCGGTGTACAATATGATGTTCAATATCAAATACCTGATCGCCACCCCTACCAAACCTACCCCCACCAATCGGTATTTTACGGAAGTGTACCGCAACAAGGACAAATCCGCCGCCGTTTATGAGAATGACTGCTTCCTGCCTATTGCCTATGCAGCCAAAACCCATTTGAAGGATTGGGCAGCGGATGAGGGCGATCCCTTTAAGGCGCAGGGGGACTACTTCCGCCTGGCGACAGGGCTGGATGGGGTATTTGTACCTTGCGGCTATACGGACTGCAGCTACGACAATCTCTCCGGTGACACATGCTCGGAGAACGGCACATTTTGGTTCAACAAGTCAAGCAGTGACGAGCAATACGGCACGGTGGAAATAACCATCAGTCCCCTACGAGACGGCAATGTGTATATCTACCTGACCTCGCCGGAAGTCAAGACGGCAGAATTCAGTGGTGACGGCATAAAGAACACCCTGTCCCAAAATATTGAAGAGCCGTACATTATGGATCTGGGCTACCACAAAAAGGGCGAGGAAATTAAAGTATCCCTGGACGCCGGGAGTATGAGCGCCACAGAGAGCTACGCTTCTATTTACGCATACAGCGTGGACGAGACCGTATTTGCCAAAGGCTATCGCCAGTTGGCAGACAGCGCTCTGCAAGTCACCGACTGGGGCGAGACCCACATTACCGGCACCATCACCGTTCGCGAGAACAGCTACCTGTGCACCTCCATTCCCTATGACACCGGGTGGAGCGTATACATTGACGGCGAAAAAGCGGAAACCTTTAAGCTGGGTGAAGCCCTGCTGACGACCACCGTCAAGCCCGGTAAGCATACGGTGGAGCTGCGCTATACCCCCAAGGGGTTGGCAATCGGTGCGGCCGTCAGCGGCACCTGTGTTGCAGGCGTGGCCGGCTACCTGATTCTTGTTCATATTCGCCGCAAAAAACAGCAAAGCCCCGGTTAATTCTGTCAATTCTCTGAAATTTTTCATTTTCCGGTTTACTTTTCGCCGATGGTTGTTGTATTATAATGGCGTAAAAATTTAGGAGGAGCTGTTAATATGCCCAGAAAAACCGCTGAAAATGTAGAAACAATCCCCGTAGGCCCCCTTGGAATCATCGCCATGCCCGGCTGCGAAGCCCTGTGCGACAAGATCGACAAATACCTAGTCAAATGGCGCGCAAACCAGGCCAGCGAGCATCAGCAGAACATTGCGTTTTATGGCTACCAGCGCGACACCTACAAGGTGAATGTAACATTACCCCGCTTTGGCTCCGGTGAAGCCAAGGGCGTAGTGAACGAGAGTGTGCGTGGCTTTGATCTGTATATCATTACAGATGTATTCAATTACAGCTGCACATATAATATGTACGGGATGGAAGTACCCATGTCCCCTGACGATCACTATGCAGACTTAAAGCGCGTCATCTCCGCCATCTCCGGCAAGGCAAAGCGCATTACCATTTTGATGCCCATGCTGTATGAGGGTCGCCAGCATAAGAGAAGCAGCCGTGAGTCCTTAGACTGCGCGCTGGCACTGCAAGAGCTGGTCAATCTGGGCGTGGACAACATTATGACCTTTGATGCCCATGATAAGCGTGTACAAAACGCCATTCCCAACGGCTCCTTTGAGAACATAATGCCCACTTATCAGATGATCAAGTCTTTGGTAAACAGCGTAGAGGATTTACATGTGGACAAGGATCACTTGATGGTCATTTCTCCGGACGAGGGTGCCCTGCACCGCTGCATTTATTTTGCAACCCAGTTGGGTGTAAATCTGGGCATGTTCTATAAGCGCCGGGACTACACCCGCGTGGTCAATGGTCGTAACCCCATTGTAGAGCACCAATACTTAGGTGACTCCGTTGAGGGCAAGGACATTATTATCGTAGACGATATGATTTCCTCCGGTGAGTCTATGCTGGAAGTTTGCTCCAAGCTGAAGGCTTGAAGGCCGGCCGTATTTTCGTTTGCACCACCTTCGGTCTGTTCTGCAACGGTCTGGAAGTGTTTGACGAGGCATATAAGAACGGTACTTTCTATCGTGTATTCACCACCAACGGTGTATATCAGACCCCGGAGCTGCTGAGCCGCGACTGGTACGAGAGCGTGGATCTGTCCAAATACACCGCGTATTTTCTGGACACCTTGAACCATGATATGTCCGTATCCTCTTTGTTGGACTGCTCCGACAAGATCGAGAAAATCCTCATCAAAAAGGGCTTAAAGGAAGCGAAATAATATGAGCGAGAAAAAAGAAAAGAGCTCCAAGCTGACCGCTGTGCAAAAGAAACTGATCATCGGCATTGTTTGTGCCCTGCTGGGACTCTTGCTCATCGGCGGCGGCATTTACTGCGGCGTAACGGATCAAAATCCTAAGGAAGCGTCGTTGGTCTCTTTACGCCCCGTGATCAGGCCATTTGTGCCAGCTGGGACAGCCAGGATAAGCCCGGTGTGCTGGCCTTTGTGTTTTACTCCGACGGCACCTGTGACCGCTATATATCCACTTGGAACTTTGACTGCGAGTACACTGTCAAAGGGAACAAGCTGACCATTGAGGACACGAATACAAAAAAGAAATTGGTTTATCGCTTTTCCATTGTGGGCAAGGTACTGACCCTTACTCTCCTGGAGGAGGACGGCAAGGAAGCAGAAGAGCAGCAGGTCACCAAATTTGATCAGGTTGATGAGTTGCACATGAAGAGCCTGAACGATATGATCAATGACGCCAAAGAAAAGCAGGCGGAAAAACAGAGTGAATCCTCTGCCGACCAGCAGTAAAATCCATTTTAACACAAAAGCACTTGCAATTTGCAAGTGCTTTTCTTTATCCGTTTGCATACATAGCGACTCCCCTGCATAGGCATTAGCAAGGAGATGACAAGCTATGTATGCAAAGCAGTCTGCCCGTTGCCAGCGACTGGCCCGGTATATTGTTGACACCAAGTCCACCGTACGCAGCACCGCTAAGGTATTTGGGGTGAGCAAATCCACCGTACATATGGATGTGACCCGGCGTCTGGAACACATTGACCCGGAGCTACACGCTGCCGTTAAAGCTGTACTGGACGAAAAACAAGGCAGAGCGCCACATTCGCGGCGGTAATGCCACGCGAAAAAAAATACCAGCAGTTGAAAAAGGATTGAAA
>ENA-OPYV01000404-OPYV01000404.1-human-gut-metagenome-genome-assembly--contig:-NODE-404-length-12279-cov-3.557357_pt1 | contig 12279 bp, 17 predicted proteins | sample MGYA00242474_ERZ504485 | MGnify/ENA primary metagenome ERZ504485 (study PRJEB26092, sample SAMD00036263) | human gut metagenome | host: Homo sapiens | study: EMG produced TPA metagenomics assembly of...
CCTTCCCCAGGGCGCACTGGGCCAAGCTCCGCACCAACAACGTCCAGGAGCGCGCCAACCGCGAGATCAAGCGCCGCTACAGGGTCGTGCAGTCCTTCCCCTCGAGGGAGTCGATGCTGCGCCTGACGTGCGCGAGCCTCATGGAGACCGAGGGACAGTGGTCCCAGCAGCGCGTGTTCTCCGAGGCCTCGGCCGCCGAGGGCTTCGCCGAGCCCGCGGACAGGCCGGCCCCGACAGAGGGGAGGCGCCGCGCGCTCGGGCGGCGCGCCAGGGAGATAGTGGACGAGATAGTCGAGAGGCGCGGTCTCAAGAAGGAGTAACATCGGGACTTGCAGCGACGGACCTCGGGACGCTCTTACACCACGTCTGCGCGCGCCACCTCCGGAACCCGGTCCAAATTAAGTTATTGCGCTGTGTTAGGCCAAAACGTCCGACAGGGTCTCGATCAGGCTGTCCACGTCGGCTTCTTCGCAGACAAGTGGCGGCAGGAAACGCAGCGTATGCGCACCTGTAGCGTTGGTCACGGCACCGGCGGTCAGCGCGCGGGCAACAACATCATGCGCGTCGCCCGCGGCATCATCCAAATCACAGCCGAGCATCAAGCCGCGGCCACGTACCTCGGTCACGTGCGGCAGCTTGGCGAGCTTTGCCTCCATATAGGCGCCTACCTTGGCAGCGTGGTCGGCATAATCGCCGCGCACGAGTGCGGAGAGCGTCGCGGCACACGCCGCGATGGCCAAGCAGCTACCGCCAAAGGTCGAGCCGTGGTCGCCCGGCTAAACACGTCGCAATCTCCTTCTTTGCCACGACGGCACCCATGGGCACGCCATCAGCAATGCCCTTGGCAAGGCTCATGATGTCGGGCTCCACACCATAGGTTTGGAATGCAAACGGCTTGCCGGAGCGGAAGATGCCGCACTGGACCTCGTCGGCGATAAGCACGGCGCCCACTTCGTGTGCCAGGTCGCGCGCTGCCGCCATAAACTCCTCGGTCATGGGGTGCACACCGCTCTCGCCCTGAATCGGCTCGAGCATCACGGCACAAATTTCGCTCCCCAGCTGCTTAAAGATCGCACGCAGTTCATCGATATCGTTGGGCGTGCAGGCCACAAAGCCACCCGGCAGCGGGCGGAAGCTGTCCTGCAGCCAATCCTGCATGGTGGCGGCAATGGTCTCGAGCGTACGGCCGTGGAAGCCGCCGCGCATGCACACGATGGTGTTGCCGCCATTACCGGCACGCTTGGCGTACAGCGCGCGAGCTTCATCGAGCCCTCGTTGGCCTCGGCGCCAGAGTTGGCAAAGAAGGTCTCCCAAACCTGCTCATCCGTAGCCGGGGCACCAAGAGCAGCTGCCGTGGTCTCATCGCCGGCGACAATGGCATCGGCAAGCACACGCGCACCATCTACGTCGTCGTTAGCGAGCTTGGACAGCAGCGCCGCGACCTGTCCGCGCTGCTCGATGTAGAAGTAATTGGAGACATGCATGAGCTTTTTGGTCTGTGCCTCGAGCGCCGAGAGCACAGCCGGGTCGCCATGACCTAGGCTGCACACGCCGATGCCGGCAAGAAAGTCGAGGTACTCACGGCCATCGTCGCCGGTGAGCTTCATGCCGTGACCCTCGACAAACTCGACCGGAGAGCGGCCAAAGGTATGCATAACGTAATGGGATTCAAGCGATTGCTGAGCAGCAAGTGACATGGGATACCTTTCGTTGGGCGCCAGACGGCGCGGGGCTATGGGTGCAGGAATGGGGCGGCTGCGGGTCAGCTAGACCGTCTGAAGCTTCTCGACCTCGTCAAGATTCTCGGTCAGACGCGCAGCAAACGTCGAAAGCGGATGCGGATGCGTATCGAACTCGTAAGCCGTCTTGGTGGAATGGATCACGGTGCCGACGCCGGCATCGGTCAGCAGCTCCAGCAGCAGCGAATGCGGCGTGGTGCCGTTGATGATGTGAGCGCGAAATACGCCGCCGGCAAGCGCATCGACGGCCGCACGCAGCTTGGGAATCATGCCCTTATCGACCTCGCCGCCGTAGAGCATTTCGTTAACCTCGTCGAGCGTTAGGTTGGAGATGAGTGAGTCTTTATCGCTAAAGTCCTTGTACAGGCCGTCGACGTCGGTCAAAAAGATCGCCTTATGCGCATGCAGCGCCGCCGCAACGGCACCGGCGGCGGTATCGGCGTTGATGTTGAAGAAACCGCCGTCCTCCCCCGCCGCGACGGTAGCGATGACGGGGATGTACTCGCTATCGAGCAGGCGCTCGATATAGTCGGTGTTGACGTGCGTCACTTTGCCCACGCGACCGAGCTCGGGGTCGAGCGGCTCGGCGATGAGCGTGCCGGCATCGCTGCCCGACACGCCCACGGCCAGGTTGCCGTGGTGGTTGATGGCAGCAACCAGCTCCTGGTTAACCTTGCCGCCCAGCACCTCGCGCACGATATCCATCGTCGCCGGCGTGGTCACGCGCTGGCCGTTCTAAACTCGACGGGAATATCGTAATGGCTCAGCGCCTCGTTAATAGCCTTGCCGCCGCCGTGCACGATGACGGGGCGCATACCGATGATCTTGAGCAAAACGATGTCGCTCATCACGTCGCGGCGCAGCTGCTCGTCGACCATGGCGGCTCCGCCATATTTGATAACAACCGTCTTGCCGGTCAGGTTCTTAATCCACGGCAGCGCTTCGAACAGCAGCTGCGCGGTTGCTTCGTTGGATTCGCTCGAACGACAATCGCGTGCGAATTTCATAATCTGCCTCGTCTTTCATATCGTTATCGCGCCGTGCTCCGCTGTCCGCAATCGCGGCAAGATGCGCAGCGTGCCCGGAATCTAGGAACGGTAGTCGCCGTTGATGGAGATGTACTCATGCGTGAGGTCGCAGGTCCACACGGTCGTTGCCGCGTCGCCTGCGCCCAGGTCGGCCGAGATCACGATCTCGGGCGCTCGAAACGTCGTAGAGCCTCGTCCTCGTCAAAGGGAACAGTCAGACCGTCGCGACAGACAGGCATGCCCATCATGTCGATGGAACGTCTTCCTGATTAAACTTCACCGCCGCACTTGCCAAGCGCCATAGCAACGCGGCCCCAGTTGCAGTCGTGGCCGGCGATGCAGGTCTTAACGAGCGGCGAGTTGGCAACGGCACGGGCGGCGATATCGGCCTCCTCGTCGTTCACGGCGCCGGTAACGTTGACTGTAACAAGCTTGGATGCGCCCTCACCATCGGCGGCAATATTGCGCGCCAGGCTCTCGCACACCTCGTGCACGGCAAATGCCAACTCGTCAAAAGCATCGGAGCCCTCGACGATAGGCTCGGCATCTGCGGCAGCGGCACCGGAGGCAAGCATGATGCAGGTGTCGTTGGTCGAGGTGTCGGAATCGACCGTTACCTTGTTAAAGGTCTGCTTGACGGTCGAGAGCAGCAGGGCATGAAGTGCCGCCGGCTCGACGGGGGCATCGGTGGTGATAGCTGCGATCATGGTGGCCATGTTGGGCATGATCATACCCGAGCCCTTGCACATTCCGCCTACCGTATAGACATTGCTCGCATGACCCGCAGCCTCACTGACGTAGGACACGGCGTACTCCTTGGAGTGCGTGTCGGTCGTCATGATGGCGCGAGCGGCATCGGCGCACCGTGGGCGGAGAGCGCCTCGTAGGCAGCAGGAATGGCGGTCTCAAACGTGTCGATCGGCAGAATCTGGCCAATCACACCCGTGGAGGCAATCAGAATCTGCTGAGGCTCGCAGCCGATGACCTGCGATGCGATGCTGCACGTCTCGCGCGCGCATGCAAGGCCGGTCTCACCCGTGGCGGCGTTGGCATTGCCAGAGTTGACCGAAATGCCGGCGATGATACCGTACCCCTTGTCGGTACCGCCCAGGTTGGCACGGCTCACCTGCACGGGCGCCGCGCAAAAGCGATTGGTGGTAAACACGCCAGCACCGGGACAGGGTTTATCGGGCACGACGAGCGCGTAATCCAGACGCTCGGGGTTCTTGCGGAACCCAGCGTGGAGTGCCTGCAGCCTTAAAACCAGCCGCAGCCGTAACGCCACCCTCGACGGCGCGAATCTTGATATCAAACAGCTCGGTATTCATCGTCTTTATGACTCCTTATGTCAAACAAAAAACGGACATCGGTTGGTGCGCCATGCCAGTCGTGATCATGAGACCAGCTTAAGAGTGGCGCCCCATTCGATGCCCGACTACCAAATCGTTAACAATCGAATGTGCTACACCGGGCACGCCACTGTGGGCAAGCCTCGTCGCTCGTCAAAGCCAAAGACGATATTGGCGCACTGGACTGCTTGGCCCGCAGCGCCCTTGCACAAATTGTCGATAGCACCCGTCGCCACCAGCACGCCCGCGCGCTTGTTGAGCGCGAGGCCAATCTGGGCAGCGTTGGTGCCGACGACCGAAGCCGTCTTGGGCTGCTGGCCGGCATCGACACGCGCACAAAGGTGCGACCGGCGTAGAAACTGCTTGTAATGGTCGACAACGTCCTCAAGGGTCAAGGTATCGAGAGCCTGCGGCGTGAGCGGCAGCGTCACCGTGGAGAGCAGACCGCGCTTGAGCGGTGCCAGGTGCGGGGTAAAGACGACGCGATCGGTCAGGCCAAGGATTTGCTCAATCTCGGGCGTGTGGCGATGCTTGCCCACGCCGTAGGCCTCCAAGTTCTCGTCGGCGCTGCAAAAATGGGTGCGGGCGTTGCAGGACTTACCGGCGCCCGTCACGCCGCTAATGGCATCGACAATCACGGGGCCGTTCTCGGCCACCCAGCCCGCGCGCACGGCGGGCGCGGCGGCAAGGCTCGTTGCGGTGGGATAGCAACCGGCGCAGGCGACCAGCACGGATTTGCCGTCGGCATGGTCGGATGCGGCGGTCTCCAAGTCCTGGCAGAACAGCTCGGGCAGACCGAAGGCACGGGTCTTGAGCAGCTCGGGGCTCGTATGCTCGGCGGCATACCAAGCCTCAAAAACGGACGCGTCGTTCAGACGGTAGTCGGCCGAAAGATCAAAGCAGGAGACGCCCGATGCAAGCAGCGCGGGCACCTGTGCCATGGCAGCCGTGTGCGGCACGGCCAAAAAGACCGCGTCGCAGTTCTTGAGCTCAGGGGCATCATGCGTCGTAAAGACAAGATCGCTTACGCCGGTGAAGCTCGGGTGCACCGCAGACAACGGCTGGCCGGCATCGGCGTGGACGTAATGGCAGCAAGTTCAAACTCGGGATGACCGAGGACGAGGCGAATGAGCTCGGCTCCGGCATATCCAGCCGCGCCGACGATTCCAACCTTCAAAGACATATCAGACTCCTTGTCTGCGATTTATGCACCGATGCGCATTTCGCAGCGGTCGTTATGAAGTGGGTTGAAACTTTAGCACCAAAAGATGCATTAATACGTAAATGGCTTGCATATTCATGCATTGAAACATTCCCGACACATTCGCTTGAAGGAATTGACAAATGGAGCGGGCCCCGTATTGACCGGCGCTCCTAACGCGCCGGGCAATACGGGCCCGCCCATGCGAAAACCAAGTTGTTAGGATGAGCCAGCTGGCTAGAGCTCGACCGGCACCCATTCGTCGTGATTGCAGATAAAAGCCTCGGGATCCTCGACGCTAAAGAAGACGAGCGTGGGGTCGTTAGGCCCCTCATAGTGCTCGCCCAGGCGCTCTAGATGCTTCCACCCAGCTTCGCGCATTTCGCCTAAAGCCCGGTCATCCAAGCCGGCACGCCCGCGCAAGATGAGCCAGCCATGGCCCGGCCGCCAACTCGTGGCCTCAAAGCGCTGGTTTTGCAGCAGCTCTTGCCACACATCTTTGGTGCGCGCTGTTACAAACCACAGCTTGCCGTCCTGGATCTGCGCAAACGAAAACGGACGCACATGAGGCTGTCCGTCAACGCTCGTCGCCAAATACCATGCCGGCACCGACGTCAGATACTCCAACACCGTATTCAATCCGTCCATGTGTCCTCCTGGCGCTAGCTAATTCGAAACGGGTAGTTAATTTGAGACGCGCTAGAGCTCCAGGCGCTCCTCGCTGCCGTCGATATCACAGAAGCGCGCGGCAATGTTGCGGACCGAAAAGAAAGCAAGGCGGCCGTCGTTGGCACTCTCGTGTTCCTCGCCGATGCCCACCATGTGCTTAAAACCCGCTTGACGCACCTTGTCGCTCGCAACTGCGTCGTCCTCAAGTGCGGCTTCGCCGGTCAATACGATCCAGCATTCCCCCGGCTTCCAGCCCGAGAGCTCAAACTTGGGATTCGCACTCAGCTCCGCCCACACATCCTTGTCGCGCGACGTGCAAAACCACAGCTTACCTTCATCGACCATGGCAAACGAAAACGGCCTCACGCGAGGCTGATGCCCGTCGGCCACATCGGTCGTGGCCAGATACCACGCCGGAATGCGCCTGAGATACGAGCAGGCGCGCTCAAGCTGAGCTGTGCGGTCGTTGTCGGTCATAGGGACCCCTTTCTTGCGCTCGAATCGCGCCTAAACAAGTTGAAGGTTGACGACGATGACACACGCAAACAGCAGCATCGTCACCACCGCAGCCAGCGCATCCCCGCGGCGAAATGCAAGCGCATGCAGACGCGTGCGGCCCTGCTCGCCGTGATAGCAGCGTGCATCCATGGCGGCAGACAGCGTCTCGGCATGACGGAACACGCCCGTGAACAGTGGAATCGCCACACTGCCGAGCATACGCACGCCGCCGAGCGGGCCACCCGTTACGCGTGCACCGCGGCTTGCCTGCGCGTCCGCCGTCTGCTTCATCTCGGTGGCAAACTGCGGCATAAAGCGCAACGCGATGCCCATGATCATGCCGAGCTCATGCGCCGGAAGCCCCACGCGCGCAAACGGTGCGAGCAGACGCTCAAAGCCCGCGGTGAGGTCGAGCGTCGGTGTGGTGAGCGTAATGGCGCTCATGCCGGCCATCATCAGAGTCAGGCGACACGCCATAAAGGCGGCAGAACGCAGTGAGCCCTCGCTTATCTGCAGAAAGCCGAGCTGCCACAGGATGCGCCCACTCTGATCGGTAAACAAGTTGAGCACCGCGACCACGACGACGATTGCCAGCAGCGGCGCCATCGACGACAGAACGCGACGAGCCGGCACCCGGGACACGACATAGATCAGCACAACGAAAATTGCGACAGGGGCCAATCCGCGGAAGCCGCCGACGGTCAGCGTCGTGATCAAAAACACAAAGCCCAGGAGCAGCTTGGTGCGCGGATCCAGGCGATGGATCGCGCTATCGCTCGGATAGTAGCTGCCAAACGAAAACGCCTCCATCAGCAACCCTCCTCTCGCGCGACCGTTTCGGATTTGGCCTTGTCCGAGACGTAGAAGAACCGCCTGAGCGACCGATCGGCAAATCTGCCAACTCGTCGGCCAACGACTCAACCGTATAGAGCCCGCCGCGACGCAGCGGCACGCCCGCTTCCGCGAGCGCCAACGCCATGCGCTGGGCAGCGGGAACACCCAAGCCGATTGATTTAAGCTCATCCGCATGCGCAAAAACCTGAGCGGGCGTGCCCTCAGCAAACACCGCGCCCTCGTTCATCACGACAATACGATCGCAGCAATTGGCAAGGTCATCCATACTGTGTGAGACCATGACGACGGTCAGGCCCCCATGGTGAAGTCGATCGATGAGCTCCAGGAAATCACTGCGCGCCGCCGGATCGAGCCCCGCCATGGGCTCATCGAGTACCAGGACCTCGGGCTCCATGGCAAGCACGCCGGCAAACGCCACGCGCCGCTGTTGGCCACCCGAAAGCTCAAAGGGACTCTTGTCGCCCACCGTGGCCAAGTCGAGGCCCACGCGCGCGAGCGATGACTCGACACGACGGTCGACTTCATCTTGCGGCAAGCCAAGGTTGTGCGGACCAAACGCCACGTCCTGCGCCACGGTTTCGGCAAACAGCTGACGCTCGGGATATTGAAACACCACGCCGACCTTGGCCTTAACCGCGGCGGCGTCTTTCTTGTTTGATAGGTCGAGCCCCAGCGCGCGAACGGATCCCTCCTGGGGGCGAATCAAACCGTTGAGATGCTGGACCAGCGTCGACTTACCCGAACCGGTATGACCTGCCAAGCCCAGGAACTCGCCGCGACGCACCGTCAGCGATACATCGCGCAGCGCCCACGGACTGCTGGGGTCGTTTCCCCAGAGAGCCTGTTTGCTCGATTTGCCCGCAGTGACCGAGCGCTTATGCCAGCGGCGGCGCTCGCGGGCACTCAGCGAGTAACTATGCGAGAGGTGCGAAATCTCGATGACGGGCTCCGACACGGCTGTCCCGTCGGTTGCAGAGGAGACGTTGTCGAGCACACGAGAATCGGATGCAGAAGGCCGCCCTGCGGTGTCTTCCCCACTCCGGTCGGCATATACCTGCGCAATCTCGGCGACCATATCCGCCTCGCGCACCTGCGCATGAACGGGCACGCCCTTCGCACGAAGCGCCATGCCCAAGCAGCACGACGCCGGCATATCCAGGTTGAGCTCCACGAGCCCATCTGCCCGCGTCAGAATCTCCTCGGGCGTACCGAGCATGGCAACGCGCCCCGCCCGAAACACCGCGACACGATCGGCCTCGGCGGCCTCTTCCATAAAGTGCGTAATCATCACGATGGTCATGCCGCGAGCGTGCAACACGCGGCAAGCCTTCATGAGGCCCTTGCGTCCACGCGGATCGAGCATCGAGGAAGCCTCGTCCAAGATGAGCACGCGCGGTTCCATGGCGAGCACGCCGGCAAGCGCCACGCGCTGCTTTTGGCCGCCCGAAAGCGCATGGGTCTCGTGGCGCTCAAAGCCCACCAGGCCCACGCCCTTCAGCGCCTCGCGTACGCGCTGCGCAATTTGCGCCGATGGCACGCCAAGGTTTTCGGGACCGAACGCAACGTCATCTTCGACAAGCGTTGCCACCAGCTGGTCGTCGGGGTTCTGGAACACCATGCCTGCGGTCGAACGAATGTCGTAGACCAGCTCGGGATCGGACGCATCCATACCGTTGATACGTACCGTGCCCGCATCGGGCTGCAGCAGCGCATTCAGATGCTTGGCAAACGTCGACTTGCCCGACCCATTGCCACCGAGGATGCAGAAAACTCCCCGTCCTCGATGTTCAGATCGACACCGTCGAGTGCCGACACGGCACCGTCATAGCTAAAGGAAACGCCCGACACTCAATCATGCGCGGCCTTTGACCTGGCCCTTCTTGGGCGTGATGAGGTTGGAGACCGCCTTGTACACCGCCAGCGTCAACACCGAGTTGAGCACGGTCTTGATGAGGTTAAACGGCAGCACGGCGGGAAGCATGAGCGGCAGAATCACATCGGCCGAGCCATACCAGAACCAAACTCCGATGGTCAGGTTCGCGACCATAGACAGCGCCGTAGCGGCAATGACGCCGAGCACCAGGCCAATCACGGCACCCTTATAGGTATGCATCTTCTGGTAGACGATAGCCGCAGGCAGAATATAGCCCAGCGTGGCAACCAAGTTCATAAGCGCGCCGACCCAGTCACCCGTAGTGAGCGCATGGATAACGATCGCCATAGCGGCAACAGAGGTACCGGCGCTGGGACCATACGCAACCCGCACACCATCGCCGGCACCAGCGACGGTCATACGATCAAAACGGCGCCGAGGGGAGGGATGGGCAGCTGCACATACATAAACAGTGCTCCCAAGGCGCACATCAACGCCATGGTAACGAGCTGCTTGGTGCTCCACCTATTCGTGTTCTCAAAATGGATATGCTGCGACTGTTCAGACATAAGATCACCTGCCTCTTTCATCCGGACTCTAACCGTTGGTACTGGGATCTCACCAGTTCAGCCGGCATGCGAACCAACGCACGCACGGTCGCGGACTCATCAGCTCGGTCACAGGCATCTCGCCTGCGCCACGGCGCCCCTTTGACACCGCCCGATTTACCGCCAGTGGGGAATTTCACCCCGCCCTGAAACAGCAATTGCAAGTGTAGCACGAGCAATCGTTCGCGCAAGTATGCCGAGGGTAATTTATGGCGGGAGAAACGGAATGGAGATGCGTCCCATTTTCCGTAATCATCAATCCACCAACGCACCCAATGCTTCGCACCGCGCAGTAGTATGAAGGAGGTCGCTGCGCAACCCGCGTATGTCAGGAGAACAAATTGGCAGTAAAACTTGATCTCGGAAAAGCTCTGTCCCAAGCCGCCGGTGAGATGGCAAAAGACGCATCGGCGGCCATCGAGTCCGCCGCCAAAGGCGCCACGAATGCAGCTGAGGGCGCGGGAAACGTTATCGTCGATACGGCCACCTCGGCATCCGAGGCCATCGGCAGCGCCATGTGCTCGGTTGCGGAAGGTATGTCGAGTGCCGGCGAGCAAATTGCATCGTCCGATGCAGGCAAAACGATTATAGGGGCCGCGAACGCGGTAGGCGGAATTGCCATCGGTGCCGCCGTAGATCTGGCCCAAGGAGCATCGTCCCTTGCGTCCGACGCGGCGTCGACCGTGGAGGGCGGGATCAATGCCATCAAGGAGAACTCATTCTCCGCGCGACTCCGCAGGGCACGTATCAAGGGTTTCCGTGACGGAATCAAGCAGGGCGCCTACCTTGCGGGAGAGAAGCGACACAATTTCATCTACGCATATGTGGCAACGCTTTGCTTCCTGATGCGCTGCGACGGTGACTTTTCCCAAGAGGAGCAGAAGTGGCTCGAGGAGGGTCTCGATTACCTCAAGCTGGACGGCGGCCTCCCAAATAACGTCAAGACAAAGGTGCAGGTCATCGCGGATGACAAGGGTTTGTCCTTCGACCAAGTCAAGGACTACTTGGACAACGTTAGCATCGTGTCGTTGGACTCCATAGCCGAGCAGTTGCAAGTCGCCGCGGCGGCGGACGGCCAGGTGACAGAAGAAGAGGAGACGATGCCTGCAGACTCTTTGCCGACTATATGGCGGCGAGGGTGGCATGCATGGCCGTTGACGAGAGCGGGGCCGAGCAGGCAGTCGAAAAGTCCGTCCGCGAGTACGGCGAGAACCTTCAGCGCATCGACCGGGAGTTCAAGGAGCGGACGCGACTGCAGGATGCTGACGCCGCCTTTGTCGTCGCCGCAACCATGCTCCAAGTCGCCCGCATTCTTATCATCAACTCACTGACGGAGGTCGAGTGTGCCGGAGCGGGCAACGTAAAAGAACACGCTCTGCACAACTTCCAAAGTCGTGTCTTCTCTGGTTTCGATGACAGGATGCCACGGGAATCGAACCATCTGTTCGCCTCAAAACATCAAATTCTTAATTCACGCGGAGTGCCCTACGACGCGACACGCTATGAGGCAGAAAACATCGGGCTCTTCAAGGGTGCAAACCACCGGTTCGCGACCCTCGGCCACGACCCAGTGCTCGGTCTCGTATTCGGAACATCTAACATCATGACCAACAGCATCACCTGCGTTAAAGATACTACGTTTTTGGTATTGGTGCACGAATTCCCGCAACCTACTCGGTCTCCTATGACGCCTTTGGCAAAAATCCACAGATCGGGGCGCCCGCTGGGACTGTAGAGATGCTGGTTGCGGCGGGAAGACGCGTCGTGAGCGAGCCGGATGCCGCCGCGGCTGCTCTAATCAAGCAGCTGATCCACATCGGCACAGACCTGTACACACCGTGCGGGATACAGATCCCATTCGCCAATCTTATCCTCGACAAAACACATACCAAGGTGCTTACCAAATACGTCAGCACCGGCGATGTGCTGAAGGTCGGCGCGCAGGCAGGTATGGCCGCGCTTATCAACTGGTTGATAGCGGCACTTCACGGGTGCTCACTGATATTCAAGGACGACGGATCAGATTACTGCACCGAGATGTACCAAGCACGTACCAAGAAAATCATCCTCCTGTCCGATACCATCGCAACTTCAAGCAGCGTCATACGGGCGTTAATCAAAGAGAATCCCAAGTGCCTCGACCTCGGAGGCGCAGCGATACTCGTCTACCGACTGTTCTCGGACGCGCGTTTCATTGCTAAGCTCAAAGAAGAGTATATGCAATCGGAGCTCAATATAATCTACAACGAGCGAGCAAAAGGGCTGCTCTGATTCCTCGGCACCCTACCTCTTACATCACCATTCAAACAAAGCGGAAAGCGCCTCATTAAATAAGGCTCTGTTAGACCAAGATTGACATAAAAACGATGTCACCGCGAGGCGGTACCCTTCAATTAACGTCGAAGGAGCGCCCATGGATGCAGACGACCTGGTCATCACCCTCAAGAAGAGCCTGGCGA